>VFSW01011322.1_pt1 | contig 12550 bp, 12 predicted proteins | sample 5358111 | NCBI WGS metagenome assembly VFSW01 (sample SAMN11554181, study PRJNA540505) | mine drainage metagenome | isolation source: sediment from site ElyBrook_90M | place: USA: Ely Copper Mine, Vershire, VT | collected 2017
CGGCCGAGGGGTACAGTAACGGCCCGTGTGTTTGTGTCTTCATGGCATACCATCTGACGGAGTTCGACGGATCTGGCGCGCGCGGCAGCGTCAATCAGACCTACATCGAGCCGCAGATCAGCTACAACCTGGAGAGCGGATGGTACGCCGACATCGATCCGCAGATGACCTTCGATTGGACCGCCGATACCGCCAATGCGTGGCTCATTCCGATGGGCGCCGATATCGGCAAAGCTTTCAATATCGGCTCCCAAAGTCTGAGCCTCCAGGTCGGGGCGTACGACCTTCTAAAGCGTCCGGACGGCGCCCCACAATGGATAGTGCGCGTGAGCGTAACGTTCCTTTTCCCCGCCGGGTATTAGTGCGTGCCGATTTTCAGAATCTTCGCAGGCACCGGCGCAATCGCAATCCCGCGGCATCCCGCGCCGCACGACTAAAAGCCGCGCCGACTGCCATGGCATGCCCGGTTGAGCGCATGGTCGGTTGGCGTGTAACCTAGCGCCATCGAGTTCTCGCGCCCATTCAAGTCCTTTCGAGAAGTCATCTGAACGTGCCTCGCGTTTCTGTAATTATTCCTGCCTACAATGCGGCGGCGACTATCGCCGGCACTATCGACAGCGTTGTCGCGCAGACGCTCCAGGACTTCGAGCTAATCTGCGTTGACGACGGCTCGACTGACGGCACGCTCGCGATCATCAAGCAGTATGGCGGCCGCGTGCAGCTGATCGAGCAGGCCAACAGCGGGCCGGCGGCCGGGCGCAACAACGGCGCGCGGCATTCGTCGGGCGAATATCTCGCGTTTCTCGACGCCGACGACGTCTGGGCGCCGCAATTCCTCGAGCGCGGCGTCGCGGCGCTCGACGCCGACCGTTCGCTGTCGCTGGTTTACTGCAACTGCGCGCTGGCCGACAGCGAGGGCGTCGCACTCGACACGTCGCTTGTCGGCAAGGGCTTCGATCACGCGCCGTCGCTGAACGAACTGCTGACGCAACTGTGGCCGATCATGCCGAGCGCGGCGATTGTACGCCGGATCGCGTACGACGCATGCGGTGGCTATCGCGACGCCTTGAAGGGCGCGAGCTTCCGCTTCGAGGACGTGGATTTTTGGATCAAGATGCGCGAGCAGGGGCCGTTCGGTTATATCGACGAGCCTTTGATCACCTGGCGCTTCGCATGGTTTCCCAAGCAGCTCAAGCGGCTGCCCGACTACTCGAAAGCGCTCCATGTTTTCGAGGCGTATCTGCAGGGCCGTTACGGCGTTTCGGCGGCGCCGCTGGTCGATGCGCGTGCACGCGCGCCGCGCAGCATCCTCGCGACGATTGGACTCAAGGCGTTGCGCGACGGCGATCGTCCGCGCGCTCGTGCGGCGTTCGCGCGCGCGATCCGGGTCGATCCGTATCGGCTCAAAAACTATTTGCGCTGGATGCGGACGTGGCTGCCGCATCGGCTGGCGCAGAGCCTGTCGGGCGGCAAGGCGCGGCGCGCTCGATCTGATCGCGCATATCAGGAATAACTAGACAGGCTATTTCGCTTTTACCGTTGGAGGCATTTTGATGCGGGTGATTGTAACTGGTGGGGACGGATACCTCGGATGGCCGCAGGCGATGTACCTGTCCAAGCGCGGCTTCGACGTATGCGTGGTCGATAACTTCAGCCGGCGGCTGTGGGACCTCGAAGGCGGCACCGAGAGCCTGATTCCGATCGCGTCGCTGCACGACCGCGTCGCCGCGTGGCGCGAGACGTCCGGCAAGTCTATCCAAATCGCGGTCGGCGACCTGACCGACTACCCGTTTATCAGCGGCGTGGTGCGCGACTTCAAGCCCGACGCGATCGTGCATTACGGCGAGCAGCGCAGCGCGCCGTTTTCGATGATCGATCGGCGCCATTCGGTGCTCACGCAGGTGAACAACATCGTCGGCACGCTCAACGTCGTCTATTCGATTCGCGATCACGTGCCCGAATGCCACCTGGTCAAGCTCGGCACGATGGGCGAGTACGGCACCCCCAACATCGACATCGAAGAGGGCTTCATCGAGATCACGCACAACGGCCGCACCGACACGCTGCCGTATCCCAAGCAGCCGGGCTCGTTCTATCACCTGTCGAAGGTTCACGACTCGCACAATATCCAGTTCACCTGCAAAATCTGGGGCATCCGCGCGACCGACCTCAACCAGGGCGTCGTTTACGGCGTCGAGACCGACGAGACGATGCTCGACGAGCGGCTGGCGACGCGGTTCGACTACGACGGAATCTGGGGCACCGTGCTCAATCGATTCTGCATCGAGGCCGCGATTGGGCATCCGCTGACGGTTCACGGCAAAGGCGGCCAGACGCGCGGCTACCTGAATATCCGCGACACGATGCGATGCATCGAAATCGCGATCGAGAAGCCCGCGAAGCCCGGCGAGTACCGGGTCTTCAACCAGTTCACCGAGCAGTTCTCAGTCGCGCAACTGGCCGACCTGATCCAGGCGGCAGCGAAACACAAAGGCCGCAGCGTCGAGATCCAGCATATCGCGGACCCGCGCGTCGAAGCCGAGGTCCACTACTACAACGCCAAGCACACCAAGCTGATCGACCTGGGCCTCAAGCCGCGGCTGTTGTCGGAGACGCTGATCGATTCGGTCCTGGATAAGGTTGAACACTACAAGCATCGCGTGAAGAAGGATCGCATCGAAGCGCTGGTGAACTGGCGCAATCCGAGCACCCCGATCGGCGACGGCACGCTGTCGGCAAAGCCCGAGGTCGAAGCAGAGGCCGACACAAAGCCAAAGCCGCGAATCTCGCGCGCGCGGTAATCCTTGCTGTCTCCTCTCCCGGTTAGGGAGAGGATGAAGGGTGAGGGTCCTTATTCAGCGCGCGATTTTTTCGCGCGCGATTCAGAATTCTGCGCTTCTCTCGCTACGAGTCGCGCTCGGCACCGCGCGAGGCTTTCCCTCCGAGCGCGCGGCGAAGCGGTGACGGCAGGAACGTCCGCGCGATTCGCGTGTAGCTCTTCAGGTAGAGCGGGTCGTACTTCAGCACTCGGATGAAGCAACGGCGCGCGCCTTCCATATTGCCGCGGCTCATCTCGATCACGCCGGCGTTGGCGATCATCCGCACGCGATGGCGGATGAAATTTTTCACCAGGCTATCGGCGCGCGTGCCGTAGCGGGCGCGAATCAGATCGACTATCGCGGTTGGGCCGATGTCGCGGTTCAAAACTTTCGGATATAGCCGGCCGTGGGTGAAGCGGACTAATTTTTCGGGCAGGTAGAGGAATGGCCCCTGCTCGCGCATCAGCAACCAGAAGTGGATGTCCTCGGCGCTGATCAGCTGCTCGCAGAATCCGCCGGCGCGATCGAAAGCCTCACGGCGCACCAGCGCCGCGCTCGGCCTGATAGGCCACAGTTGCGTCAGCAGTTCGTTGAGCGACGGCGGATGATCGAAGCCGTGGCCGACCAGCGACGTGTCGAGCGCGACGCCCTCGCTATCGGCCAGCGCGCAGTCGCAGTAAACCAGCGACAGGGAACGGTCGGCGTCGAGCGCGGCTACGCTGCGCTCGACAAATTGCGGCGTCCAGACGTCGTCGGCGTCGAGAAAGGCGAGATACCCGCCCGACGAATGCCGCGCGCCGTTGTTGCGCGCGGCCGCCGGCCCGCTGTTTGACTGCTCGATCAGCCGCACGCGGTCGCGGTACCTTTCGATCAGCGCACGAGTGCCGTCAGTCGAGCCGTCGTCGCAGATTACGACTTCATAATCGGTAAACGTCTGATCGAAGACGCTCTTGAGCGCGCGATCAATCGTGGCCGCGCCGTTGTAAACCGGAATTATTACCGAGACGCAGGGGGAGCGTCCGCGATCCTGCGAGTTTGGTTCGCCTGACGCCATCGGCTGCGCTCAGGCTTCGCTGTCTTCCGTGTTCGAGGTCGCGCGCATCGCGCGCACCGGCAGGAAGGTCCGCAGATATCGCCGGTAGGCCTTCGGCGAGGCCGGTTCATAGTAGATGACGCGCGCGAGGCATTTGCGCGCGTCCGCGCGCCGCCCCTCCTGCATCATAATGTGGGCCTGGTGCTTCATGACCTTCACTCGTGACCGGCGGTATTCGCGGATGAATCCGGTGGCCGATGCGCCGTAGCGTTCGCGCACCAGCCGCACGAGCAATTCGCAGGCTTGCTCGCGCTGCAGAGCTTTGGGATAGAGCGGGCGCGTGGTCTTGCGCACCAGTATTTCGGGAACCCGCCGGAAATAGCCGCACCCGCGCGCCTGTAACAGGAAAAAGACATCTTCGCAGGTCGCTACGAAGCGTTCGTCAAATCCGCCGCATCGATTGAACACCGCCCGGCGCACCACGAACTGAGACGGCACTGCATTCCATGGCCGCTCGAGCATCTGCGCCATCGTAGGCGAATCGACGAGGTCGGTCAGGCCGTTTTGAGTGGGCGTTGGCATTGGTGTCCCCGCCCGATCGACCCTGACAGCTCCGGTGTAAACCAGCACGCAGTTCGGGTCTTGATCGAGCACCGCTACGCATCGCGCCAGCTTCTCGGGCATCCACTCGTCATCATCGTCGACGAAGGCCAATAGCTCGCCGCGCGCCGCGAATGCGCCGGCGTTGCGCGCGCCGGAAAGACCGTGGTTGGCCTGACTGACAACGTGAATTCGACCACCGTAGGAAGCCAGCACGGACGGAGTATCGTCGGTCGAGCCGTCGTCGACGACAACGATCTCGTAATCGGTGAACGACTGCGCGAAGACGCTTGAGAGTGCGCGGCCGATTGTTGACGCTCCGTTGTAGACTGGGAGTATTACCGAAACGCGCGGCGCGTGGGCGCCGTCTTCTGCCTTGCGTCCGCCGTCGGCCATCTGCGTCGGCTCAGCGCCCGTCGCCGGTGGGACCGGCCGCCCGCGGCGCGCGAGTAGGAAGGAAAGTTTTCAGATATTTGCGATACGCCCGCGGCGACGTAGGTTCATAGTAGATGACCCTCGCGAGGCATCGGCGTGCTTGTTCTCTTCGGACTTCTTTCATCAGCACGCGCCCGGCATGCTTGAAGCCACTGGCTTGTTCGCGGTTAAAGCACTCGATAAGGCCGTTGGCAGCAGCGCCGTAGCGCGCGCGCACCAGCTCGAGGAACAATTCATATTGCGGTTCGCGTTGCAGCACCGTCGGATAGAGCGGGCGCGAGGTCTTGCGCATAAGCTGTTCAGGCACGCAATGAAAATGGCCGAGCTCGCGCGCCATCAGCAGAAAATACCGGTCCTCGAATGCCAACAAACGCTCGGGGAAACCGCCGCACTGTTCGAAAGCTCCCCGCCGCGCCACGAACTGGCTTGGCACGACATTCCACGGCCGCTCGAGCATTTGTTTCATGGTAGGCGATTCGGCGCCTTCGGTCTGTCCATCCAGAGTCCCGGCACCTCGCCCGCACTGATCGAATTTGAACCCGCGGGTGTACACCAGGACGCAATCGGCCTCGCGGTCGAGAACCGGCACGCTTAACTCCAACTTTCGCGCCATCCACTCGTCGTCAGCGTCGAGAAATGCCAGGTACTCGCCGCGCGACGCCCTTACCCCGGCGTTGCGTGCCGCTGAAGGCCCGCTATTGGACAGGAGGATTGTGCGGATTCTATCGCCGTAGCCCGCCAGCACCGACGCGGTGCCGTCAGTGGAGCCGTCGTTGACTACCACAATTTCGTAATCGGTGAAGGTTTGCGCCAACACACTCGCCAGTGCGCGGCCGATCGTGGCGGCGCCATTGTAAACAGGGATTATTACCGACACCTTTGCCATCGCGGACCGCTATCTCTCCTGGAGTGAAACAGCGTGCGCGGCAGTCTTACTGCTCCTGGCGCGAGGACTCTTCCACGCGGAGAGGTCGCGTCCGATCATTTGCTCGAGCGTGTCGATTTCCGGGCGCATCAACTCGTGCAGATGCGCTTCGATTGCCGGATCGAGCGGCGGAAACTTCGGGCCGCCGCCGAAAACCAGCTTCCACGCACCCGCTTGTTCGAGAAAGTTGCTCGTACCGTAGGCTTGTTTGTCCTCGAGCCAGTGCATGAAGTGACGCGCCTTGCGGGCGGCGCGCGGAAACCTCGGCAGATTGTTAATCGAGTTGATCAACTCGCCTTCGGCCGCCGACGCCGGCACCGGGTAGCGCGCGATGCCGATGAAATCGCAAATGCGATCGAGGTACGCCTGCTGATCGGCGCGCAGATCGTCGTTGAGCAGGACCAGCACGCGGTCCTCGCCGAAACGCGCGCGGTAGTCGGGCAGATGCGTCGCGTAGCGGCTCACTTCGATCACTTGCGGAACTTTCACGAGGAACTGCTCGAGCGGATCGTTGGTCAGCGTGTAGTGACGCCAGAGTTTGTAGGCGGAGTAGATTCGCTCGACCGGGTTGCGGAACGAGCAGATGATTTTGCAGCGCGGAATATGAATCGCGATGCGCTCGGCGGCCTCGGGAAAGCCGAAGTATGGATTGACTTCGCCAGTCGGGCGGATGCGGTCGGCGTCGCGAAAGTGATGCGCGTACCAGTCGATGCCCTTGGCATAATTGGTGGTAAAGAAATCGGTCTCCTTGATTCCGGCCGGCAGGTTGACGCGGCCCTTGAGCACTTCGTGCAGCCAGGTGGTGCCGGTGCGGCCGGGGCCGACGCCGATGAAATCCGGCAGTCGCGGATCGTGCGCGTTGTTGGAAGTTTGCGTCATCGATTATGCAACGCTTGCGCGGCGCGCTTGCGGCTTCTTCCACGCGGAAAGATCGATGCGGAGCAATTCCTCGAGCGCTTCGACCTCGGGCAGATAGCGCTCGCGCAGGCGCTGTTCCTGCTCGGGCGTGAGATGGCCGAACGGCTCGCCGCGGCCGTAACAGAAATTCCACACGCCCGCGCGCTCGAGCAGGTTGCTCACGCCGTATGCCTGATGCTCGTGCAGCCGGTACATCAGCTTGCGGGCGTTGCGGGCGAGTTTGCGATTTTTGGGCGCGCGCGCAAACGAATGAACATCATCGCCGATTTCCGGGCGCGCGGAAAGCGCGATGCGCTCGACGCCCATGAAATCGGTCACGCGATCCAGATACGACTGCGGATTCGCGCGCAGTTCGTCGTACATCGTGACCAGCACGTTCTCGCGGCCGAACAAGTCGAACCACGTCCTGAGATGAGAGGCGTAACGATTGCCGCTGCCGAGGCCGGGGCGGGATTTCAGAACCTCGTCGAACGATCCGTGCGCCCACGCGAAGTGGACGACCAGCTTGTACGCGGAAAAAGCGTGATCGACAGGATCGCGCAGCGTCGTGATGATGCGGCAATTCGGAATGTGCGTCTTGATCCGATCGGGCGCGAGCGGGTGGAAAAAGTACGGGCAGATTTCGGCGATTTTGCGATCGCCAGTGGCGTAGCGAAAATGATGCGCGTACCAATCGATGCCCTTGTCGTAATAGGTGTTGAAGAATTGCGTCTCCTTGACGCCGTAGGGCAGATCGACGCGGCCCTCGAGCACGCGATGCAGCCAGGTGGTGCCGGTGCGGCCGGGACCGACGCCGATGATCTCAGGAACCCGGTGTTTGACCGACGCGCTCATTCGTTGGCTATTCGCCGCGGCGGGCGCGACAAGTGATCGTCAACGACGCGCAACGCGCGCGGTTTCTTCCATGCGGAGAGATCCTTCATCAGCAATTCCTCGAGGGCCTCGACTTCGGGGAGGTAGCGTTCACGCAGCCGCGCCTCCTGTTCAGGCCTGAGAGGTAGAAATGGCTCGCCACGGCCGCCGCAAAATTGCCATACGCCCGCGCGGTCGAGCAGGTTGACTACGCCATATGCCTGCTGACCCTGGAGCCAGTACCTGAGCCTGGTCGCTTTGCGCGCGAGTCGGCGGTTCCTGGGCGCACGTCTGAAGGCATGCACGTCGTCGCTCAATGTGGGCCGCTCGGAGAGCGCGATTCGCTCCACCGCCACGAAGTCGGTCACCCGGTTCAAATACTGCTGCGGGTCGGAGCGCAGTTCATCGTACATTGTGACCAGAACATTTTCTTTGCCGAAGGTGTCGAACCATCCCTTGAGATGGCGGGCGTAATGGTTGCCACTCGCCATCAATGGCCAGGCGTTCAAAGTTTCTTCAAAAGTGCCGCGACGCGCAGCCGCGGTATACCGCAACAGCTTGTACATCGAATACAGGCGATCGACCGGATCGCGCATCGTGGCGACGATCTTGCAATCCGGGATGTGGATCTTAATCCGCTCGCGAGCTTCAGGCTTGAAGAAGTAGCAACAAATCTCGGCGACCCGGCGCTCACCGGTCGCGTAACGAAAATGGCGCGCGTACCAATCGATGCCTTTATCGTAGTGGAGGGTGAAGAATCCCGTCTCCTTGATGCCGTAGGGCAGATCGACATGGCCTTCGAGCGCCCGATGTAGCCAGGTTGAGCCTGTGCGTGGGGGACCGATTCCGATAAACTCCGGCAGCCGGTATTTCACGTTGCGGTTCATCCTCGGGCCAGCCGCCGAGCCCGGCGTTCACCCGCAAGATCTCGTTCGCCCGTGGCGCGGGGCTCTTTCCATGCGGAAAGATCGATCGCGAGCAGTTTTTCGAGCGCTTCGACTTCGGGAATGAAGCGCTCGCGCAGGCGCTCCTCCTGCTCGGGCGTGAGGCGCGGATACAGTTCACCGCGACCCTGGCAGAATTCCCACACGCCGGCGCGCTCGAGCGCCCGCTGCACGCGATAAGCCCGGTGGCGATTAAGCCAGTTAATCACGGTGGTTGCGCGGCGCGCCAGCCGGCGATTTCTGGGCGCACGAGCAAAGGAGTTCACATCGCCGCCGAGATCCGTGCGCTGCGCAACGACGGCCCGGCCAACGCCGATAAAGTCGCAGACCCGATTCACGTAAGTTTGCGGTTCGTCGCGCAGCTCGTCGTACATAGTGACCAGGACGTTCTCGCGGCCAAGGCTCTCGAACCATGCCTCGAGATGCGGCGCGTAACGGTTTCCGCCAGCGAGCTGGGGCCACGCGTTCAGGACCTCGTCGAAGGTTCCGCTGCGCACCCATCCGTAATGGCGCAGGAGCTTGTACACGGAATAGATCCGATCGACCGGATTGCGCATGGTCGCAAAGACCTTGCAGTTTGGAATGTAGGTCTTGATGAGCTCGCGGGCCTCCGACTTGAAAAAAATGCCCGGACAAATTTCGACGATCTTTCGGCGACCGGGCGCGTGACGAAAATGATCTGCGTACCACTCTATTCCCTGGTCGGGGAACTGGTCGAAGAAGTGGGTATCTTTGACGCCGGCGGGCATCTCGACGGAGTCGCGCAGCGCGTTATAAAGCCAGGTCGAGCCGGTGCGCGGCGGGCCGACTCCGATAACGTCGGGTAGCCTCATCGGCCATATTTGATACGAATTAGCTGTGCAGTGCTAGCCGAGGTCAGCTAGCGATTGCTCCAGGATTGTCAGGCCCTCGTCGATCAATTCGGGGGACGCGGTTAGCGGCGCGAGGATGCGGATCACGTTGGCGTGGATTCCCGCGGTCAGCAGGATCAGGCCGCGCTCCGATGCGTGTTTTGCGAGGCGGCTGGCGAGTTCGGGCGCGGGTTCCCTGGTTACGCGGTCGCGCACCAGCTCGATCGCGATCATCGCGCCGAGGCCGCGGACGTCGCCGATCAAAGGGAACCGCTCGCGCATCACCTCGAGCCGCGCGCGAACCATGATGCCCTGTTTTTCGGCGCGCGCGAGCACGTGCTCGTCGCGGAAAACGTCGAGCACGGCGAGCGCCGCGGCGCATGAGACGGGACTGCCCGCGAAGGTGCCGCCGAGACCGCCCGGTGCGACGCTGTCCATGATTGCGGCGCGGCCGATGACGCCTGACAGCGGGAAGCCGCCGGCCAGACTCTTGGCGGTCGTGATGAGATCGGGTTCGACGCCGGAATGCTCGACGGCGAACATCCGGCCGGTGCGGCCGAAGCCGGTCTGGATCTCGTCGGCGATGAAGACGATGCCGTGGCGATCGCATAGCGCGCGCAGCTCGCGCATAAACTCGAACGGCGCGACGTTGAAGCCGCCCTCCCCTTGCACCGGCTCGATGATAATCGCGGCGACGCGCGACGGCTCGACCGACGACTTGAACAGCGACTCGATCGCGGCGAGGCTCTTCTCGGTGCTGCCGCCGCGATACGCGTCGGGAAACGGGACGTGGAACGTGTCGGCCGGAAACGGCCCGAAGCCGGCTTTGTATGGATTCATTTTACCGGTCAGCGCCAGCGCCATCAGCGTGCGTCCGTGAAATCCGCCGCTGAACGAAATGACCGCCGCGCGCCCGGTCGCATGACGCGCGATCTTGACGGCGTTCTCGACTGCCTCGGCGCCGGTCGTAAGAAAGATCGTTTTGGTTGGCGCCGCGATCGGCGCGATCTGGTTCATCCGCTCGGCGAGCTTGATGTACGGCTCGTACGGCATCACGCCGAAGCAGGTGTGGGTGAAGGCGTCGAGCTGAGCATTGACCGCGGCAATCACGTGCGGATGGCGATGGCCGACGTTGAGGACCGCGATGCCGCCGGCGAAGTCGATGTGGCGACGGCCATCGGCGTCCCAGATTTCGGCGCCCGCCGCATGATGGGCGAGGATTGGAATCGGCACGCTGACGCCGCGCGGAATGGCGGCGGCGATACGCTCGGCCACGGTGGTTTGTGTGCTCATGTTTAACTCCCGGTAAGCCGGCTCCGCAGCTATTTCGCTACGCTGGGCTTCCTCTCCGAAATCACTGAGTAACAGTTTCGGACTCGCCAGCAAATCAGTAATATCTCATCCGACGAACATTGCAGATGAGTACGCACGCCGAAAGTTCAAAACTCTACGAACCGATCGTACCGTCGGATCAGATTCAGTTTCGCGAGTACAAGCTGCTGCTGAAGCCGGACCTGTTTCCCGACGAGAAGGCGTTTCACAAATTCTGGAAACTCGCGCATCACGCGGCCAAATCGCTCGGCATCAAGCTCGGCAAGATGGAGGAGACGATCAAGCCGCATATCCGCGAGGTGTTGTTCTACGACACGCCCCACTTCAAGCTCTACAATCACGGCTTCATCCTGCGCAAACGCACCTTCTACCATCATGGCGCGCCCGACGCGCATCACGAGCTGGTGATCAAATTCCGGCATCCGGAGAAGAAAGTCGCGCTGGCGGTGGATCCGCGGCCGCTGCTGCCGTGCGAGTACACGCTGAAGTTCAAGGAGGAGATCCTCCTGCCCAAGGACGGCGCGCTCGGGATGCGGCTGGTGTATTCGCACAACTGCGAACTCGACACGCCCAACATCATATTGACGCAGCGCTTCGAGACCACGGCGGAGGCCTTTCCCGCGCTCAAGCACATCGACGCGAATCCGAAGGCGCCGCTGAGCGTGGTCAACGACGTGACGATCCAGGAATACCTGGTCGATCTCGGGATGCTGGACTTCGGCCACAAGCTCGAGGCGAAGGCGAACCTTGCGGTCTGGCGGGTGCGCGCGACCAACACGCCGATCGTCGCGGAGTTCGCCTACCAGTTGAAGTTCGACAGTCCCGAGGCGGTGCGGCGCAAGCAACGAGAGCTTTCCGAGTTCTTCTACACAGCCCTGCAATCGCGGGCCACAGACTGGGTGCAGCGTGGAACAACCAAAACCGCCCTCATCTACGGATACGGCAACGCCAGTCTCAAACACCAGGAGTGAGCCCGATCTTCATCCGAGCCTGCTGACCCTCTTCAGGATCTTCCTGCTCGCGGGCGGGCTGAGCTTCGGCGGCGGCGCGGTCGCCTATCTGCGCGAATACCTGGTGCGCGAAGAAGGATGGCTCGACGACGAGGGCTTTCTCGGCGCGATGGAGATCAGCGAGACGCTGCCGGGCCTCAACGCGGTCAACATGGCGATCATCATGGGCGACAACCTGCGCGGCATCGCGGGCGCGGTGGTGTCGGTCATCGGGATGCTGCTGCCGGGATCGATCGTGGTGATGGTGCTGGGGATTCTGTATCAATCGAATCACAGCAATCCGGACGTCAAGCGTTTCCTGCTGGGGATCGCGGCGGCGGCGGTCGGCTTGCTGTCGGCGGTGACGCTGCAAATCGGGCGGCGGCAATTTCGCCAGCTGCCCGACATCGCGATCATCGCAGTGACGTTTCTCGCGGTCAGCTACCTCAAAATACCGCTGTTCGCGGTGCTGCTCGGTGTCGGGCCGATCTCGGTGTGGCTGTATCGTCCGCACGTTTCAGAACCGCGCGCGCAAGACGAGCATCTCCCGTTTCATCGCGGCGCGCGCCATCACTTGTTTCGTCATTAGCCGGTTGAGAGCGCACGCCGCATGACAAGATTGATACACCTGTTCCTGGTCTTCTCGCTGCTGTCGGTGCTGGCGGTCGGCGGGGGCACCGCGGTGCTGCCCGAGATGCAGCACATGACGGTCCACACTTTTCACTGGCTGACCGACGACCAGTTCCGCAGCATCTACAGAATCGGGCAGGTTGCTCCCGGACCGAACATGTTGATGGGGCTGGTGATCGGGTCCACAATCGCGGGTTGGGACGGGATGGGGGTGGTGGGGCG
>VFSW01011323.1_pt1 | contig 12549 bp, 12 predicted proteins | sample 5358111 | NCBI WGS metagenome assembly VFSW01 (sample SAMN11554181, study PRJNA540505) | mine drainage metagenome | isolation source: sediment from site ElyBrook_90M | place: USA: Ely Copper Mine, Vershire, VT | collected 2017
AACGCGCCCCCCCCCCCTACCCCCCCCCCCCCCCCCCCCACCCCCCCCCCCACCTCGGGGCGCCGCGCCCCCCGGCTCGGCCCGGGCGCCGCCGCTCTCGAGATGGTCGGCGAGCAGTTCCACGAGGCTCGCGAGGCCGCCGCTCCACTTCCAGTGCTCCTTGCTCTCGTCCATCGTGAGCCGGCAATTGGAACACGAGGAAACCATGGTGCCGGCGCCGGTCTGCTCGACCTGGTCCATCTTGATCTTGAACACCTTGTGCCGCAGATCCGCCGCGCGCCCGATCGCCTGCACCCCGCCGCCGCCGCCGCAGCACCAGTTGTAGATGCCGGTGGGCGCCATCTCGCGAAAGTCCTTGGCGAAACCCTCGAGCAGATAGCGGGCATCCTCGGTCGCGCCGCCCCGCCGCGAAATCTGGCAGGGATCGTGATAGGTGATCGAGTCGGACAACGGCCGCAATTTCAACCGCCCTGCCCGCTTCAACTGCGCCAGATATTCCGAGATGTGCAGCACCACGAACGGCAGCGGCCGTCCGAGCATGTTGGCGGCGGACCAGCGCAGCACGCCGAACGCATGCCCGCACTCCGGAACGATCACGGTCTTGGCGCCGACCGCCTCCGCCGCCGCGACGATCCGCTCCACCATGAGACGGGCCACGTCGGCCTTGCCGGCGAGATATCCGAAGTTGGTCGCCTCGTATCCCTTGCTGCTCAAGGTCCAGTCGGCGCCGGCGTGGTTGAGCAGCTTCGCCATGGCGACCACCGATTCCGGATATTTCATGGCCTCGATCGAGGAGATGGTCAACAGAACCTCGGCCCGCGGCTTGTCGAGCGCGATCGGCACGTCGTGCTCGTCGGCGAGCCATTCCATTCGCTCGCGCAGCTTCTGCGCCGTGAGCCCGAGCGGACTGCCGTGGTCGCGCGAGCTGTCCGCGGCGGCCAGCAGGTCCTTCGGGCCCAGGCCCGCCGCCACGAACGCCTGGCGGGCACCGGCGACGATCGACGCGATGTCGATGCCCATCGGGCAGACGCTGGTGCAGCGGCCGCACATGGTGCAGGTGTCGAACAGCAGCTCCTCCCATTCCTGCAGGTCGGCGGCGCCGATGCGCGGCGCGAGACCGAGCCAGGCCAGGGGAAACTTCTGGTGCCGATAGGCCTTGGCGATGGGCACGAGCTTGTAGGCCGGCGTGTGCTTCGGATTGCCCGACGCGACGTAGAAGTGACAGGCCTCGGCGCACATTCCGCAGTGCACGCATGCCTCCAGGTAGGAAACCAGGTGCTCCTCGGTGCGCACCAGAAAATTCCGGGCGGCCGCTTCGACGTCGACGCTGCTGTTCATGGCCTCACCTCTAGCGCACTCGCAGCTGCATGAGTTCCTCGCCCGCCGGATTCACGACGTGCACGGCGCAGGCGATGCAGGGATCGAAGCTGTGGATGGTGCGCTGAATCTCGAGCGGCTGCTTCGGGTCGTACAGGGTGTGCCGGTCCATCAGCGCCGCCTCGTAGGGTCCCGGCTTGCCGTTCTGATCGCGGGGACCGGCATTCCAGGTCGACGGCACGACCGCCTGATAGTTGTCGATCCGCCCGTCCTTGATCACGATCCAGTGCGCGAGCGCGCCTCGCGGCGCCTCCATGAAGCCCACGCCGCGTGCGGTCCGCGGCCACGTGGCGGGATCCCATTTGGCGGGATTGTGCACCGCCAGGTCGCCGGACTTGATGTTGCCGATCAAATGGTCGAGCCAGAGCGACATCTGATCGACCATGATCTTGCTCTCCAGGGTGCGGGCGGCGGTGCGTCCCAGCGTCGAGAACAGCGCCGTCAGCGGCAGATCGAGTTTCTTGAGCGCGTACTGCGCGAGCTCGCGGGTCGGCTCGTGCCCCTTGGCGTACAGCATCGAGACCCGCGCCAACGGGCCCACCTCCATCACATGGCCCTTCCAGCGCGGCGACTTCAGCCAGGAGTAGCTCTCCTCCACGTTCAGCTGCTCGAACGGCGGGCGCGGCCCCGTGTAGTTGAGATTCGTCTGCCCCTCGTACGGATGCAGGCCCGTGTTCTTGCCGCCCGCATAGTCGTACCAGGAATGCGACACGAATTCCTGCACCTGCGCGGGGTCGGTGAGGTCGATCGGGTGGATCGTGCTCAAATCGCGGCCGAGGATCGCACCGGCGGGCACCAGCCAGCTGGCCGGATCGTCCATGCCCTTCTCCGGAAAGTCCCCGTAGGTGAGGAAATTCCCCACCCCCTCGCCGCGCGCGAACCAGTCCTTGTAGAACGAGGCGATCGCCAGGGTGTCGGGCAGATACACCTGCTCCACGAATTCCTTCATCCGGCCGATCACGCTGCGAATCTGGCTCAGGCCCGCCATGTTGAGCGCGGTCGCCGACGTTCCGCCGGTGCCGCCGGTATCGATGCTGATCGGCGAGGGTGCGCCGCCCACCAGGAAGTTCGGGTGCGGATTCTTGCCGCCGAAGATGGTGTGGATCTGCACCACCTCGCGCTGCCAGGCGAGCGCCTCCAGATAGTGGGCGACCGCCATCAGGTTGGCCTCGGCCGGCAGCTTGAAGCCCGGGTTGCCCCAGAAGCCGTTCGCGAAGATGCCGAGCTGTCCCGCCTCGACGAAATTCTTCAGCCGCTTCTGCGTCTCGGCGAAATACCCCGGGCTCGACTTCGGGTAGGCCGAGATCGACTGCGCGAGCTGCGAGGTCGCGGCCGGGTCGGCCTTGAGCGCCGACACGACGTCCACCCAGTCGAGCGCATGCAAGTGGTAGAAATGCATCACGTGGTCGTGCACGTGCTGGGCCGCGATCATCAAATTGCGGATCAGCTGCGCGTTGGGCGGAATCCTATAGTCCAGCGCATTCTCCACCGCCCGCACCGAGGCGATGCCGTGCACCAGCGTGCAGACTCCGCAGATGCGCTGCGCGAACGCCCAGGCGTCGCGCGGATCCCGGCCGCGCAGGATGATCTCGATGCCGCGCACCATGGTGCCCGAGCTGTAGGCGCCGGTGATCGCACCCGCCTCGTCGGTCTGCGCCTCGATGCGCAGGTGCCCTTCGATGCGGGTGATGGGATCGACGACCACGCGCGCGCTCATCGCCCGCCCCCCATGCAGCCCTGTGTCGTGTCGCTCACATCTGGACTCCCCTGCGGCGGTAGAAGATCGCGGTCTCGCTGCGGGTCAGGAAGACCAGGAAGGCATGCATCAGCTTGCCGAACGGGAACCAGGCGAGCAGCAGGGCCACGCTCAGCAGGTGCAACGCCAGCAGCGTCTCGTAGCGGGCGCCCAGGTGACTCTGCGCCAGCAGCCCGGTGGCGACCGGCAGCGCGGTCACGAACCAGCTGAAGTAGTCGTTCGCGGTCGAGATCAGCCTGAGCACCGGGCTCACCACGCGTCGCGCCAGCGCCACTGTCAACGAAGCCAGGGTGAGCACCGAGACCAGCGACACGAGCCCGGTCGGCAGATTCGGCCAATGCAGGCCGAACAGGCCCTTGATGAACTGGATGTGCTGGGCGAGCCCGAACACGATGACGGCGAGGCCTATGTGGTAGACGTAACTGTTCAGCGTCACCCACAGGTCCGAGCGGCGAAACGGGGGTGCCGCCCACAGCCGGCGGGGGACCCCGGCGACGGCGGGGACGAGCGCCGGGGGAGGCGCGCCGCGCGCCGCCGCGCGGTCCCGGCTCCAGGGCAGTGCGAGCAGCGACAGCAGCCGCCAGGCGACGCCGAATGCGAACACCGCGAAGGCGATCTCGAGAGCCGGGCCGCGCGCGAACTCCAGCAGGCTCATGACCGACGCTCCTGTTCTTTCGCCTCGAGGTCCCGCACCGCCCGCTCCCGGCGCTGCCGTGCGAGCAGTGCGCCGAGGCCGCCGACCGCGACTCCGGCCACCACCGCCCCGCCGACGACGGCCCCGGGATGGCTGGTGCTGCTCGACAGCGGCCGGTAGAACCCGCCGTTGTCCCAGAAATCCGGTTCGGAGCATCCGAGGCAGCCGTGCCCGGATTGAATCGGGAAGGACACGCCGCCGTTCCACTTGAGGGTGGCGCAGGCATTGTAGGTGACCGGCCCCTTGCAGCCCACTTCGTACAAGCACCAGCCCTTGCGGGCGCCCTCGTCGTCGAAGCTCTTGGCGAACATTCCCTTGTCGTAGAACGGACGCCGGTAGCAGCGATCGTGAATGCTGTCGCCGAAGATGGACTTCGGACGGCTCAAATGGTCGAGGTCCGGGAGTTTGCCGAAGGTGATCAGGTACGCGAGGGTGCCGGCCATGGCCTCGGCGATGGGCGGGCAGCCGGAGATGTTGATCACCGGCTTGTCGGTGATGATCTGCGACACCGGCACCGCCCCGGTCGGATTCGGATGCGCATGCGGCAGGCCCCCGAATGCCGCGCAGGTTCCCACCGAGATCACCGCGAGCGCGTGCTCCGCCGTCTCCTTCAGCACCTCGAGGTTGGTCCTGCCGGCATTGGTCGAATACACGCCGCCGTCCTTGGTGGATACCGACCCGTCGACCACCACCACGTATTTGCCGCGGTTCTCGCGCATCGCCGTGAGGCGGGCCGCTTCGGCCGCCGCGCCCGAGACGGCCTGCAAGGTCTCGTGATAGTCGAGCGAAATCATGTCGAAGATCAGATCCTCGAGCGTCGGGCTGAACGAGCGCGTCAAGGACTCGGTGCAGCCGGTGCACTCCTGGAAGGACAGCCAGATCACCGATTGCCGCCGCGCCTTCGCAAGGCCCTCCGCGATGGCGCGTGCCGCGAGCGGCGGCAGCGCCATCACCGTGGCGAGATAGGTGGCGTACTTCAACAGGGCGCGGCGCGAGATCCCGCGCTGCGCCAGCAGATCTGCGATGGTGTGTCGATCATTCATGCGAGCCGCTCACCAGTGTGTTTGCACGCGCCGCCGACTCGGCAAGGTCCGCCGGGTCGGTCACCAAGATCTCCGGAACGGCGGTGATCTCGATCCGCTCGGAGGCCAGATGCTCACCCGCGCCGAAATGCCTGATCCACCACACGCCGCGGTAGCTGGTCTCCCAGATCTCGCTGGTTCCCGCGACGGTGAGGCGTGCGGCGACCTCGCCGCGCCCGAGACTGCGTTCGAGTTCGCCGCGCTCGAAGGCGGTCAGCGGCAGGCTGCGCAGATCGATCGCCGCGCTCTCGCCCCCGTTCGCGAGCGCCGCCAGCCGCTCGGCGATCTCCCGCAGAACGCTCGCCGCCAGGGCGCTCGTCCCGCCGCTCATTCGACGCCCCATCGATCGAGCATGGACCGCACCGTGCGGCAGGCCCTGGGGATGGCGGCGCCCACGGCGGCGGTGGGCGTCATGCCCCAGGCCGTCGACTGGGGCTGAATCGCCACCAAGGCGCGCTGCATCGGGGTGTCTCGGGTCAGGGCGGCGGCGACGATCAGGTCGGCGAGCGCCACCTCGTGCACGGAGCGGCGTTTGCCGGTGAGCTGCGCGTCCATGTGCTCCCCCTCGAACGCGCGCACGGTCCCCGGCGCGTCGTCGAGCTCCATCGCGTCGATGACGATCAGCGCATCGACCTCGTGCACTTCATTGAGCAGGGTGAGTCCGAGCGTGCCGCCGTCGCGTACCGAGACCCGGCCGTCGCTTGCGAGCGGCTCGAGCGCCCGCGCGACGTGCACCCCGATGCCGTCGTCGCTCAACAGAACGTTGCCGATTCCCATGAGCAAGGTCCGAGGCGCGGGTCGTTCCGTCATGGTCGCATCGCCGATTCCTCCAGCTGGTCCCAAGAATAGGCGCGCGGCGCCCTCTTTCTTATACGTAGGTTCCCGCATGTTCAACGGAGCGTTCGCGTCCCCAGAATGCATCGAAGCCACGGGGAGCTCTTATGTGTCTCGGCATTCCCATGCGCATCGTCGAGCTGAACGGGCTCGAGGCGCGCTGCGATGCGAAAGGCATCGAGCGCACGGTCAGCCTGTTTCTCCTGCAGCACGAGCCGCTCGCCTTGGGCGACCACGTCATGGTGCACGTCGGCTACGCCATCCAGAAGATGTCACCGGCGCAGGCCGAGGAGTCCTGGCGGCTCTACGACGAGATTCTGTCGTTCCAGGGCGATGCGCGCGATGCATGAGCTCGCGATCTGTCAGAGCCTGCTGGGCGAGGTCGAGCGCACGGCCGCCGCGCACGGCTGCCGCGAAGTGACCGCCGTCGTGGTGGCGATCGGTCCGCTCTCCGGGGTCGAACCGGACGCGCTCTCCAGGGCGTTCGCCGTGGCGCGCGGCGCCACGGTCGCGGACCGGGCCGCGCTTCGGATCGAGGCCGTTCCGGTCGTCGTGTGGTGCGCGGCGTGCGGCCTCGAGACGCAAACGCCGCCGAACGCACTGCTGTGCGGTCGGTGCGGCGCCTGGCGGATCGAACTGAGGACGGGCGACGAACTGTTGCTGAAACAGGTGGAGTTGGCCTTCGGGGAGCGTCACGATGTGCACTGACTGTGGATGCGCCGCCACGCCGGACCCGGTGCGGGTCGCCGACGGCCGCGGCCTGATCGAGGTGCGGCCGGTCGCCCACGGGTCGGTCATGGTGCTCACCGGAATCCTGCGCGACAACGACCGGCAGGCGGCGCACAACCGGGATCACCTGGCCGCGCACGGGGTGCTCGCGATCAATCTGATGTCCTCCCCGGGATCGGGCAAGACCAGTCTGCTGGAGGCCACCATCGATGCCATCGGCGGACGGCTCCGGCTGGCGGTCATCGAGGGCGATCTGGAAACGGAGAACGACGCTCGGCGCATCCGCGCGAAGGGCATTCCGGCCGTACAGATCACCACCGGGCAGGCCTGCCATCTGGACGCGCACATGGTCCACGATGCGTTGCACGCGCTCGATCTCGATGCCATCGATCTGCTGCTGATCGAGAACGTCGGGAACCTGGTCTGCCCCGCCGGATTCGATCTCGGTCAGCACGCCAGCGTCGCCCTGCTGTCGGTCGCGGAGGGCGACGACAAGCCGGCGAAATATCCGGTCATGTTTCGCGCCGCGGACCTGGTGGTGCTCTCGAAGATCGATCTGCTCGATGCCGTCGGGGATTTCTCGCCCGGCAAGGCCGAGGCGCACGTGCGCGCCCTGGCCAATCCGGCCGAGATCGTGCATACCTCGGCGCGCCAGGCCGAGACGCTCGCGCCCTGGATCGCTTGGCTGGACGCGCGTCTGGCCGCGTACCGCGCCGAGGCGGCCTGATGGCGGCGGATCCGCAGGCCGCGGCCGCCCGGCAATGGCTCGAGCGCATCCGCGCCCTGCCGCTCGATCGATCCGTGCGCGTGATGAACGTGTGCGGCGGCCATGAGCGCTCCATTTCGATGGCGGGCCTGCGCCGCGCCCTGCCCGCATCGATCGAACTGATTCCCGGTCCCGGCTGCCCGGTGTGCGTCTGTCCGGAGCAGGACATCCACGCCGCGATCGAGCTGGCGGCGCGCCCCGAGATCATCCTGGTCGCCTTCGGCGACATGCTGCGGGTGCCCGCAAACGTCCCCAAGGGCGAGCCGCGCACCCTCGAGCAGGCGCGTGCCGCGGGCGCCGACGTGCGCCCGATCGCCTCGCCGCGCGATGCGCTCAGAATCGCGCGCGCCCATCCGCATCGGCAGGTGGTGTTCTTCGCCGCCGGCTTCGAAACCACGACGGCGCCCGTGGCCGGACTGCTCGCCGAGGGCGTGCCGGCCAATCTCTCGGTGCTGCTGTCCGCACGATTGACCTGGCCGGCGGTGGCCATGCTGCTCGAGGGCGAGGCGCCCGGCTTCGATGCGCTGATCGCGCCCGGGCACGTCGCGACCATCGCGGGCTGCGATGAATGGCGCTTCGTGCCGGAGCGGCACCGCATTCCGGCCGCGGTGGCCGGCTTCGAGCCCGTGAGTCTGCTCGCGGCCTTGCATTCGGTGCTGCGCCAACATCGGGCGGGCGCTGCGTTCCTCGACAACTGCTACGGCGAGGTCGCTCGGCGGGAGGGCAACCCGACCGCCCGGGCGCTGCTCGCACGGATCTTCGAGGTCGTCGATGCGCACTGGCGCGGCATCGGCGTCATCCCCCGCTCCGGATTCGCGCTGCGCCCGGAATTCGCGCACCTGGACGCGGCGCGGCGCTTCGACTTGAACCGCGATCCGGCCCGACGCCGCGCCGGCCAGATGCCGCCCGGGTGCGACTGCGCACGCGTGGTGCTCGGCAAGATCTATCCGGATCAATGCCGGCTGTTCGGCGCCGCCTGCACCCCCCGCAACCCGATCGGCCCCTGCATGGTCTCGGACGAGGGCGCCTGCCGAATCTGGTGGGCCGCGGGTACTCGCCGCCACGTGGCGGCCCGTCCACGCGCGTCCGACCATGCTTGAATCGACGCCTGCGATCCGCGCGCGCCGCCTGGTGATCCGCGGCCAGGTGCAGGGCGTCGGGTTCCGGCCGTTCGCCTACCGCCTGGCCAGCTCCCTGGCGCTGCGCGGCTGGGTGCGCAACGGCGCCGGCCTGGTGGTGATCCACGTCGAGGGCCCGCCGGCGCAGCTCCATCGGTTCGAGGCGGCGCTGATCGATGACGCACCCTACCTGGCGCGGCCGCGTCTGGCGAGTTCCGCCGAGGCGGTCCCGGAGGACGCCGTTGGCTTTCGAATTCTCGCGAGCGAGTCGGCCGAGCCTGCGGACGTGCACGTCCCGCCCGACCTGTTCTGCTGCGACGCCTGCGCGGCCGAGCTCGCCGATCCGGCGCAGCGCCGCCACGGCTATGCGTTCACCAACTGCACGCAATGCGGGCCGCGCTACACCCTCATCGCCGCGCTGCCCTATGACCGGGCGAATACCTCCATGGCGGACTTTGCGCTGTGCCCCCGATGCCGCGCCGAATACGAAAATCCCCTCGATCGGCGCTTCCATGCCGAGCCCCTGGCCTGCCCGGATTGCGGACCACGGCTGTCCTTCCGGCGGGACGGCGCGGCTCCCTGCCGGGACGAGGTGGCCCTGCGGGCGGCGGTGGCCTGCCTGCGCGACGGCGGCATCGTGGCCGTCAAGGGCGTCGGCGGCTATCACCTGATGTGCGACGCGGCGAGCGACGCCGCGGTCCGTCGCCTGCGGGCGCGCAAGCGGCGTCCCGCCAAGCCGCTTGCCGTCATGTTTGCGCAGCGGGGCGCGGACGGTCTGGCCGCCGTGCGCGAGTGCGTATCGCTCGGCGACGCCGAGGCGCTGGCCTGCACGGCGCCCGCGCGGCCCATCGTGCTGGCGCGGCGCACGTCCGATGGCCGCCTCAGCCCGTCGCTCGCCCCCGGCCTCGGCGAGCTGGGCGTGCTGCTGCCGTACAGCCCGCTGCACCATCTGCTGCTGACGCGCTTCGGCGGCCCGCTGGTCGCGACCTCGGGCAACGTCAGCGGTGAACCGGTGATCACGGATCCGGCCGAAGCCGATGCCCGGCTCGCGCCGGTGGCGGACGCATTCCTGCATCATGACCGCCCGATCCTGCGGCCCGCCGACGATTCGGTGCTGCGCGTGCTCGCCGGGCGGCCCCGGGCCATACGCCTCGGGCGCGGCATGGGGCCGCTCGAGATCGATCTGCCGTACGCGATGCCGACGCCCACGCTCGCGGTCGGCGGCCACATGAAGGCGGCCATCGCGCTCGGCTGGGGACGGCGGGCGCTGCTCTCGCCGCACATCGGGGATCTGGACAGCCCGCGCGCACTGCGCGTGTTCGAACAGCTGATCGCCGATCTGCCGAGGCTCTACGGCGTCGAGCCGGCGAGGGTGGTGTGCGATGCGCATCCGGGCTACGCGAGCACGCGCTGGGCGCGCGCCCAGCCCTTGCCGGTGCGGCACGTCGACCACCATCGCGCGCACGCCGCGGCGCTCGCGGCCGAGCATCCCGAGATCGACCGCTGGCTGACCTTCACCTGGGACGGCGTCGGGCTCGGCGAGCGCGGCGAGTCGTGGGGCGGCGAGGCATTCGTCGGCGCGCCCGGCGCCTGGCGCAGAGTCGCGAGCATGCGCCCCTTCCACGTCCTGGGCGCCGCCCGGGCCGGTCGGGAGCCCTGGAGGTCCGCCGCGGCGCTGATGTGGCAGGCCGGACATGAGTACCTGCCGGCGGTGGAACATGCCGCGCTCGCCCGCGAGGCCTGGCGCAAGGGCATCCGCAGCGCGCCCACCTCGTCGGTGGGCCGTCTGTTCGACGCAGCCGCCTCGCTGGTGCTCGGCCTCACCACGGTGAGCTTCGAGGCGCAGGCGCCGATGCGGCTCGAGAGCGCGGCGGCAAGCGGCTGCACGGCGGCGGGCGGCTGCACCGCACTGCGGCTGCCGCTCGCCCGCGACGGCGAGGGCATTTGGCGCACCGAGTGGGCACCGCTCCTGCCGATGCTCGTCGATCGCCGCCTGCCCGAGGGCGAGCGCGCCGGGATCTTCCACGAAAGCCTCGCGCACGCCCTGCTCGGGCAGGTGGCGGCGGTGTTCGAGGAGGAGCCGATCCAAGCGGTCGGACTGACCGGCGGGGTGTTTCAGAACCGGGTGTTGGCCGAGCGGGTGCTGGACCTGCTCGAGGCGCGCGGGCTGCGCGCGCACCTGCCGCGGCTCGCGCCGGTCAACGACGGCGGCCTCGCGCTCGGCCAGCTGCTCGAGGTCTGCCGTGGGTGAGCCGGAATACGTGATGCTCGCGCACGGCAACGGTGGCCGGCACATGCGCGAACTCATCGAGCACATCTTCGCCCGCCATCTGGCGAATCCTTCCCTGGACGTCGAGCGCGACGCAGCGCCGCTCGACATCGCGCCCGACATGGTGCCGTTCATCACCACCGACGCATTCACCGTACAGCCGCTCGAGTTTCCGGGCGGCGACATCGGCTCGCTGGCGGTGAACGGCACGGTGAACGACTTGGCGGTCGCCGGTGCGCTGCCGCGCTATCTCACGCTCGCGGCCATCATCGAGGAAGGCTTCGAGGTGGCCCGCCTCGAGCGCATCGTCCGCAGCGCCGCGCGCGCGGCCGAGATCGCCGGGGTGCGCGTGGTGGCGGGCGACACCAAGGTGGTGCCGCGCGGACAGGGAGGCGGCCTGTACCTGATCACCACCGGCGTCGGCTTGCGTGCGCGCGGCCCCGGCCCGGAAATGACCCGCATCGCCGCCGGGGACCTCATGTTCGCGAGCGGCACGCTCGGCGATCATGGCATCGCCGTGCTGCTCGCCCGGCAGGAATTCGACATCGCCGGATCGATCCGCTCGGATTGCGCGCCGGTCACGGCCTACACGTCGGCGATTGCCGCGATCCCGGGCCTGCGCTTCATGCGCGATCCCACGCGCGGCGGCCTGGCGAGCGTCGCGCACGAGATCGCCGCGGCGACCGGCTTCGGCGTGCGCCTGCGCGAGGGCGACGTGCCGGTGCGCGATGCGGTGCGCTCCTGCTGCGCGATGCTGGGTTACGACCCTTACTACCTGGCGAGCGAAGGGCGGGTGATCGCGGTCGCCGCACCCGAGGCGGCACAGCCGATCCTCGCGGCGTGGCGCGCCCTTCCGGGCGGCGAGCAGGCGTGCGCGATCGGCAGGATCGACGGCGAAACCGGCCCGGTGATCCTCGAAACCGCGGTGGGCGGCGAGCGCTTCGTCGAGGAGCTCGAGGATGATCCGCTGCCGCGGATCTGCTGACCCATGAGGAGGCCGTGATGTCCGACCTGCCGGCCGAGTGGTTGCCGCTGTGCGCCGCCGTGTTCGCCCTCGGCGTGCGGCACGGATTGGACCCCGATCACCTGGCCATGATCGACGGCCTCACGCGCTTCAACATGGCGGACCGGCCGCAGCTCGCGCGCTGGTGCGGGGCGTTGTTCTCCGGCGGCCACGGCTGCGTGGTGGTGACCGCGGCGACCGTCATCGGCGGGGCGGCCGCGCGCGCGGCCGTGCCGGCCTGGACCGAGGGCCTCGGCATCTGGGTGTCCATTGGCTTTCTGCTCGGCTTGGGGTCGCTCAATGCCGCCCTCGTGCTGCAAACTCCGCCGGACGCCATGGTCCGGCCGGCGGGTCTTACCAGCCGGCTGCTCGCGCGCCTGACGCGCACCACGCATCCGCCGGCCATCGTCGCGATCGGCATGCTGTTCGCCGTCTCCTTCGACACGCTCAGCCAGGCGCTGCTGTTCACGGCGGCCGCGGACCGGGTGGGCGGCGCCCACGCCGGGCTCGAGCTCGGCCTGCTGTTCACGCTCGGCATGCTGCTGGTCGACGGGCTGAACGGGCTGTGGATTTCCGCCCTGCTGCGCCGGGCGGATCGGCGCGCACGCATCGCGTCGCGGGCGATCGGCGGCTTCGTCGCCGTCCTCAGCTTCGCGGTGGCCGCCCTGGAATGGCTGCGCTACCTGGACCGGCGAGTCGACGCGTTGTTCGCGCCGCGCGAGACGCTCGCCGGCCTGCTGATCGTGGCGGCGGCCGCGCTCGGCATCACGGCGCTCGGCCGCCTGCCGAGACGCCCCGCCGCCGAGACGTCCCCGGACCGCATCTGCGGTTAGGGCCCCGGGGCCCCCCCCCGCGGCGGGGCGCGGGGCCGGGGGGGGGGGGAGCGCCGGGGGGGGGGGGGGGGCCGGGGGGCCGGGCGGG
>VFSW01011324.1_pt1 | contig 12548 bp, 10 predicted proteins | sample 5358111 | NCBI WGS metagenome assembly VFSW01 (sample SAMN11554181, study PRJNA540505) | mine drainage metagenome | isolation source: sediment from site ElyBrook_90M | place: USA: Ely Copper Mine, Vershire, VT | collected 2017
ATTCCACTTCCGGAATGCGGACGGCGGAATTTTTCAGCTGGTTGTAGCGGGCCTGGTACTGGGATACGCGTGCCTGCATGGAGGCCACTTCCGCTTCGGCCTCCGCCAGGGAAACGTTGAGCTGCTGGTAGAAGGTGCTTTGTGACAGACTGGCGGAAGGATGCTTCATGGAGGCTTCCTTCTTCTTGGTCTCCTCCAGTTCGGTAATGAGTCGCTTGGTGGCCACGATGTCCGGATACTGGTCCGTGTACTTGAGGCGCAGGCTGTCCAGGTTCTGCTTGAGGGTCTGGATGCGGGCATCGATTTCCGGGTTGGTGCTCATCGTCCCCGTGTCCACCAGCAGGGTGGGGTCATCTCCGGACAGCTGGTGTTTCAGGGAGTCGCGACGGTTTTCGGCTTCGTGCAGGGACATTTCGGCCTGGCTCAGCTTGTCCTGTGTGTCCGCCAGTTCCGTGAAATAGTCTTCTCCCATTTCACCGCGCAGCACGCCAATGTTTTTCTGCTTGAAGGCCTTCAGGGCGTCCTCGGCATCATTGAGCTTGGTTTCGTATTCCTTGAGCTGGTCCTCGATGAATTTTTCCGAGGAAGAGATGTTCTGCCGGTTGCTGCCCAGCCCGTTTTCCACAAAGATGGTCAGCAGGGACTGGACCACCTTCTTGGCCAGAGCCGGATTCTTGTTCTCGTAGGAGATGGTGTAGATGTTGTCTCCGGCGCCCTTCAGGGTGATGGCTTTTTCCAGCGCAGTGGTGACGGCATCCAGCTGTTCAGGGTTCTGGGTTTTGAGGTCCAGGTCCGTCATGCGCGCCACCTTTTCAAGGTTGGGGCGACTGATGAGGGTGGAGGCCATGATGGACACCTGCTCGTTGGTATTGGGTTGCACGGCGATGCCGGCCAGCAGGGGACGGAGCAGCGACTGGGTGTCCACGTACACCCGGGCGGTGGCCTGGTAGCGGTCAGGGATGAAGTGAACCCCGATCCACCCGGACAGTGACAGTGCCCAGGCGATGATGACCACCAGCCAGCGGCGCGTCCACAGGGCGGCCACCTGTTGCAAAAACTGGACGAGAATCTCATGCATGGACTGGAATTCCTTCCGGAGCAGCACGACGGGACGGGGCCACGTTCAGACGCTTCCCTTCATGCTGCATTCCTTAAGACAACTGGGTTAGAAATAGCTTTCGGGAATGATGAGCACGTCACCGGGCAGCATGGGCACGTTGGCGCGAATGTCGCCATCGCGCATCAGGTCCTGCAACCGCACGGAAAACTGCACATCCTTGCCGTCCACCTTGCGCACGATGGTGGCCCGGTTGCCCGCCGCAAAGGGCGTGATGCCGCCCACGGCGATCATCACGTCAAGAACGGTCATGTGTTCCCGGTACTGGAGGGTTTCCGGCTTGAGGGCCTGGCCGATGACCCGGATGTGCTGGCTGTAGGGCCCGACGAAATCCATCACCAGGACGGTGACCACAGGATCCTGGATGTATTTGGCCAGGGCTTGTTCCAGGTCGTGGGTCAACAGCGTGGGGGTTTTGCCGGCAGCCTGCATGTCTTCCACAAGCGGGGTGGAAATCTTGCCATCGGGGCGGACGGGAATGACTTCGGAAAGCTCGGGATTGTGCCAGACCACAAAATTGATCCTGTCACCCGGGCCGATGATGTACTTGTAGTTTTTAGTGGCAGGCACTTCCTTGGGGGCGGGTTGCGTGCCGTAGCCTGCGCACCCTGACAGGATCAGGGCCACCAGGATTCCGGCGCCCGTTTTCCACAACCCAGTCCTTGCATCGCTTTCGTGAGGCAGTTCCACAGTGCATCTCCCTATATCTATTTTATTGAGAGTAAACAAACTTAACAATCTACCGTCCGAAAAACACTACAAAAAACCTTCCGACGTGGCATTATAACCATGGTCCAAAAAAGAAGATACCTTCCCTGCGGGGTAGATGAGCAAGGAGGCAATTGTCATGGACTCGTGGCATTCTCCTCCCAGACAATGAAATTTATGTTAATACCCTCTCGATGATGATCCGGCTTTTTCGTCACTATATCCCTGGTCGCGCCATGCTGCTGCTGCTGGGAGAGGCCCTCGTTTTTTACGGGGCCGTGCATTTTGCGCTTCTGGTGCGCTTTCTGGACCCGGGGGCCGTGACTCATACGGTGGCGAACATGTCGGAACGCGCCCTGGTTTTTTCGGCAGTGATGGTGATGTCCATGCTGGTGGCGGGTATGTACGACTACTGGGAACTGGAAGGCGGCTCCCGTGGCGTGCTCCTGCGTCTGGGCACGGCTTTTGCCATCGGATTTCTGGGCGCCGTCCTGGTGTTCTACCTGTTTCCCAATACCTTTCTGGGACGCGGGGTGTACCTCATTGCCTATTTCACTTCCATGGTGGTGATTGCCGCCACACGGCTGGCCGTGCTCAAGTGGGCCCGCTGGGAAGGACTGAAGCGTCGTGTGCTGATACTGGGCACGGGGCATCTGGCCTCCCGCATCAATGACCTGGACCGGAATGGCATCGTCAGTGACCGCCTCAACATTATTGGTTATTACCCTTGCGGCGGGGGCATGGTGGTCAACAAGTACGTGGATAAAGACAAGCTGCTGTTGCCCCAGGACAACCTCCTGGATCTGGCCAAACGCCACCAGATCCAGGAAATCGTGGTGGCCATTCGCGACCGCAGGACCGCTTTTCCCCTGAATGAACTGCTGGAGTGCCGAATGCTGGGGATCCGTGTCACGGAATCTTCCACTTTTTTCGAGCGCGAACTGGGCATGTTGCCGCTCGATGCGCTCAATGCCAGCTGGATGATTTTTTCCGACGGGTTTCAGACGGGCACCAGCCGGGATTTCAACAAGCGCATTTTTGATCTGGTGGCCAGCGGACTGCTGCTGCTCTGCACGCTGCCGGTCATGCTGTTGGCGGGTATCCTGATTTACCTGGAAAGTGGCGGGCCCATCATTTACCGGCAGGAGCGGGTGGGCCTCAATGGCCGGGTGTACACCATCTACAAGTTCCGGAGCATGCGGGTGGATGCGGAACAAGGAGGGGTGCCGCAATGGGCCCAGCAAAACGACAGCCGTGTGACCCGCGTGGGGCAGATATTGCGCAAGCTGCGCATTGACGAGTTGCCCCAGATCTTCAATGTCTTCAAGGGGGACATGAGTTTCATCGGACCGCGTCCGGAACGCCCTTTTTTTGTGGAGCAGCTCACGGCCAAGTTGCCCTATTATCAGCACCGCCACAGCGTGAAACCGGGCATCAGTGGCTGGGCCCAGGTGCGCTATGCGTACGGGGCTTCCTTGGATGACGCGACGGAAAAATTGCAGTATGACCTCTACTACGTCAAGAACCACAGCATGTTCCTCGACTTTCTGATCATGTTGCAGACGGTCCAGGTGGTCCTGTGGGGCAAGGGCGCGCGTTGACCAGGCCCTGATGGCTTCCACCATCCTTTTTGTCAGTTACTTTTCTGCGGCCATCGCTTTCCTGACCCTGGGAATCCTGCTGCTGGCCGGCCTCAAGGAGCGTTATCGTGGACTGCTCCTGGTCTTTTCCTGCCTGACCACGGCTGTCTGGGCGGCCACGGTGGCTTTCGGGGACGAGCACGACATGGTGCTGACCCTGAACATGGAAACCATTGAAGTGGTGCGCGGCGCCCTCTGGATGTTCTTTTTCTGGGAAATCATCCTGGGGGCCAAGGCCACGACGGGGACGGGCGTCGTGCCGCGATGGGACCCTGTCCGGATGGGACTGGTGGTTTTTGCGCTGTCCCAGTGCGTCCTGATCATCTATGTGCATACGCGACCGGCGCCACTGGACCCGTCCGTGTTCATGACCGACCTGTTTAGCCATGTGCTCCAGTCCATTGCCGGCATGGTGCTTGTGGAACAGCTGTTTCGCAATACGCATCCGGATGCGCGCTGGGGCATCAAGTTCATGTGCCTGGGCATTGGCGTGCTGTTTTCCTATGATTTTTTCATGTATGCCGACGCTTTCCTGTTTCAGCACATCAACCCCACCCTCTGGCTGGCCCGTGGCCTGGTGGTGGCTTTCACGGCACCGCTGATCCTGGTGTCGGCCGGACGCAATCCCCGCTGGGCCATGCGCATCCGCATGTCCAGGCAACTGGCCTTTCATACCGTGGCCCTGCTGGGTACCGGGAGCTACCTGCTGGTCATGTCGGCCATGGGTTACTACATCCGGGCCTTTGGCGGGGCCTGGGGCACGGTGTTGCAAATCGTCTTTTTCATGGGCGCCCTCATCCTGCTGGCGACCATCTTTTTTTCCGGGCGCATGCGGGCCAAGCTGCGCGTGACCCTGAGCAAACATTTTTTTGGCTACAAGTACGACTATCGTGAAGAATGGATGCGGTTCACCCGCACCCTGCTGTCTTCCGAACCCAATTCGGAAATCCAGGAGGCGGCCATTCAGGCCATTGCGGCCCTGGTGGAATCCCCGTCCGGCACCCTCTGGCTGGAAAAGGAGTCCGGACAGGGCTATGTGTGCCAGGCCCGCTGGGCCACCCGGGGCAGTACGGTGACCGTGCCGGTTGACGATGCCCTGATACGTTTCATGGCCCGATCCCAGTGGGTGGTGAACCTGGACCAGTATCCCCAGGACATCCAGGAAGGGCTTCCTGCCAAACCTCCTGGCTGGTTGATGGCAATGGAAACCCCATGGCTGGTGGTTCCCCTGCTGCTGTACGACCACCTGATGGGCTTCATCGTGCTTTCGCAGCCCAGAAGCGATATCCAGTTCAACTGGGAAGTGAGCGACCTCCTGAAGGCGGCTGCCCATCAGCTGACCAGTCACCTGGCCCAGAAACGTGCCACGGACGCCTTGATGGTGGCGCGCCAGTTTGATTCCTTCAACCGCATGTCCGCTTTCGTGGTGCATGATCTCAAGAACCTGGTTGCGCAGTTGTCCCTGATGCTGTCAAATGCGGAGAGGCACAAGGACAACCCGGAGTTTCAGGCCGACATGCTGGCCACCGTGGACAATTCGGTCAAGCGGATGAAGCGGTTGCTGGCCCATATCAGCAATCAGGACAACCGGTCGCCCCTGAAAATGCGAACGCCGCTGAAACGGTTGCTGGAAGAGGTGCTCAGGGAGAAGGCCGTGTACAAACCGGCCCCCAGGCTCGAAGTGACCCGGGATGTGGAGGTGGAAGCCGACCCGGAACGCCTGACGAGGATACTGGGCCACGTGGTGCAGAATGCCTGCGAGGCCACGCCATTTGACGGGCAGGTGGTTCTTCGCCTGAGCACGGAAGACAATCGGGTGCTCATCGAGGTGGAAGACACGGGCGAAGGCATGGATGAGGCGTTTGTGAAGGAACGGCTTTTCAAGCCATTTGACTCCACCAAGTCATCGGGAATGGGCATTGGAGCCCATGAATGCCGCGAATACGTGAATGAACTGGGTGGGGAAGTGGAAGTGAAAAGCGTTCGGGGCAAAGGCACCCTGTTCATGGTCTGGTTGCCCGTTGCGGCCTGAGCATCATTGGGGGAGTGAAGACTTGAGCGCGTCACAGGAAAAACTGCTGCTGGTGGAAGATGATCTGGGGTTGCAAAAGCAATTGCGCTGGAGCATGGAAGGCTACGACCTGCAGCTGGCTTCCGATCGCGAAGGGGCCGTGGCCCAGATACGCCGGTTCGAGCCTCCGGTGGTCCTGCTCGACCTGGGTCTGCCGCCCGACCCCGGTGGGGCCAGCGAAGGACTGGCCACCCTGCATGACATCCTGACCCTGGCTCCCGATACCAAGGTCATCGTGGTGACCGGCAATCAGGACCGCGAAAATGCGGTACGCGCCATCGGCATGGGGGCCTACGACTTCTACCAGAAACCGTTCGAGACCGACATGCTCCAGCTGATCGTGGCGCGTGCCCTGCGCCTCCACCAGCTGGAGGGTGAAAATCGCAGGCTCAGGCTTCAGAGGCCGGATGAGGCCATGCATGGCATCATCACTTCGGACGCCTCCATGCAGAAAGTGTGCCGGACCGTGGAGCGCGTGGCGCCCTCGGACGTTTCCGTACTGGTGCTGGGTGAAAGTGGTTCGGGCAAGGAATTGCTGGCCCGTGCCCTGCATCGCCTGAGCCGTCGTGCAGAAAAACGCATGGTGGCCATCAACTGTGCCGCCATTCCGGAAACCCTGCTGGAAAGTGAGCTGTTCGGGTTTGAAAAAGGCGCCTTTACTGGTGCCTCGAAGCAGACCATCGGGCGCATCGAATATGCCAATGGCGGAACCCTGTTCCTGGACGAAATCGGAGACCTGCCCCTGTCGCTGCAGGCCAAGCTCCTGCGTTTTCTTCAAGAACGCGTCATCGAGCGCCTGGGCGGTCGAGGTGAAATACCCGTGGATGTGCGGGTGGTTTGCGCCACACATCAGAACCTTCCGGAACTCATCAAACAGGGGGGGTTCCGCGAAGACCTCTACTACCGTCTCAGTGAAATCACCCTGAAGGTGCCGCCCCTCCGGGAGCGGCCAGGCGATACGGTACTGCTGGCTCACGCTTTTCTGGAAAAGTTCGGAAAGCAGCATGGCCGCATGCTGAAAGGGTTCATGCACGATGCCCTGGCGGCCCTGGAAAACCACTCCTGGCCCGGTAACGTGCGCGAACTGGAAAACATCATCAAACGCGCCGTCATCATGGCCGATGGCCAGCAGGTGAGCGCGGCCGATTTGTCACTGGATGCGGGTACCGGAGAGGCACAGCCCATCAATCTGCGACAGGTGCGCGAGGATGCCGAGCGTCAGGCCATCGTGAAAACCCTGAACAGGGTCAACGGCAACGTGGCCAAGGCAGCCGAATTGCTGGGCGTTTCGCGTCCGACCCTGTATGACCTGCTGGAGCGTTACGAGCTCAAGTGATGGTTTGTAAAGGCATGCTCCAACATGGGAGAAGTAAAAATGAAACGATGGGTGCGACAGATGGGCGGGGTTTTACTGGCCGCGGTCCTGATGGGCTCCGGCCCGGCCAGCGGGCGCGAGTTGTCCGAGACTTTGAAGACCCTCCGGGATTCGGTGGTGGCGGTGGGTACCCTGGAAGAGGGCCGTTCGCCCCGATTTGAATTTTTGGGTACGGGCTTTGCAGTGGGCGATGGTTCCTATGTGGTCACCAACGAACATGTGCCGCCAGCGGTGCCGGATTTCGAGCATTTCGAGAAGGTTGCCGTACTCACCGGAACGGGTCAGGCCACCCGGGCTCACGCGGCAGAAGTGGTGGCCATGGATCATGAACATGACCTTGTCCTGCTCAAGGTGGAGGGGCTGGCGCTCAAGCCCCTGCATTTTGGTGATTCCAGCCAGGCAGAGGAGGGCGATGCCCTGGCTTTCACGGGTTTTCCCCTGGGGACGATACTGGGCATTTACCCCGTCACTCACCGGGCCACCCTGTCCTGCATTACACCCATCGTCATTCCCGTGGTGGAGTCCAAGGACCTCAGCGTGAAATCCATCCTACAACTGCGCAAGACCCCGTTCGATGTTTTTCAGCTGGATGGCACGGCCTATCCAGGCAACAGTGGCAGCCCGCTCTATGACCCTTCCACGGGGCGTGTGATGGGCATCGTGAACATGGTGTTCATCAAGTCCACCAAGGAAAAAGCCCTGTCGGAACCCTCAGGCATTGCTTATGCGATTCCCGGGAAATACATCGTGGACCTGTTGGTCAAGGCGGGGGTGAAGCCCTGAGGGTTTATCCTGCCACTTGCGATGCCAGCAGTTTTCGATCAATTTTGCCATTGGGGTTTCTGGGCAGGGACAACTCCGGGTGTACCCGGATCTCGGCGGGCACCATGTAGCTGGGCAGGAGCCGCCTGCATTCGGCCATGAGGGCATTCACGTCCACTGACCCGCCTGCTGCCGTGGGGGTGACCATGAGCACGATGGCCTGGCCCAGGGTGGAGTGAGGAATGCCCAGGGCCACCACTTCGCTCACCAGACGGGTGGAGTACACCACTTCTTCCAGCTCGGTAGGACTGACCCGGTAACCGGACGTCTTGATCATCTCGTCCCGGCGGCTCACGAAATACAGGAAGCCTTCCTCGTCGCGTTTGACGGTATCGCCCGACCAGACGGCCATTTCCGTCAGGGGCAACTCCTTGCAGCGCCCCGGGACCGGCTTGAAGCGCTCGGCGGTTTTTTCCGGGTCGTTCCAGTAACCGAGGGACACCAGAACCCCCCGGTGCACCAGTTCTCCCGGCTCATTCGCGGCACAGGGCGAACCATCCTCCCTGACCACGAGAATTTCCGCATTGGGAATGGCTTTGCCAATGGCGTCGGGACGGCGGTCCACTTCTTCTGGCGGCAGGTAGGTGGAGCGGAAGGCCTCGGTGAGTCCATACATGAGAAAGGGGCTGGCTTGGGGAAAAATGGCCCGGAGCTTGTTCAGGACAGCGCGTGGCATGGCGCCACCGGAATTGGTGAAATACCTCAGGTGTTGTGTGGCTTCGGGAGTCCAGGGCGCCTGGGCCAGCTGGATCCAGAGCGGGGGAACGGCGGCGAGTCCCGTGATGCGTTCACGGGCCATGGTCCGGACAATGTCCACGGGCAGGAGATAATTGATCAGCACGGCACAGGCGCCCGTCAGGAACGCAGTGGTGATCTGGTTGAGGCCGTAGTCGAAACTGAGGGGGAGGACTGAAAGCAGGCGGTCTTCAGGATGGATGCGCAGGTATTCCGCCACACTGTGGGCGCCGGTCACCATGTTGAGGTGAGAGAGCACCACGCCTTTGGGCCGCCCCGTGCTGCCTGAGGTGTACAGGATGGCTGCCATGTCGGCATTGATGACCCGATGCCCGGCAAAGGAACTGCCTACCACAGTCTGCTCCCAGGACAGCAGGCGAAGCGGAAGGAGGGGCTGCACAGGCACATGATCGCCCACCACGAGCACGGTGTGCAGGTCATGGCATTCTTTCAGCACATCCGAAAGCATGCCCAGGCGCTCAGGAGAGGTGACCAGAATGCGCACGTTGCAGTCCTTGAGGATATGGGCGACCTGAGGGGCACGAAGCACGGGGTTCACGGGAACGAACACTCCGCCTGCCGCGGAGATGCCGAACAGGGTGGCCACGCCTTCGATGCGCTTTTCCAGGAAGACGGCCACCCGGTCTGAACGTTCCAGTCCCAGAGACATGAGAGTGCCGGCCACTGACTGCACGAGGCGTGCCAGCGTGAGGTAATCCAGACTCGTGCCCTGATACGACAGGGCTTCCCGTTTGGGGTGCTGCTGCGCACTGTTCAGGATGAGATCATGCAGAAGATCGCTCATGGTCCAAGCCACTCCGTTGTCCAGCAGGCCACCTGGTCCCGCCATTCTTTTCTGGAAAAGGTATGGTCAGCTTCAGTCAGAGTGCGCAGGGTGCATTCTGGCCGGGCCAGCGCGGTCTGCCAGCGCGGGGAGACTGCCACCGTATCGGAAAACTCCTGTGCTGTGAGGTCACGTCCGCTGAGGATGAGCAGCACCCGTCCTGAAAATTTTTCCAGGGAGGCCAGCATTCGCTCGGGGAGCGGCAGTGCTGGATCATCCGGTGCGGATTGGGGTTTCCTCATGTGCATGATTGCACCACAAAAGCTGCGCAAAGAGGACAGGAAATTGAACTGGCCGGAAAAAAACTTGTTCCAGAAATCGCGGCTGAACAGACGCTCGCCGTAATAATGCTTGACCCTGGCCCGGGCTTCGCCCTGTGGTGTCCTGACCCACGGGTTGAGCAGGACCAGTCCGGTGATCCGGTGGTCATCAGGGGCGTAAAACAGGTTGGCCGAGGCAGCGTCGCATAACCCCCAAAGGGTGACGGTGCGCATTTGGGGCACTTCCCGGAAAAACACGTCCAGGGTCGCTTTCAGATCATCCCGGATGGCCTCGAAATCGCGGCGGTCGCCGGTGCTGTCGCCCATGCCCCGGTAATCAAAGCGCATGACCGGAAAACCGGCCGAGGCCAGATGACGTGACAGCAGCAGGAACTGGCGGTGACTGCCTATTTGTTATTTTTGGGCGACCACCAAGATCATCACGCCATGGGGTGCCGTGCGGTCCGATGGCCTGGCCAGCAGTCCCAGCAGGGATTCCCCGGCGCATTCGAAGAGATGGACGGATTCTTCAGTGGCCACGGCCATTCATTCCATCCAGGGTCATGGACAGGAGGGCCGGGCACTCCGTGATTTCCTGCGTCTGCCAGAAAGGTTCGCCCTGTGCCATGCGGATTTCAGGCTTTACGCCCTGTGTCGCCCAGGCATCCAGCACCTTCTGCGTGGCGGGAGAGGTTGCGCGCGGGGTCATGGAAACTTCCAGCCAGTGCACGGGCGTACCCGCGGGACAGAGATCGGCCAGGCGTTGCGCATCCACGGCCCGCACCAGTTCCGGGGCCAGGCTGTAACCGGCCACTTCCAGGGCTGCCGTGCCGTCAAAAAGAGCATCGCGCAGGGCCTGCACGCTGGTCCGGGGTTTTTCGGCGTTCAGCAGGTCATTGGCCAGTCGCAGGCGAAGAAACTGGTTCATGTAGGCCTGTCCATCGAGGACCGGTTGCCAGAGTATGTGCTGTTCGAACCGCTCACCGGAAGTCCGGGCAAAATCGAGGGCCAGCAGAGCCCCCAGTCTCAACCCCCAAAGGATGGCAGGGGCTTCCTGGCGTTGCCTGAGCCATTGCAGGCCCAGGGCCAGATCATCCAGCCAGCGGGACCAGCGTCCTTCGGAAAACTCTCCGCTGCTGTCCCCCGTGCCGTGCAGGTCCACCTGCAGGACGGCATAGCCTGCCTGCGCCAGGGCGCGTGCCTGCAAGGCCACCATGCGGCGCGACTTGTTCATTTCCTCGGCGAACGGAGGCACATGGAGCACATGCCCCCGACAGGGCCCCCGTGGGGCATGGTACAGGCAGAATCGGTGTCCCGGGGAGGCGGCGAGGTAAAAGGGCGTCACCACGGCTCCCGGGGGGCTCATAAGGCCTGTTTATGTTCCGCGAATCGGGTCAGGCTGCCAAGGGTGGCAAAGGTGTCTGCGCTGATTTCGTCGTCGGCGATGGTGAATCCAAAATGTTCTTCCAGAGCGGCAATGAGGTTGAGGATGGCCATGGAGTCCAGTTCCGGGAGGTTGCCCAGCAACGGGGTGTCCGGTTGCATCTGGAAGGCACGGCCTCCCAGCTGGAGGGTGTCGTTCAGGACGTTCTTGACAGAGTCTTCGGTAGTCACGGCAGGATCCAGGAATCATGAAACCGCGTGATTATAGCCTGTGGTAGACTGCCGGGTGTTTTTTTTGCCACCTGGTCCCCCCCATGCTCGACAAATTCCGTACTCTTTCCACCACCTGGGTCGCCAAAGTGCTGCTGGCGCTCATCACCATTCCATTTGCCCTGTTTGGCATAAATTACTACTTTCAGCAGAGTGGCAGTGGCAACGTGGTGGTCAAGGTGAACGGAAACCCCATCACCATGGGGGAGTTCCAGGACAATCTCAACCTGCAGATGGACCAGATGCGCGAAAGCCTCAAGGGGGCCAGCGTCGATCCAGGCCTTCTGGACCGTCCCGAACTGCGCTACCAGGTGCTGCAGTCACTGGTGACGCGCCAGTTGCTGGTGGACTATGCCGATAGCCATCATCTGGCCGTGCCGGATGATCTCCTCATCAAGGAAATCAGTCAGGTGGAAGCCTTTCAGGACAATGGCCAGTTTTCCCGGGCGCGCTACGAGGCCGTCCTGCGCAGCAAGGGCATGACCCCGGCCATTTTCGAATCCCGCCTGCGCAATGACATCAAGGTCCAGCTGCAACAGGCTTCGCTGACCACCACCCAATGGGTGCCGCAGGTCACCCTGGACGCCTTCATCCGCCTGGACGGCCAGACGCGCACGGTGGTTCGCGCCGTACTGCCCTACGACCAGTTCCTGACACAGGCCCAGGTGGACGATACGGCCGTGGCCAACTATTACGCCACCCATACGACCCAGTTCAAGGTGCCGGAGCGGGTAAAAATCGAATATGTGGTGTTTTCCCAGGAACAATTGGCCAGCACTGTTCAGGTGTCGCCTGATGAAGTGGCCAGGGCATATGCCGATCCGGCCAACCAGGCCCGCTGGCATTCGGGGGAGACCCGTCGAGCCAGCCATATCCTGATTGCCTTTCCGCCCAAGGCCACGGCCCAACAGAAGGCGGCCGCCAAGGACAAGGCGCTGCAGGTGCTGGCCGAGGTGAAGGCCCATCCGGAACGTTTTGCCGCCTTGGCCAAGGCTGACTCACAGGATCCAGGTTCCGCGGCCCAAGGCGGAGACCTGGGCTATTTCGGACGTGGCGTCATGGTGCCGGCTTTCGAGAATGCGGTATTTGCCATGACCCCGGGTGAAATCGCGGGTCCCGTGGAAAGCCCTTTTGGCTACCACATCATCCGGCTTCAGGACGTCAAGGGAGGAGGCACCAAGACCCTGGCTGAAGCCACGCCCGAACTCACGCGGCATATTCGTGACGAAAAGGCTGCCAAGCAGTTTTCTGACCAGGCCGAAAGCTTCGGTAATGTGGTGTACGAGCAGTCCACCAGCCTCAAGCCTGCCGAAACCCGGTTCG
>VFSW01011325.1_pt1 | contig 12547 bp, 17 predicted proteins | sample 5358111 | NCBI WGS metagenome assembly VFSW01 (sample SAMN11554181, study PRJNA540505) | mine drainage metagenome | isolation source: sediment from site ElyBrook_90M | place: USA: Ely Copper Mine, Vershire, VT | collected 2017
CGGCTGCCGTCGACCGTCGTTGCCGACCTGGCCGAGTTCTGTGGCGCCATCGACCCGGCGCCGCAAGACGGCGACCTGTTCAAGCAGGGCCGCGCCGCTGGCCGCCGCGACGTGTGGCTGCGCGTCCAGCAGTACCTCAACTTGACTGAGGAGGAGATTTATGCCTTCCTCAAGGGTCAACCCTTTGTGAAACCACCGGAGTATTACGAACCATGAGTGAAGTTCCGCCGCCGCCGTCCCCGGCTGTCACCCCGCCGCCCGCGTGGTACAGCACGCTTGACGCCGACCATCAGGCGCACATTACCAGTCGCGGATGGGAGAAGCTGGAGCCGGCCGCTGCCGCCGCCGAGGCGGTCAAGGCGCATCGGGCCGCGATGCAGATGTACGACCGCGTGGCCGGAGACATCCCCAAGTCCCCCGACGAGTACAAGTTCGACGGGATCAAGTTCAAGGACGGCACCGACCTGCAAGTCGACGACGTGGAGTTCTTGCGCAAGGTTGCCACCGATTACAAGATGCCGGTGTCAGCCGCCCGCGGCCTCGCCACCGCACTGACCGAGCGCGTCAACGCGGCGATGGACGCCGAGGGCGCCAGTTCGGCCGTGAGCCAGGCGGCCAATCAGACCGCGCTGCGGCAGAGTTGGGCGGCCGAGTACGACCGGCGTTCATTCACCGCGACCCGCGCGGTCGAGGCTGTCGGGTTCTCGCCGGAGGTCCTGGCCTACATGGCCTCGCTGCCGCCCGAGAAGTACATCGCCAACATGAACGCGCTGGTGACGATCGGATCGCAATTGACCGAGGCTGCGATCCTGCGCGGCGGTGGTGCGCCGACCGATCAGACCGCCGGCATGTCGCGCGAGCAGGCAGGTGCTCGGCTCGACGAATTGAAGGGAGACCGTGCGACCGCTTTGAAGTACCTGGATGGCGACCGCGAGACCGTCGCCCTGTTCAACAAGCTGATGTCGATCATGGCGGGCGGAGCGTCGGCCCGGTGAGCACGATCTACGTTCCAGGCGATCCATGTACGACCAAGTATGTCGATCAGCTTTGGATCATCGCCAATTTGATTGAGCGGTCGACTGACATGTATGTGACCGCGGCGCACTATGGGCGGGTTATTGCGGAGCTACAGGCGCAGCATGGAGCGCCCGTCGGGGCCGCCCCCGGTCATCTCATGTTCGGGAAGAAACCGGAACTGCGGGTCATCAACGCCGGCACTGACGACGAGGCTGAGGTAAACCGCCGCAACCACGCCACGCCTGGTGCGATCGACTACCAGGCCAAGATGAACCGGCTCCGTGTAGCGTAAGGTGGCGCTTTACGTTCGCGTGACCCGGAGAGTGATTTTGTGGATCGGGCGGCTTGCCCGGTTTGCCCCGAGGAGAAAGTGATGGAGGGTGGACCTAGTGGCGCAAAGAAAGCTCTTGCGCGTCTATGTCAAGTTCCGCAGTGGCGGTGGCTACATCGCGCTCCTGACGATCGCTATCGTCGGATGGACCGGCTGGAACTTGCTGTCCGCGTCATGGCGGTTCGACGAGCCGCCCTTCGTGCTTCTCAACCTCCTGTTGTCCATTGAGGCGGCCTATGCTATGCCGGTCTTCCTGCGCGAGCAGTACCGCACCGCGGCCGAGGACCGCGATCTGTTGCGCCAGATTTTGAAGGAAGTAAACGAGATCATGGACGAGGTGGAAAATGACTGAGGCTGAGATTGGCGAAGCAAGCGGGCTGGTAGCGCGGTTCTACCATCGCGACAAGAGTGGCAATCGTCACTCCTACGATCATTTGTTCGACATTCAACGTCGATTGATGGTGCTCGGCGTCAAGCTTAACAACCCACTGGAGGCACCCGACCCTCATGCGCCCCCAGGAGGGTCAACCCAAGCGGTAAGGGCAGCGTGATATGGCAAACTGGATCAAGGGGGCAATCAAGCACCCCGGCGCTTTCAGCGCGCAGGCCAAGGCGGCCGGCAAGTCGACCGCCGAGTTCGCTCAGGAGCACAAGCACGACAGCGGTACCACCGGCAATCGGGCGCGTCTCGCCTTGACCCTCGGGAAGCTGCGTAAATAGCTCTCTTGACAAAAATGGAGGATGATCCGTGCTGGAACATATCCGTGCGGCAACTGATGCCGAGAAGACCGAGTTTTGCCGCGTACAACGTGAGGAAGCCCCGGAATTTCGGGGGTGGGGTCTTCTCGGCGTGGAGGACATAGACGGGAGGGTAAGGTACTGGATGCAGCCCCCCGACGAAGATGCGCAAATAGCCCCTTGACAGCCTCGACGGGCTCCTGTATAGGGACCTGAGCAGCCCCACACCCCGGTAAGTTCGGGCGGGGAAAAGCTGATGGCCCCCTGAGATGGATACGGCCGAGAAGTCCGGCTCAACCCAATCTCAGGTGCCTCCCCGATGGCTAATACGGGCAACAACCCTTTCGAGACCGAGCTGCTCACCACGCAGTTCACCACCAAGCTCGAACTGCTGCTCCAGCAGAAGATTTCCAAGCTCCGCGGCTACGCGGATAGCGGCGCGCACGTCGGCAAGATGGCCTCCCCGGTCAACCAGATCGGCGTGCTGGAATACAAGCAGCCCCAGGGCCGCTACTCGCCGCTCGTGTCGCAACAGCCGCAGTACACCCGGCGCTGGGTGTTCCCGGTTGACCGCGATCTGCCGGTCCTGGTCGATACCTTCGACGAGCTGCGCAGCATCGTCGACCCGAAGGGCGGCATCAGCGAAGCCGCTGCCGCAGCCGGCAACCGTTTCTTCGACGACCTGATTGTCAACGCCGCGAACGGTGCGGCGAGTACGGGCGTCGACGCCAGCAACCTCTCGACCGAGAACTTCAACACGACCGTCTCGACTTCGGGCGGTGCGCTCGTCGCCGATACGTTCGGTGCGTCGGCCTCCACCGGCATGACCTACCCCAAATTGGTCGAATGCTGGCGTGTCATGCGGCACCAGCAGGTCGACATCGAGGCTGAGGCGCCCTGCGTCATCATCTCCTCGCAACAGGAAGCCGATCTCAAGAAGCAACAGGAAGTCATCTCGCGCGAGTACGGCGGGACGATGACGACCGACAATGGGGTCATCAACCGCATTGGTGGCTTCCACGTCATCGTCTTAGAGCGGTTGAACACCAGCTCCTCGAACACGCTGCGCAACTGCCTCGCCTTCGTCAAGTCGGGCCTCTACCTCGGCCTCTGGAAGGACATGCAGACCCGCATCAGTGAGCGCGTCGATCTGACCTCGCACCCGTGGCAGCTCTATTCGATGATCTCGGCTGGTGCAACGCGAACGCAACAGTTCAAGGTCATTCAAATAAATTGCGCCGACACCACGGGCTTCGATCCGACCGCATCGTAACCTGGTGGGGAGCCGTAAGGCTCCCTTCCTTGAGGAGAGCATCACACTATGGCCGCACAAGCCAATCTCAAGTCCACGGCGATCACCAATCTCGACGCCTCCCCGTCGGTTCGTCCGACCGCCGGCCAGGCGGGGGGTCTCAGTGCCAAGTATGTCGTCACCGATGTCGTGGGGCCGACCACCGACGCCGCTACGACCGGCGGCATCTTGCGCTGTTGCCGCATCCCGTCGAACGCAATCGTCAAGCGGGTCCAGATTTGCCAGAAGGCGGCCACGACCACGGCCAACTTCGACATCGGCCTCGACTACAGCGACGCCTCTCTCGACGGCACCACGCCGGGGAATTTTGTCGCGGGCACCCCGCTCAACGACGATATGTTCGCCGCCGCGGTGGATACCCACGCACTCACCGGGTGGACCGACGAGACCTTCGCGAACGCTGATTACCTGCCCACCGATACGGTGAACCCGATCTGGAAGGCAGCCGGCACCGGCTTGACCGCCGACCCCGGTGGGTTCTTCGATATCATCCTGACCAACCGGGCGACGATCTCGGGGGCGGCTACCCTGGTGGTCGCCGTCGAATACACGATCGCGGCGACGTAAGGTCCGGCATCTGGAGGTAAGACGATGGCGAAAGGAAAGCCGGCGCCCAAGAAAGGGCAGATGCCGTTCCCAGCCAAGAAGGGGAAATAACCTGTGGCTGCTCAGTATTACATGTCGTCCAACGGTGGCGATGTCATCTCGGCCGACCCGGACCACGTCGGTACGTCGTCGACCGCGGCCGATCTGGTCGAGCTTCGCATCGGCGACGCCACTACCATTCCGACGCAGCGCCGGGTGCTGAACATCCTCGAACAGTTCGAGCGCTGGATCATCCAGAATGGCCTCGATGGTGTTGGGGCCAACCTGCCGGCCAACCGCGGATAACGCCAGATGGCGATCAGCGTCGTCGACTTCAAAAACGGGGTCACGTTCACTGGCGGCGGCAACGCCGACGCAGTGGTGTTCACGCTGCTCGGTGGTCGGTACGGGTGTGCGGTCAACGCCACCTGGGGCGGCGGCAATGTGCAGCTCCAAATCCTCATGCCAGACGGCACCACCTACATCAACGCCGCAGCCTCGTTCACCGCTGATGGAACGGCGGTCTACGACCTGCCGCAAGGCAAGTTCAAAATTCTCGTCACCACGGCCAGCGCAGTCCAGGGATCACTCGTACCGATCCCCTACCGTTCGGTAGTCTGATGGGTCTGGATATTGTCGATACCTTCCAGATGGACAGGGCTGGAGTTGCCGGCCCCCCTACGGGCGCCGCTGGTGGCGGGCTGTCGGGCACCTACCCAAACCCCACGGTCGCGACCAACGCCAACCTGACCGGCCCGATTACCTCGACCGGCAACGCCACCGCGGTCGCGTCGCAGACGGGAACCGGCACCAAGTTCGTGATGGACACCTCGCCGACCCTGGTGACACCAGTTCTGGGCGTGGCATCGGCAACGACGGTCAACAAGGTCGCCTTGACGGCGCCCACAACCGGGTCGACGTTGACGGTAGCCGATGGCAAAACGCTGACAGCCAGCAACACTCTTACACTCACGGGCACGGATAGCTCATCTGTCGCGTTCGGGACCGGGGGTACAATAGGCGGCGTTGGATATGCCGCAACGGGGCAGGTCCCTGGCACGGCCACCAACGACAGCGCTACGGCGGGAAACGTCGGCGAGTACGTCGCCGCGACATCGAATAATTCGACTGCGACAGTCACGATCACGATCGCTTCGCCCGCGGTCATCTCGTGGACCGCGCACGGCCTCACCGCCGGCACCGGAATTTCATTCACCACGACCGGCGCGCTACCCACTGGCCTCACTGCCGGCACCGGAGTTTATTTTGTCATCCCGACCGGCCTCACCGCCAATACATTTGAAATTTCCGCGACCCCCTTCGGTGCGGCTGTCAATACCAGCGGCTCGCAGTCGGGCACGCACAGCGGCTTTTCAAGCATTACTGCAGCCTCATCCGGGGTCTGGTTCAACGTCAATGCCATACAGTTGACGGCCGGCGACTGGGACATTTTCGGCGCGATCCATTTCGGCGCGGCGGGAACATCCGCCAGCAGTTGGTCCGCCTCATTAAGCGGCACCTCCGCCACCGTTTCGACGCTGAGCGATACGATCTCGGGATCGAACGGTCCTAGCGACGTTCGCGCCTCCGCCGTTCTTTCCAGCGTCGAAAATCTTGCCGCGGGCCGTGGTCGCGCGCTCCTGTCCGGCACCACGACGATCTACCTGGTCGGCAGCGTCACCTATACCGGCGGAGCACCCGCCGTGTGGGGCTATATTTCGGCTCGGCGGATGCGATAGGACAAACGATGGCGACTTATACCCAGGACGTTGACATCGCGAACCGCGCCATCCAGCACTGCGGTGCCCGGCGCATCGCGTCCTTGTCGACCACGACCAACAAGCAGGCGACGGAGCTCAATTTCTGCTACGACAAGATCCGCGTGGCCGAACTTCGCCGAACGGTGTGGCGGTTCGCTACCCGGCGCGCGACCGTACGTCTGATGGATAGCAATACGCGCATTCTGGTTCCCGACGCTTACAATGCCGCCACGACCTACGCGGCCGGGGCCTTGATCCAGGATACCAACGGCGTGAACTGGATCAGCATTTTTGGGGCCAACACAGGTCACACGCCGGGCACCTATGTCGCCGGCCGCCCGCAGTGGTGGGAACAGTATTTCGGTTCCCTGTATGCGTCCCTTTGGTCGAACACTGGGATTTACTACTCCGGGGAGATCGTCTACAAGGCGGGGCCGACGTACTACGTCAATAACGCCAACGGCACCACCGTCTCTGATCCCGCTTCGGGGGCGCCGTGGATCACGGTCCCCGGCAGCCCGACTACGCTTATCCCATTCATCCCAGGCCCGGTTGGGGTGGGGATGACGTGGAACGGTTTGGCGCAAGGTATCTATCCACTGCCGAACGGGTTTCTCCGCCTCGGTGCCCCGGACCCTCGGTCGGCCGGCGTCTCGGTGCTGCCCGTCTCGGGTGGTGTGCCGAGCACGGACTGGTCCTTGGAGAGCAACTACATCGTCACCAGTTCCACCACCCCGCTTTTCCTCCGTTTCGTCGCCAATATCAGCGACGTGTCAGCGATGGACCCGCTGTTTTGCGAAGGTCTGGCGGCCCGCGTCGCCTACGAGGTGTGTGAGACGCTGACGCAGAGCAATATCAAGCTCCAGGCCATTGCGTCGGCCTACCAGCGCTTCATGCGCGACGCCCGGTTGGTCAACCTGATCGAGATCGGCAGCAGCGAGCCGGAGGAAGACGAGTACGAGTTGACCCGCGGCCCGCAGGGCGTCGTTGAAGGCGTCCCGGCCGCCAATGCGCCGGCGGCTCCAGGCGGGCAGGCGGCGGCGTAAGGGCAGCCATGGCCTATGTTACGCCGTCCGACATCGGAGCACGCGCCGCTCAGCTTTGCGGCGTACACCGGCTCCGTGATCTAAACACCGACACCTCGCCGCAGGCGATCGAGCTTCGGTTCGCCTACGATAAGGTGCGCCTCGCTGAGCTGGAGCGCAACCTGTGGACCTTCGCGACGCGGCGGGTAGTGCTGCGCGCGCTCGGCATCGACAGCGTGGTATGGACGCCGCTGGACTGGTCTGCCTCCACCACCTACGCTGTTGGGATGGTCGTAAAGTACGCCCCCATCAGCAGTCCTTACAGTGGGACATCGTTCTATTGGACCAACACGGTCGCCAAGGCTGCCGTCGCTACCACCCCTGACGTGGACCCGGACTGGCATCTCTATTGCGGTCCGACGGCGCTCGATCTGTACGACAGCAGCGTGACCTACAACTCAGGCGAGGTCGTCATTACCCCCTCGCTTTGGTCCGCTGTCATTACCTATAATAAGAACGACATGGTTCGGGTGGGAACCACCTGGTACGTCTCCCTCATCGACACAAACTTGAACAACTCGCCCGCGACATCACCGACCGACTGGATCGTATGGACTACTGGGGGGCGCGGCCAAGGCAGCTATGGGCAGACGGCCACCCATTCCCCCGTTCCGCTCACCTATCCGGGGTACGCGGTGTACCGCTCGGTTTACAACTCCAACGCGGACAACCCGGTCAACGCCACGGCCAATTGGGTGAACGTGGGCGGCACTGTTGTTCCCCTGGCGCTGGTGTGGCCGGTGTCTTCCGGCCCGGTCAGCGAGAAGGTCACGATGAACGCCTTTCGGCTCCCCAACGGGTTCTTGAAGCGCGCCCCGACCGACCCCAAAGGCGGTATGACCGCGTATCTCGGCGCAGCTTCCGGCTCTAACCCGGAGGATTGGGTGATCGAGGGCGACTACATTGTCACAGGCGACGCCGGGCCGATCATGCTGCGCTTTGTCGCCAATGCGCTCGACGTGCCCGACATGCACCCGATGTTCTGTGAAGCCCTGGCGACGTCGCTCGCGAACGAGGTGGGGTCGACGTTGATCCAAGAGAAGAAACCTGTTACACTCGCCAAGATCGAGCGCAACTATCGCCGCAAGATCAACGAGGCACGAGCCGTCAACGCGATCGAAGTCGGGCCGGTCACGCCGGTTGAAAACAGGTACGTGACAGTCCGCGCATGAGGTTCCCGGTTTGGCAGATAGCGCCCACCATCAAAGTTCGTTTCTCGGGGGTGTCTGGGGTCCGCTATCGCAGGGCCGTTCCGATCTGCCTGCCTACCACCAGGCCCTCAATGTCAGCGTCAACGGTATCACTGTCGAGGAAGGCGCCTGGGTGCGCCGCTCGGGCTTCCAGTTCCTCGGCACCAGTCGTGGCCGGTCGCCCGCCAAGCTGGCCCCGTACACGGCCGGTGATGCCTCTCCCTTCGTGCTGGAGTTCACCGACAGCCATCTGAGGTTCTGGTCGGGCACCGGCCGCGTGTTCGGGCCACACCAGTCCACCATCACCGCCTCGTCGCTCGCCTCCGGCGTGTTCTCGATCACCGTCGATAACATCCACGATCTGATTATTGGCGATGACATCATGATCTTCATGCCGGAGGCGACGACCAACTACCAGCTCATCGCCCCGGTGCGCAACCGTACAATGCGCGTCACCAATATCGTCGGCGCCGTGCTGACGGTGAAAGACGACCAAGGCAACGCCTTCACGGGCCTTACCAGCAACGCCAACGCTCTTCTCAATTTCCTCGTGTACCAGGTCTATGACAAGGGCACGAGCTGGACGGGTCAGGCCAACCTTAACGGGCTTCGCACGGTGGCCGCCGAGGACAAGGCGTTCATTTTGTCCTCGACGCTGTTCCCGCAACTTCTCTCGACGGCGACTTACACCTCGGGCAACGTCGACGCGACCTTCTCGCTCGCCGCGGCATCATTCAAGGACGGCCCATACCTCGACCAGCAGGGCACCTTTGCGGTCCCCGAGACGGGCACCGTCAGCGCCTACACCGGGTCGATCACGTTCACCCCGACGTCGTCTACCTTCGTCGCTGCCGATGTCGGCCGGCATATCCGGTTGTTCTCGCAGCCGGTGGCATGGAACAGCGGCACCACCTACACCTACGGGCAGACCGTCACCTACCAGGGCAAGTGGTGGAAGAACATCGCCGCTGGTTCGTACTCCACCAATAACGTCAACGTCATCCCCGGCACCTTGGCGACAGTCGGCTCCGTCCAGGTGGCAGTGTGGGCTGCGGCGCCGACCGAGGGCCAATGGGCCTGGGGCACGATCACCGCGCAGGCGTCCACCTCCTGCACGGTCTCGCTTGTAACCGTCCTCAACAGTGCGAATGGTACGACGGTCGCAATCTGGCGTCTCGGGGTCTACCACTCGGGTCAATACCCGACCTGCGGCCTGTTTCACGAGGGCCGGCTGTGGCTGGCCGGGGCGGTGGCAAACCGCTTCGACGCCTCGATCAGCAGTGGCCTCGGGTCGGACGGGTCGATCACGTTTTCGCCAACGGACCCACAGGGGATCGTGCTTGACAGCAGCGGCATTTCCGAGACGCTCTCGACCACCCAGCCAGCGGCGATTTACTGGATGGCCCCCGATCATCAGGGCATTCTCGTCGGCACCCTGACCGGGGAATGGCTCATCCAGGCATCGACCCTCAACGATCCACTGACGCCGCTCACGATCCAGGCACACCAGATCACCAAGTACCAGTGCGCCAACATCGAGCCGGTGCGCGCCGGTATGGCCCTGGTCTTCGTACAGCGCTATTTCCGCCGCCTGCTGGAATACCTGGCCGACGCCTTCTCAGGCAAGTTCTCCGCGCGCCACGTCAATGAGTTCGCCAAGCATCTATCGGAAACCGGCATTTTCGATCTCGCCTACCAGGAGGAGACGGTGCCGGTGCTGTGGTGCAAGATGGAGGATGGTTCGCTCGCCGGCTGCACCTACCGCCGCATCAGTCGCTTCATCACGGAGGCGCCCGCCATCCAGGCGTGGCACAAGCATATCCTCGGCGGGGACTATGCCAACGACCTGGTGCGCCTGGCGCAGAGCATTTGTACTCAGTCGAGCGCCGCGGGCGGCACCACCGACATGCTCTACGTCTCGTCGTCGGACGCCTCGAACGCCAACTATTATATCGAGTGCCTGCGCCCGTTGTTGGAGGAGGCATAATGGCTTTCGGTGTCACCGATCTGCGCAAAGGCTGGTTCTGCGATCATTCGCCCGGTAAGGGCAGGATCATCACCGGGAGCACCCCGCCCACCGAGCACGGGTTTCTGTACTTCGAGGTGACATGCACTGCTGCGTCCGGCGAGAGCAAGATTTGCATCGGCCTCGCCGACGCGGCTTTCAATTTGCACCGGCCACAGGTGCTTGACGTTACGCCAGGCGCCTACACCCCCGCGCTCGACGGCGGGGCCTTCCTGGCCTTTACCAACAAGAGCGGGTGGTCGGGCGGTACGGCCACGCCGGACACCCTTACCAGCACGTTCACGATAGGCGACGTGATCGGTGTTGCGGTCGACACCGGCACCGGCCACGCCTGGTGGCGTGACGCGACATCCGATCCGACGACATGGTGCGGCTCTGGTGCGTCACCCAACCCCGTGACCAATACGAGTGGCTACCTGATGTCCGGGGGTGCGATCACGGGCGCGGTGTTTGTCCTGTTAGGGTTTCAATACGAGAATTTCGGGCCGCCACCGCAGCCGTTCGCGACGATCAACTTCGGAGCCAGCGCGTTCAAGGCGGCGCCGCCCTCCGGGTTCGCCGCATGGGACGGTACGGGGTCCACGACGTTGAACCCCTCGGACAAATCGTCCGACATCACCTTGTCGGGCGGCAATCTCATAGCGACGGCGCCGGCTTTCATTCCCGGCGCCAACGGCCCGGCCAGCTTCGTTCGCTCGACGACGAGTAAAACCTGATGGCAGCTTCGATTGGGGGTCTCATTGGATACGGCGGGGATGAAGTCAACACCTACCACACCACGATCACCTTTGCCGGGGCTTGGCACCTTACCGGCGCCACGGTCTCAGTGCAGATGCTCGGCCAGGATTGCGGAGATTTCACGATCGCAGCCGACGGCACCGTCAAGGTGCCGCTGCTCGGAGCCACGGTCGGGGGCGTCGTCGGGGTCGTCGACATAGCGAACATCATCGCCGACAGTGGCAAGTATGACGACCAGGAACAGGTCGTGCCGATCGAACTCAAGTCGGCCGGCATCATCACCTACCCGCGCATCCCTGTCGTTATCGGAACCGCTTTCGTCAGCCAGGGCCAGCGCTTGCGGCTGATGTCCCAGCCCGACGCGCAGACCCGCAGCGGGCCGGTGCTGGCCGAGACCCGCCGGGGGTACATGTACGGCGTTCTGGTGAAGGACGCGGTGGTGGCGAGCTTTGGCACGTCATTGACGCCGACCCCGACCGGGGATATGATCTCGGAAGTGTTTTCGGGGCTGGACGGCTACGCCGCACTGCCGCGCGCCACTGGTTTCGACGGGGTGTGGTGGCAGACTTGGGACACCAACTACGATTTCGACAATATGTTCTGTTGGCAGGTCGACCGCCCGTGGCCCTTTGTACTATGCGCCACTACGGCGTTTATTCGCACTGAGGAGCGTTGATGGCGACCATCACGAACGCCGTCGGAACTGTCTCGAATGGCGGCACGATCAGCGACAGCCTGCTCGGCTCGACGGTTTCTAATATCCTCGGGCTGCAGAGCAGCGCGGCGGTCGATACGGCCAACTCAAGCGCCTCCACGATCAACTCCTCGGGCTACACCGCGGAGACTAAGGCGTACACCGATGTCGGTTCGATCGCTGAGAGCAACGCGGCCATCTCGCAAGCATACGGTGACGTGCTGGGGATACAGGAGCAGCAGAAACTTTCGGCCGACATCGGCACCGAGAAGGCGGCCTTTGCCGCCAACGGTTTCAAGGAAAGCGGCAGCAACCTCGACATCCTGCGATCGAGCCTCCAGCAAGGCTACCTGACGCAGCAGCTCAACGAAACGCAGACCTCGCTCAATGTCGGTGGATACCTGGCCGAGAAGGCAGCGGCCAAGGCCGAGAGCCTGGCGTCCACTGCCGCGTCCGACAGCGCGGCGGCGCTTGCCAAGGCGTACACCAGCGCCAGTTCGCTGAGCACGGCAAACGCGGCATCCTCGACCGACGCGCTCAACAGCTACTTGAAGGGCGGCACGTTGACTTCGGCCGAGAGCCTGATCCTCAGCCCAGTGAGCGGCGCGGGGAGCACCGCGAAAACGGTGAAAACGGCGACGACGACAGCGGTAACGAATGGCGGGAGCACCGCCAAGACAAACACCACCACTTCATCGGGGTATGATCCGAACAGCCATGTCACTATCGGAGGAGTTACATACGCCACGGATACCGCTGGCAGGGTCATCATAGCGAATAAGTTTTAGCCATGCCAAGGATCACTGAATACTTCGCCCCCACCAAGGAAATCCGGCCGCCGGCCACCGGCACCGCGGCGCTGGAGACCGCTGGACGCCGCATCGGGCCGCTCTACAACCAGGTCGCACAGGACGTTCGCGCGCAGGGCGCGCTCGAAGCGCAGAAGTTCAAGGAAGCTCTGTGGCCGGTCGACATTGGCCGGCTTATGTCAGCCAGCGACAGGAGTTCCGGTGGCGGCTCCAATAGCGGGTTTCAGGGTGTCCGGCTTCGGGTGGTCGGTGGGGTAGGTGG
>VFSW01011326.1_pt1 | contig 12547 bp, 9 predicted proteins | sample 5358111 | NCBI WGS metagenome assembly VFSW01 (sample SAMN11554181, study PRJNA540505) | mine drainage metagenome | isolation source: sediment from site ElyBrook_90M | place: USA: Ely Copper Mine, Vershire, VT | collected 2017
CCCGGAGCGTGTGCACCTCCGCCAGGTAGGCGTTCCGGTCGCAGCCCGATTCCTCCTTGTCGTTGATGAACGCGACGGTGAAGAGGTGCGCGCCGGGGGCGAGCGGAACCGGCGCGGCGAAGTCGGCCCAGGTCCGGTTGGGGATCGGGAACCAGCCGCGGCGCTCGCCGTCGACCGTGAGCAGGACCTCGGGGGCGCCCTTGCACTGGTCCCCGCGGAGGAGCAGCGAGAGCCCGTGCGCGGGCGCGTCGGTCTCGATCTGGCCGGTGGCCGTCGACTCGCTCATGAAGGCGAGCGCCTTGTGGTCCGGGGCCTGCGGGTCCTCGGCCACGTGGGCGCCCGCGCTGTAGATCAGCGCCACCGCGGGCGCGGTCCCCTCCGGCACGGAGCGGGGATTGATGAAGGTCACCTTGTCCACGTACAGGTTCCGGTCGCACCTCGGGCCGTCGAACTTGTCGTTGGTGAAGCCGATCTCGAACTGGTGCCGCCCGGGGCCGAGCCGCGCCAGCGCCGGGTAGTCCGTCCAGCGCGTGGCGTCGACCAGGACCTTGAGCCGGACCTCGCCGTCGACCTTCAGCACGAGCTCGGGCGGCCCGTCGCACAGCTCGCCCCGGGCGCGCACGATGAAGCCGTTCACCTCGTACAGGAGCTCGAGGGGGACGGTGGCGGTGCGGGTCGCGTAGAGCGCGAGGGCGTGGTTGTCGCTCGCGCTCGAGTCGGAGATGTTGCCCAGCCCGTCGGTGATCGGCGCCCGCTCGGCCTCGAAGCTCATGATTGGGCCGAGGTCGACGCCGTCCTTGATGACCGGGTCCGGCTCGAGCGGGCTGCACGCCAGGGACAGGACCGCGCAGGCGATGGGGACGAGGGGGCGCAAACCGTGCCTTTTACAGAAGAGTTGAGGGGGTTTGTCAATGCGGGCGTCGGCGGGCGTCGGCGGGCGTCGGCGGTGCTGGCCGGGCGAGCTTGACCGCCGTCAGCTCGCCTGGAGGGCCGCGAGCGGCGGGTCGTAGCGCGTGCGCGGCGAGACGGGCGGCACCGGGTAGTCCAGCGGCGGGCCGAGGATCTCGTAGATCAGCCCCCCGTCGCGCATGCAGCGGTAGAGGACCGGCCGCTGGCTCTCGAGCAGGCGCACGTCGGCCCAGCTGCAGAAGCTCTCGCGGGGGGCGACGTACATGTAGACCCCGCGCTCGTGGGGCTCGACGTACTGGAGCGGCCGCGGGCTCTCCCAGTTCGCGATGGCCTGCATGTACATCGTGCCGCACACGCCGATCTGGGTGTCGGGGGGGACGACCGAGCCGACGTGGGCGAGGAACTCGCGCAGCGAGGCGTGCCAGTAGTCCCCCTCGGTGCCCGGGGCGCGCCAGTCCTCGCCCTCGACGTAGAGCAGGGCGTCGCGCTGGGCGCCGCCGAGGCCGCCGGCGAAGGTGTTGAAGTAGGTCACCTCGAAGGGGTGGTAGGTCGCGAGGGGGATCGCGAGCGCGAGCGCGCTGCCGGCCGCGAGCGCCAGCTGCCCGTAGCGCTGCACCTTCGGCGACCAGTCCCGGAGCCAGACGACGACCTGGCGCACCCCGAGCCCCGCGTACAGGCACAGCGCCGGGATGTACTCGAGGAAGTGGCGGTTCGCGTCGTAGAACATCGAGTGGGGCATGGCGATGCGCGCGAGGGGGAGCGCGAGCCAGAAGCCGAGGAGCAGCCAGCGCCCGAGCCGCTCGCGGCCGCGCTCGCCGAGCTGCCGTCCCCGGCCGAGCCCAACGACGGCCAGCGCGAGGATCAGCGGGGGGGACATGAAGAACACGCAGCGCAGGGGGTAGCCGGTGAAGCCCTCCCGGGGGCTCACGCTGAAGCGGATCATCCCGTCGGCGTAGTAGGCCAGCCGCTGGCTGAACGAGACCACGGGGCCGCCCAGGGCCTCGCCCACCCACAGCCAGGGCCAGAGGGCGAGGAAGGTCACCACCGCCACCGCGGGGATCGCGACGTAGGCCACGAGGAGGGCGGGGGGCACGGCGCCTCGGCCGCGGAGGAGATCGACGGTGAGCGGCAGGAAGAGGGCCGCGGTGGCGAGCACCAGCGAGAGCAGGGGCAGCGTCAGCGGCAGGTGGGTGAAGGCGCTCGCCCGCTGCGCGAGGGCTTCCCCCGCGGCCGGCGAGAGGAACCCCAGGGCGAAGAGCACCGCCGCGGGGAGGACGTAGCTCAGCGCGACCACGCGGCCCGGGCGCCCCGGCGCGTCGGGGCGGCGCAGGAAGAGCGCGTAGGCGGCCGGGGTCCACAGGACGAGGGTGATCGGGCCGAAGACCGCGTTGAGCTTGCTCGACAGCCCGATGCCCGCGGCCACGCCGGCGATCAGCAGGTCGCGGGTCGAGCGGCGCATCAGCCCGCGCCCCGCGGCGAGGAGCGAGATCCCATACATCATCGTGCAGGGCAGGTCCTTCGCGTTGTTGACCGCGTGGCCCACGACGCACGGGAAGAAGGCGAGGAAGAGCGTCGCGCTGCCGCCGACGAGGCGGCCGAAGAGCGAGGTCGCGTAGCGGCAGAAGGCGTAGAGGCTGACCGCCTGCAGGAGCGCGAGCCCGAGCTGGTGCGAGTCGATCGGCGAGAGCCAGCGCAGCCCCTCGGGGCCGAAGAGCGCGCCGGTGAGCGCGGCCACGAAGCCCGGGAAGACCGGGTAGTGGAAGGGGTCCTGCGGCTCGGGGAAGCGGAAGAAGTGGGTGTGGAAGTCGGCGGGATCGGGGGAGAGGAAGTTCAGCGCGTTCTGGTGGCCGAGATGGAAGAGCCAGTAGAGGTGCCGATCGCCCGCGTAGAAGAGCGACGGCGTGTCGCTGGTGAGGCCGAAGGAGGACAGCGTGAACGCCGCGAACGCCGTCCAGGCGAGGGCGACGGCCAGGGCCACGCGGTGAGGGGACAGGTCCTTGGCCGAGAACGACGGCAGCGTCACTACAGGAGTCCCGAGCTCTCGAAGGTGAAGCTCTCGACGGAAGAGAGGGCGGCGGGCAGGGCCTCGACGCCGAGGCCCGGAGGCGGCAGCTCGCTGGCCTCGCGCGGGGCGTGCCTCGGCCCGCGCGGCCCCGGGGGGGCGATCTCGCTCTCGCGGGCGCGCCAGCGGTTCAACGCCTCGATCCCCTCGCCGCTGGCTTGCACGTTGGCGGCCATGAGGATCAGCGCGTCGGCGAAGTGCGGGGAGCGCATGAAGCGCGTGGGGGAGCCGCGCTTGCGGCGCTCGCCGTGCAGCGCCCCCTGGGCGAGCAGGAGCAGCCGCGCCCCCTCGGCGATGCGCCGGGGCAGGCGGGCGGTGCGGGTGAGCTCGGTGAGCACCGGCTCGATGGTGGTGAGCGCCGAGGCCTCGCCCGTGTCGTCGCCGCCCTCCACGGACGGCGCCCGCACGATGCGCAAGAGCAGCGCGGCGAGGAGCAGCGAGTCGTCCGTGGGCAGGCCGGAGAGGATGCGCTCGTCCATGCTCCCGAGGATGCGGTAGAGCCGCTCGGCCTCGACCGGGCCCCCGCGGTAGAGGAAGGCGGCCACCGAGGGGAGCAGCACCGGGAGCGCGCCGACCTCGCGCAAGAGCTCCACCGCGCGCCGGGAGGCGCCGCTGCGCAGCAGGCGCAGGGTCTCCTCGAGCACGCGCGCCGGGGCGCAGCGGGCGAGCTCGGGGCTCTGCTTCTGCATCGCGGCCCAGGTCTCGGGCTCGACGGTGAGGCCCAGCTTGGCCGAGAAGCGGACCGCGCGCAGGATGCGGACCGGATCCTCGCGCAGGCGAATCTCGGGGGTGCCGATGGTGCGCATCAGCCCCGCGTCGAGGTCCGCGCGGCCGTTGACGTAGTCGATCACCTCGCCCAGGCCGACGTCGTAGAAGAGGCCGTTGATGGTGAAGTCGCGGCGGCGGGCGTCCTCCTCGGCGGTGCCGAAGACGTTGTCCTCGCTGATGAGGAGATCGGTGTCCGCGGCGGCGCCGGGGTCCTCGGCGAGGACCTCCTCCACCGGGTTCTTGCGGAAGGTGGCGACCTCGATGACCTTCTGCCCCTTGAAGTAGATGTGGGCGAGCCGGAAGCGGCGGCCGATGAGGCGGCAGTTGCGGAAGGTCGCGCGCACCTGCTCGGGGAGGGCCGAGGTGGCGACGTCGAAGTCCTTGGGCTGGCGGCCGAGCAGCAGGTCGCGCACGCAGCCGCCGACCAGGTAGGCCTGGTGGCCGTTGCGGCGCAGGTGGCGCAGGACCTTGAGCGCGGCGGCGTCGAGCTTCGCGGGATCGATGTCCGCGGGGGGCAGGCCCTCGAGGGCCAGGGCGGCAGACGCCGAGTCGAGCGGAGTCGGGACGGGCTCGTTGTCGCGAGCGTCTACGGGGGCGGGTTTCGGGATCTCGATGTTCAAGCGGCGGCGAGACTACGGGGGCGAGGGCGCGAGGTCAACGTGAGGTCGCCCTCGCCCCCACGCCGATCGAGGTCGCCCCGCCGCCCTCTTTCTCCGTGGGACTCGCAGCGCGCGGCCGCGCCCCTACATCCCGAAGCCCCAGTTTTGCCGGGTCGCCTCGTACACCGAGGGGGCGGTCACCTGGGGGTGCGGCTGCCCGTCCTGCGGGCCCAGGATCTCGTAGATCAGGCCCCCGCCGCGCTCGATGCGCTCGAGGACCGGCCGCTGGGTCTCCAGCGCGCGCACGAGCCCGAGGCCGCAGAAGGTCTCTCGCGGCGAGGCGTAGATCAGGTCGCCGGGCCCTGGGCGCTGCCGCGCGCGCGCCTGCCACTCGGGGGTCCACGACATCTGGACCTGCTGCGGCGCGGGGCCGCAGAAGAAGACGCCCTGGTCGGGGCCGAGCAGGGCCTTTAGGCGTGGCAGCCCGTCGCCGATGTTCCCGTACCAGTAGTCCCCCTCGGTGCCGCGCACGCGGGTGTCGTGGGGCGGGGGCATGTCGTAGAGGCCGCGCGACTGGGCGCCGCCGAGGCCACCGACGAGGAAGTTGAAGTACGTGGCCTCGAACGGCCGGTAGGCGAGGACGGGGACGGCGAGCGAGGCGAGGTAGATCGCGCGCGCCGCGGTCGGGACAAAGCGGGCAAGGCCGGTGCGGGGGGGCACCGCCCGCGCGAGCAGCCCCTCGAGGCCGAGCCCGGCGAGCGCGCACAGGCCCGGGATGTACTCCATGAAGTGCCGGTTGCCGTCGTAGAAGTTGGAGTGGGGGAGCGTGGTGCGCAGCACCGGGAAGAGCACCCAGAGCAGGAAGAACACCGCGGTCGCGCGCCGGTCGCCGCCCGCGCGGAGGCCGAAGCCCGCGCCGGCGATCGCCGCGAGCATCAGGAGCGGCGGGGTGGTGAAGAAGAACGAGCGGAAGGGGTAGTCGGTCCAGGTGGCCCGCGGGCTCTGGCCGTAGAGCAGGTACCACTCGAGGTAGCCGCGCACGTGGGCGACGACGCCGCCGGGGCCGACATAGAGATAGGGCCAGAGGAGGAGGAAGAGCGCCGAGGCCACGGCGTAGATCAGGCCCAGCTCGCGCGCGGCGGACCAGTCGAGCGCGCCTTTCTCGCGGCTGCGCCGCCACAGGGCGTAGAGGGCGAGCGCGCCGACGCAGGCCATGGCGAAGGCGCCGTTGAGCTTGCAGGAGAGGGCGAGACCGCCGAACGCGCCGGCGAGCCACGCGCTGCCCGGGCGGCGCGCGACGAAGGTCTCGGCGGCGGCGAGGAGCGCGCAGGCGTAGAAGTCGACGCAGGGCCAGTCCTTGGCGTTGTTGAAGGCCTGGCCCACCGCCTCGGGGAAGAGCAGCAGCGAGAGGCCGGCGAGGAGCCCGGCCTGGCGGCCGAGCAGGCGAACCGCGAGCACGGTGAACCAGAAGAGGCCGAAGCCGTGGAGCAGCACCAGCCCCAGGTGGTGGCCGGCGACGGGATCGAAGCCGAAGGGAGCGGCGAGCGCCGCGGTGATCGCCGCCACGAGCCCCGCGAAGACCGGGTAGTGGAACGGGTCGTTCTTGTCGGGGAAGGGGAAGAAGTCGGAGTGGACGCCGGCGGGCTCCGGGGCAGGGTAGTCGAACCGCAGCGCCTCGGTCTGCGAGGGGTGGGCGAGCCAGAACAGCGTGCGGTCGCCGGCGTAGAAGAGCGACGGGCTGTCGATGGCCAGGCCGTGGTGGGAGACCTCGGGGAGGGCGAGGATCAGCCAGCAGAGCGCGACGCCCGCGCCGAACCGCCTGGCGCTCACGCGGGGCCCGCGCCGGGCGGGCGCGCGGCGCGCACGACCTCGGAGATCAGGAAGTTCGGGCGGCCGCGGACCTCGTCGTAGATGCGGCCCAGGTACTCGCCGAGGATGCCGATCGAGACGAGCTGCACCCCGCCGAGGAAGCACACCGCGGTCATCAAGGACGGCCAGCCGAGGATCGCGGTGTGGGTCACGAAGCGCTCGACGAGCACCCAGATCACGAGAGCCAGGCCGAAGAGGCACGCGCCCAGCCCGAGCACGGTCGCGAGGCGCAGCGGGAGGTACGAGAACCCGAAGATGCCGTCGAGGGCCAGCCGCACCAGGCGGGTGACGGTCATGCGCGGCTCGCCCGCGGCCCGCTCCTGGCGGTCGAACTGGATCTCCTCCTGCTGGAAGCCCACCCAGGTGCGCAGGCCGGGCAGGTAGCGGTTGTGCTCGGGCAGGTGATTCACCGCCGCGAGCGCGCGCCGGTCCATCAGCGAGAAGTTGCCCGCGTTGAGGGGCATGTTCTTTGGGCCCAGCCGGCGGAAGATGGCGTGGAAGGTGCCGAAGGCCAGGCGGCGCAGGCCGCGCTCGGCCCGGCTGCGCTTGCTGGCGTAGACCACGTCGGCGCCGGCGCGCCAGCGGCCGAGCATCTCGGGGATGACCTCGGGCGGGTCCTGCAGGTCGCCGTCCATGAGGACCACCGCGTCGCCTTCGGCCTGCGAGAGGCCGGCGGCGACCGCGCCCTGCAGGCCGAAGTTGCGCGAGAGGCACACGACCTTGAGCTCGGGGGCGCTCTGGCCCTCCTGGACGAGCAGCGCGCGGGTGCGATCGCGGCTGCCATCGTCGACGACCACGAGCTCGAAGGGGCAGCCCACGCCGCGGAGCACGGCGAGCGTGCGGCGGCACAGCTCGGCGACGAGCGCCTCCTCGTTGAAGAGGGGCACGACCACGCTCAGGAGGCGCGGGAGCGGACGGAGCGCGGGGGAGGGGGTCGCCATTTCAGCGGCCGGGACCGTAGTCGAGCGGCGGGTGGCGAGACAAGGCCCGAGAAGAGGGGTGCCCGAGAAGAGGGCCCGAGAAGAGGGCGGGCCGCCTACGCCCGCCGCGCGTCCAGCGCCTCGAGGATCTCCTGGTGGACCCGCCCGTTCGACACGAGCGCGTCCCCCTCGTCGAACCCGGGGGTGCCGGCGAGCGAGGTGAACCTGCCGCCCGCCTCGCGGGTGATCACCGCCACCGGGGCGAAGTCCCAGGTCTTGCCGCGCGGGTCGATCATCGCCTCGATGTGGCCGCGGGCGACCTCGATGTGGCCGATGGCGTCGGCGAACCCGCGGCAGGCGAAGGCGCGGCCCATGAGCTGAAAGGCGCGCTCGCCCCAGGGGCTTCGGGGCAAGAGATCCAGTGAGCCGATCGAGAGCGTGGCCTCCGCGAGCGACCGCCGCACGCTCACCCGGATCGGGCGGCCGTCGAGCCAGGCACCGCCGCCGGTCCAGGCCACGGCGAGCTGCCCGAGCGCGGGGGCGTGGATCACCCCCACCGCGGGCTCGCCGTCGAGGGCGAGGGCCACCAGCGTGGCCCACGAGGCGACGCCGCGCGCGTAGCTGCGCGTGCCGTCCACCGGGTCCACGTACCAGGAGTGGCCCTGGTCCCCGCGGTACTCGCCGGACTCCTCGGTGACGATCCGGTCCGCGGGCCGCTGCTTCTGAATCACGGCGAGGATCGCCTCCTCGGAGGCCTTGTCCCCCGCGGTGACCGGGGAGCCGTCGGCCTTGGTCTCGGCCTGCAGCGCGGGATCGCGGAAGTGGGCCAGCGCGGCCCGGCCGCCGGCGAGGGCGGCCTCGATCGCGATGCGGACCAGGGGTTCGAGGGCAGCCATGGGGGTTACTCCCTGGGCCGCAGGCGGCGAGTGTCGCCGAGCAGCCCCAGATAGTCGATGTCCGCCGGCAGCGGCGGCTGCACCGGGCGCTGCTCCGCGACCGCGGAGAGCCGCCGGCCGAAGGCCTCGAGGATGTCGCGCGCCGGGCGAAAGACGTCGAAGAGGCTCCCGTACTGCTCGACCGCGTCGGCGAGGCCGGTGAGCGCCCCCACCTCGGCGTAGCCGCGGCGGAGCAGATCCTGAAGCGAGTTGGAGAGCGCGACCAGCCCATAGCCCGCGTGGGTGACCATGTCGGCCACCACCTTCAGCACCGAGGTCGAGGGCAGCGCGCCGTCGGCGAAGGCCACCAGCGCCACCTGGAAGTAGTTGTAGACCGGCACCACCCGGCGGCCGTACGGGGCGAACCGCGCGGGGGGGGAGTGGCGCTCGAGGTGGATGAAGATGCGCCGCACCGAGTCGTTGCGGTCGAGCTTCGCGACCTGGTCGGCCACGCTGCGCCGCTGGTCGTCGTACATCTCGGTGGCCTCGAGGATCCGGCCGAGCATCGAATCCGTCATGCGGCCGGAGAGGATGTCGCCGTAGAGCGAGTAGATGAAGGCGTCGGCCTCGGCGTCGTCGCCGAAGAGCAGCTCCGGCAGCGGCTGCGCCATGGCGTTGCGGCTCGCGAGCAGCGTCGGGAGCTTGTAGCCGATCTGGTCGCGCATGGCCCGGAAGCGGCCGCGCATGAGGTTCGAGAGGTTGGGCTTCAGGATGAACTCGTCCCACTCGACGCCGTCGAGGCGCAGCTTCTGCTCGAGCACCTTGCGCATCTGGCGCGGGCTGCCGCTGATGATGCAGATGCGGCTGCCCTGCCCCCGCAGCTCGCGGATCAGCGCGGGCGCCCCCGGGAAGCTCTGCTTCTGGTCGGCGCGCTGGAGCGCGGTCTTCAGGAGGTTCCCGAAGCCGTCGAAGTCGGTGCGCAGGTAGGTCTTGTCCAGGTCCCAGCGCGCGACGCGCTGCTGGCCGGGCATCACCGCGGTGGGGGTGCCCTGGTCGCCGATGCTGGGCGGGACCACCTCGGGGGGCGTCTCGCTCATGCGTCGCCGGCGCCGCGCGCGAGCTCGAGGTAGCCGCGGCTCACGTCGGCGGCGACGGCCTTGGCCGCGACCCGGCAGGCGTTGTGGATCGCCCGCGCGTTGGATTGGGGGTGGGCCCGGAGCACGAGCTGAGAATAGCCGAGGAGCGGGGCGCCGCCATACTGCTCCCAGTCGGTGATGGCCTTCACCCGCGACAGTACCCCCGAGAGCATGCCCACCCCGAGCTTCCAGAGGAGCCGCTGCTTCTGGGCGTACCCGGCGAGGTTCAGGACCAGATCTCGCACGCCGTCGAGGAGCTTGATCACCGTGTTCCCGGTGAAGCCGTCGCAGACCACCACGTCGGCGACTCCCTTGGGGATGTCGACCGCCTCGAGGAGCCCCACGTAGCTCAGGCCGGGCATGCGGGCGAGGCGGGTCGCCGCGGCGGCGACCTCCGCGGGGGCCGAGCTCACCTCGGTGCCGCCGGCGAGCAGGGCCACGCGGGGGGTGGCGTTCTGGCTCATCGCGCAAGCGTAGGCCGCGCCGAGGAGGGCGTAGGTCACGAGATCGGCCGCGGTGGCCTCGGGGGCGGCGCCCACGTCCAGCAGCAGCGCGAAGGGATCGCCGCGCGCGCCGTGGCGCAGCGCGGTGGGATAGACCGCGGACAGGCAGGGATGGCGCACGCCGGCCAGCGGCGTCAGGAGCTCGCGGCTCGCGGAGACGAGCGCCGCGGCCGGCCCCGCGGAGATCACCGCCGCCACCTGGGCCTCGGCGGCGAGCTTCAGGGCCGCGGCGACCGAGGCCCCGGGGGCGGCGCTGACCACCGAGATGCGCTCGGGGTTGTGGCGCAGGCGGGAGAGCTCCTCGGTGACGCGGCGCTCGTCGCCCACGAGGACGATCTCCACCGCCCGGGTCTCGCCCTCGTCCAGCGAGGCCTGGGCCGCGCCAGCGACCATGACCCCCAGCCCGTGAACCCCGCCCGTGGCGGCGCGGGCGACGCTGAGCATGCCTCTCTTCTTGCAGGACGCGCGGGGTGTGGTCCGCGCCGTGCGCGGCGGCCGGCGCGCCTGCGTCGGTTGAATCATTGCCCACCGGCCGCATTCGCTGTCTACTGAGGTCCGGCATGCAGCTCGACAATGAAGCGGCGCAGCGTGCGATCGGCGAGGTCAACGAGGCCTTCTATCGCGCCTTCGAGGCCCTGGACCTGGAGGCGTTCGAGCGGGTCTGGGCCGACCGGCCCTACACCTCGGTCGTGCATCCGGGGCGCGAGGCCCTGCGCGGCTGGCCCGAGGTCCGCCAGAGCTGGGCGGAGATCTTCACCGGCACCGAGCGCATCCGGTTCCGGCTCAGCGACGTGAACGTCGAGGTCCGCGGGCAGCTGGCGATGCTCACCGCCTGTGAGCACATTCGCCACGGCGACGACGTGCTGGTGTCGCTGCAGGCGACCAACATCTTCGAGTTGATCGAGGGGCGCTGGCGCATGATCATGCACCATGCCTCACCGATCTCGGACGACGCCGGTGAACCTGACACGGACTATCTTCAGTAGCGCGCTGCTCTGGAGCGCGCTCGCGCTGGGGGCGGAGAAGGGCGCCCCCGAGCGGATCGTGCGCCCGGAGGGGTATCTCCAGGTCGAGCCCGACGACGGCGGCTCGTCCACGCCGGGATCGTTCTCGGTCTCTCCGGCGCGCAACGGCCGCGAGGACCCCGAGGAGGACAAGGCCAAGGCGAAGGCCTCGCCGGACGACAAGGGCGACGCCCCGAGCAGCGAGGCCGAGCCCGAGCCCCAGGCGGTGCCGCCCCGGAAGAAGACTCCGCGCGAGCTCTGCCAGCCCCTCGCCGACCGGTTCGTGGCGCGACTCGCCGAGCTGCGGGGCCCCGACGCGGGCGAGCCCCTCGACCCCGCGGTGCAGCGGGCGATGTTTGGCCGGGTGGTGCTGAAGGCGCTGTCGACCGATCCCGAGGAGGTCGTGCCCGAGACCTCGTGGGACCCGGAGCTCAAGGAGCTGCGGCGGACGTACCTCAAGTGCCTGAAGGCCGAGCGCAGGCGCTGAAGCGCGGGGGGGCTATGGCGTGTAGGTGAGCAGCTGGATGAACCCGCCGTCGTCGATCGCGGCCACGTGCATCCCGCCCTGGCCGTCGACGTAGCCGGAGAGGTGGACGACGACGCTCAAGCTCGAGTCGCTGAAGGCCGGCATGAAGCCCGCGTCTCCGCCGTCGGGCAGGTCGTAGGCCAGGAGGCCGTGGGTCGTGATGTCTGCCGCGAAGCCGAGGAAGCCCTTGGGCGCGGGAAGGAGCAGCGAGAGATCGCGCGCCGGGATCGAGGCCGGGGTGGGGAGCGCCGAGGCGAGGCTCTGGAAGGTCGTGAACTCGGCCTCCGGGGTGGTCGGAGTCGCGAGGACGCCAACGCCAACGCCGGACGCCGAATTGGCGATGGCGATGGTGAGCGGGCTGGCGGCGCTCAGGACGTTCGGGACCGTCACCGAGTTGCCCGCCTGGATCCCCGAGCCGGTCGCCACGCCCATGGCGACGAGCGTGGAGGCGCTGTCGCCCGCCGCGAGGCAGAAGCCGCTGCCGCCGTCGAACTCGGGCAGGGCGCAGGGGGTGACCGCCAGGGAAGAGGTGGAGAAATTTGGGGCGGATAAATTGGACAGCGGGAAGTTCGCCGCGCTCGTGGTTGCGTTGGCCAGATCGCCACCGGGCGGGAGAAAGACCACGCTCGCTCCACCAGCTGTGCCCCAGACCACGAACAGGCCCGCGCCACCGTTCTCGGATCCTGAGACGAGGCCGACGCACTGGGGGGTTCCGAGCGTCATCACCGACTGATCGACGATCACGGGCGAGACGCCGCCGTCGAGGCCCACCAGGGCCAGGCCGAGCCCGGTGAAGTTGGGGCCGGTCCCCCACGCGAGCGCCGCGCCTCCCGGCAGGGCGGTGGCGACGAGCGTGCCCTGCATGACCGTGCCGCCATCGGTCAGCTGCTGAGGGCGGATGAGCTGCCCGGACCCATTGGAGAAGCTGGCGTAGATGTCGAGGCCCGTGCCAGCATCCTGGATCCAGGCAATCGCCATGCCGCCGTTGCCGACCGGCGCGCTGACCAGCTGGAGGATCCCGCCGTCGAAGAGCGGTTGCAGGTGCCCCCCTGCGGTGGCCCAGCCTCTGCCGGCGCCGGAGGTGCCCCCGGAGCTGGAAGAGGACGAGGACGTGGAGGACGTGGAAGAAGACGACGAGGACGATCCGCTCGTCGTGCTGCTGCCCGAGGTCCCGCTGGTGCCGCCGCTCACGTTGTCCTGGAGTTGCCCGTTGTCGAGCCAGGTGACCTGGGTCAGGAGCGTGAGCTGGCCGGCGATCGCCGGGAGCGGGCCGATGGTCAGCGGCGGAAAGAGCCCCGCGTCCCCTTGGAGCGAGGCCTGGCCGCCGTCGATGTAGAACGTGAGCGCGTAGTTGCCGCCCGGCGGCACCTGCACCG
>VFSW01011327.1_pt1 | contig 12546 bp, 8 predicted proteins | sample 5358111 | NCBI WGS metagenome assembly VFSW01 (sample SAMN11554181, study PRJNA540505) | mine drainage metagenome | isolation source: sediment from site ElyBrook_90M | place: USA: Ely Copper Mine, Vershire, VT | collected 2017
GGTGGAAGTCGAGAAGGGGCGCTCGTGAGCGGCGGGGGCGAGCACTGGTCGGCGCGGCACGCCAAGCCCGTCATCTTCGTGATCGTGACGCTGGTGGCGGCGGGCATCTACCTGGCCAGCACCATTCCCGTGGCGGTGTTTCCGTCGACCAACTTCCCGCGCATCGTGATCGGGGTGGACAACGGCGTGGCGCCCATCGAGCAGATGCTGGTAATGGTGACGCGGCCGCTTGAGGAAGCCGTGAACAGCGTGCAGGGCGTGGAGACGGTGCAGTCGATCACCAGCCGCGGGCAGGTGGAGATCGACCTGTTCTTCTCCTGGAAGGTGGACATGTTCCGCACGCTGGAACTGGTGAACGCGGCGCTGGCACGGGTGCAGGGCGTCTTGCCGGCGACCGCGAAAGTAACGGCCAACCGGTTGACCTTCGCGGCATTTCCGATCATGGGGTACAGCCTGACATCGGACACCATCCCGCAAACGCAGCTTTGGGAGATGGCCACCTACGAGATGAAACCGCGGCTGAACCGGGTGACCGGAGTGGCCACGGTGGTGGTTCAAGGGGGGCAGGAACCGGAGTTCGAGATCCGGCCCGATCCGGCCAAGCTGCTGGAGACGGCGGTGAGCATTCCGGGGCTGCTGGACGCCATCGGGCGCAGCAACATGATCGACTCGCCGGGACTGATCGAGCACCGCCACGAATTGGTGTTGAGCCTGGTGAGCGGCCAGGCGCGCACGCCGGCGGAAATCTCGAACATCGTGGTGCGGACCACGCCCGCCGGTGCGCCGGTGCATGTCGGCGACCTGGGCCCGGTGTTGCCGTCGGTGAAGCCGGTGTACACCATCGTGACCGCCAACCAGAAGCCGGCGGTGCTGCTGAACATTCAACGGCAGCCGAACAGCAACACCGTAGAGGTGGCCGACGCCGTGCATGCCGAAGTCGAGGGGCTGCGCAAGAGCATGCCGAGGGGTGCGCGCCTGGAGCCGTTCTACGACCAATCCGAGATCGTGAAGGACTCCATCAGCAGCGTGCGGGACGCGATTCTGGTGGGCCTGGTGCTGGCGTCCCTGATCCTGGTGTTGTTTCTGCGGGACTGGGGAACGTCGCTGGTGGCGGGCTTGGTGATCCCGGCCACCGTGGCGGTGACCTTCATCATGCTGCGGGTGCTGGGACAAAGCTTCAACCTGATGACGCTGGGCGGCCTGGCGGCGGCGGTGGGGCTGGTGATCGACGATGCCATCGTGGTGGTGGAAAACATCGTGGCGCATCGCGACCGGGGCGAAAGCCGGGGAGACGCGATCCGCAATGCCATCCAGGAAATCCGGGCGCCGCTGGTGGGATCGACGCTGACGCCGATCGTGGTCTTCCTGCCGCTGATTTCGATTACCGGTGTGAACGGCGTATTCTTTCGGGCGCTGGCCGTTACGGGGGGGAGGGCGCGGGTGACGCCGCGGGGCCTGGCGCGGACCTGGCCCCCGACGCTGAGCCATTACCTGCTGCGGCAGACGGGCGGGGAGAAACAGCGGGAGGGCGTGCCGCCGCGCGTGATGCGCGTCTATGAAGGGCTGCTGCGCGGCATGCTGGAACATCCCCTGGTGTTCGCCGTGTCCGGCGCGGTGGTGATCGCCGGTTCGTATTTCTGCTATCAGGCGCTCGGTTCGGACCTGCTGCCGAGCATGGACGAAGGCGGGTTCATCGTGGATTACATCATGCCGGCGGGATCGGCGTTGGTGGATACCAACCGGACGGTTTCGGCGGTGGAGCGCATCCTGCGCGCCATGCCGGAAGTGGAAAGCACGTCCCGGCGCACGGGCATGCAACTAGGCCTGGCGACCGTGACGGAAGCCAATACGGGCGACATTTCGGTGAAGCTGAAGCGCAAGCGGGATCGCAGCGCGGAGGAGGTGATCGCGGACGCGCGCGAGAAGATTACCAAGGAAGAGCCGATGTTGCAGGTGGAGTTCCCGCAGTTGCTGCAAGACATGATCGGAGACCTGACCAGCGCGCCGGAGCCGGTGGTGATCAAGCTGTTTTCGCAGGACCCGGCGATACTGCGGGAGTGGGCGCCCAAAGTGGCGGACGAGATCAAGAAGATTCACGGCGTGGTGGATATCCTGAACGGCATCGACAACACCATCAGCGGACCGGCGCTGACCTTCCAGGTGGAACCGTCGGTGGCGGCGCGCGCGGGATTCACGCCGCAGGAGGTGGAGTTGGACACCAGTGTGGTGCTGCAAGGCGAGCCGGCGCCCACGCCGGTGGTGATCCGCGACCGGGCGTACACCATCCGGGTGCGGTTTCCGGAACAGACGCGGGCGTCGCTGGAGGCGATTCAGAACACGCTGCTGGTGAGTTCGACCGGCAAGACGGCCACGCTGGGCACGCTGGCGAGCGTCATCGAAGAGCCGGGGCAGACCGAGATCCGGCGCGAGAATCTGCAGCGCGACGTGACCGTGACAGCGAGACTGGAAGGGCTGAACCTGGGGGCCGGCATGGCGGCGGTGCAGAAGGCGGTGAACGGGTTGCGGCTGCCGGCGGGCATTCGGGTGGCCTACGGCGGGGGCTACCAGGAACAGCAGCGCTCCTTCCGGGACTTCACCCTGGTGCTGGTGCTGGCCGTGTTGCTGGTGTTCATCGTGCTGCTGTTCGAATTCGGCAGCTTCGCGGCGCCGCTGGCCATTGTGGCGTCGGCGCTGCTGTCGATGTCGGGCGTGTTTCTGGCGCTGCTGGTGACGGGCACGACGTTCAATATCTCGTCGTTTATGGGGCTGATCATGGTGATCGGGATCGTGGCCAAGAACGGCATCCTGCTGCTGGACGCGGACCAGAGGTTCCGGGGCGAGGGGACGGCGGCGGAGGAGGCCATGATCCGAGCGGGCGAGCGGCGGTTGCGGCCCATCATGATGACCGCCCTGGCGACGGTGGCGGGCATGGTGCCGCTGGCGCTGGCCTGGGGCGCGGGGTCGCAGATGCTGCAACCGCTGGCCATCGCCGTGATTGGCGGCATCCTGGCGTCGATGGTCTTGTCGCTGGTGGTCACGCCCGCCGTGCACTACTACATTGCCGACCGGTTGCGGATTGGTTCGCGCTGAGCGGCGGAACGCGCTGGGCGATGCGGGCGGACCTGGTGGTCACCGGGCTTGGCAGGCGCTGCCGTTCTGTGCGTTTTCACTTCGTCATGGCCCGAATCGGCGCCCATGACAAGGCGAGTCGTCCAGGCCCGTGCACTCGTCGCGATCTCTCCGTCGTGCGCCTCAATGCAGCGGCCTGCAACCATGGTTCTCATCCCTGTCGCCTAAACTAAAAAGATGCAACTTGACCCTCCGCGCGGGATGCGCGACTTCTACCCCGAAGACCTGGATTTGCGCGACCGCATTTTCGCCGCCTGGACGGATGCTTCCATCCGCCACGGTTTCCAGCGCTTCGAGCCGCCCGTCGTGGAAACCTTCGAGCTGCTGGCGCGCAAGGCCGGCGAGGAGGTGGCGCAGCAGATCTATCATTTCGAGGACAAGTCCAACCGGCAGCTCGCGCTACGTCCGGAAGTGACCCCGTCGCTGGTGCGCATGATCAGCGCGCGGGCGCAGGCGATCGTGTTTCCGGCCAAGTGGTGGACCATCGGGCAGTGTTTCCGCTATGAGCGCATGACCCGCGGCCGCAAACGCGAGCACTTCCAGTGGAACCTGGACATTGTGGGGGAGCCGTCGGTGCAGGCGGAAGCGTGGATCCTGGCCTGCGTCACCAGCGCCCTGCGCACGTTGGGGCTGGGGCCGGAGGACGTGCGCATCCACGTGAACAATCGCCAGGTGGTGGCGCACCTGCTGGACGAGATGGGGGTGCCCGCCGAGCGCCATGTGGATGTCTTCATGGTGCTCGATAAGAAGGACAAGGCGCCGGCTGAGACGCTGATCGAGATGCTCACCACGAAGGGACTCACCGCGCAGGCCGCGGGCGAGGTGATGGAGCGGATCGAGTCGGCGGAGGCGCTGGCCGCGACGCCCGCTGCCGAGGATGTCCGGCGGTTGCTCGACCTGGCGGATGCCATGGGCTTCGGCGAGTATCTGCGGTTCGACGCCGGCGTGGTGCGCGGGCTGTCCTATTACACGGGCACGGTGTTTGAGGGCTTCGACGCCGGGCGCCGTTTCCGCGCCATCTTCGGCGGGGGCCGCTACGACAATCTGTTCGGCGACATGACGGGCGCCGCCCGGCCGGCCGTGGGCATGGGCTTCGGCGACGTGGTGATCGCCGAGATCCTGGCCGAGTTGCGCGGACTCGGGCCGGGCAAGCCCGCGGTGGAGGCGTGCGTCGGCATGTTCGACGCCACCTTGAGCCGCGAGGCCGCGCGGGTGGCCGCGCAACTGGCGGCCGCGGGCATTCCGACGGACCTGGCTTTCTTCGCCGGCAAACCCGCGAAGTTCTTCGGTTATGCCGGCCGGCGCGGCGCGCGCTTCACGGTCTTCCTGGCGCCGGACGAGGTGCGCGCCGGGGGCGTCGCGGTGAAGGAGATGGCCACCGGCGAACAGGCCACCGTGCCGCTCGAGGGCCTGGCACAATGGCTGCTGGACCGGCGCCATCCGCAAGCGTGAGCGGCTAACGCGCCAGCAGGATCACGCCGCCCAGAACCAGCAGCGCGCCCGCCGCGCGGCGCATCCCGACGTATTCCCGGAGCACGAACTTGGCCAGCACGGTCTCCAGAATGAAACTGGCGGCGGAGGCCGGCACCGCGAAACTGAGCGGGGTGGCCTGCACCAAAGCCATGAACGCGAAGAACGACACCGCCAGGCAGGCGATGGACAGGACCAGCGGGCCGCGCGCCACGATCATCCTGAGCATGCGCGCCAGTCCGCGCGCGCCCACGGACTGCGCGCCGGCGCGCTTCATCTCGTAGCTTTGCAGCAGGTCGGCGAGCGCGGTGGCGGTGACCACGATGGTAAGCAGCACCCACTTCATGGCGATCCCGGGCTACGGCGTGGTGTTGTGGGAGGTCGAGCCGACGATCCCCGTGCCCATGAAGATCAGCCCGGTGCCCAGCCACTGTTGGGCGGTGACGGTCTCGTGCAGGAACAGCTTGCCGAACAGCGCGGCCAGCACGTACCCGATGGAGGTGACCGGCAGGACGAAACTCAAGTCCGCGAGACTGAGTAAAGCCAGGCGCGTGAGCATGGACAGGATCAGCATCAGGATGCCCAGCGCCACGAACGGGTCCAGCATGGCCAGCAGGTAGGCCGCCGGGTTCAGCGACAACACCCGCGGAAAATGTTTGGCGCCCCAGGCGAGGGACAGGTTCCCCAGCGGCCTGAGAAGAACGAACAGCAGCAGGAGGGAGTAAGTGCGCAGGCGCAGGTGCGGCGCGGCGCTCATCGGGCGGCGTCCAGTCTGTGCTCGACGCCCTTGGCGGTCTGGGTCCAGTGGACCTGGTCTTCGGAGAACTCCTGGCGGTAATCGATGACGCCGGGCGCGGTGAACACGTTGACCACGCGGAAGTAAGTGGTCTTCCCGTTCTCGCGGTTCTCCCACGGAAACGTCCAGACATTGCCCTTGATGACCAGCTTGCCCAATCCGGCCTCGCCGCCGCCAGCGGGCACCGGGTAGCTGTTGTAAGTGTCGTCCTTGGCGTTGTAAGTGAAGACGATCAGGACCTGCGATTCGCCGTTCACGAATTGATCGCAGGCGAAGTAACCCGCGCTGCGCCAGCAGTCGTTTCGTAAAGTGGTGGATTCCTTGCGCGCCTCGCTGGTGCGCGTCTTGAAGTGTTCGATTTCGATCTTCCAGGTCCCCTGGTAGGCCAGAATCTTATCAATGCCCGTGGGTTCAGCCGCCCGGGCGAGCAGCGCGAATAGTATAGCCGCCGGCAATCTCTTCATGAATTTCCCTCATGTGGCATAATAGCGCGCATAGAGGGATCCATGTCTTTCGGGTTGATTCTCGGCGTCATGTTCGCGCTGTTCGTGGGCAGCCAGATTTACTGGTTCGGGCGGGCGCGCGCGCTGGTCCGCGCCGTGGCGGCGACCCGGATGGCGCGGGTGCTGCTGGCGGCCGCCGGACTTGCGGCCTACCTGGCGTTGTTGCTGCTCAACTTCGGCGTGCTGGGCCGTCGCCCGAGTGCCACGCGGATGACGTGGTATGACGCGCTGATAGCGGCGCCGTTCGCCTGGTGGGCCATCAGCTCGCTGCTGGCGTTTCTGATCGCCCTGCTGCTGTGGCCGCTGCGGCGCGCGGCGGGCGCCACCGGCGCGCCTGGCGCCCAGGGAAGGCGCCAGTTCGTCGAGCGCGCGGCGGCTGCGGCGGTGGCGGCGCCCTTCGTGGCGGGCGCCTACGGCTTGTTGTACGGCCGGTTGAACCTGCAAGTCACGCGGCCGCGCATCCGCCTGGCCCACCTTCCCAAAGCGTTCCACGGCTTTCGCATCGCGCAGCTTTCCGACATCCACATCGGGCCGTTCATGAGCGAGGACCAGATCCGGCGTTATGTGCGCATCGCCAACGGCCTGAAGCCCGACCTGATCGCGCTCACCGGCGATTTCGTCACCTGGGATCCCGCCACGCAACAAGCCGTGGTCCAGGCGCTGGCGGGGCTGCGCGCGCCGTTCGGCGTCTTCGGCTGCCTGGGAAACCACGAGGCCTGGTCGGGCACCGAAGATTCCATCACGCGCATGTTGCAACAGGTGGGCATCCGGATCTTGCGCCGCGAGCGCGTTTCCATTGCGGCGTCCGGCGCGAGCTTCAATCTGATCGGCGTCGATTTCGAGACGCGGCGCCACATGGGGCCGGGCAGCCAGCGGTTCGTGCCGCGCTACCTGGAGGGCGCGGAGAGTCTGGTGCTGCCGGACACCGCCAACATCCTGATGAGCCATAACCCCAACACCTTCGACCGCGCGGCGGAATTGGGCATCGGCCTGAGCCTGGCCGGCCACACCCACGGCGGCCAGCTAGCCCTGGAGTTTGTCAGTCCCGAGATTGCGCCCAGCCGCCTGGTGACGCCTTACGTTGCCGGATGGTTCCAGAAGCCCGGCGGGCAGCTTTACGTGAACCGCGGCATCGGCACCATCGGCGTGCCCATCCGCGTGGGCGCGCCCCCCGAAATCACGGTGTACGAGTTGGCCGGGGAAGGTTAGCCCGGCGGCCGTATCAGCGCGCCGCCAGTTCCTGGTCTTTGTACTGCAACTGGTAAAGTTTCCAGTAAATGCCGCGCTGCGCCAGTAGCTGCTGGTGCGTTCCGGACTCCCGCAGGCGTCCTTTGTGCATCACCAGGATGCGGCCGGCGCGCTGGATGGTGGAGAGACGGTGCGCGATGATGATGGAGGTGCGCCCCTCCACCATGCGGCCGAGCGCCTCGCGCACGCGGAATTCGGTCTCCGTATCCACGCTGGAGGTGGCTTCGTCCAGGATCAGAAAGCGCGGATTGTGGGCCAGCGCGCGGGCGAAGCTGATGAGCTGCTTCTGGCCGGTGGAAAGGCCGCTGCCGCGCTCGCGGATGGGCTGCGCGAAACCTTCCGGCAGGGAATGGATGAAGTCCAGCAGGTTGACCTGTTCGGCGGCGTCCTCGACGGCCTCGCGATCGATGCCGCCGGTGCCCAGCCGGATATTGTCCTCCAGCGTTCCGGTGAACAGATAGGGGTCCTGCAGGACCACGCCGAACTGCCGCCGCAACTCGCGCGGGTCCAGGCCGCGCACGTCGCGGCCGCCCACCCGGATGGCGCCCCGGCTGACGTCATAGAAGCGCAAGAGCAGGCTGATGAGCGTGGTCTTCCCCGCCCCGGTGTGGCCCACCACGGCGATGGTTTCGCCGGGCTCGATGGTGAAGCTGACGTCGCGCAGCACCCAGTCCTCGCCCTGGTAGGCGAACCACACGCCGTCGAACTCGATGCGCGCGGAGGCCGGCGCCGGTTGCGGCTCCGCCGGCGCCAGGATTTCCGCCTTGGTGTCCAGCAGTTTGAAGATGCGTTCGGCGGACGCCATGGCGCCCTGCAGGATGTTGTACTTCTCGCTGAGATCCTGGATGGGCCGGAAAAACCGCAGCCCATATTGCAGGAAGGCGGCGACTACGCCCAGCGTCAGCGCACCCCGCTCGATACGCAAGCCGCCATAGGTCAGGATCCCGGCCAGGGTCAGCATGGAAAGGAACTCCACCACCGGGTAGAACCACCCGTAGGCGGTGATGGCGTCCTTGTAAGCGACCATGTGTTCGCGGTTGACGGCGTCGAACTCCTGCCGGCTGCGGCTTTCCCGGTTGAAGAGCTGCAGCACCACGATTCCGGTGACGTGCTCCTGCAGGTACGCGTTGATCTTGGCGATGGCGATGCGGATGCGGCGATAACTTTGCGTCACTCTGCGCCGGAAGATGGCGGTCACCAGGATCACCAGCGGCATGACCGCCAGCATCAGCGCGGTAAGCCCGGGGCTCAGCTTGAACATAATGGCGACGATGAAGCCCAGCACCAGCACATCGCCCAGGATGGTGACCAGCCCGGACGCGAACAGGTCGTTGAGCACGTCCACGTCGGTGGTGACGCGGGTGACCAGCCGTCCCACGGGATTGCGGTCGTAGAAGGCCACGTCCAACTGCTGCAGGTGCGCCATCAACTGCTTGCGCAGATCGAACATGGCAAGCTGGCCGAGGTACTGCATCAGGTACATCTGGACGAACCCGAAGACGAAGGTACCCGCCAGCACTCCGAGGTACAGCATGCCCACCGCCGGCAGGCCGTCCCAGGGGCCGGCGGGCAGATACCGGTCGAGAAGGGTGGGGGCGCGCGTGGGCGTGGGCGCCAGGTACCGGTCGATCGCGATTTTGGTCAGCAGGGGACCCATCACCTGCAGCACCGACTGCAACAGCAGAAAGATCAGCGAGACCATTACATAGCGGCGGTAGGGGCGCATGTAGCCCAGCAGCCTGCGCATCAAGCGGGAATCGTATGCCTTGCCGAGGACCTCTTCTTCCACTTTCCTCAGTGTAGCGTGGACGCGGCGCCCAATCCGGCAGGCCCGGGTGGGGCCTTCATCCATCGGCTGACCGTTTTGTTTAGCTTTGGCGTAACGAACCTGGCCAAGTCCCACGGGTGGGCGCTTCTTGCCGCAACATGCGCGGTCGCATCTGAGCCAGGCCCGAGCTTAGGGCGGCGGCGCCCCGAACATTCGGTCGTGTTTCCCCGCGTGCAAATCGTACAACGGCCCGCCGCAGTCCGCCCCTTCGGCGCCCGACTCGCTGCGAGCAGCGCGTGACCGGTCAATTGGACACATTCACGAACGTCACCGTAAAACGGTCACGACGGTAAAATAAAAGACCAGTCGGTTACCTTCGGCGCCGTACAAAAAGGCCCGGCTGAGGCTTGCGGGAAGCGGCGGCTCAACCCAATTCTCACCGGGCCCGCCTGCTGAGAGGAAGCGCTGCGTATTTCTGGTTTCGTCGCGTGTCGTGAGCCATGTTCGTCCGTCGTCCGTTAGGCCCAGCCCATTCACCCTCTCGGTACTGGTTAGGAGGACACTTCGATACCGTCGCACCGTTCCGTCTGCAAAAATGTCGTAGTATCGGGAACCGGGTCCGGACGGGGGGCCCGTGTACCATCCAATCCGGTTTCGACCAGACCGAAGCATTCCGTACCGAACCATCAACGGGGACGGGAAGGCGGATCTGGGGATGAACCTCCCAAGTGCTTTCCCCGCACGGTCGAAGCGGCGGATCACACCGCTCTCGGGCGGCGAGGAGTCCTTGGCGTTGGCCAACTCCAGGCCTGCCGTCCAGATTGTGCCGTCGGACGCGACGGCAACCCGGCTCGGGGAGTACGGAGACAAGCGAATTACGACCACTTTTTCTCCACCCGGGCTAAACACCGCAAGAAAGCCGGATCCGCGGCCCTTGTGGTCATAGGCGGCTCCGCAGACAGCCACGGTGCCGTCCGAGCCGCGCGTGACGTCATCGAGATCGACAGTTTCGCTTTCTGGAATTGCCAGAATCAGCGGGGGAAGCTGTCGCCCCCCTGAATCGAACGACAGTATCTTGGGCGCCGGAGTTCGATTTGCAACGAAGGTGACCAGAGCTCCCCCAGACCACACAGGCACCCGCTCACCGCCGAGGTCGTACTGAACTCTTGCCTCGTGGTCAACGGAGAGGTTGCTCGCGTGGAGGCACAGACATGCCGCAAGGAGCGACACGCCGGTTAACGCCAACGCGGAGCCTGCCTGGATTGAGCTCTCTTCTGGATCAGGCATATCCGGGCGGCTAGGCACACTTTGATTCGCCGACTTTCCCTGAAATGGCTACGAACACCCGCATGTAGCTGCTGATTGAGTGCAAGCGGTTTCGTTGCATCCGCATGAACCGTTTTCCTGGCAGGCCGGCCCGCTGATATAGAAACCCCCAGTGCACACGCCTCCGGATGCCTGTTGGGTGTACTCGCCGAAGCAGCTGTACTCGGAGTTGCATAGCGTGTCCACAATCTTTACGTAGCAGCCCGAGCAGCTGGTAACTTGGCAACTCGTCTGGGCGTGAGCGACCTGCTCGAGCCCGACGAAGGCGGCGACACGCGCAATCAATCCGGCCTTCTTCGCGCACCCAGCCCGCCTCGCCGAGCCTAAGGACATCGGATACAGCTTGCCGTCAAGGTACGCTCGCACCGGCTGGAGGCCAGTGAAGAATGATGCGACGGGTTCGCCAGTGGAGGAAGCGAAGACCATACCGCGTGCCCGCGCGGCTGGCCTAAGGTGCGCCCGGTCTGTGATCGTCATGGTCACGAGCATTGCGAGCGCCACAAGCGTGAATACACTTCCAATTCTTGTACGCATGGCTGCGTTTTACCGGAGTCAGAAGACTTTGTCAATACAACCTCACCAGGAGTTTCCCCATTTTTCGCTGCGCCTGGCCAATTCCCCGCAAGCCTGCGGAACGCAGCCGAGTGCCGCACTTGATTTCCGCCCATCCGGTCGCGCGGAGCCATGTTGTATGTCGTTGACAATGAACAAGCGTGAACTATTCGGTCCTTTGGCCCTCAGGTGGCGCAGGGCCAGATTTCAATATGTCAAGGACGTTTCCTGGCCAGTTGAGCCGAATGGTGCCCATGCCACTTCTCGCAATCAGCAACACGCTGAACGCAAATGGGTTGGCGGCAGGTCCCCGAAAATTCTGGGGAAACTCCTGAACCTCACGAAACTTTTTACGAAACTTTTCGCGAAACTCTTCGACAATTGCGCGCTACAAGGTGTGAATTAGTACCGAATTGGCGCGGAATTCCCCCCTTCGGGGACATCGGGACCTTTTCTCGCGGAGGGCGCCGCGCCTGTGTTCATTGGAGACGACCGCCCGCCTGGCCGCCTGGGGCCACGGAGTTCGCTGCCGCTGAGTGGCTGGCGGCCAAACACATTGCGGGGGATAGTTCTTCAATTGTTCTGGAACACGATCTCCGACTCTGCGTCGAACTTGCGGTAGTTGCGGAAAATGGTCTCGTTGCGGACGAGCACCTTGCCGTGCCGCAATTGCAGGAGGGAGCGCACTGGGAGGAGGTAGTCGTCCTTGCCGATCTTTACCGTGTCGTAGTCGAGCGAAAGAGCGGGCGATTGCAGGCCGAAGTCCTGGGGCAGCCCGGCTACCCAAATCGTGAGCCGCCTCACCAGCCCGGTTTCTTCGTCGATGAAAACGCGTCCGGTGTAGCCGGCTTGTTCGCGCCTTCCACCGTAATCCAGTACAAGGTTCGACCTGGGCCTGGAAACCGCGACCTCAAACACGCGGCACAGCACGTTCATGGCGATGGCCCGGCCGGCGAATTGGTATGAGGCCGCGACATCCGGGTTGAACAACCCGCGCAGAAGCGACCCAAATTCGTTGCGGGACCGAACGCCCCGACCGGCTATTGGGGCCTTGTCCACCTTTACGTTGTTGACCTCGATGGTCCGATACCGCTCCCTACCGTCCTCGTAAACCAGGTCATCCTTAAACGAATCGGTCTCCTTGAGTTGATCGGGGGCCTTTATTGGGGCAGTGAGCCGGCGGGTTTCCTGAATGCAGCGGAAATTCGGCAGGCGCGCGAGGTATCCCATGGCATGCTCGGCGGCGTCTTCCCAAAACCGCTTCTGTTCCTCCTTTCGCATCTTGAGACCAGTCGAATCGATCTGGGCGGGCTCGATCTCCGGCAGCGCGACTTCGGCGTCGTCGCCCTCTCCCCGGGGAGCCATGGCGGTCCTAGTAGGCCCTTCCGCCGTTCCCACATGCGGTGAGGGCGGCTTTCCGATCACGCGGAACGACACGACACGGGCGATCACGCTGCCGCCCTGCCGAATTGATACAACGCCTTGGTAGTCGCCGGGAGGGAACTTGGCGCCGTTCAGGGTGATCAGGTAGGGGAACTCCTGAGGCTCCCCGCCGATTATGCTCTGGGACCTCCCGCCAATCTTGCTGCTGGCGCCGTCCCGCGCCGGGTTGGCGAGCCCGCTCCCAAATGCCAAGGCCATGCGCGCCACAACTTTTCCGCTGTTAAGGCGTCGTAAATCAAGAACATTTACATCTACCATCGTGGCGTGTTATTACGTTGGTATGGATAGCGATGCCCAACTCGCCCAGTATT
>VFSW01011328.1_pt1 | contig 12546 bp, 9 predicted proteins | sample 5358111 | NCBI WGS metagenome assembly VFSW01 (sample SAMN11554181, study PRJNA540505) | mine drainage metagenome | isolation source: sediment from site ElyBrook_90M | place: USA: Ely Copper Mine, Vershire, VT | collected 2017
CCCCCCCCCCCCCCCCCCCCCCCCCCCCCCCCCCCCCCCCCCCCCCGCCCCCCCTGGTAATTGTTACGACATGCAAACTAGCCAGATTGTCGGCACGGTGCAGACATCAGCACAAACTTCTCAATCTCAATCACCGTCGGATTTCACCGCACTCGCACCAATCAAGGGTCTTACCGATACCGGTTCATCCGTCGCAAACTCAACATCGCTCGCGAGTTTTTTTAATAATCTGTACAAATACCTCATCGGTCTCGCCGCGGTGCTTGCCATTATCCAAATCGTCTGGGGAGGGCTTGAAATAGCGATGAACAAGGAGAATGTCAGTAAAATAACGGACAGCAAGGGGAAAATCTACAATGCGATTTACGGCCTCGGCCTCGTCCTCTCGCCGGTGCTCGTTTTCTCCATCATTAATCCCAGTATCCTGAATCTCTCCCTAAATCTTCCGCCGCTTGATACGAAATCGAGCATTCCTATTCCAACAACGAATACCAGCACCACCGTAACCGAAAAAAATAATACTGACGTCGGTGGTAATGTTGCGCAGCTTCAGCAACAATGTCGAGATAAGGGGGGCACTCCGCAAACGAATTCAAACGTTGTGGGTGGGACCGTTACGGTAACTTGTGATATGACCCCCCCGGTTCAAGCTGGCTCTCAAATAACATCAGCCCAGTGTGCAAATCTTCCGTCTCCTACTATGTACACTGGATACACATGCAGCACCGCCCCCGCAAGTATGACGAGTTTCCAACAAGCTGGCGGATATACCTGTAACGATCTCGTTGGTGGCGGATTGTGCTTGCATAAATAATATGCGTCGCTCCCTTATCATCGCCGCGATTGTGATAGTCATCCTCGGGTTGGGCGTGGTCGCCTATTTCTACTTCTTCCCAAGCACCGCAAGCGTTACGACCGCCCCGGGGGCAGCGACGGGAGCCGGTTTGCCGGTTGCGGGGCAGGGAGCTCCGCTGCCGGGAGAAACGACCGGGGCGGGAACTTCCGGTGCCGCGACGACTCCGAATGCGCCGACGGAGGTTTCCGCACAACTGGTAAAAATAAGCGCCGGCCCAGTCGTGCCGGGAGAGGCCGTGGTAAGCAAGGAGGGGACGGCGAGCTCTTCTCCTGAAGCCGTTGTCAGTTATATTGAGCGCCAAAGCGGTAATGTGTATACATATGACACGTTCTCAAAGACACTCACTCGGATATCAAATAAAACCATCCCGGGTATCCAGTCCGCCGAGTGGCTGCCGAATGCTTCCACCTCCTTTGTGCGTTATCTTTCGGGCGCCGACTTCTCCACTATCAATACCTACGCGTTGTCGGCGGACGGCGGCGGGGGATTTTTCCTTCCTCAAAACCTGGCGGGTATCTCCGTATCTTCGGCGAGCATCATGACCCTCGCCTCGGGGGTGAACGGGTCTTCAGTCTCTATTGAACGCACGGACGGCACTCACTCGACGGGAATATTCACCACGCCCCTCTCCGCAATCCGCGTCTCTTTCTCCGGGAAAAATCAGTACCTGGTATATACGAAACCTTCTTCCTCGCTTGCGGGCGACGCCTTCCTCGTCGATAGTACCGGGCATTTCTCGCGTATCGCCGGACCGCTCTCCGGACTTTCCGCATTAGCGAGCCCGCTCGGGAAGTGGGTGTTGGTGAGCTACGCATTGAACGGCGCACTGCAGATGCAGCTCATCAGCACGGCGACCGGTGTCGCGCTTCCGTTGCCTGTAGCAACCATTGCGGACAAGTGCGTGTGGACGAGCGACGATTCATCCTTCTATTGCGGTATCCCCATGAACCCGCCTCTCACTTATAATTATCCCGACGACTGGTATCAGGGTGTCGTTCATTTTTCAGATCGCATATGGAAAGTGAACACGACGGGACGCTACGCGCAACTCGTCCTTGATTTCAGCAAAGAAACAAACGCTGTGCTTGATGCCGAGGCGCTTGCCATAGATCCTCTTGGCACGACGCTCGTCTTTATTAACAAGAATGACGACTCTCTTTGGAGTTACTCTCTCTGATTTTGCAGACCTGCCTACCGGGGTGATGTTTCTTTAATGATGGTGCGGCGCACATGCCACTCCTGGAGCGAGCCGGCGAGGTTAGTCGTTATGAAATAGAGCGCGATGGCTCCGGATGTCGTGTAGGAGATCGTTCCGATGAGGAACGGGAAAACGTATTTGAGCTGCAGCCCCATAACTCTCTGGAAATCGTTCTGTACGCCACCCCCTCCGGACGGTTTCATCGTCCCCGAGAGAGCCATGTGCGCCTGGAGGAACTGCGAGAGCCCCGCGAGCACGGCGAGCACGATGCTTTTGCCGGCGACCGAAATGATACTCAGAAAATGCAAAGAAATCGCGTGGGGGATCGGGGTGAACGCATACAGTCGCGTCATATTAATCGCACTGGGCGTCGAGAACGGCTCGTAGTAGAAAACCCAGTAGAGCGCGAGGAGGACCGGTATTTGAATGAAGACCGTCAGGATGCTCGCAAACGGATTGACCTTCGCTTCGCGATACAACGCAAGCGTTTCGAGGGCCTCTTTTTCCTTGTCGTCTTTATACTTCTCCTTCAGTTCCTTTATCTTCGGCTCAAGAACCTTCATCGCTCGCTGGGTCCGAGCCGCCGAAAGAGAGAAGGGGAGCAGTATCAAACGAATGATGATGGTGACGAGGATGACGGCAATACCGACATCGCCGCCGGGAATAAGCGCGACAAGCGTGACGAGCGCGTTGTAGATCGGATTATAAAAAACGGCGTGGAAGAAGGTTGAAATCACAAGAAGGTGTTAATGGCGATTTTTTGAAAGAAGTTGAGCGAGTTCTGTCCGGATATCCTGATAGCTTACACCACCGGCGGAAGCTCGAGGAAAGACTATGAGCGCCGGGGGGAGTTCGAGCGTCCGGAGAGCTGCGAGCACCCGGCGCTTTATCCGATGCCGCATGACCGAGAGGCGGGCAACCTTCTTGGGGATGACGACGGCATATCCCCGCGCTTCTTTGGGAATGATGATGGAGAGGTTGGGGGAGGAAAGGCGTCGACCACTCTTTAATGCAGAGGGGAAAACCGCCCTAGGGAGCCGTTCTCGACGCGGAAACACAAGGAATTACGACGCGAGGCGCGTACGGCCGGCTCGGCGGCGGCCCCGTACTATCTTGCGGCCGGAGTTCGTTTTTGCCCGCGTGAGGAACCCGTGGGTGGTCGCTCGCTTCCTTTTCTTCGGTTTATAGGTTCGTTTTGTCATGCTGAAAAAGATTAGGTTATACACATGATACTAACAGGTTTTCCCCGAAACACCACCGATGCCTTTCGCCCGTAATCAGCGTATACTCCAAAGCACTATGGACAAAAGGAATCCTCGAGAGTTGTGGGAATATGTGTTGACCCAGGTCGAGCTCTCCATATCCGCCGCAAATTTCAATACGTGGTTCCGAAATAGCTTCATTGTGAAGATTGGGGAGGATGGGGTTATTTATATCGGCGTACCAAGTCAGTTTTTCAAGGACTGGTATCTTAAGAAATTCCATTCTCTGCTTTTGAAGATTGTCAGAGATGTGTCCTACGAGTTCCGTAATATCGACTATCTTATTGTGAAGGACGAGCATCGTAAGATTCCGAAAGAAACCAAGAATGTGCGCGGCGCCATGGAGCTCCCGCTGGATGAGTTCTATATAAACAAAAGTGATAACTTGAACCCGCGCTACACTTTTGAAACATTCGTTATCGGTTCGTTCAATAATCTCGCCTATTCGGCGGCTCAGGCGGCGCTCGAGCGTCCCGGTATTACCTACAACCCGTTATTTATTTACGGTGATACTGGCCGCGGGAAAACACACCTCATACAAGCCATCGGAAATCATTTCAAGAAACAGTATCAGGGACGAAAAGTTTTCTACCTCACTTCCGAAAAATTCGCGGTCGACTATACCGACTCCGTACAGGCGGGGAGTGCAAATCGTTTCAAAGACAAATACCGACAGTACGATCTCCTTATCATGGACGATGTTCAGTTCCTTTCGAAAAAGGAAAAAACTCAAGAGGAACTCTTCCACCTCTTCAATGCGCTGCATGATACGAACAAACAAATCATTTTTTCTTCGGACCGGGCGCCTGCGGCTATCCCGGACATCGCGGAACGCCTGAAAGGGCGCCTTGCAAGCGGTATGGCGGTAGATATCGGCGAACCGGACACTGAGTCTCGTATGGCTATTGTGAAGAAAAAAGCCGCCTCGCACGGCGTTATCCTCTCGGATGAAGTTGTGGAGTATGTTGCAACATCCATGTCGGGTTCTATCCGGGAATTGGAGGGTATGGTTAATAGTATTATCTGCCATGCTCAAGTGAAGGGGTCCGCTCCGGATATCGCCGAAATACGCCAGTCTTTACGTTCTTTCACTCGTCCGCAGAAAAATATCTCGGTAAAAAATGTTGTGGATAAGGTGGCCGAATACTATGGTATTGACCAGGAAAGTATCTATGAAAAAACGCGCCGAAGGGAGGTGGTGCGCCCGCGGCAGGTGATCATGTATCTCCTCCGGGAGGATTTTAGTATTTCGTACCCCACTATAGGAACAAAACTAGGTGGGCGCGACCATACGACAGTTATCCACTCTTGTGAGAAAATAAAGCGTGAAGTGATTGTGGATAGTGAGCTCGCAAAGGAGATTCAAAATATTAGAACCCTACTTGTATGACAACAACTAATACATTATCAACAGGTTATATGTTTTCTTCGCATAAAAATATACAGTATCCATGTCCCTTTTTATTACTTCTCCCCTTATCAACAGTACTAATAAGGAATGTATGAATATTTCAATTGAAAAAAAGAAATTCTCTGAAGCGGTGCACATCGTATCCAGATTTGCCGAAAGAAAGAGCGGGACGCTTCCCGCACTTTCTTCAATTCTCATTATTGCCGGAGATGAAGGTATAAAAATGCGCGCAACAAATCTTGAAACCGGTATCGACCTAAAACTCGAAGGAGAAGTTAAATCAGACGGAGTTGTCGCCATCCCCGCGACCATCCTACAGCAAATAGCAAGCTCACTCACCTCCGAAGGAAGAATCACTCTCGATCACACGGGAGATATTATTACCATTACAAGCGGTACGGGGAAAAGTTCGATAAAGACCGTCCCGTATGATGATTTCCCTTCAATCCCTTTTCCGGAAAATCCTAAAAATAGAATAATACTTCCCGGTGTTCTTCTTCGAAATCTTTTTACCACCATAGCTTCCTGTGCTTCAACCTCAACGGTCCGTCCGGAGCTTTCAAGTCTCTACCTCTCCATAGAAGGAGGGGTACTTACCGCTGTTGCCACAGACTCTTTTCGTCTTGCTGAAAAGAAAATCCCACTCTCAAACAAGGGAACACAAGGAAGACTTCTTATTCCCGCAAAAAACGCTCTTGATATAGCTCAAGCATTACCGGACGACGACATCATCATGTCATTCGACGAACACCAATGCGCATTTGTGGGGAATATGGGTATGCTCGTTTCTCGTCTCACGAACGCCACCTATCCTGATTACCGGCAGATCATACCAAAAGAATCAGTCGTAGAGGCCATTGTCCTCCGAAAGGATCTTGAAATGGCGCTTAAAAGAACAACCATATTTTCCGATTCGTTCCAAAAAGTACGTATAAGTTTCGATCCAAAGAAAAACACCCTCTCATTCTTTGCAAAAAATACTGACATTGGAGAATCATTAGAAACGCTTCTCGCACAAATATCGGGAAACGCACTAGAGATTTCTTTTAATCATCGGTATCTTACCGCGATACTTTCACTCACCGGGGCTGAAAGTCTCTCTATCCTTGCCGCGGGTATAGGGAGACCTCTTATTATAAAAGGAGTCGGCGACACCTCCCTTCTTTATCTCGTTTCCCCAATGAATCAAGGATAAATCGATAGTTTTTATTGTGTTGTCGAGCTGGGTACGGATGTTGAGAGGGGAACAGGAAGCATAACGCCACCCGTAAAGAGTTCGGGATGGCTCGCGTACCACGAAGAAACGCCATATTCCCAATACGCGAATTGAGGATCTTGCGCCGGATTAGCCGGACGCGGACCTTGCGGGTCATTTTTGTCGGTCCAATACAATAAATCATGCGGAATAATATTCCCCTGAGCATCGGGTACGTACCAATTTCCTTGTAGCATCGGAGGGACCGTGTTTGGAATAGGGCTCGGTTCTCCGAAGTAAGTTTTCGGATATTTAGAGAGAGCATATGCCATCGCCTCGTGCCACATCGGAGCGGCGATGAATCCGGCGATAGACTTCACCATCTTAGAGTTGTCGTTGTTGCCGGCCCATACGCCAAGAGCGATAGAAGGGGTATACCCGATAACCCACGCATCGCGAGTATCGTCGGTCGTCCCGGTCTTCACCGCGACATCATAGCCCGGGAATGAAAGAGGAGAATTGAGCGGATATTCAGGGAGGCGCGCTTGAGCGTCCGAGAGCATCGCCGACATATCGCGCGCAATATTCTCCGGAATGACCTGTGAAGGTTGCGGCGTGTACGCCGTGAGGATATTTCCTTGAGCATCATCAACCTCGAGTATGCCGGTTGGCGTATTTGCAACACCATCATTTGCGAAGACGGCATAGGCGCCCGTAAGGTCGAGAAGGCGTACTTCACCGCCGCCGAGTACGAGCGTGAGGCCGTATTGGTTCGGATCGCCGAGCGTTGAGAGACCGAATGATTTAGCGAGATTTATCGCATTCTGTATGCCGACAAGATAGAGCGTCTTGATGGCGGGGATGTTAATGGACTGGGCGATGGCGGTCTCGAATGTCATCGGGCCGCGGAATTTTCCATCATAATCGGAAGGAGCATAGCAGGGCGGCGTATTATTGAAGTTGTCCGACGGTTTACATGCAGTTGAAAACTGCGTCGGCGTATCGAAGACGACGGTATCGCGCGTGTAGCCGTGCATAAGCGCGAGCGAGTAAATGAACGGTTTCATGGTGGAGCCCGGCTGTCGCAGTGCGAGCGTGGCGTTGTATTGGCCGTCAATCTCCTTATCAAAGAAATTTCGAGAACCGACCATTGCGAGTATTTGCCCGGTTGCCGGATCGATAGCGACAAGCGAAGCATTCGAAGCTTTGAAACTTTTCTCATTCTGCAGCGCGTATGTGTTCACGATAGATTCAGCCTTTACTTCAAGATCGGCGTCAAGAGTCGTGGTTACTTTCAAGCCCGAGACGAGAGCCTTCGCGCCGTACATGGTTTCGAGCTGGTTAAGGATGTAGAAGACGAAATGAGGAGCGATGATGGAGTTCTGTCCGGCGGCGGTAGCGAAAGAAACTTTTTCCGCCATCGCACTCGTATAAGTCGCGTCATCTATAAAACCAAGCGTTTTCATCCTCCCGAGGACGATGTCCTTTCTCGCATCAAGCTCGGCACGGTGCGCACCAAAGGGAGAATAATACGTCGGGGCCTGGATCATCGATGCGAGATACGCCGCTTCGGCAAGCGTGAGATCTTTCGCGGGGATGCCAAAATATGCCTCGGAAGCGGCCTCGATACCGTAGAGCGTGCCGCCATACGGGATATTATTGAGGTAGGTCTCGAGGATCTGTTCTTTTGAATACACCTGCTCCATCTTGATGGCGAGCACCCACTCATGGATTTTTCGTATAACACTCTTCTCGTTCGTAAGAAGGGTATTCTTCACCACTTGTTGTGTGATGGTTGAACCCCCCTGAGAAAGAGCCCCTCCCATAGCATCCGCGAGTATGGCGCGGAGGATCGAAGCAAGGCGAATCCCCCCGTGTTCGTAGAAACTGGAGTCCTCGATGGCTATCGTAGCGTTGATGGCATTTGGCGATATATCGGCGAGAGGTACGACATCGCGTTTTGCGTCCCGGTTGTAGTCATACAAAAGCACCTGGCCCGTACGATCATAAATTTTTGTCGACTGATCCACCTGGCGCGAGGCAAATGAACTCATGTCGGGGACGGGGGTCATCGCGACGACAATGAAGATGCCGCCCACAACAAGGAAACCTAACCCGAAGAGAGTGAGAACGGATGCGACGAGGGTATGTCGCCACGAATGGTGCCGACTGAGCATGTCGCGTATGGTAACACACGGCCCCGCAAAATGCGGGGCCGTGTGCCAGACAAGAATACGTTCAGTACGATTCTTCCTCTTCAAACTCACTCGGATCCTCAATCACTACCCCCTCCTCTTCGGCGTCCTCATAAGGATTCATATCATCCATGTGGATACGGTTACTATGTAGTCCCGCACGGGGACGGATACATTTGAACAAATACTATTTCTTATGCAAGTGCTTTTAGCGCGCTCTGTGGATTAGTGCCGCGCGAGCCCGGAGGCAAGCGCGGTGATGCCGATGCCGATGGCGTCCAACTCATCATCCAACCGTTTCTTTTTCGACAGCGCGAGAAGTTTCGGGACCATACGCGCGACACCGGCCTTGCCCGCACCCCCATGGCCCGTAACGGCGAGTTTTACCTGCTGCGGGGAACATTCGATGACCGGCAGAGCGGCGACGCCAGCCGCGGCGAGGAGGGCGCCGCGCGCTTCTGCGACCCCGATAGCCGTTTTCTTGTTGATGCTGAAAAAAAGGGTCTCGAGAGCGAGAGCATCGGGCGCATATTCCGTAATGGCGTCGGTAACCGCCTCCCAGACGCAGGCGAGGCGTTTTTCGCGGGGCCCCTTCGCGGGGAGGACGCAATCGCTCCAAAGGAGCGTCGGTCGTGAAGGGTCTCCCTCTATGACGGCAATACCGAGGCGGTCGTAACCCGGGTCAATCGCCAATATTCTCATAGCCCCTGCCGTTGGTGAACACTTGCTGCACGTCGTCATGCTCGTCGAGCGCCTCGAGGATTGCCCCAAGACGCTCCTCTTCATCACCGCTTACGTCTATAAGCGGCTCGTTCGGGATATAGGCATTGCCTGTTTTCGTGAACGCCCAACTCGCGGCTCCCGGATTCGCAAGTTCGACTCCCTGGAGTATGAGTAAATGTTTAATTTCCTGCGTCGTGCGATTTTTGTTGTCGGTGAGTGCATCAATCACGAGGGCAACGCCTCCTGGGCCATAGGCTTCGTAAAGTACCTGCTCAAGATTGCCGGAATCTTTTGACATACCCTTGGCGATCGCACGCTCGATATTATCTTTCGGCATATTCGCCGCCTTGGCCCGTGCGATAACGACGGTGAGCCCGGGAGCCGTAAGGATGCCGTTCGCTTTCTTAGATTCAAGCGCGATGAGTCGCGCATACCGCGAGAAGACGCGGCTTTTTGCCGAATCCGTTACGGCCTTTTGCCGCTTGATCTGGGACCATTTGCTGTGTCCGGACATGGTTAGAACATAGCACCCGGCTTCTCGCCGTTCAAATATGAACGACCTTCCTCGGTGAGTATGCGGCCGCGCGGGGAGCGTTCGATGAACCCGAGACGGAGAAGATACGGCTCGTAGACATGTTCGACCGTATCAGGCTCCTCATGGAGTCCCGCCGCGAGCGCGCGAACGCCCGCCGGTCCGCCGCGAAAGCTCTTCAGGAGCGTTTCAAGGTATCGCCGATCGTCTTTCGTAAGGCCGTGGGCATCAATGCCGAATAGTTCGCACGCCTCGTCGCACAACTCCTGGGAGAGCTTGCGATTATGGACTTCGGAGAAATCGCGCACGCGCTTCAGAAGAGCATTCGCGACGCGCGGCGTTGCCCGGCTTCGTGCCGCGATACTCTCGATGACATCCTCAGGCGCCTTAAGATCGAGAAGAAGTGCAGACCGGCGGATGATGTCGCGCAGGTCGTCATCATTATAAAAATCAAGCTGGAAAACGCCGCCGCCGAAACGTGAGCGCAGGGGACCGGACAGTTCCGCAACGCGCGTTGTGGCGCCGATAAGAGTGAAGGGGGAGAGAGCGAGTTCGACCGTGCGCGCCGACGGCCCTTTCCCGAGCACGATATCAAGATGTCCCGACTCAAGCGCGGGATACAGAAGCTCCTCTATTTTACGCGAGAGGCGGTGAATCTCATCGATGAAGAGGACTGTTCCTGGCTCAAGGTTGGTGAGAATGGCGGCAAGGTCTCCGGCGCGTTCGATAGCGACACCGGAAGTGGCCTTCATCGGCGACCCGAGCGTTGCCGCCACGAGGTGAGAGAGCGTCGTCTTGCCGACGCCCGGAGGACCGTAGAAGAGAATGTGCTCCGGCATGCTGCCGCGCTTTTTTGCCGCGTCGATGGAAATGCGCACGTTCGCTTTTACCTGTTTCTGACCGACATATTCGTCCCAGCGGGAAGGACGCAGTGCTGAATCGAGTGAAGTGGGAGCCGCCGGGTTTATGTTCGAGAGACTTGACATAAAAATGGGATGATGCTAGCATTCTATCATAGTTTTTTGTTCCTGTTCATACTCCTCTAGGCAAGGCTTGACGGCTTCGGGCGTTTCCCCAAGGATTTTCTGGTCCGTTACTTCGGTAATGACGCTGGGATGTTCCTCAGGTGTCTCGTCCACCCCGCGATTTATTGCGGGTTATTGCCTTGAGGACTATGGACGGGAGACCCGTTCTTTTAAAGGAGGAAACCACACATGGAACCTTATGAACGAAAACTGACTGGGGCCTTGCAGGGCAATTCGTCACCGTGACCATTGATAGAGACGGTGCGGCGTCAGTCACTGGCATGGTGGAAGGCACAAACGACTCCGCAGTCATTCTCAACGAGAAAGATTCAGACAGGTCGTACGAGATTGCCTACCGCGATATCCGGGGAGTAAGTTCAAACTAGAAAGAGTTTGATGACTAAAGAATCACAAGCCCGACAGAATCACCTGATGATTCTGTCGGGCGATTCCTTTTTCAAGCGCGCGGGAGGTCGACGGTGGATGCGACCTCGGAGAGAGAAGTAACGCCACTCAATGCTTTGATGACGCCGTCTTGCGCCATCGTGAGGTAGCCCTGTTTCGCGGCGAGCTTCGCTATTTCATTCTCCGGCGGATTGTCGCGCAGGAATTCCTCGAGCTCGTCGTCCATGAAAATGGCTTCAAACAAACCGATGCGTCCCCTATAGCCGGTTTCTTCGTCACTTGTCGGTGCCGGCTCCCACACCGTCTCTATTTTTTCGGGAATGAGCGACTTGTCAGCGAGCGGTTCTAAGACTTTCGTAATCATCTTTTTCTCCTCGGCAGTGAGAGGGCGCTCTTTCTTTTTGTCCGGATCAAGCGTGCGCACGAGACGCTGTGCCATCGAGACGGTAACCGCAGAACCGAACGATTTCGGATCCGCGCCGAGGTCGACGAGGCGCGGGAAGGTGCCGGCGGCGTCGTTTGTGTGGAGCGTGGAGAAAACGAAGTGGCCGGTGAGCGCGGCTTGTATGGCGATGTCGGCGGTCTCGCCGTCGCGGATTTCGCCGACCATGATGATGTCCGGGTCCTGACGCACGATGGACTTGAGCCCTTCGGCGAAGGTGTATTTCTTGCCCTCTACCTGCGTTTGTACGATACCCGGAAGATGATATTCGATAGGGTCTTCAATAGTGATAATCTTTATGTCCGGTGAATGCATCTCGCGAAGGAAAGAATACAGCGTCGTCGTCTTGCCGCTTCCGGTCGGACCGGTCGTGAGCAGCATGCCGTGGGATTTTCGTATTTCCTGTTCAAGTCGGGCGAGGAGTTTCGGGTGGATGCCGAGTTCTTTATAAGAGACCTTGGTCGACGCGGGATCAAGAACGCGTAACACAACGGATTCCCCATAATTTCCCGGAATGAATGAGGCGCGTATCTCGACCTGGCTCTTATCTTTTACAACGCTGAATCGTCCATCTTGCGGCCGGTTGGTTATATTCAGTTTGACCCCCGAGAGAATCTTGATGCGCGAACTAAGCTGGCGATAGATCTCCGGAGTGAAGCGGTAGGTATCGGAAAGGAGTCCGTCGATGCGCAGACGCAGGAGCGTGCCGCTCTCTTCCGGCTCAAAATGGATGTCGGAAGCGCGGAGTGCGAATGCGCCCGCGAGAACGAGCTCGAATATGTGGGAAATACGATCAAGCGAGCTTGCCGTGACGGCGGCGTCGATCTTCTGCACCAATAAACCGCGAGTTTTGCTTTCCAAGGTGAGTTTTTCGAGTGTTTCCGGCGCAACGGTAAAAGCGCCGGCTTTTGACTCCGCCGCATATGAAAGGTCCCCGTATCGGGAGAACACCCGCTCAAGGCTTTTTTTCGAAACCAGGAATTCTTGCAGGGTGAATCCGCGTGCGGAAAGTTCCTCGCGAAGCTTCACAAGCGCCGGGTTATTCGGGTTCGAAACGGCAAGCGAGAGTGAGTGGGCCGTCTTTTCGAATGCCGCAGCCTCGGCGGTGTGCGCCTCCTCCTCGGGAATAATACGGAGCGCATCGCTATCAATCTCTTTGAGAGAGAGGTCGGCGTACGGAAGTCCGTATTTTTCAGAGAGAATATTTACGACGTCCTCCTCCTCCCGCTCGTGTATCTCGGCGAGTTTCGCATCGGACCCTTTCGTATCGAACGGTAAATCCATGCGCGCATAATACCACTT
>VFSW01011329.1_pt1 | contig 12546 bp, 10 predicted proteins | sample 5358111 | NCBI WGS metagenome assembly VFSW01 (sample SAMN11554181, study PRJNA540505) | mine drainage metagenome | isolation source: sediment from site ElyBrook_90M | place: USA: Ely Copper Mine, Vershire, VT | collected 2017
CCGCGCGCCGGCCGCAACGGCGCGCGGCGCTACGGCGAGCAGGACCGCGGCAGCGCCAAGATCGCCCAGGTGCTCACATTCACCGGCCTGCAGCGCATTGCAGTGGAGACGGCCGCCGCCGGGGATATCGTTGCCGTCACCGGCATCGAGGACGTCAACATCGGCCTCACGATCTGCGACCCGGAGCAAGCCCAGGGCCTGCCGCCGATCCAGGTCGATGAGCCGACGCTGGCGATGAGCTTCCAGGTCAACACCTCGCCGCTTGCCGGCCGCGAAGGCAAGTTCGTCACCAGCCGCCAGATTCGCGAGCGCCTGTACCGCGAGCTGCAGAGCAACGTCGCGCTGCGGGTCGAGGATACCGCCGACGCCGACATATTCCGCGTCCTCGGTCGCGGCGAGCTGCACCTGACGATCCTGATCGAGAACATGCGCCGCGAGGGCTACGAGCTCGCGGTTGGCAAGCCGCAGGTGCTCAAGAAGATCGTCGATGGTCAGTGGCTCGAGCCATTTGAAGCCCTGACCGTCGATATCGACGAGGCCCACCAGGGCGGCGTCATGGAAGCGCTCGGCCAGCGGCGCGCCGAATTGACCGACATGGTGATCGAGGGCACCGGTCGGGCGCGGCTCGAGTACCGCGTCCCGGCCCGCGGCCTGATCGGCTTTCAGGGCGAATTCATGACCCTGACACGCGGCACCGGACTCATCAGCCACATCTTCGACGGCTTTGACGTGGTCAAGGGCGAGATCCCCGACCGCCACAATGGCGTGCTGATCAGCAACGAGGACGGCGAGGCGGTGGCCTACGCGCTGTTCGCGCTGCAGGAGCGCGGCCGGCTGTTCGTGAGCCCCGGCGAGAAGCTCTACGAGGGCATGATCATCGGCATGCACAGCCGCGAGAACGACCTGGTCGTCAATCCGATCAAGACCAAGAAGCTGACCAATATCCGCGCCGCCGGCAAGGACGAGGCCATCCTGCTGACCCCGCCGATTGCGCTGACGCTCGAGTATGCGGTCGAGTTCATCGCCGAGGACGAGCTGGTGGAGGTCACGCCGCAGAGCATCCGCCTGCGCAAGCGTCACCTGAAGGAGCACGAACGCAAGCGCGCCGCGCGCGAGGAAGCGGTCTCGGTCTGAAGCCGCGTGGGGACGCGACTGTGGCATGATGCCGCACTGCTGGCCGTGGCCAGTGCGGGTTTGAGTCGCAGCGGATCCGGATGGCCAAGCTCGATCTGATCATCGTCGTCGCGTATATGCTCGGAATCGTGGCGGCCGGATTCTGGGGCCGCCGCAAGGCCCCCACGCAGGCTCCATTCCTGGTCGCCGGCCGCTCGGTGGGCCCATGGCTCTACTCCGGTACGCTCGCCGCGATCGTCCTGGGCGGCGCCTCCACGGTCGGCGGCGTGAAGCTCGGCTACCAGTACGGTATCTCGGGCATGTGGTTCGTGTTCATGCTCGGCCTCGGCATCATCGTGCTGAGCGTGGTGTTCGTCGAGCGCATTCTCGGACTCAAGCTCTACACGGTGCCGGAACTGCTCGAGCGGCGCTACAGTCCGGCGGCGCGCGTCGCCGGCGGCGCCGTCATGGCCGCCTACGACCTGATGGTCAGCGTCACGGCGACGATCGCGGTGGGATCGGTGATGGAGGTGATCGTCGGCGTTCCCCGCACTGCGGCCATCCTCGTGAGCAGCGCCGTGATGGTGCTCTATTCGGTGCTCGGCGGCATGTGGTCGCTGACGCTGACCGACATCATCCAGTTCATCATCAAGACCGTTGGCATCCTGTTGGTGCTGCTGCCCGGGGCGATTCTGCACGCCGGCGGCCTGGCGCACATGCGTGCCGCGCTGCCCGGCGAGTTCTTCTCCCTCACGCATATCGGAACCGGCAAGATCGTCTCGTTCTTCGTGCTGTATTTCTTCGGCATCATCATCGGCCAGGATGTCTGGCAGCGGGTATTTACCGCGCGCAGCGTCAAGGTCGCGCGCAACGGCGGCCTCGGCGTCGGGCTCTACTGCCTGTGCTATGCGCTGGCCGGTGCGCTGATCGGCACCGCCGGACGGGTGTTCCTGCCGCCGCTCGCGCACGGCGACCTGGCATTCGCGCAGATCGTCAACGCCGTGCTGCCGGTCGGCCTGCGCGGGCTGGTGCTCGCGGCCGCGCTCGCCGCCATCATGTCCACCGCCAGCGCCTGCCTGCTGGCCGCCTCCACGGTGCTGCTGGAGGACGTGTACCTGCGTCTGCGCGCCGGCACCGGCGCCAGCGCCAATGCCGGCTCGATCGCCCAGAGCCGTAGCGTCACCCTGATGCTGGGTGTCATCATGACGGCGGTGTCGTGCCTGATGCACGACGTGAGCGCGGCGCTGACGGTGGCGTACGACCTGCTGGTCGGCGGCCTGCTGGTGTCGGTGGTCGGAGCGATGCTGTGGCGACGCGGCACCACCGCCGGCGCGCTGGCATCGATCGCGGCCGGCAGCGCGCTGGTGGTCGCGCTGCTGGCCATGAACGGATTGGATTCCGACCTACCGATCTATGCCGGCCTCGGCGCCAGCCTCATCGTCTACGTCGCCGTCAGCCTGGGCGGGCGCTGGCGCGACCCCGGGCCGGCGCCGGCGCGGCCAGCCGGCAACGCCTGAGGCAACTTGCACGCATGAACGACCCGCGTTATCGCAGACCGGACATCGCCGGCGGCGGCGACTACCAGCCGATGCAGGAGCCGCGCTATGCGGAAATCGCCACCTTCATGCGCGCGCCGCTCGCCGCCAGCCTCGAGAACGTCGATATCGGCCTGATAGGCATTCCGACCGATCTCGGCGTCACGAACCGGCCCGGAGCGCGCCACGGGCCGCGCGAGATACGCAACGCCTCGAGCCTGATGCGCTCGTTCCATCTCGCCCTGGGCATCAACCCCTATGAGCTGTGCCGGATCGCCGACCTGGGCGACGTGCGCCTGCCGCATCGCTACGATCTGGCCAGGCAGGTCGAGGACATCGAGGCGTTCTATCGGCGCATCGTCGCTGCCGGGGTTCGGCCCGTGACCGCCGGCGGCGATCATTCCATCACCTACCCCATCTTCAGGGCCCTGGCGGCCGATGCACCGATCGGCATGGTGCACATCGATGCGCACACCGACACCTGGGGCGAGTTCTACGGCTCGAAGTTCACGCACGGAGCGCCGTTTCGCCTGGCCGTCGAGGCCGGTGTGCTGGACCCGAAGCGCACCATCCAGATCGGCATTCGGGGCGGACAGAACTTCATGGACGGCATCGAGTTCTCGCGCGCCCATGGCATGCGCGTGGTCTTCATGGACGAGTTTTCCGCGCTCGGTGTCGAGCGGGTCATCGAGCTCGCGCGGCGCGTCGTCGGCGACGGCCCGACCTACATCTCGTTCGACGTCGACGGCCTCGACCCGGTGTACGCCCCGGGAACCGGCACCCCTGAGGTCGGCGGCCTCACCACGCTGGAGGCGCAACGCCTGCTGCGCGGCCTGCGCGGGCTCAATCTCATCGGCGGCGACGTGGTGGAGGTGGCACCGCCGTATGACCAGACCGGCAATACGGCGCTGGTCGGCGCAACGATGATGTTCGAGATCCTGTGCCTGATCGCCGACCGGCACTTCGGCGCTGCACGCGGCGCGCCGGCCTAGGTCGCGCCGCCGGTCGCCGCCCGCCTCACCGCCAGCGCTTCCAGTTCCCCCTCGCTCGCCGTGATACGCCAGCGGCGCCGGATGTGGCGCCCGTCGCCGGCACGATCCTGCATGCTCAGCGCCTCGCCATCGAGCCGCGGGGCGATGAGATCGCCGACGCGATACGGCAAGCTGGAGGCGAGGATGCGAAATCCGTCCGCTGTCACCGTACCGGAGGAGATCTCGCAATCCACCAGCTGTTGTGCTTGCAGCAGCGTCGATGCCTGCAAGACGCACTCGCTCAGCGTGCGGTGCGCGCTCGGGACCACCGCGCGATCGCGGGCGAACATGAAGTCGGGGCCGAGGCGCAGCAGCACGGCCGGTGTCGCCGCATCGATCGCGCTCAGTGGCAGCGCGCACAGCGGCTGCGTGGCGCGGGATGCGTCGCGATGCCAGTGCTCGAGATAGCCGATGTCGCGCCCACGCTCGACCAGCACATCGCCCTGCCACGACAACGAGCCGGCGTCCGCATGGTCTGCCCGGGGCTGGAAGTCTATCGATCGGATCCATTCGAAATGCGCGCCGTCGAAGCGCAGCTGCCCCGCGAAGCCCTCCTGCCGTGCGAGCCGCAGGCAGTCCTCGATCGAGAGCTCGTCGCGACAGCGCGCAGGCACGGCAGGACCCGCATCCGCCGGCTGTCGCAGATCGGCGTAGGCGCGCATCCCCTGCAGCCAGTGCACGCGGCTGCTGGTATCGCGCCGGCCGTCTGGCCACTCGATCATCGAGCGCCGCCACAGCCCGCGCAATGCGGATGGATCGCGCACCGCAGATGAATCGCGCACCGCGGACATCGAGGCTATGCGTGCAGCTCACCGGCGGCTTGCATCTGCCCGTGGCGTTGCGACTGCGAGCGCCGGGCGAGCCCGTGGTAGGCCGGTGAGGTGACCGCAAGGCCGACGATCCACGACAGGTCGCCTCCTCCCATTGAGCGCGCCAGCGGCCCGGTGTACAGCGGCGAGGCAAAGAACGGGGCGGCATCGCAGCGGCCGTAACGCAGCAGATAGTGGTCGACCAGATTGATGGCGGTCCACGGCATGAAGACCGCCCATCCGAACGGCAGCGCGAATGCCGTCACCGCCAGGCCGCCGGTGACGATGGTCAGCCGCATGAGGTTCGAGCCGAACCAGACCGTGAACAGATCCATTGCCTTGCCATGGCGCTGCTCGAGCGCGATCGGCTGGATGGTGCTGATTGCAAGGCGCGTCGCCTGTTCTCGGTTGGTCACGTCGGCTGGCATCCCGGAGCTCCTGCGATAGCGCAGATCCTGACACGATGCCATCGCGCTGGGCAGATCCGCTCCACTAAATTTCTAGCGCCAGCGTGCATCTGTGGCGCGAGCGCGCACGCGCACAACGGCCGCGCGCGAGCTCGCTGCCGCCGTGCACGTCATTGGGGCGTGCGCGAACCGCGCGGGTGAGTTGGTGCGCCAAGACAGTGCCGGCCGAAGCGTTTGCCGGCGAGCATAGTGAGCTTCAACGTGAAGCTGGCTCCATGGCAGACGAGCGGATATCCGAGCGACGGCACGGCCAATCTCGCGGCTCTGCAAGGCACGGCGAACGCGGCGGCCGCGGCCGACGCGGGTTGATCGGGAATCCTCACGGTCGGCATTAGGGCAGGCACCTCAGCATCTGCGCCCTGCTGGTGCACGGCTAAGCCGGCAGATTGAGGGCCCAGCGACGCCGACTCCGGCGCCGCGACTCATAAGCGCAGGTTTTATATGGAAGATAGTTGAATGCGCGCGCGTCTAGCGGAGCCGGCATGCGCCTTGCACTGCTCCGTGCTTGAAATGTGCGTCTAGGGTTCCGGCCTGCTGTGCAGGCGTCTGGTCCGAGAGAGGCAGTCCAGGTGCCGATAGGAGCCTGGATACACGGCGGGACAAAAGCCCGGGAGATACGGTTGCGGGGAGCTATTGCGTCCCCGGGACGATCTCCCCTGCAGGAGAAAGCCCGGACGCAGCGTTCAGATCTCCCCGCAGATGCGTTGGCTGCATCGTGCTCTTGAGGAGATCGCGCGCTGTGAAAACAACCGGCTTGCTGTCGCTGTGCATCAGCCCGCTGATCCCGCCCGTGCCGTGCGGCGCGTCGCATGCGCCCGCAGCGCCGCCTCGATTGCGATCGATGCATCGCTACCACCAATGAACTTACCCAGCGTCGTAGATCTTCACGATCGCGCGAACTCATCAGAGGGAGCATCCATGACGACACGTCTTCGTGCCAAGAAGCCCCCGGCCAAGCTCCGGCAGCGCCCGGGCCGTCCGGTCGAGAAATTCACGACCGTGACCGCTGCGGTACTCACGGCGCTGTACGGCACGCACGCCTATGCGGACAGCACCGCCGCCGCAGATGACACCGCCGGCGGCACCTCGCTGGCCGAGGTGGTGGTCACGGCGAGCCGCCGCGAAGTCTCCGCCCAGGACCTGCCGATCAGCATCACCGCGGTATCGGGCGCCGATCTGGAAAAATCCGGGATCGAGGACATCGCCGCGCTGGCGCATTCGATGGCCGGCGTCAACTTCACCGACAAGGGTCCGTTCGACGGCGTCAATGGCTCCACGCTGATCATCCGCGGCCTGAACAGCGAGGGCACCGCCGGGCAGTTGGCGCTCGCCTCGCCGGTCGTGCCGCCGGTCGCCACCTACGTCGACGACACGCCGCTGTTCTTCAACCTGCGGCTGCAGGACCTGGACCACGTCGAGATCCTGCGCGGCCCACAGGGCACGCTGTACGGCTCCGGCTCGCTCGGCGGCACCATCCGCTTCGTCCAGAACGCTCCCGATCCGTCGGCCTTCGACGCCAAGGCCGAGATCGGCATGAGCGACACCCAGCATACCCACGCTCCGAACGAGGACGTCAGCGGTATCCTCAACCTGCCGATCACCGATACCCTGGCGGTCCGCATGAACGCCGGCTGGAGCTACGACGCCGGGTTCATCAACCAGCCGAACCTGTACGTGCTCGATGCCTCGGGCGCACCGGCTTCAGCCCAGCCCGGCAACGTCTTCAGTCCGCCCGAGAAGTACGCCAAGGACGGCACCAACGCCTACGACTATCGAGATTTCCGTATCTCGGCGCTGTGGAAGCCCTCCGAGGGCTTCCACGCACAGCTGTCCTATTACTACCAGGGCGAGACCGCCAACGGCTTTCCGTACGCGGCGGTCAATGGAGCCGCCTACAATCAGCCCATCAGCAGCTATACGCAGCAGCCGGTGATCGCGGCGGGCCCGTTCGCCAATCCGTCATGGATACCGCAGATGTACAACGCGCCGGTGCCTGCCGGCGTGGACTCGCTGTCGAACGCCGACAACAGCCTCGAAGGCGCGCACGACGAGGTCAACCTGGTGGCGTTGACGATGCAATACGACGCCGGCTTCGCGACCCTGACTTCGGATACCTCGTGGGCACACCACGTCAACCAGTCCTACAGCGACCTCACCGCGCTGTACACGAACTTCTTCTTCTTCCAGAGCCTCTACGGCCAGAACCCGCGCAGCTTCGTGCAGGGTCGCGATGCCTGGATCGACACCCCTTGGACGCAGGAGATCCGCCTGGTATCGAAGCCCGGTGGCGTGCTGGACTGGGTGGGCGGCCTGTTCTACAAGAGCGAGACCTCCGGCATCCAGGAGCACGAGTTCTACCCCGGCTATCAGAACTTCTACAACGGTTGCGCGCCGATCTACGGCCAGAGCGGCGGCAACGGCATCACCCCCTCGTACTGCGGCGTCGGCGAGACCGCCTACACCCCGGGCATCAACACCTCCATCGATGGCATCCCGATCGTCAAGGACCAGGCCTATATCGGCGACTTTGAGACCAAGTACACCGACCTGGCCGCATTCGGCGAGTTGACCGGGCATCTGACCGACAAGTGGAGCGTCACGGGCGGCACGCGCCTGTTCCGGCAGACCATATCGCAGGCGCAGCAGACCGGGCTGCTGTTCGACGCCGGACCGTTCTTCGGCACGGCGCCCCCGATCGCCAACACCTCGCTGAGCGATTCGTGGCGCAAGGCGCTGTGGAAGTTCAATACCGCCTATCAACTCGACCCAACCAACCTGGTCTATGCCACCTGGTCACAGGGCTTTCGTCGCGGAGGCGTCAACGCCCTGCCGCCGAGCGAGCTCGGTGGAACCTATGTGACGCCGGCGGCGCTGACGAAGCTGCAGCCGGACACCGCCGACAATTACGAGGTCGGCGCCAAGGGAACCCTGGCGAACCGCTTTCGCTATTCCGTGGCCGTCTACGACATCCAGTGGCACAACATCCAGGAAGGCGTGCAGTTGACGCCGCTGGTGCTGCCGGCATCGCTCAACATCGGCGAGGCGTTCAGCCGCGGCGTGGAAACCGAGCTCTACGCCGTCATCACCCGGCATCTCGGAGCGCAGCTCGACTACACCTACGATCAGACCAAGCTCACGGCGCTCAACCCGCTGTTCATCGTTCCCAACGTGGCCGTGCCGCCGCCGCCGATCGGCACGCCGCTGCCGGGAACGCCGAAGACCAGCGTGGCGCTCGCCCTCGAGTACGCCCATGTGGAATTCGCCGGCGGCGAATTGCGCTATGCGATCGACGGTCACTACCAGAGCGCGGTGCTGCCGGCGCTGTCGACCACGATGCCGACCACGGCCGGCTACGCGATGTTCGATACGCGCCTGACCTACTCCCGCCAGCACTGGACCGAAACCGTGTACGTGGATAACCTGACGAACAACCTGGGCATCATGTCCTACTCGGATCCGGGCATCTACGGCAATCGCTACCAGGCGATCGTCTCGCAGCCGCGCACGTTCGGATTCACCGTGGGGTATTCGTTCAAGTAGACTCGCGGTTGGCACAGCTGCGGCGCACACGAACAGCGTACGGATCCTCGAGCGCCTGATCGGCTTTGCGACTGTCGGCCGCGACTCGAACCTGGCGCTGATCGCCTATATACGCGGCTTCCTGTCGGCGCACGGCGGCGAGGCCGGACCGATTCATTCCGCGGGCCGCTCAGCTGCAACGCAGCAGGCGGCGCCGCGCGCGCCGCATCGAATTGTGGCCGAACCTGCGTCCGCCGCCGTCCACCGCTCGGCCGCTCGTCCGTTACAACGCTATCTCTAACTCTCGAGCGAGGCGGACGACATGAAGAATCGGCATCGAATCCCATGGCTCATGGCGGCGGTCGCCGCGACCGGGGTCGCCGGCGCCGTCATGGCGCAGACGGGCAGCGGCCCGGACAGTGCGGTTTCCGGTCCCGGGAACGCCGCTCCCGGCCCGGACGACGCAGGCGCAGGTGCAGGCCCCGGTGCAGGCCCCGGTACCGAGGTTCCGATGCGGCCTCACTGGCACCATCGGCACATGATGCTCAGCGCCGGCCTGCTGCGCGCATTTCACCAGCTGAACCTGACGCCGCAGCAACGCCAGAGCGTCAAGAGCATCGTCGCGGCCGCACGCCAGCAGGCCGAGGCGCAGCGCCGGGCTGCCGGCGCCCCGGACTTCACCGTGTTGTCCAATCCCGGGGATGCGAACTACGCGGCGGCGCTGCAGGCGCTGCAGGCACGGATCGCACAGCGCATCGAGCAGGCCAGCCAGACCGAGCTGCAGCTCTACAACGTGCTGACGCCGGAGCAGAAGGCGCGCCTGCCGCAGGTGTTGGCCGACATCAAGGCCAGGAAGGCTCAGCGCGCCGCGGGCCCGGCCTGACGCTCTCTGCTCGCCGTGCGGGCTGCCCTACAGGCCCGCGGGGCCCCGCAGATCGACGAACTGGCGCCGGCTGGCGGCCAGCGCCGGGCGGTCGGCTTCGAAGTCCACGGCCAGGGCCTCCAGCCGTGACAGCGACGCCGCCGCCGGCGGCGTGGACGCGGCGGCGGCCACACCTTGCCGCAGCACGCGCTCGATATCGTTCAGGACGTCCCGCAGCAGCTGCCGCGAGGCATCATCCACGCGCGGCGTCTGTGCCAGCTCGACATGCAGCCGCCGCAGGAATTGCTGCAGATGATCGGGCGCCGGATCCGGATGATTCATGGCTGTGCCCGCGGCGGCTTCGGGGCATGAAATCTTACGCGAACGGGCGCACGAGGGTAGTCTGCGCGCTCAAGCCGCGGTCCCTGCCGCGCCACCGCACCGCCGCGACCTTGCGGCAGTTGGCAAATTGGCCATGCCTCCTGGCACAGGCAAGTGCAGCCTGATGCGTGCGTACTGTTCGGGTGTGATTTGCATCCTCACATCTTGATGTGTGGTGTTAACACGCCCTAGAAACCCGCGGCCCGCTCCACGCTGAAGGTGCCGACCGTCGGCTGGCCTACCTGTGACTTCACGCCCGCGCGAAATCCGAAATGCGCGCGGGCGCCGAGCGCAATGCCGCCGAGGAATGCCCCGAGCTCGCGCGCCCGGTACACAATACTGCCCTGCGCGACCGCCTCGGGCCCGAGCCAGAGTCCCCGGGCGACCGCGCACAGCATCCGGTCGCGCACGCAATACGCGCCGATGCTGGAACGAGTCGAGGTTGTAATGGTCCTGCGGCGTCTGCACGAAGACCACCTGCGGCTCCTCGAAGGAGCCGATGGTCTTCAGCAGGAAATCGGGGCTCGGCGCATGGTCGGCGTCAAATACCACCACCGGCTCGCCGTCGTTGTGCGCGAGCGCATCATCGAGCGCGCCGCGGATCGCTCGCCGGTGCACCGGCGAGCGCTCACAGCTTGCCGCGCGCCTCGTGCAGCAGTTGCTTGAGCCGGGCGAACACCCCGGAATCGGTCGCACCGCCGCCCAGCCGCTTCTGAACCGCGCTCATCTCCTGCTCGATGTCCTTGTACTCGCCATAGCCCAAGAGCTTGCCGACCTCGAGCTGGCGGCGCGCCTGATGCAGCAGCTCGAGCGCCTGCGCCCGATTCTTCGCCGCATCCGCCTTGACGAGCGCTTCGGCCTGCTGCACGTCGGCCTCGGCCTTGAGCGGCGGCAGCGGCACGATCTTCTCGGTCGTCACAATCGTCGTGAGAGTGTTGGCGAGCAGCTGCACCGCCTGATCGGATTGGCCGCTCTGAATCTGCGCGGTGGCCTGCTTGATGGCCGCCGGGTAGGTGTCCATCGGCAGCGATTCGGTGGTGATGCGGATCTCGCTGGTCAGGGGCTTGAGCAGCCGCTTCGCCTCCTGCACGTTGCCCTTGGACAGCTGCGACTTGGCGTCCGCGAGCGCCTTGTCCACGCTCTTCGGCCCCGATTCGAGATCGAGCGTCTTCGACTCGACCGAGATGAGCACCTGCTTCAGATGCGGATCGCGCGCGAGCACCACGTCGAGCTTGCCCGAGGCATCGGCGAGCGCCCGGTAGGCGAGGTCCTTGTTGGCCTGCTCGAGTGCGACGATCGCGACCAGCATATCCTCGTTGGCGCTCATCGCCTCGCGTACCAGGGCGCGACGCTCGCGCAGCAGCAACTCGGCGGCTTGTTGATTCACGCCGTTGCGCTCGATCGGCGAAGTCGAGTCGGCCGGCGACACATCCGCTGGGTTCGAGCTCGGCGCGGCGGCCGGCGCATCGGCAGCGCAGGCAGCGCCCGTCGCAGCCACGAGCACGAAGCATGCGGACCAGATCATCGAGAAAACCTTTCGATCGAGCGCCATGATGCGATTCCTGGGTAGTGAACGAGATGACGGTTCGCACCGTCGATGCCGCGAAGTTTCCCGCTTCTGCATTAAGAGATCATTAAAATCGGGCTACCTCGTTGCCTGTGATAATCTGCACAGTTCCGTAGTTACAGGCCGCATCAACCATCGGAGCCAGGGCACCACCAGCTCCAGCGGCGCTCCCTGCGGCGGCTTATTTGTCCGGTCGGCGAGGGAACAACAGGCTCATTACTCTGCCGCAAAGATAACCTGCCCATAAACAGATCGGCAGCGGGGAAAACGCGAAGATTGCGCCGTAGTACCCGACGGACCGGCTCGGATTGGTGTGCCACATTAGACGCGCCCCGGCAAATGTCATTACGAGCCAGGTGCTGATCCCGAAGCATCGCACCCCATAGCGAGACTGGGTTTCACTCATCTCTGAAGCGCGAAAGCCCAGTCCGTAGACAGTCCCAATGGTAAATGCGAGCCAAACGAAGCCCCGAATAGCCAAACTTGCGATTAGCGCACCGATTCCCAGGCTCCGAAGCCGGACCGTTATTCGTCCCAGCCTCGCCGTTTAAGCAACATATATATGCGGTCCCCAATAGATTGGCGGCGGCCGGGCCGCACTGCGACTGGGATGGAAACGCGTTGAACGGGGCGCCGCAGCGGGTTGTTGTTCACGTAGCTGTATCGATTGCAGCTCTGCGTATCGGCCGGATTTGGAATGCGCGGATCCGGTGACAGGAACCGCTCGCTCACCGCGTTCTGCACCCGGCCGTTTATGTGATTCGAAGCTCTCTGCTCGCCGTGCGGGCCGGACTTACAGGCCCGCGCGTCCGAGCAGGTCCACGAACTGTCGCAGACTGGCGGCCAGGGCCGGATGTTCGGCCTCGAAGTCCACGGCCAGGGCCTCCAGGCGCGACAGCGCCGCCGTCGGCGCGCTGGGCATGGCGGCCGTACCGTGACGCAGCAAGCGCTCGATGTCGTTCAGCACTTCCCGCAGCAGCAGCCGCGAGGCATCATCCACGCGCGGCGTGCGTGCCAGCTCGGCATGCAGCTGCCGCAGCGACTGCTGTAGGTGGGCTGGGGCCGGATCGGGTTGATTCATGGCTGCGCCCGCGGCGGCTTCGGAAGCGATGGATCTTACGCGAACGAAGGTGGTGTGGGTGATCGGGTCGCGGCCGCGCCGCGCGGCCGGCTCACCATGAAGGCCCGGCGCCCAGCGCCGCGGCGCAAGCCGCAGGCAGCGCTCGATCCGGCGCCGAGGGCTCGAACACCGGTTCCAGGCC
>VFSW01011330.1_pt1 | contig 12546 bp, 12 predicted proteins | sample 5358111 | NCBI WGS metagenome assembly VFSW01 (sample SAMN11554181, study PRJNA540505) | mine drainage metagenome | isolation source: sediment from site ElyBrook_90M | place: USA: Ely Copper Mine, Vershire, VT | collected 2017
GCAACAGCACCAAAGTCGGTGTGTTCCGAAAATGGTCCCGGAGGGCGGCCAAGCTTTCAAGCGGGCTGGCGGATGGCGCTGGAGTTGACATCGCGGATCACCAAAAGGGGCGGTGCCAACGACAGACTTGAAATACCGGCATGGCAATCCAATGCCTGAGCGGGGCGCGAGGTGTGGGCCTATGACGGCAACCGAGCTATCAAGATGTCGCGAACCCGCTGTGCAGCGGCATCAATATCGTAAACAACGCCAGACGGAAGAACCTTGGCCATATCACTCCGAAAGGCGCGATTTCTGCATTTGGCCTGCAAATCGGCCTCGTATTCGGCGCGCCTGATCCGCACACCCTCTTGATTCATGTAAGTGGCAAACGCCTCCACGACCCGTTGCGGAGCGACGAGCGGGCCCGCGCCGCCAGCAACGGATTCATCATGACGGATGCAGGCCCGGTCCAAATCGAAGAGATCGCGTCCTTGGGTGCGCTGCAACAGCGCCCGCATCTTAGTTCCCAGCATCTCATCCAAGTCATATGACTTGAGGATCAACGGTTCTTTCAACCCGTCGATGGGAGGCGAATACGCGAGATCGGCAATCGCGTAGCAGGGTTGGCGCTCGTTGTAATTGACTTCGATCTTGATCTTCATCGTCGCTGGAGGCGCGAAGGTGGGAACATATTCGTAGATTAACCGATCGATTTTGGAAGGTCGGGCCAGGTTCCGAACGGCAAGTTGGATCTTCATCAGCACTCTGCCGGCCGGCCTGCCGAAGATCGGCTCCAAGACGCGGATAAGCCCTCGCTCGATATGGGCGATGGGGCGATCGCCGACCAACACGAGGTCAATGTCTTCGCTATATCGCGTTGCGGGAGCGAGATGCACCTTGTGCAACACCGTACCACCGCGCATGGCGACCTGTCCGGACAGAAATGGGTCGCGGAAGATGGCCGCCATGGCGTGGGTCAGAAGCAAGTCCTGCTCGACCTGGGCGTCTGTCGCCCAGGCGGCGTGCTGGCGCCATGCGATAATCTCTTGTCGGGGCCTCATGCGCTGGGTTCGATGTCGGCATTGACCCAAAGGCGCCATCGCTCATTGAGCGCGGCCCCCTTCACTGAAGCCTCTGCATCGAGCAGTAGAGTTCTCGTCGGATGCTGCCGGGAAAGCCAGCGGGCCAGCGGCGCGGTCAGTCGCGCATCGGCAACGCGCTCCAGGATGTAGCCAAGCCGCTGCGTTGTCGCGGCGGTTGAGCTTTTGGCAACCGCTACCTTGAGCCCCCCGGGCCGTATTCGAGGGTCCGCGTTTCAACCGGGGTATTGACCGCATCGGTTTTCATGAAAAATCGGATTTTTTCGCGTCCCACCTGAATCGGGCGCATCTGTTTGGGAACGATCACTTGGGTTTCCTGAACGGCAAAGTGAGAGGCGCCATGCCACTGAGCCGCCGTCAGCAAGCCGACATAGTAAGCTGGCAGACCGAGATAGCTCATTAGCGAGTCCAAGTACCACGAGGACGGAGGTGCACCCAAGGAATGGTATTCGTGCGGAACGATCACAAAAAAATCATGCCGCGGCAGCGGTCGAACAATGCGGCCGCGCTTGCGCAGCCGCATGAGCGCGGCACGGCGCGCTAGGGCAGTTTGATGCGATACCGCAGCCAAGTCGGAACCGGTGAATGTGTACTGGCCGCGCTGCTGTCGCGAATCGACGAAATCGGCGACAATTCCCCGGGAATGAAGGGGACTTTGAGCATTTATGGTCATGCTTCTTACACGCATAAAGGAACGCTGAATGTCTCTTTATGCATATCGATTTAAGACTAGCAATCCATTCCCCAGGCTGATCCTGGTACTAGTGAGTTCACAGAAAAATTCGCAAAAACCGTGAACCGGTCGCGCAAATCACTGATAATAAAGTAATTAATCTAACGTCCCGAACGTAGCGCTCTACCAGGCTAAGCTACGCCCCGACAAATCACGTGAGGTGCTAGAATCCCTTGGGGAAAGCGGGGCCGCAAGCAGAAAAGGCAATGCTCCTGCCTCCGCGGCCCGGTCATCTCGCATTCTTCAGGTAAGTCTGCACCTCGTCATGATTGCCGGCCAGAACGAACACCAGCGCATCGCGTTCGCTTCTGAAGACCAAGCGCAAATCGATGCCGACACGGCACTCAAAATGGTTTCTTCCAAGGCGGCGGATGTCGATTCCGGCATGGAGATGGGGGCGGCCAAACGACGCAGCTGCCGCCTGCATCGCACTTGCGACTGATTTGAGTTCGTCATCCGTGCGCCGCTGCAGCGATCTCGCGAAAGACTTGGCCGTCTCGATCCTCATCCGCGCAGTTCGTGCCAGTCGCCCTTGAATTCCTTAATGGTCTTGGCACGGCGCTCCCGCTTGATTTGCGCATCAATCCGCTGTTCGGCTTCCTGGACTTGAGTTGGGGTCAATCCGTACTCCACGTAGGCATAGTCCGCTGCCTGGACGGGGACTTTGCGAAGGGCGATTATGTCGGCGCCCACGATCACCCCGACATCTTCGCCTTTGGCGGCAAGCTTAAGCCAGTGGCCGAGATTCTGGCGTGCGGTGGTAACGGTGAGAGTCTTCATAATGTCAGTGTGCTGCCATTCTTAGCGCAGTCAAGCGACATGGATTCCCAGTCTGATCTCGGCAATTGCCGCTGGATATTTCACAGATTCTGACGTCGACACGGTGAAATTATCTTCTAACCAATTGATCACCAACAAACTATTCCAATGTCCCGAACTTGGCGCCGTACCAGGCTGAGGCACGCCCCGACTTTATCGCGGAAGGGCCAGCGTCGCTCCTGGAAGTGGGGGTCCCAAGCAGAAATGGGAGTGCCCAGTCCTCCGGGGCGGAAAAGGGGAGAAAGCCATGTTTCTGGATTCTGCGCCGTATCGGGATGAGCGGCCGACTGAGCCGGCGGGAAAAGCCTCTTGGCTCCGGGATACACCCGATCGCCCCGCGGCTCCGCCCCGGGCTATACTCGCCGGCACAGACGGGGGGCGGAGGAATCGTCCTGGTCGCATCCAAAATCCCATATCTCATGAAAATTGAATCTTCCGCCGCCGCCGTTCGTCCTCGACCGAGCGACGAGGAGAACCGTGAGCTTTTCACCCAGGTCACCTCGGACCGCCGATCTTTGGCGCCGCACGACAGAGGCCAGTCGCCGAGTGAACGGGCGTTTCCGTCAGGCTATCTGCAAGCTGCGGAAGACAGGCACCTTGATCTGATCCAGAAGGAATCCGAACACGACCGCGGCGCCAAGCGTTCCGGCGACGACTGCGAAGGGCAGGGGGCGGACCGCGATGCCGCGAATGGCCAGGGTGGAAATGATCAAGACGTCGCCCAGGGACGCGACAATGACCCAGAAGCCCGGCCGAGAGCTCCACAGACGCCGGCGTTCGCGAAGGGAGTACAGGGTGGCCTCGCCCCCGAACACGAGGGCGATCATCGCGAGGGTCTGGAGCCCGCCGATGTCGAGGCCCAGCCGGTACTTGCCCAGGAGCAGCGCTCCCGTGCAGAACCCGAGCAGACAGGGACCCAAGGCGCAGCCGGCAAGGGTCAATTTGCCGACCTGCCATCGATTGGGCTTTGCCGACTGCCGCACGTTGTCGACGGTCACCGACATTCCGAGAAAGTCGCCCGTGATCATGATGATCACCATAAGCATGGGCGTCAGGATCGCGTGTCCCGTGACGACCAGCCCGATGGCGAGAAAGAGGACGTTGACAATCTTCCTGGAGACTGAATTCAGCGTGTACGTGAGGATGCGCTGGAAGGCCGAGCGCCCCTCCTTGACCGCGGCGACAATGCCGGCCAGCCCCGCCGTGGTGAGCACGATGCCGGCGGCGGATTTGGCGACGTCCGTGGCTGTGGACACGGCGACCCCCATTTCGGCCTGGCGCAGAGCCGGGGCATCATTCGCGCCATCCCCGCACATCCCAACGGTGTGGCCGCCTTTCTGAAAGACCTTGACCAGGTCATATTTTCCTTCGGGGAAGATGCCGGCGAAGACCGCGAACTGTTCCGGGTGCAAATCCTTCGGCAGCGGACCCTGAGGGCAGACCGGCCCGTCCAATCCGACGGCATGGGCGACGATGGCGGCAGTCGCCGGAGCGTCTCCCGTCACCATGACTGTCCTGATTCCGAGGGTCTTCAACTCAGTGATGAGCGCCGCGGAGTCCGAGCGGGGAGGGTCGCTGAGCGATATCAAACCGATGAGTTGCAAGGGCTGGGACACCTCGCCTGCGGCCACCGCCAGGACTCTGAAGCCTTGCTTCTCCAGTTCGTCGACGGCAGTCGCTCCGACGGGCGAGGGCTGGGCCTGCGAGATAATCGTGCCATAGGCCCCTTTTGCCACCCGCAGATTCCGGCCGTCCTTTTCCGTGACGCTGGCCTCCGACATCCTCTTCGCGGGATCGAAAGGCATGAATTTGACCAACTTTGGCAGGTCCGGCCCGGCCTTGAGTTTGGCCGCGGTGCGAATGGCCGCGTCCACGGGGTCCTGGCCCCCATCCGCACTGGCCAAGGCGGCCAGTCCCAAAACGCGCCCTTCGTCAAAGCCGGACATGGGCCGCACATTGCTCACCGACAATTCATTCTTGGTCAACGTGCCGGTCTTGTCCGAGCAGAGCACGTCCATCGTCGCCGCTTCATCCACGGCGGAGAGCCGGGTCGGCAGCACCCCCAGCTTCGCAAGCGACCTGGCTCCAAGCGCGCTGGCGAGGGTAAAGGTCGCCGGCAAGGCGACGGGTATGGCCGCGAGCACCGCGGTGAGCAAGAGCGCGATGGTTTCGCCCCAGGCCACGCCATGAAGCCTCGCGCAGGCGACCAGGCCGATGATGACGACGCCGTTGAAGAGGGCGAGATTGCGAACGACATGCAGGACGACCTTCTGTTGAGAACTCGCGACATGCGCGGTCCGCACCAGCTCGGCCGTGTGTCCGAATTTGGTGCGCACTCCAGTCTGGGTCACTTTGGCGGTCGCCTCGCCTCGCCGCACGAGCGCGCCCGCGTAGGTCCGCGCGCCCGCGCCGGCCTCTGCAGGCACGGACTCGCCCGTCAGCATGGATTGGTCAAGGAGGACCGAGCCCTCAACGATCTCGACGTCGGCGGCGACCACCGCTCCCAGCGAAAGCTTAACCAGGTCTCCTGGGACCAAGCCCGTGGATGGCACGACCTTCCACGCGCCGTCCCGCCTGACGGATGCATTTAAGGCGAGACGAGCCTTCAAAGCCGCCAGCGTTGCCTGGGCTTTCCCTTCCTGGAAGAAGCCCAATGCCGCATTGAAGACCAGGAGCCCGGCGATGATCGCCGCCTCGGCGAACTTGTGGAGCAACAGTTCGAGCGCGATCGCGGCTTCAAGCATCCAAGGAACGGGCGCCCACAGCTTGTCGACGGCCCGGCGCAGCGGGTGGAGCGTCTCATCAGGCATGGCATTCGGCCCAACCTTGGCAAGCAGGCCTTCAGCTTCCCCGCTCGTCAGGCCTTCGGACAAGGCTCCGGGCGAAGCGGCTTCCGAACAAGGGTTCTGCGGCGCGGCCGGCGCACCAATTGCGGGCGTCGCCGTCCGCTGGGCCGAGGGCAATGAGGACGAATTATCCTTGGTCATGCTCGTGATTGCGGCCCGATCATGCACCGGAATGCGAGCCTGCCCAATGGGGTGTTGTCCCGCCCCAAGATCTCGGGTCCTTCGGGGGGGGCGCCGGTCGGCGGCGCCGAGCTACCCGACTGAACCGGCTGTGCCCAGGCTGACTGGCGTGGGAGGCGCCAACCGGCCGAGCCGATGGCATCTGGGGTAGAAAACAAAAGGGCCCGACATGCGGCCGGCCCGGGAAGGGGTTGAAGAGATCAGGGGCTGGCCGGCGGCAGCGGACCGGGGCTGGCCATGACGCTGTTCGACGCGCGCTGGGCGATCATGTCGACCATGCGCTGGATTTCCAGCTCGGCGTTGAATTGGTTCACCCGGGCCAATTCGACGCTCTTGAGGAGTTCAAAGTCCTCGCGGTTGTCCTTATCCTTGGCCTTGTTCAGCGACGTGAGCTCGGCCTCAAGCGCCGCGATCTCCTTCTTGGACTTGGCGATCGAGGCCTTGGCCTTGTCGGTATCGGCCTGGATCTGCGCGCTCTGGTCGTCCCATTTCTTCTTCGCGGCGGCCTCGGCTTCGGCCTCCTTGCGGGCGGTTTCGGCGGCGCGGCGGGTGGCGTCGGCCTGCGCCTGCCTCTCGATCGCCTTGCGATGGGCTTCGGCAGCGTCCTTTTGGCGCTGGAGTTCGACCTGCCGCGCGGCTTCGCGAGCCTCGGTCACCTTGATCGCCGGGAAATAGATCGCCAGCCACACCGCGAGGAGGAGGCTCACGCTGATCACGTACATCCACTTTTTCATGAAGGAGGGGGGTTGGTCTGCCGGTTGGGGTCAGGACTTCTTAGCGGCCGCGGCGGCCGCGGCGGCCGCGGCTGCCCGCGCATCGGCGTCGGCGATCTTTTGCAGGACGTCCGTCAGGTCCTTTACGTTGCCCTCGGCCTTGACGACATACCGGTCGAGGAAGGCCTTGTTTTGGCGCTGGACCTTCTCGTCCCGCTCGATCTTGGCGATGGCATCCTTCGCCGACTTGACGTCGTTGGTCAGCTCGTCGACCCGGTCCTGGAGGCGGGTGGCTTCGCGGTTGTCCCTGTCCCGTTCCTCATAGGCGGCCTGGCGCTCGTCCTGCCGTTTCTGCTCGGCGGCCGCCTTGGCGGCCAGCTCGGCCTTGCGCCGGGCCTCGGCGGCTACGGCATCGTCGACGGCCTTCTGCCGCATCCGGCTTTCGGCTTCCAACTCCTGCCGCTTCTGGGCGAGTGCCGCCTGGGCCTGCTCTTCCTGATGCCGGTCATAATTGGCCGCGAAGTTCCAGTAGAAGGGCACGAAGACGAGAAGCCCGAGGATCGGAAAAAGGAAATAGTAAAAGGTGGAGGTCTTCTTCGCTTTCATGGGAGAGGGAGCTGGAGTTTAGGTCGCGGAAGGGGATTTGGCGCCGGCGGCCGATTGCTGGAGCTTGAGGCCCTCGGTCACCGCGCCCTTGAGGCGGCGCAATTGCGGGTCCTTCGCCGCTTCGGGATACTTCTCGGCGTGGTTGACGGCGTTGAGCGCGTCGGCGTAGTGCTCGAGGCCGTAGGCCGTGTAGGCGGCGAAGATCCAGGCCGAATAGGGTTTGGGCAGATGCTGCTTCGAGGTCGCGTCGATGAAGTGCCGGTAGGCGGCGGCGTTGTCCTGGAGCTCGTAGTAATAGATTTCTCCCATTTGGAGATCGAGGTTCCCGTCCCGGGGGAAGTAGGCTTCGGCCGCCTTGAGGGCGCCCACCGCCTTGAGCGGCTGATTGTTCTCCTGATAGGCGGAGGCGAGATGCTGCCAGTTTTCGACCGTCGACTCGACACCGCCCCGCTTGTCGGCCGGAACGCCCTCAGCCTTCTCCTTCTCGTAGAGTTTCATCCCGTTCAGGAGAATGTCCGTCGCCTTGCCGAACTGCCCTATCTGGTAGTAGAGCGTGAAGAGATTGTAGTTGTCCTTGGGCTTGTCCATGAAGCCCTCACTTTGCGCCCGCTCCTCGGCATTGATGGCCCGGACGTAATAGTCGCGGGCAACGCCCGGATCCTTCTCCTCGTCGGCGCTGGCCAAGTTCATGTAGTTGCCCCAGAGGTTCTGCCAGTAGTCCTTATTCTTGGGATACTTCCAGACCAGGAGTTCGAAGTACTCGGCGGCGCGCACCACGTCGTTCTCCTGCTGGGCGCAGGCCACGAGCAGCTCATAGAACTTCTCCTGCGGGTGAATGCTCATGCGCAGGCCTATCTCGGCCTCCTTCTCGGCCAGTCGGATCAGCTTCAGGTTCGGGTGCTTTTCGTCGACCGTGGCCCGGGTGTAGAGCAGGGACGTGTAGAAGAGCTGCGCCTCCTGGGTCGGCTTGGTGGTCGAATCGAGCCAAAGCTTGATGTAGTGGGTGGACCTGAGCAGGTCCGCGGCTGCCTGTTCCTTGTCCTTGGAGGCCGAACCCAGTTGGTAGTAGGTTTGGGCCAGGGACAGGATGATCTCCAGGCGATCCTTTTCGGAGAAGTAGTTTCTGTGCTCGTCGGCCAAGCGGAGGGCGAGTACCCAGTCGGAGGCCGCCGTGGCGGTGTCGTCGATCTGCATGCAGACCTTGGCCGCGGTGTCGGTGATCAGCGCCCGGTCGTAGCTGTCGGGATCCACCTTCGCCAGGACTGTGTTCAGGAGATCGAGGGCGCCCCGCCACTGCTTGGCGTCGAGCATGGGCTGCAGCTTCTCCAGCGCGCTGCTCGTCGAGTCCGAGAGGCTCGGCGTGCTCTGATCGTCGGCGCGGAGCCGGCAAGGGAAGGCCAGCGCCGCGACCGCGGCCAGGAGACCGACGGCGGCGAGCCGAGGCAGCGGATGAAAGCGGTAAGGGGTCACGGCGCGGATCAGTCGTTTTGGAGCGAGAACACGATCGGGATTTCCATTCGCGTGGCCACGGCCCGGCCGTCCTTCCGGCCCGGCCGGAATCGCCACCGGCTGACTGCCTGGACCGCCGGCTGCTCGAACTCGTGCTGGGTCGAACTGACGGCGAAGGCGTCGAGGACGTTGCCGCGGGCATCGACGATGAACTGGACGACCACCTGGCCGGAAATCCCCTGCTTGCGCATCTCGTAAGGGTAGGTCGGCTGCGGGCGGTAGATTGCCTCGGGAATCTTGTCGAGCTTGTTGATGTCGAACACTTGCATGCCCTTGACGAAGCCGCCGGCATTGGTCGGGATCGTTATCGCCCCGCTCGTCATCTGAAGGTCGGCGGGCGGCGAGGGCTGCAGCGGCTGGACGAAAGAGGTGTCGGTCACGACCTGAGGCACGTCGGACTGCATCGGCGGAGCGATGTCGGCCGGCTGCTGGCTCTGCTCAGTGTCCTGTGAGACCTGGTCGGGCTCAAGGTTCGGCATCGTTATCTCGATGGCCGGAGGCACCTCGACCTTCTTCGGCTTGGGCGGGCCGCTGCGGAGCGTCTCGCCGATCCAGGCGGTGCCGACGATGAGGGTCAACGCGACGATGATGCCCACCGCGAGGTCGCCCTTGTTGCGCCGGGCGGCGCCCGAGTAGTAGTCGACGAGAGATATCGAGGCGCTCATGGGTGTGCTATCTGCCGGTGGGACGGACGCGGGTTTCGACCGAGACCTGGTCGATGCCGGCCTTCCGGACCTCGTCGAGGACGGACACGACCCGGCCGAATTTGGCCTTGTTGTCGCCGGCTATGAGAACTCGCGGGTTGCTGACCGACTTCTTGTAGTTGTCCAGCCGGCCGACGATCTCGCCGACCGAGATCAATTCGCGATTCCAGTAGCAGGTGCCCTGGTTCGAGACCTGGATCGTGACCAAGTCCTTGTCGGGGTTGCTCTGGGTCACCACCGAGGCCACCGGCAGCTGCACCGGGATCGATTTGATCCTCTTGAGCGAGAGGGTGAACAGGACGAAGGTGGCGAGCAGGAAGAAGATGACATCGATCAGCGGAATGATCTCGATGCGGGCTTTCTTCCTGCCTTCCTCGGCTATGGGGCTGGTGCCGGCCATGATTGCGATAGGGGGACTGTTGGGGCGGGGCTCAGGTGCCGGTGGGCATGACCTCGGTTTGGATCAGGATCCGTTGGATTCCAGCCCTCCGCGCCTCGTCGAGCACGTAAACCGCCTGGCTGAACATGGCATCCTTGTCGCCGTTGATGAGGATATTGGCGTCGGCTTCCGGGTGCTGCGCATGGAAGACCTTGAGGCGCTTGATGAACTCATCCAGCGTGATCTGCTCCTTGTTCCAGCCGATCGTGCCTTCCTGGGTGATCGACACGGTCACGGTCCCGTTGGGGTCGCTCGGCTCGCCGGTCACCGACTGGGGCAGAGAGACCGACAGACCGTTGGAGCGATTGAGCGAGAGGGTGAACAGGACGAAGGTGGCGAGCAGGAAGAAGATGACATCGATCAGCGGAATGATCTCGATGCGAGCCCTCTTCTTGCCGCCGCTTGTGCGTGAACTGCCGCCACCGGCCATGGGAATGGGTGAGTTGAGCCGTCGTTGCCCGGGCCGCCTGGTCAGGCCTGGTGAGAGTGGCTTTCGGATTTCTTGATGAAGATCTCGAGGGCGTGGGAGGCGTCGGAGATGTCCTGCTTAACCTGCTCACCCCGGGCGTTCAGGTAATTGTAGGGGACCAGGCAGCTGACGGCGATGCCGAGGCCGCACATCGTCGCGATCAGGGCTTCGGCCACGCCGCCGGTGATGGTGCCGCTGGCGGCCGCGATGTCACCGGTGAGGGCGCCGAAGGTGCGCATCATCCCGGTGACCGTGCCGAGCAGGCCGAGAAGGGGGGCCGCCGTGATGCAGGTGTCAAGGGTGGCCGAGCCCTGCTGGAACCGGGCCAGTTCCTGGCCCGAGGCGCGGATGAAGGCATTGGAGAGCGAATAGTCGCGGTTCGAAAGGCTGTAGACCAGGATCCGGGCGATCACGTCCTTGCTCTTTTTTCCGAGGGCCAGGGCTCCGTCGATGTCGTTCTTCTCGACGCTTTCGAGCATCTTCTCGACGACTTCCGGTTCCCGATGCCCGTTTTCCCGGAAGAGGAAGATCAGGCGCTCGACGATCACAGTAATGGCGATGAATGCGAGGATGAGAATCGGCCACATGATCTCGTGGCCTGCCTTGAACAGGTCCATCGGGGTCATTTCGCTGCCGTCAGGATTTCTGAGCAGAATCGCGAGGGGGAGGAGGCTATTGTTAATCATGATTGGATGCTGTTAAACTGAGAAAGACGGATTGCCGGCTGCGGGGAGACCGGCGTTGCGACGGGTCCGGCACGGAGAAGAGACGCAAAAACACCGCCGAGGTTCAAATGCAGGGGACAAATCGGTGAAACCGCCGTTCGCACGCAGGAATCGTGCCCGGACGCCGGTGCAAGGATATCCGAATAATGGGGGGAAAAGCAGCATGCAGCCGGGGTGGAAAAGTAGGAAGAGAGGGGCGTGGAACTGCGAACTTGGGGTGATGCCAACTTGCCTGTCAACCCCCTTTCCTCGCACCCGGTAAAGATTGTCTTTTCTGGCCATTCGGGTTGCGGGTCGGGTTGATTGTCTGCCAGCGCCTGCGATCGGCAGTTGACGTTTCAAACTTGAAAGAACCTCAAGCTCGCACCCCGTCGATTGCCCGCGCCGGCAATGCGCCCAGGACCATGGCAGGCACCGGTTCGCTCGGGGAAGATGGCGTGGCCATTCCAAATATATAACACCGGCAGGCGCGCGGTTACGTCACCGAAGTAGGCCGAGTTTGGGCCAAGCCCTTTGCGCCGTATGCCGGAAGTGGGGCCGCTCCATCCATTCCCTCGGGCGGGAATCTGCGGCAGTTGCTGTCGCGATTTCGAATGGACCCACCGCCGCCATCCGCGGGCGGGGTGAAAGCCCTGGTTCAAATGGCTGCCCGGCTAGGACTCGAACCTAGACAAGCAGAGTCAGAATCTGCTGTGCTACCATTACACCACCAGGCAGTGGGAGAGAGAAAGAAGCGGCGCTTTTCGCGGGACAATATCCGCCGGGACCCAGCCGGAAGCGTGGGCGCGAAATGGAGCCGGCGACGGGATTTGAACCTGCAACCGCCTGTTTACAAAACAGGTGCTCTGCCGTTGAGCTACGCCGGCATTGGGGAGATGCGCCCGATCCTGCCGGATCGGCGGGGAACGGCATTCGGGTCGGGGCAAACACGGTCGAATCAAAGAACGGGCCCGGCCCCCGTGGGCTACCCAGCCGCAACTCGCAGGGCGGAGGCTGGTGGCTCCCCGGGGACTCGAACCCCGAACCTACTGATTAAGAGTCAGCTGCTCTACCATTGAGCTAGGAAGCCCAAAGCCGAAGAGGTTGAAAGCTCGCCAACGCCACCTCGATGTCAACTGTGATTTGGATGCCGATCAGAGCGCCGCTCTGCCTTGTCGCCTGGGAGGCGCCCGACCCGGAGGCGGCCTTCGCCCGGCTGCAGGGCCGCAGGGGGGCCTTCTGGCTCGACAGCGCCCGCCGGGGTGGGGCGGACGGCCGTTTCTCGATCCTCGGTTGCGAGCCGTTCGCGGTCTTCCGGTCCCGGGGCGAGGCGTTCGAATTCGATCTCGAGGGTGAGCCGGTGGCGGGGGGCCGGGGCGACTCCCTTCGGGAGTTGGAGCGCAGGTTCCTTGAGTATCAGGTCGTTCACGACGATGGCGGCGCGGTGCCGTTTCGCGGGGGCGCGGTCGGATGGTTCTCCTACGCCCCTGGCAGTCCCCTGGCGCCGGCGGCCTTCGGATCCGCAGGGGAAGGTCCCGCCGACGGCGGCGCCGCGCCCGACATGCACTGGGCCTGGCACGACGCCGCTGCGGTGTGGGACCACGCGACCGGACGGGCCTGGCTGGTCGGAGCCGGATGGCGGCGCCCGGCGGCGGAGGCGGCCGCGGAATTGCGGACATGGATCGAGGGGGCGGAGCCGCCTCCGCCTGTTCCCGCGCCGCCGCCGCCCCGGCTGGAGAGCG
>VFSW01011331.1_pt1 | contig 12545 bp, 14 predicted proteins | sample 5358111 | NCBI WGS metagenome assembly VFSW01 (sample SAMN11554181, study PRJNA540505) | mine drainage metagenome | isolation source: sediment from site ElyBrook_90M | place: USA: Ely Copper Mine, Vershire, VT | collected 2017
CGAACGTGCTCAAGCATGTCGGTATCGACAGCGAGAAATACATCGGCTTCGCCTTTGGCATGGGTGTAGAGCGACTGGCCATGCTGCGTTACGGCGTAAATGACCTCAGATTGTTCTTTGAGAACGACCTGCAATTCCTGAAGCAATTTAACTGATATGCAATTTTCTGAATCCTGGTTGCGTACCTTCGTGAACCCTGCGCTTTCGAGTGAGGAGTTGTCGCATCTGCTGACCATGGCAGGACTGGAAGTGGAGGAGATGACTCCTGTCGCGCCGGCCTTTGAAAAAGTCGTCGTGGGGCAAGTGCTGACCAAAGACAAACATCCCGATGCTGATCGCCTGAATGTGTTGACTGTGGACGTCGGGCAGGCAGAGCCGCTGAACATCGTATGCGGTGCAGGGAATGTGGCTGTGGGCATGAAAGCGCCATGTGCGCTGGTGGGGGCAAAGCTGCCCGGCATCGAGATCAAGCAGGCCAAGGTGCGTGGTATAGCCTCCTTTGGCATGATGTGCTCGGAAAAAGAAATCGGTCTGGCGGATGAAAGTGCCGGCCTGATGGTGCTGGCAGCCGATGCTGTCGTGGGACAAAGCATCCGCGAACATCTTGATCTGGACGACCATCTGATCACGCTCAAGCTCACACCGAACCGCAGCGATTGCCTGTCGCTGAACGGCATTGCGCGCGAGGTGGCCGCATTGACGGGCGTACCGCTGCTATCCGTTTCGCCAACCTCCTTCAAGCAGGCTGCTAGCCAAAGTCCCAAGATCAAGGTGACTGCTTCTGTCGCTTGCCCTCGTTATACCGGTCGAGTGATCTCAGGCGTGAACGCCAAGGCCGCTACACCGGCATGGATGGTTCAGCGCCTGGAGCGTTGTGGCCTGCGCAGCATCAGCGCGCTGGTCGACGTGACCAACTATGTGCTGCTGGAATTGGGCCAGCCGCTGCACGCTTTCGACCTGAACAAACTGAACGGCGATATTGAAGTGCGTTTTGCGCGTGCCGGCGAAAGCCTGAAGTTGCTGAACGAGCAGACGGTGAACCTGCAAGACGACATGCTGGTGATCGCCGATGACAAGGGACCGATCGCGCTGGCAGGCATCATGGGCGGCGCGGAAAGCGCAGTGGATGACGCGACTGCCGATATCTTCCTGGAAAGCGCTTTCTTTGCGCCAAGTGCGATCGTCGGCAAGTCGCGCCGTCTTGGTTTCAGTTCCGACTCCTCTTACCGTTTCGAGCGCGGAGTGGACTTTGCAGCGACGCAGTCTGCACTGGATCGCGCCACGCAACTGATACTGGACATTTGCGGCGGTCAGGCCGGTGCAGTAACGGAATCTCAGGCCGAGTTGCCAGCGCGTAATCCGGTGAAATTGCGCACTTCGCGCGTACAACGCGTGCTTGGCGTGGCGCTAGATGAATTGGCAATTCTCGCGATACTGGAACGGCTGGGCTGGGCATCTCAATTCCAGGTAAATGGTAGCGACTTTAGTGTGACACCACCCAGCTACCGCTTCGATATTGTCATCGAAGAAGACCTGATCGAAGAAGTCGCCCGTGTTTACGGCTATGAAAATATCCTGCCGGTGCCGATACAGGCGCACATGGCCATCTTGCCGCAAATTGAAGCAGAGCGTCCCTTGGCCAAGGTGCGCCAGACCATGGTATTGCGCGACTATCAGGAAACCATCAACTACGCCTTTGTGGAAGCAGCGTGGGAGCGTGATCTGTGTGGTAATACCGCGCCCATCGCCCTGAAGAACCCCATTGCCAGCCAGATGAGCGTGATGCGCAGCAGTCTGCTGGGCGGGCTGCTCGCCGCCTTGCGTACCAATCTTGCGCGTAAACAGCCTCGAGTGCGCTTGTTCGAGGTCGGTGGGTGCTTTACGGCTGAGGCGGGCAATTATGCACAAAACGAACGCCTTGCCGGTTTGGCCTACGGCGGCGTTTGGTCTGAACAATGGGGCTCGCCTGCACGTAACGTGGATTTTTACGACGTGAAAGGCGATATCGAGGTTTTGTTTGCGCCGCGCAGTCTGAGTTTCCAAGCTGCACCGTATCCTGCGTCGCATCCCGGCCGTTCGGCGCGTATTCTGCTGGATGGGCGAGCCATCGGCTGGGTCGGCGAATTGCATCCGCAATGGCAGCAACAATATGATCTCCCGCAAGCAGTGATGTGGTTCGAAGTTGAACTGGCTGCGCTGACTCAAGCCAGCGTTCCCAAGTTAATGGATATTTCACGTTTCCCGCCAGTCCGCCGCGATATTGCGGTGTTGGTGGATGAGAATGTGGCCGTTCAGTCGTTATTGGATGTGATGCAGGCAGCAAAAGCACCCAATGTGGTCGAATTGGCATTGTTCGACGTGTATCGAGGTAAAGGCGTAGAACAAAACAAAAAAAGCCTTGCATTCCGTGTGTTATTGCAAGATACTCAAAAAACTTTGACTGATAACGAGATTGAAGAAAATGTGGCTCGTCTGGTTGCAGCGTTGCAACGGCTAGGCGCGCAATTGCGAGTGTAAGAGGGGAATATGACGACATTGACCAAGGCGGAACTGGCCGATCTGCTGTTTGAAAAAGTAGGTTTGAACAAGCGCGAAGCAAAAGATATGGTGGAAGCGTTCTTCGAGGAGATACGCATGCAACTGGAGAAAGGCGAGAGCGTGAAGCTTTCCGGTTTCGGCAATTTCCAGCTGCGCGACAAGCCGCAACGTCCCGGACGTAACCCAAAAACCGGCGAAGAGATTCCGATCACGGCGCGTCGTGTGGTCACCTTTCATCCCAGCCAGAAACTCAAGAGCATGGTAGAAAAGAACTATCATGGAACATCACGTAGCTAATTCAGAATTACCGCCCATCCCGGCCAAACGCTATTTCACCATTGGTGAAGTGAGCGAGTTGTGCGGGGTGAAGGCGCATGTATTGCGCTACTGGGAACAGGAATTCACCCAGCTCAAACCGGTCAAGCGCGGCGGCAATCGCCGCTATTACCAGCACCACGAAGTACTGCTTATTCGTCGTATCCGGCAGTTGCTCTACGAAGAGGGTTTCACCATCAGCGGTGCGCGTAGCCGCCTGGATCAGCATGCCATTAATCAGGAAGAAAAGTCGCAGAATGTATCCAACGCTCTCAACGTGAATGCATTCAAACGCGAACTGCGTGAAATTATCTCGCTGCTGCATGCTTAACTGCGTGAATTGCTTAAAACCGCTTCAAGGAAAGTATAGAGCTCTGCTATAATTCAACAGTTCGGGGCGTAGCGCAGCCTGGTAGCGTACTTGCATGGGGTGCAAGGGGTCGGGAGTTCGAATCTCCCCGCCCCGACCAATAAAAACAATTGGTTACCGAAATAAATCAGCCAGCATTAGCTGGCTTTTTTATTTTAAAATCCTTAGGGGTAAACCTAGGGGTAAACCAGAATTTTATTGTGTCAGTGAAATTGGACTGTACTAGAACGCTGTGGAATAAATGAAGAGCAAACCATCCCTTGATATTCCGCACCTAAAGCTCGATTGCGAAGCGGACTTAATAGTTGCATTCACCTCGGTCATTACACCTCCGCATATGCTCTCCTTCTGGTAAATACAGAACAACTTTTTCTGATGGTCGAAACCTCAGACGTGATTCCACTGAAAATGACATTTTGTTCCGCGCCGTAGGCCTCGTAAATCTTGCTATCCCAACTCGCGTTGTCATCATGCGGGTTATCAATGGGCTTGTACTTTGCTACCCACTCAGTGCAGGTCATTAGTCTTTAAATCCAGTCAATCCCCATGCCAGAAGTCGGAAGAACAGTCTATTACCAGTTTACGAGATTCAACAACACGCTTTACTTGGTCTGCAACTGTTCTACATTCCGATGCCTCCTTCAGGGCGGCACTGTACTCTGCTCTGTCCGCAGTAGTTCCAACAGAAGACAAAGCTAAAGGCTTGTCTATTTCAGCCATTCGGTCTTTACTATCAGCAGCTTCTTGCTGCCTACAATACCGAATAGACAAGTCTTTGTCAGACATATCTTTTACCTCAGCATAGTCCATTTTTACACAGCCTCCAGTCCAAGCACTGGCATTAAAGGTTACCAAGCATCCAAGTATCAATATCAAGTTTTTCATTTTGTAACTCCTTTTCAAGTGATTGTGAATCAACTACACGAATCCGCGTTAATTAGCATCGGCTGGCTTAGTGAGCTTAGTACCATCGCAAAAATAATCATGTCTGGCTTCCAACTAAGTTTTTACTTATCTTCTGGGAGTTCGGCAAACATTCTGTCTTTGCTAGAATTCATGCCATATTTGACTGACCGCTCATCACATTCCATTAAAATCTAGCACTTCATGGCGCTCAGTTTTTAACTACTGGTATCGAAATAGGTGATGTAGATAAGTAACGAGGAATGAATTCATCGGTAATCGCATCAAACATGGTCTGCCTGTACTTGGCAATCAGACGTTGATATGAGTCTCTCATTCCTTTGTCCGATTGGGAATACCCGTCAGGTATCTCCACCTTCTGAGTAAATGGCCATGAACTTACAACCTTCCCGTTTTCTTCGACCTCAAAGGTAATGCTTAGGTCAAACACAAATGGATAGTTTGATGTACCCGCTGTGAACAAGCCAACAAGGGGAACTGTATTTACCCCCGGATTCACCCAGTACGCATCGGCTTTATCAATTCTGGCCACGATTCTCCTATGATTATCCGCACGGTCAGTTACGTTCGTAAAATACTTCTTAAGGTCGTTCACCAAGGTGTCTTGGGGCTTGACCACCAGATTCTTGCTCAAGGGGAAGGTACTTGCTCCAAACATCTTGTAGTCCCTTTGTACGTCTTCCGCTCGGTTAATAATCACGAACTTGTAATCCATCTGCTTCTGTGCAGGGCGATTAACCAAGGCCTCGGAACCAGAAAGATTTACTGGTATTGGTGCACACCCGGCCAGTACTAACATGCCTGCCATCAAGCTAATTAACGTTTTCATTTTACTTCCTTCACGTTGTTTAACTGCCCCACGTATGTTTTCTTTGCTCGCTATGGCTTTGTGCCAACGAAGAGGTAACCATTGGTGCGGTTAGAGTTCTGCACCCACAATAAGAATTGCTGGGTTGCAGTATTAAACAAGCGTTGTTGTGGGGTTGTAGTATTGAAATAGCCTATACCTGTGAAAGTTTGATTACCCCAAGTACAGGCCAGTTGAGCATTGTCAGCAAAGTTGATTGAAGCGTTGTACACGTTACCATCGGTACGTGGTGATAGCGTTCCTGTCACGTTACAATTACCTGTGGAGGTGCCAAAACTCATTGCCCCAGTAGGAGAGACAGAGATCAATGTTAGTGAGTCCATTGCATTTTGGACAAATCCCCCACCCCCTGTTGAGTACGTTCCAGCGACTGTCGAGAGTGATGGCGTGCCTAAATAATCGCTGCTGTACGTACTAGAAAAGCTGATAGTTGGGTTCGTCGGGTATGAGACTGAACCGCTGAAAGACATATTTGGGGTGTAAATACCCGAAGTGGTTATGGGTGTAACACTAAGGCTCTCTAAGCTAAAGTCAATCCCATTGGCAGAAGAAAAAGTCCCGGCACTTGAAGTGCTATTTCCTTGCAATACACCTGCGCCAAAGTTGATGCCAACTTGTTGTGTATAAAACATGTAATAAGTTCCATCACTGAGCACGATGCCTGTAATCAAACGGTTATTGCTTGTAGTACCGTTCCATTCCCCCTGTATTTGGCTCAGTGGTGGAGTGCTCCCAGTTCCACCTGAGGTTGCACCTCCCCCTCCGCACGCACTAAGAACTGAGATCAAAACTACAACTCCAATATTAGCGAATCTGCTGTAAATCACTCTATTTGTTATTGGGGAATTGCATTTGATCAGATTCATTGGTTACCCCTATTTAAGTTATTTAAAGCAGTCTAACGCATACAACCGTATGCAGACAAGTTGGGGCTTATCGGCAAACCTGCCGACCCATGAAAGACAAAAAGTTTCCGACGAAGATTTTTGGCGAAGTGCTGTTGGAATTGCGTTTGCAACAAACGCTCACGCAAGACCAACTTGCCGAACGGGCGGGAACAGAGCGCAGCCATATCAGTGCACTTGAACGTGCAGAAAAAGGCCCCTCGCTTGCAACGATATTTAGCCTCGCCGATGCACTCAATATGCCTGCTGGTGAATTGATTGGAATGGTCGAGCAGCGTCTGAAGATACACAAGAGGTGACGGCGTGCGCCAAGTTCAAACACTCTGGCTGCAATTGATTGCAATGGCCTTCGTAGTCATCAGGTCAAATCAGCCCCCTCTCCGCAAAGCTCAGCACTTCGGCCCCAGCTACGATGAAATGGTCGAGCACCCGAACGTCAACCAGTGACAACGACTGCTTGAGCGCCTGCGTTAGCTGCTCGTCAGCTTTGCTGGGTTCTGACACACCAGAAGGGTGGTTGTGCGCAAAAATCGCAGCGGCTGCATTGTGATGTAACGCAGCCTTGACCACTTCTCTCGGGTAGACCGATGTCTGGGTCAGTGTCCCTCGAAATAATTCTTCTGTTGTAATAAGTCGGTGTTGGGCATCCAAAAAAAGCACTACAAAACTCTCATACTCTCTGCCAGAAAAGTGAATCCGCAAACTGTCTCGCACAGCAGAGGGAGAATTCATAACGCATTCCCGCCGTATTTCCTCATCAAGCCAGCGTTTGACCAACTCGCGTGCAACGATGCACTTTTCCGGCAACGCGTCCTTGTCGTGTGCTGAGGCAAACAGTGATGCCAGTGAACCGCTATAGAGTTTGCGGGTCTGCCGAACACCGATGAGCTTTCGCAGCAGTTCGACATCGGAGAATCGGGCGTAACTGGAGGTAGTCAGATTCATAGGACTGCTCCTGCTGCATTATCGACAAACACGTTTGCATCGCGGATGTAGCGGGCGAGCATTGCATCTGACTTATGTCCGGTCTGCTGCCGTATCTTCCAAGAGCCCACGCCCATTTGCGCGGCGCTAGTCACAAGTCCTGCACGGAGAGAGTGTCCTGAGTATTTGCTGGAATCTAACCCTGCTGTTTTAGCACGTTCCTTGACCACAAGTGCAACTGATTGTGGGGTCATGCCCGCATTTGAAATCTTCCCGTGCCGCGTGACGCCTCTGAATATCAATCCAGAGGTGATGCCCGAGTCCTCCAGCCATGCTTGCAGCGCACGGACAGCGCACACGGAACCTCTGCCATACGGAATGGCTATCTTGCGTCCTAGGCCTTCCTGGTCGGTCTTGCTGTGGCGAAGGTGAACTAACATTCCTTGCACGACGAACTCAACATCATCTACGGAAATTGCCACTAGCTCGCATCGACGGAATGCACCTGCAAATCCAACCAACAGCAATGCTCGGTCACGCACACCCTTGACGCCCTCAAGTTTGCTTACCATTGCCAGCAAGTCTTCCTTGATGGCGGGTGCGACCTGACGTTGTGCCGAACCGTGAGTGCGTCTGATGCCACGCATCACGGTCTTAACCAAATCTGATTTGGAAGGGGAAGGTAAGATTTGGCTTGTGTGTGCCTTGCCGATGGATACAACCCGCCTGCTCAGCGTAGCAACAGATAGGAGCCCAGCGTGCGCAGCAAGATAGTTTGCTACCACTTCCGAGGCACACGGTATGCTGCCGCCCCAAGCTAGAAAGTGATTCAGGTCTGATTGATATGCCGAACGGCTACTGTCGGCCAGAGCGGCGTGAACTAGTTCTGCAAGGCTCTCATGTGGCAATAAAATGCTGTTTTTGGGTATCGAGAATTGGGTGTTATCGCTAGTTGGGAACATGGATTGAGCATAATCCTGTAACTCATCATGTAAAGAGGAATGCGCCAATAATTACGCTATTACCTCGGCACGGATTCGATTTAACTCTGTCAGATTGTCTTGCACGATGTGTAGCAATTCACTCGCACCGCCTCCGGTCACTCCGGCATGTTCAAGAAAATTCTGCTCGAATATCTGGCGCAGGAAATCCGATTGCGGGAACACCACCCATCGGTTAAGGCTGGCTCCCTCGATAATAAAAACAGCTACTCCAATCGCCTCAGCCGGATTCAGTTCTGGTCGCTGCCTGAAGAATTTGCCTATGGCTTCTACATTACGTGCAAGTTGTGTGAAGCATTTCTTGCCGGTGCGTGTATGACGGTCTAACGATGCAAATAACAATCCATTCATGCCGTCAAACTCTTGGTCAGAATACGCCACATACTTATCACCACGTACTAACTGAACAACAACAGGCAGCGGGATATTCAGCGACTCGCTTGTTGACTGACCAGACGTGAATAATGTGGCCTCCATGTCAGTTAGGCTGAGTACTTGGCAGACCTCACGCATTAGCTCAGGGCGTGGTTTTGTGGCCGCACGGTAGCTGCCGTAAACGTTGTCACGGTAGCCGCAGATATGCCGCAGGGCGGCGACCCGTGACATTAGTGGCTCAGTAGTTCTGCAAACGGACTCGACGAGTTGACTGTCTGTCAGATAGAAGCAAGGCTTCTCGATTTCACCCAACCGAACATTAAACTCAAGCATTGCGATGGCGTCGCACAGCGCACGCGACTTACAGGCCCTAGACAACGCATCTGCGAAATATGCGGCTACACGTTCTGCGCCCAGCTGCCGGTGCAGGGCCTCACGGCGGAAGGTCTTTAGCAGGTCATGGCTCAGCTGTATATCGGCCACCCCAATATCTTCATAGGCGATGACCAGCAGCCTGCGCCAGAAATAGCTTGAATCAACTGCCAGCAATTTAGTCGCTGTGCCGACAGCAGTTTTGATTAGCCCACGTCGGATTGATTTTTGTAGGTTCGACGCCAGAACCCATTTGTCCCCGATAGTCGGAACATCCACCATATCAATATGTGGCTGGTACGCAGCGATTCGCTCTGGCAGTGGTGGTCTGGAATCAAAGGGGATGAGTTCGAACTGGATAGTATTTGACATGGCTAATCTACACGTAGGTGAAGATTGGAGAGTGCCACTTCACTTCGTCATGTCCAGTGATTTACGCCAAATATGAAATCGTTTGTACCAGCGTAATTAACCGTGTCACCTTGCATCTGCCTCGCTACACGCGGCTGCCCAACAAAGGTGTGTTTACATGACATCCGTACTTTGCAATTGCAATTGATTGCAACCGACCATTAGCCAAGGCAGGCAAAAATTTCCTTCTCTTTATAGAACCTGTATGGTTAGTGTTTCCCTAAATAGCCTTACCCATTGCCGTTAGGAGATGACGCGAAGCGAATCTCTTTCTCCTACTTGCCCCTAAATTTTTCCTTTGTATTCATATACAGATGGAAGTGAAGCATTGAACCTTAGTTGGTGAATTGTTGATTCTTTGCATGGTGAATTCCTGAACCTACGTTAGTGAACATTTGATACATGCTGGTGAAGACTTGATACTTTCTGTGCCTTAAACGGGTAAAGTGGGTTTGTCCAATATTCATCTGACCAGCCATTGGGCTTTGGTAACTTAACTTCGGGCAATGGAATTTCGAGAATGCTCGCAAGCTCCACGTAATTAACGCGATACGAATTTACGGTTCCTTCTTCCCCGTGGTACGGCTTTACGTAAATGAGATTCTTCTTTGCTAATTTTGAGAACAGTCTCTTTACTGTGGCTATGCTTGAGAACATAAAAACATCGGAATGCCATTGTTTGAGAGAACGAATCACCCAACACGAACCATCAGAGCAATTATTTCTAATGTGAATTTGCTGAAGAGCTACAGCTTCCATCAAACCAATCCTGCAAGCTAGTTCTGGAAATACCAGCATAGTCGCGCTGTTCTGTGGAGTCAGTTCCTGTACAAGGTCATATTCACCATTTACCGTATACACATTCACTCGGCTACTACGTATCACGCTGATGGCACCCTTCTTCTCAAGGCTCCTGATGATCTCGATAATCCATCGGCGAGTGAAAAATGGAAATTGTTTTTGAAGCCGTGTGTAACTAAATCTGGCGGTATGGGTTTCATACTCATCAGTGTACCCACCGGCCCTGAAATGAAGTTGCTTATAGACTAACGCTTCCGCAACTCCACCCAAACCAATTGCCAAAAATGGATGGAGCACCAGCACAGAACCTCCACTCAGCATGGCTTGCTTGTGCAGTTGAATAGTCAATGATTTAGACATATACCATCCATAAGAGCAATTTGATTGTGCGCTATGCGAGGCCATTCCCTACCTCTGACAGCTGGTTTGCAATTGATTGCACGGTGGCGGTGTGGGGTGGCATCGTTGTGGCAAGTAAAATTCGCGCGCAGGACTGCTCCCCCAGTTGTTTTTGGGCTGTTCATTCTCATTTCCAAGTAATTACAGACCTAGAGCTTCACGAACAACAGTGGTGTCCCAGTAATTCATGCCGCCATCTTTTTGGGGAGCGGGGAACTTTAAATCTCTAATTCGATTGTATAGCGTGCTGTGCGACCAACCGGTGACGGCAAGGACATTCCCAGTGGTGTAACGGCCAAGCATGTCCAAAGGGATGCTTGGAGTCTTTACGCGGGTGTGTCCACTTCTGGTGGAAGGTTTGTTGGTACGTGTGATGGACTCAGCCATTTAATAATCCTCAATCGCAGTTAAAGTGCCACGGCGTGAAACAAAAATGCCATGAATGAATTGCCTTTATTGGCAACTCTCACCATTGCCAAAATGCAGCAACCTGGGCACTCCTTGCGGTGAGGCATAGCTAGTTAGCTATGGATATTATTCTATATAGCTGGACATGTTAAGTCAAATAATCTTTATTACACAATCACTTAGTTTGTCAATTTAGTGATGAGGCAATTGATTGCAAAATTATGTTTCTCTGTTTTTTCTGGATATTTCATGCTGTTCTTTATGCACTCTTCAAACTGACTACATTGGAAGAACTCAGAATCGCCTCTATCCTGTTGCCCAGAGTATGCCAAGCAGCGCGTTTTTCATCTGCGTAGTCATCAAGCAAGTAAGAGCGGTCAACCTTGGTGCCGATAACGTGGTTTTGGCAAAGGTTAATTACATCACGATTAATTTTTAATTTTTGCATCATCGTTGCACCTGTTCTGCGAAGATCGTGAGGTGTCCATTCTTGGTCGCCCAACACTAGGCTGTTATTTGAAACACGATTCTGGAGTTTTCGTGTGCGTGATTTGAATTTAACTTGCCGGTCACCAACTTGCTTGGAAACGGATTTTAGACAGACGTGACCTTCTTTTAGCCTTGCCGGAAATGCATATTCGGTATCGCCAGTTATCTCATGGAGGCGCTGGAATTTGGCCAACGTAAAGTCACTCAAATAGACAAGTTGATCACCTGCACTGTCCTTGGTGTCTGCGGCCGGAATAAACCAGGTGCGCTCTTTAAAATTGACATTCTTCCACTTTGTCATCAGTAGCTCACCAATGCGGCAAAGTGTTCCAAGGCATAGCCATAAAGCTATCTGTGATTCTTCCTTCAGGGGGCGTTCAATTTCGTATTTGTGTTTAGCTGAGGCGTAGTTTTTCGCCATGCTGTCAAAAATTTGCTTGAGCTTAATTATCTCTTCGATGTTTAAGAGGCGAGTACGGATAGGGTCGTAATCGGATGGAACTATCTTGTTTATCTCCACCAGCTCAGAAGGGTTGCCATCAACTAACAATGCACGCCAAGGTTTGCGCTTCTCCGCCCAGCGAAGCATTTGCCTTATGTCAGTAGAGAGTTTGACCGCTGTAGGTGTTTTGCCATCTGAAATGACTTCACGATAAAGTTTGCGTAAGTGATGCTCGGTCAAATGGCGTACTTCTATGTTTCCCAAGGAAGGGGATACGTACCTATTGAAAGATTGAATAAGGTAATTGTTGCCATCACCACGTGCCACGCCGTCTTTGATCCACTCTGCAATGAGACTGTCGATGGTGAGAGTCTCAGTTCGTTTTTGTTCATCAGCTCGTATCGCTTCGACTACAGCCGCTTGAGCTTCAATTTTTTCAACCTTTTTGTTGGCCCGAGGGTCAATGCCCGCCTTAACTAAACCTCTCGCCTTGTTTCGTTCCGCCCTAACTGTGGCCATGTCATTAACTGGGTATGCACCGCAATAATGCCAAGCCACCTTGCCTTGCCATTTGAACGCGTATCGAAAGTGGATGGATACTGAATCGGAAAAGCGTATTTCGCCATAAAGCCCATCTCCATCACTTAAAGTTTTTCCCATCAAATCTGGTTTGATTGAATTTAATTCCTTTGCAGTCCACTTGGTGCCTTTTCCAGACTTTGGGTACAGGGTTTTAGTCTTCATAAGATTCCCACGGGGGTAAACTGAGGGGTAAACCAGAAGTTGGCTTTGTTTGCTTCTGCTTGTACAACAATGGATAAATTATACCGCCGTGGAAATAATATAACAAGTTGATATTAAACAATAAAAACTATCCAGATTTATCCAAATCAGCACTAATCCGTTTTGCCTGAAATGTATATATACTTGCATGGGGTGCAAGGGGTAGGGAGTTCGAATCTCCCCGCCCCGACCAATAGAACCAATTGGTTACCGAAATAAT
>VFSW01011332.1_pt1 | contig 12544 bp, 12 predicted proteins | sample 5358111 | NCBI WGS metagenome assembly VFSW01 (sample SAMN11554181, study PRJNA540505) | mine drainage metagenome | isolation source: sediment from site ElyBrook_90M | place: USA: Ely Copper Mine, Vershire, VT | collected 2017
TGGCCCTGAGCCGACGTGTTAATTGTAGTGGCCAATATCTGCTTTCGGCGAAAGCGGACGTAAAGCGGAGACTGCGGATGGCTTGCTTAATGAGTACCCAGCGTAAGCGGACCTGATAGCCTTGTTTCCGTTCCGACATCGATGTCCAGAAGTTTATTGGGCGAGTGATTTGATGTAGGCTTCGACGTCATCCAACTCCTCCCGAGTCGTCGCGAGATTCGGCATTTTCGGATGCCTTTCCGACAGCCACGCTATGCCCTTTTTGTGAAATTGCTCGCTCACAGCGATCGAGCGGAACGAAGGCGCATTGGCATCGCTCGAAGACTCGCTCGCAACAACGTGACACGTGGCACACACGTGACGGGCAAATTGCTCGCCACGCCGGGCATCTGCCGAGAACCCCGACGCGCTATCGGCAACGAGTGCGAGCGCGGCAACAGCAGCCGTCGGAATAGTGCGCCGCATCGTCATTAGCGCGGTGAGCGGCTCTCCCGCGCTAACCATGAATGTAGTGCTCAAGTTGATCGATAACGAATTCCTGTTTGGAAATTATACTCTTAAGCAAATCGCCGATGGAGATTATGCCGATCACTTTTTTGCCTTCGAGTACCGGCAGATGACGCACACGCCTGTCGGTCATCAGGGCCATGCATTGCTCGACCGAATGTTCCGGCCTGACATGGACTACGTTTGGTTCCATGATATCTCTGACGAGCGTGGTGGGGGAAGCTTTGCCCTTGAGAATGACATTCCGCGAATAATGTCTCTCGGTTATGATGCCGACCAATTCCGCACCATCCATCACAACTAGAGACCCGATGTCTTTTTCAGCCATTTTCGCCAATGCATCAAGCACTGTGGCATCCGGATCAATGGTCCAAAGATTCCGGCTCTTCTGTTCAAGCAGATATTTTACGGTCATATCGCGCCCCTTTCTCCTACTCCGAACTTTTGGCGCGTCTCGGATTTAATCGTAAAAATTACGCCTTCCCGGATACGCGGCTTTGATCTAGCTCAATGCGGCTGTGACACGGCACCCCGCCGGGAGCGGAGTGTATCGTCCGCCCGCGGGTACCGCAGCTCGCTCCACCTTCAGGAGTACCCTCGGCCAAAGGCGTCCTTCACTGAGCGAGATTCGAAGGTCACCTTGTAGCAGAAGCGGAATTTCAGCTTTCGTCCCACGCCATTGTCAGTGTTGTTGCACTTGCACTGTCAGATGGGACAAGGCGCTAAACCTGCCAAGCAGCGATCGGTAATATTCCGGTCCGCGCGGCCGCTGCGTCGCCACCGACACGATGGCGCCCAGATGGCCGGGACCGAGGCGCCACAAATGCAAATCGGTCAATCGATCGCCGTCGGTCTCGATCATCGCCCGCATGCGCTCGGCCATGCTCCGGTCCGGATTCATATCCAGCAGTATGGCGCCGGTATCGCGGATGAGACTGTACGACCAAGCCGCGATCACGACCGCGCCGGCCAAGCCTACCGCAGGATCCATCCACGCAAAGCCGAAGAAGCGTCCAAGCAGAAGGCCGACAATGACCAGCACCGAAACCCCGGCATCCGCCAATACGTGAACGATGGCGGACCGCATGTTGTTGTCACGCTGTGCCGCGCCATGCGCGTGCTCATGTTCCTGGAAATCGACCGAATGCACTTCGGCACCGCGATTGAGAGAAATGCGAACGGTGAAGGCATGCGGCTCGGGGATTTCGTCAATCGATTCGAGATAGCCGCCCCGCGCGACCATGGCGAACGACTGGCGCGCACCGTCGGGGCGCACGGTTTCGATGGCAACCTCGTCCGCGGATTTGTCCTTTCCGGATAAAGTCAACCTGAAGCGCGGCGGCACGCCGTGCTCGAAGATTTCAATGGTCAAAGTGCCGGCGCTGGTTCGCAGCGAATGAGCCTGATCGTGCTCATGCTCGTGGCCGGTATGGGACTGGCTGCCGCCATGACCATGATGACTGCCGCCGCTCAGCAGGAACACGCTCGCGACGTTGACAATAAGTCCCAGCACCGCAATCGGAATGGCCTCGTTGAAGTCGATCGCAACCGGAAAGATCAGGCGGGTGACGGCTTCGTAGCCGATGAGGATCGCGATCATGGCCAGCACGACGGCGCTGGTGAAGCCGGCCAGATCTCCCAACTTGCCGGTGCCAAAGCTGAAGCGCTCGTCTTCCGCATGACGGCGCGCGTAGCTGTAGGCGAGTGCAGCAAGCAGAAGCGCGCTCGCATGCGTCGACATATGCAAACCGTCGGCGACGAGCGCGATCGAGCCGAACATCAGACCGCCGATGATCTCAGCGATCATCATGAAGGTGCAGAGTGCGATCACCATCCAGGTGCGGCGCTCGTTCTGCGCGTGGCCTTCGCCAAGAAAAACGTGTGAGTGAGTGCCCGGTAAGATGTCGGCCATATCCAGTCTCCTACTTCAGTGCAGCGGGCTTACTTCAAGTAAGCGCGCACCACCTCGATCAGGTCATCCGCCCCTTCCGCGCGCTTGCTGGCTCCAAGCGCCGGTGCGATGACGTGACAACGGACATGCTCCTCGATGACCTCCGCCATGAGGCCGTTCACGGCGCCGCGGACCGAGGCGAGGACTTGCAGAACATCGGCGCAGGCAACCTCGGCTTCAAGGGCGCGTTCGACGGCTTCGACCTGCCCGCGAATGCGTCGCACCCGCGCCAGCAGCTTGGATTTCTCGCGAATGGTATGGGTCATCTTCATATCTCTAATATATAGTGGGGTACAGTATAATGCCGAGTTGTAAAGTGTTGATAACCGGATGTAAATGCCGGGCGGTTTGATGCCGACGCCGGCCGCCACGATGCGCAGGAAATCCGCGACGGTCGATTTTCGGAACTACTTTCGATCTACTTTAATTCTAAAACATATAAGTTGACGTCGCCGATTCGCCGATGTTTTGATCCAGCAATCAACTGGAGCGACGCGGGGCAATGTTGCGAACTCTGTTTTCGATTTGCTGTGGCGACCGGAATTTCACCGGTGATGAAAATCGTCGGAAGTCTTTTGTCGCACGAATGAACACATATGAAGGCGAAAGTTCCGTGAGCTTCGCAATATTGAAGCTCACGCCCATTATCGATGTTTAGCCTAGGCTACATCCTGGACACATTCACCGCAGGTCCACGGCGCACGGGCTTTAGGGCGCTTTAGCGGTGACGTAAACGCGAAAATGCGGGGCGGTTTGCGGTGAAGAGAATTTTCTTGATTGCGGTCATCGGCGTGGCGCTGGCAAGCGCCGAGAAGGCGCGCGCGGCCGATGACAGTATGGTGACAAAAACCGCGCCGGCGTGGCCGGACTATTCTGGCGCCTATAACTGGGCCGGCTTCTATGCCGGCGGAAATATGGGCGTTGGCTGGGGCAAGTCGAATTGGACAGCGGGGCCAGGCATCAGCGGTTCCACCAACCTGTTTCAGACAATCGACACCTTCGACGAAGGCGGCAGCTTTCTCGCCGGCGTCCAGGGCGGCTACAATTACATGCTGCCAAGCCGCGTGCTCCTCGGAGTCGAGGTTGACGCCTCGTTCCCGGCTTGGCCGACACTGCCGTCAGGCGTCAATCCGTTCGGTGTTTCAGTCGGCGGTACTTCGGCGTTTACGTCGCCCGCGCTCGGTCCCGTGAGCTTTGCCGAGACGGTTCTGGCGTCCGGCACGGTGCGCGGCCGCATCGGCTATGCGCCCGGGCATTGGTTGTTTTATGCGACCGGCGGATTTGCCTGGACCTACAATCAGCAATCGCTGACACAAGTCGCCACCGGCACAAGTGAAACGCCGTTTGTATGGCGATTGGGCTGGGCGGCCGGCGGCGGCGTTGAGATGCCGATCGCACCGCACTGGGCCGCACGGCTGGAATACTTGTTTACCGATTATGGTCACCACAACACCGCGTTCTTTGCCGGAGCGCAGCCGGTCAATTCCGATTTCTCGGTGCAGGAATTGCGACTGGGCCTGAACTATCAGTTCGGCAACGACGCCGTCCCGTCGCTGCCCATGGTCACCAAGGCGTCCGCGGCGCCCGTGGCGGACAACCTCAGCTTTCACGGGCAAACGACGTTCGTCTATCAGGGCAATCTGGCGTTTCGATCGCCCTATCAGGGCCCCAATAGTCTGCCGGGCGTGGCCGAGGCCCGCGAGACCTTCGACACGACGCTGTTCGCTGGATTGCGGTTGTGGAAGGGCGCTGAGCTCTGGGTCGATCCGGAGATCGATCAGGGCCACGGTCTTGCCGAGACTCACGGTGTCGCCGGATTTCCCAGCGGGGAAGCCTATAAACTCGGCGCCGACTATCCCTATGCGCGCGTGCAGCGCTACTTCGTCCGCCAGACCATCGATCTAGGCGGCGAAAGCCAGAAAGTGGATGCCGACGTCAATCAATTCGCCGGCTCCCAGACTGAGGACCGCCTGGTGCTGACGGCCGGCAAGTTCTCCATCGTCGACATCTTCGACACCAACAAATATGCCAACAATCCCAAGACCGATTTCCTGAACTGGTCGCTGATCAATGCCGGCACGTTCGACTATGCCGGCGACGCTTGGGGCTACACCTACGGCGCTGCCGCCGAATGGTATCAGGGCCGCTTTACCTTGCGCGGCGGCGTCTTCGACCTGTCGGCGAGCCCGGCCGGCGGCGGCGACGATGCGCAGGCCTACGGTCTCGATCCGACCTTCCACCAGTTCCAGCTGGTCGGCGAATTCGAAGAACGCCACGAACTGTGGGGACAGCCCGGCAAGCTCAAGATCACCGGCTTTCTCAGCCGCGGCAACGCGGGTGGTTTCCAGGATGCGATCAACCTGTCGCAGATGCCCGGCCCGCTGTTCGGCGATCCGACCAACGCGCTTGCGGCGGCGCGCGTGTATCAGAGCAGACCCGGCGTCAGCCTCAATCTCGAACAGCAGGTCACAGAAACCGTCGGCGTGTTCGCGCGCGCCGGCTGGGCCGACGGCAACGTCGAGCCGTGGGATTTTGCCGACATCGACCGCACCGCCTCAGCGGGCGTCTCCATTACCGGTAAGCAATGGAACCGGCCGGACGACACGATAGGCGTCGCCGGGGTGGTCAACGGCATCACACCCATTCACCAAGCTTACTTGAACGCCGGGGGCCTGGGAATTTTGATCGGCGACGGACAGCTACCTAATCCCGGCGCCGAAGGCATCGTCGAAGCCTATTACAGCTACGCCATCACCTCGGCGAGCAAAGTCAGCTTCGACTATCAATTCGTGGCCAATCCCGGCTACGCCACCGAGCGCGGCCCGGTCAACGTCTTCTCCGGTCGTTTCCACACTGCATTCTGACGATCAGCTCCACTCCGCACCAAAACCCAATTCCGGCCAGCGCTCGTTTACGGGGCCGGGCCCAGGCTGCGGCCAAGAACTGACCTCAAAGTCGTTGCAACAGACGCTCAACATGATCACAGCATCAAAGCTTCTCGGCTTCGTTTGCGTACTTCTCACGCTTATCTTGTGGGCCATCACGCTTACGACAGACCCAACGCCGGGCTCAATTGCTGCCGCCGGCTCGCTTACCGCAATTGTGGGGATCATGATCGTTTTCCGTTTGTTGGAGTAGCCACTGAGTATCTGCCTCATCTCCGGCTCCTCACCATGCTTTGGATTATCGGACCGCATCCGCCGCCCTGGCCGGTCGAACCGTCGAACGCGTTTTCACACCGAATTCCAACATGGACAGGCGCAAGTACGGTGGCTAAGCAACCGAGCTTGCCACCGACATCCTCATCGCGCCGCGTTGTTTTCGGTCGTGGGGAGGTGATCGAAGAGGAACTTGAATGGCCGTTGAACTTGATGGTCCGCGACTTTCGCCGCGCTCCGGAGCCGCCCGACAACTCGTCGTGTTCCTTCACGGCTACGGCGCCGACGGCAACGATCTCATTGAGATCGGCCGCGTCTGGCAACAGATCCTGCCGCAGGCGGCGTTCGTTTCGCCGCACGCGCCGGAGCCTTGCGGTCAGGCCCCGGTCGGACGGCAATGGTTCGCGCTTACATTCCGCGATCCCAACGAACGTTGGGTCGGCGCCAACAAGGCGGCGCCGATGCTCGAGCGCTTTCTCGACGCCGAGCTTGCCCGTCATCGATTGCCGCCGTCGGCGCTGGCGCTCGTCGGCTTCAGCCAGGGTACGATGATGGCGCTGCATGTGGGCCTGCGCCGAGCCGTGCCGCCGGCCGCGATCGTCGGCTATTCGGGATTGCTGGTGCTGCCGCCGGACGGCAATCCGGCAACGCTTGCCGCTGACATCAGATCGCGCCCGCCGGTGCTTTTAGTGCACGGCGATCAGGACGAACTCATTCCAGTGCAGGCGCTGTTTCAGGGCACCCAGGCCTTGGCGGCAATGGGCGTGCCGGTGGAATGGCATGTGTCGGCTGGCGTCGGTCATGGCATCGACCAGGAGGGTCTCCGCCACGGCGGCGAATTCCTGGCGCGCGCCTTTCCGGGCACGCGCTGAAACAGCGATACCGGATGGCTAACGACCGAAGCTACGACTTCATTATCATCGGGGCCGGTTCGGCGGGTTGCACGCTTGCTAGCCGCCTGACGGAGGACCCGGACGCCCGCGTCCTACTGCTCGAAGCCGGCGGCTGGGATCGCGATCCTTGGATCAAGATTCCGTTCGGCTGGCCTTATCTGCTGATCAACCGAAAGCACGACTGGATGTATTTCGCCGAGCCGGAGGCGACGACGGGCGGGCGCGGCCTTGAATGCGCACGCGGCCGCATCGTCGGCGGTTCATCGTCGATCCACGCCATGGCCTATGTGCGTGGCCACGCCGGAGACTACGACCGCTGGGCCGCCTCCGGCCTCGCTGGCTGGTCCTTTGCCGAAGTGCTCCCCTACTTCCGGCGCCAGGAATCCTGGCAGGGCGGCGCCAGCATATATCGCGGCGGCAATGGTCCGCTGACGACGCAGATGTGTAGTTTCTCCGATCCGCTGATCGAAGCCTTCGCCGCCGCAGGGCGCGAAGCCGGATATCCCGCGACCCCCGATTACAATGGCGCACAGCAAGAAGGATTTGCCGTCGCGCAGATGACGATACGCCGCGGCCGCCGTTGCAGCGCGGCCGATGCTTACCTGCGGCCGGCGCTGGCCCGGAAAAATCTGACGATTGCGACTCAAGCGTTGGTGACGCGCCTCACGTTTGATGGCACGCGAGCAGCAGGCGTCGAATATTTCCGGCACGGCCGCACTGTGACCGCGCCGGCCACGCGCGAAGTGATCCTCTGCGGCGGCGTCATCAACTCGCCGCAGCTACTGATGCTTTCCGGCATCGGCGAGCCCGCCAAACTGCGCAGACATGATATTGACGTCAAGGTCGCGTTGCCGGGCGTCGGCGAGAACCTGCAGGATCACATCTCGGCGATCATCGCTTATCTGCGCAAAGAACCGGGGCCGGTTCATCGGGTGATGCGGTTCGACCGGATCGTGCCGGCTCTGGCCAACGCCTATCTCTTCGGCCAGGGCATCGCCACCGATTTGCCAACCGGGCAGATGGCATTTCTGAAGAGCCGGCCCGACGTCGAATTGCCGGACGTGCAGCTCATCTTTCATGCGGCCCCACTCACGGCGATGCCGTATTTTGCACCGTTCCGGCACCCATACGCCGACAGCTACGGCTGCCGGGCCGTGGTGTTGCGGCCCGAAAGCCGGGGCCGGCTTGAACTGGTTTCGGCCGACCCGCGCCAACCGCCGCGCATTCGACAGAACTTTCTCGCTACCGACTCTGACTGGAAGACATTACGGAGCGGCCTTCGGATGGCCCGCGACATTTGCCGCCAGGCCCCGATGCGCTCCTTTATGGCGCGTGAGCTGGCGCCTGGAGAACACGCGGCCGCCGATGCCGATCTCGACGAGCACATTCGCGCCAACTCCATCACCGTCCACCACCCGCTCGGCACCTGCAAGATGGGACTTGAAGGCGACCGCATGGCGGTGGTCGATCCGCAACTTCGGGTCTTCGGCACCGAAGGCCTTCGCGTCGTCGACGGCTCGGTGATGCCGAACCTTGTTGGCGGTAACATCAACGCCCCGATCATCATGATCGCCGAGAAGGCTGCGGATCTTATCCTCGGACGGCCGCCGCTGGAGCCGAGCCGTTCCACGCCCCCAAGCCGCGGACCGGCAGGCGCTTCCTGATTCTCGCGGTTCCATAGGACAAAGCCGCTCCGAACCCCGCTGCCCATAAGCCTCGGAGCGGGCTTCACAATCCTGTCACGCCTCCCTATAAACTGGTAACCGACGCCGCAGTGCGGCATGCGAGTCGGTAGGAATGTCGTCTTGAACGCTCACGTATCACCATCGGGCTTTCCGGCGCTGGTCCTCAATGCGGATTTTCGTCCGCTAAGCTATTATCCGCTGTCACTTTGGTCTTGGCAGGACGCCATCAAGGCGGTGTTTCTCGAGCGGGTGAACATTGTCGCCAACTACGACCGCGCCGTCCGCAGCCCCAGCCTGGAAATGAAGCTGCCGAGCGTGGTGTCGCTCAAGACCTACGTCAAACCTTCGACGCATCCGGCCTTCACGCGGTTCAACGTGTTCCTGCGCGACCGTTTTTGCTGCCAATATTGCGGCGCCCGGGAGGACCTGACCTTCGACCACTTGTTGCCGCGCTCTCGCGGCGGACATACCACCTGGATCAACGTCGTCGCCGCCTGTTCGCCCTGCAATCTGAAGAAGGGCAACCTGACGCCGGAAGAGTCCGAGATGTGGCCGTCGCAAAGGCCATTCCAACCCTCGGTGCAGCACCTGCATCGCAACGGCCGGCTGTTTCCGCCCAACTACCTGCACGACAGTTGGCTAGACTACCTTTATTGGGACACCGAACTCGATCCATAAGGTCGGATCGCATTCATGTGGCGGCAACATGCGGTCGGCGCGTCGAGGCGCGTCGACGGTGTTGTTGCAAGGGCCTGATGTCCATGGCTCGCATCGCCCAGATTGTCTCAACTGCTCGCTTCGTGCCTGAGCGCATCGTCACCAATGCCCATCTGGCTAGCCGCCTGGCTGCCGGAGGCAATGCAAGCCTGATCGACAAGTTTGCGTCCGCGACCGGCATTCTCCAGCGCTGTTGCGTGCCCGACGACTGGGCAACCTCGGACGTTGCTCTGCCCGCGGCCAGAGAGGCGCTCAAACGCGCAGGGCGCAAACCTGAAGACGTCAGCCTGATTATCCTCGGCACGGATTCGCCGGACTACATCACGCCGGACACTTCGGTTGTTCTCCAGCACAAGATCGGCGCCAAAAATTCCGGCACGTTCGATGTTGGCTGTGCGTGCGCATCTTTTCCCGCCTGCCTCGCCATTGCCTCCGGACTGATCGCCACCAATCCGGATTTGAAAAACGGTCCTGGTCATCGGTGTTTATCTGATGCGCAAGCTCGCCGATCCGGACGATCCAGTCTGCTTTTTCTATGGCGACGGAGCGGGCGCCGCGGTTCTGGAAGGCGGCGACTCGCCCGGTTTCGTCGGCGCCGCGTTTCAGGCCGACGGTTCGTACGCAAACTATTGGGGGACGTTCGCCGGCGGCACAGCGGAACCGGCGAGCGTGGATGCGGTAGAATCCGGGCGCACGAAAGTGCGCCGGCTCCTTGACTATCCGGCCAATCTCAACGAACAGGGCTGGCCGCCGCTGTTCAGACGTCTCGCGGCGCAGGGCGGTTTCGCGCCCGAAAACGTCGATCAATTGCTGTTCACCCAGATCAACAAACACTCGATCGCCATTGCGGCCGAACGGTGCGGCGTCCCGCTCGAGAAATGCCACACCATCATGGAGAAGTACGGCTACACCGGCTCGGCCTGTATTCCGATGGCGTTGGATGACGCTATCGAGCTCGGCAAGATCAAAACCGGCCACCTCGTGGTCATGATCGGCTCGGGCGTTGGCTACAACATGGCCGCCGCGGCGATGCGCATGACGCTGTGACGTTACGGGCGTAACCCGCCGAAGCTCTCTTTGCCGCTATTTCATCGGACACTTCTCGTGATAGCGATCCTGATGGTCCTTGAGGATCGTCGTCACGGTATCGATCTCGTAACCGCCGTCGGGCTTCTTGACCACCTTTTGCAGATAGAAATTTTGAATGGGGAAGTGGTTGTTGCCGTACCGGTAAGGCCCGCGGACCGACGCATAGTCGGCCTTTTCCATCGCGGCGCGAACTGCGTCTTGATTTGACAAATCGCCTCCAACAGCGACGACGGCGCTGTTGATTAAATTCGCCGCATCGTAAGCCTGTGCGGCATAGAAGGCCGGATCGCGTTTGTAGGCGGCGCGGAAGTCGGCGACGAACTTCTTGTTTGCTTCATTGGGCAGATCGATCGCCCAATGCCCGGCGGTCGCCACGCCAAGCGCGACATCGCCCATTCGATCGAGCGTCCGCGCGTCGATCATGTATGCGGTATAGAGCGGAATCTGGCCCTTCAGCCCTGTTTGGGCATATTGCGTCAGAAATTGATTGCCGGCGGCCCCCGGAAAAAAGGCGAAGACGGCGTCCGGTTTTGCCGCCCGCGCCTTGGTGAGTTCTGCCGAGAAATCGAGTTGACCGGGCCAGGCTGTGTACTCTTCGCCGACTATTTCACCCTTAAAGTTCGCTTTCACGCCGGCGGCGACGTCTTTGCCGGCGGCATAGTTGGGATCAATGATGAACAGCGTCTTGACGCCGTTCTGATTGAGATACTCGCCGGTCGCCTGCGCCGCCTGATCGCCCTGCCACGACGTCGAGAAGAAATACGGCGAACACTGCTCGCCCGCGATCTGCGACGGACCGGCATTGGCGCTGATGATGAAAGTCCTGGCGTTTACCGCAGACAGCAGCGAGGCGAGCAGCACATTGGAAAAGCCGTAGCCGGTGAGAAAGTCGACGCGATCCGATTCGATCAGCTTGTCGGTTTTCTGCTTGCCTACTTCAGGCTTCTAGGTGTCGTCCTCGTAAATGACCTTGACCGGACGTCCCGCCATTTGCCGGCCGAGATTTTCCAGGCCAAGGTTGAATCCATCGCGCATGTCGTTGCCGATGGCCGCGGGCGGGCCGCTGAACGTACTGACAAAGCCGATCTTGATGGCATCGGCGGCGGCCGCCCGCGCCCGCCCAATGGTCCCGACCGCGAACCCCGGCCCACCCCGCTGGGTAGGGGGGGCCATCGCGCCGCGGAACGCGTTTTTATCAACTTCTTCTTCGCTGGCCGGCTCGCCTTCTTCCGCGATGCGCCGCCCCGTTTGGCCCAAAGCTTCCGGGTTGCGATTTCGGCACCCTCACGCATTGCCTTGAACTTTTCCCAGATCACCGTTGGATGGACTTCGGTGTTGTACAACGCCTGCGAGGAGAAACCGCAGTCGGCGCCTGCAATAACATTCTCGCGGCCGACCAGCTTGGCGAAGCGCATAATGCGCTCGGCGATCAGTTCCGGATGCTCGACAATATTGCTGGCGTGGGTGACGACGCCGGGAACGAGGACCTTATCCTTCGGCACTTTCACGTGCTCGAAGAGATGATACTCGTGCTCGTGGCGCGGATTGGCCGCCTCGAAGCTGTACGAGCCGGCTTTGATTTGCAGCACGTAATCGATGATCTCGCTGAGCGCGGCTTCGTGGATGCGCGGGCCTTCGTTGATGCCGTAGCAGGTATGGAAGCGCACCCATTCGGGCGGAATGCCCTTGAGCGCCGCGTTGGTCGCATCGACGTAGATTTGGGCGCGGCGTTTTTTCTCCTTGTCGTCGAGGCCTAGCTCGTAAAAGAGGTCCGGCAGGAATGGATCGTCGATCTGCACCAAAATGCCGGCGTCGTAGATCGCGTGGTATTCCTCGCTGATCGCCGCGGCGAGCGCGTGAAAATACTCCTCGTACGACTTGTAATACTCGTTGATACCGACGCCTGACGGCGCAGTCGCCGGCAGAAAGACGTGCCTGTTGGGGACGCCCGTTGCCGCGGCCGCCGCCTTCACGTTCGCGATGTCGGTTTGTACGAGCTTGTGGCCGCGGTATTTCACCGGCCCGACGCAAACGACCGGCGCGAGCGAGACGACCGTGCCGCCCATCATCGCCTGTTTGAAATATTGCTCGTAATATTCCGGGAACGCGGCGACCTCCTGCTCGAACAGCTTTACCTTGATGCTCGGACGAGACTCAAAGCCTTCGAGCCTCTCCCGGATGTAGGTAAAGAAACCTGGCTTCGACAATTCGCCGTCGGTGATGATATCGATGCCGCAGTCGACTTGTTTGCGAACGGTATCGGCGACGGCCGCGCGCAGCTCCCGTTCATAAGCCGCCTCGTCGTAAGGCTGGCCGGAATATTTTGCCTTCATCGCGTCAAGCAGACGGTGCGGCCGCGGTAGACTGCCGATATGGGTAGTCTGAATCCGGTCGGTATTCTGCTGTATCGTCATCAGGCGTCCCTCCTGTCGTCGGGCTTTTGGCGGCCGTGCGTTAAGTGGTGCCGGGGAAGCCCCCGGAGGCCGGCCGCTATTGCCCGGGGGTTTTTGCGCCCGCGGAAGCCCGCGCGACTTAGGCCCGTAA
>VFSW01011333.1_pt1 | contig 12544 bp, 12 predicted proteins | sample 5358111 | NCBI WGS metagenome assembly VFSW01 (sample SAMN11554181, study PRJNA540505) | mine drainage metagenome | isolation source: sediment from site ElyBrook_90M | place: USA: Ely Copper Mine, Vershire, VT | collected 2017
GGTTAACGCCCTGCCCCTGACCGGGCGCCGCGCAGTGTACGGTTTGAGTTTACCGGGGCCTGGATATGATCACATCTGCGGTATGTTGAGCCGCTTGACGAGCTTTCCCCAGAATTCCGTCTGCACCTTCCAGAATTCCAAAAAGTCTTCGGGTGACTTGTTGGCGATCACGACCGCGCTGACCTGGGCGAAGCGGTCCTCCACCCCCTTGTCTGCCACGACCTTCATCAGGGTCGTGAAGAGCTTGTCCACGATCGGCCTCGGCGTACCCGCCGGGACCTGCACCCCCTGCCAGGAGGCGGTGGTCAGTTCGGGGAATCCCGATTCCACGAGGGTGGGAATGTTGGGATGGCTTGCAAGGCGTTTCTGCGCCAGCACGGCGATAACCTTGAGCTTTCCCGATTTTATGTGCGGGGCGAATGAGGCCATCGTCCCCACGGCGATCTTGACCTCGCCGCTCAGGGCGCCGATCGTCGCGGCCCCGGCACCGCCCTTGTAGGGGATATGCTGGATTTTCAGCCCCGCCTTGTCGATGAGGAACTCGAACGAGAGGCTCTGGGCGCTGCTGACGCCCGCAGAGCCGTAGTTGAGCTCTCCGGGGTGGGCCTTGGCGTAGGCGATCAGTTCCTGGATCGTGTTGCACGGTACCGAGGGATGGAGCGCAATCCCCCCGGGGAGGTCCGCGATGGCCGTAATGCCGATCAGGTCGCGCATCGGCTGGACCTTTAAATTTCTGTAGAGGTGCGGGTTGATCGCCATGGTGCCGACGTTCCCGAGCAGGATGGTGTAGCCGTCGGGCGCCGAGCGCGCAACAAGTTCGACGCCGATGTTGCCTCCGGCACCGGCCCGGTTTTCGATCACGATCTGCTGCCCCAGCAATTCCATGAACTTCGGCTGAATGATCCGGGCGACGAAGTCCGAAGCGCCTCCCGGCGCGAACGGAACGATCATGCGGATTGGCTTCGTCGGGTAATCGGTTGCGGGCTGTGCGGAAGCGCCGTTCGGCGGCAGAAACGCCGAAATCGTCAACATGACCCAAAGCGATAGATGTTTCATGATTTCCCTCCTGATATTTTTAATGATGGTTCTCACTTTTGCAGAACGGTATCACGCAACCCATACAACCGACTGATCCCGCCAAGAACTTGCCTGGATGGTCTGTTGGGGCAAAATAGGAAGATCGGTCGGGCACGCCCGCCTGCCGGGAGGATTTCATCGATGGCTACCTCATCTCCTGCTCTACCCCGACGACCTCACCACGGGTATCCGAATTGGCTGCGGAATTTTCGTCATCCTTCTCAACGCGGGACTCTATGTTCTGGATCTGGCACGCATCACAGCCCGAAGGAGCTTCCGGGCGTTGATAAGGTTCGCTTTGCGCAGGTTGAGGATACGGAAAGGAGCCTTGGGTGTCAAGGGGTATTTATTCTGAACAATCCCTGGCAATGCGGGGTGTGCGGCGGATCTCTGCCGAGGGCGCACTTAGATCTTGACAAATCGAATCCGGGGGGTATATCTGTAAGCCAGTTGCTTTAGCAGCAATCGTTAGGGGTGCTCGATTATTCGGGCTGAGAAAAACCCTGATAACCTGATCTGGTTAATACCAGCGTAGGGAAACGGTAAGTATCATCCGCTCTTCTGTTGGTTTCCGCTTTTGTGTGATGACCGTTTCCCTTGAGGGGGAGGCGGTTTTTTTATGACGGCGATCTGCGGTAGTCTCACCGACTTTGAAAAGGAGCTCTACCACCGCAATATCCAAATCCCGGAGGTGGGCGAAGAGGGCCAGCTCAAACTGCTCGCAAGCCGCGTCCTGGTCGTGGGCTTAGGCGGTCTGGGAAGTCCCGCCCTCTTTTATCTGGCCGCCTGCGGCATCGGCGAGATCGGGATCGCGGACGGCGACCGGGTCGAACTCTCCAATCTGCAGCGCCAGATTCTGCACGGTCGGGAGGATGTGGGCAGCGATAAAACGGCCTCCGCCGCGTGGAGCGTCACCCGCCTCAGGCCGGATCTCCGCCTGAGAACCTATCCCCGCCGGGTCACCGAAGCCAATGCCGCCGAGATCATCGCCCCTTACGATTTCGTGATCGAAGCGACGGATAACTTCGCGTCCAAATTCCTCATCAGCGATGCCTGCGTCCGGCTTGGCAAGGCCTATTCCCATGCCGGGATCCTCGTGATGTACGGTCAGACTATGACGGTCGTTCCCGGAAAAGGGCCGTGTTATCGCTGCGTTTTCGGCGAGGCCCCGCCGGTCGGCGCGGTTCCGACCACAGGGGAAGCGGGCGTGCTCGGGGTAGTTGCCGGGGTGCTGGGCGCCATCCAGGCTACCGAGGCGATCAAGTACCTGCTAAACCGCGGGCGCCTCCTGGTGGGCAGCTTGCTTACCTGGGACGCCCTCTCCATGACCTTCCGCGAGATCCGCCTGCCGCGGGAGGCGCGGTGCGGGCTGTGCGGGGCGTTGGGTGCAACCATGACCGATTAAAGGAAAAGAAGGGGGAGCATGATGGCAAAAATGAAAGAAGAGGATGCCCCGCTCATGATCGCGGGGCGGGCATTTCGATCCCGTCTCCTCATGGGTACGGGGAAGTTTTCCTCCGCCCGGGTGATGAAAGGCGCGCTCCAGGCATCGGGGACCGAAATCGTCACGGTGGCTCTCCGCAGGGTCGATCTGGAAGATAAGCAGGACAGCATTCTGAGCAACCTGGATACGAGCCGCTACCTCCTCTTACCCAACACCTCCGGGGCCAGGACCGCGGAGGAGGCCGTGCGGTTGGCGCGCCTGGCCAGGGCCGCGGGGTGCGAACCCTGGGTCAAGCTGGAGATTACCCCCGATCCCCAGTACCTCCTGCCCGATCCGGTCGAGACGCTCAAGGCCGCCGAGATCCTGGTGAGAGAGGGTTTTGTCGTCCTGCCGTACATTAATGCCGATCCGGTCCTGGCCCGGCGTCTGGAGGATGTGGGCACGGCCACCGTCATGCCCCTGGGGGCGCCGATCGGATCCAACCGGGGCGTGAAGACCCGCGAGTTGATCGAGATCATCATCGAAAAGGCGAATATCCCGGTCGTCGTGGATGCGGGCCTCGGTGCGCCGTCCCATGCGGCGGAGGCGATGGAGATGGGGGCCGATGCAGTGCTTGTCAACACGGCGATCGCCGTGGCCGGGGATCCGAAAACGATGGCCCGGGCCTTCAAAAAAGGGGTGGAGGCGGGGCGTGAGGCTTTTCTCGCCGGCCTCGGCCGGCAGCGCAAAACTGCGGAGGCGTCCAGTCCGCTCACGGGTTTTTTGAGGTAGTGCCATGAGCTTTTATGACGTCATCCGAACCTACCGGTGGGAGGAGATCGCCGGGGAGATCGGGCGCCGCTCCCGTCCGGACGTGGAGCGGGCGCTCGCCGCCCGCAGCCCCGGCCTCGACGACCTACTGAGCCTCCTCTCGCCCGCGGCTGGCCCCTTTCTCGAAGAGTTGGCCCAGCGGGCCCATCGGGTGACCGTACAGCGCTTCGGCCGGGTGATGGGGATGTTCGCCCCGCTCTACCTGTCGAACGTCTGCACCAACCGTTGCGTCTACTGCGGCTTCAACGCGGCAAATGTTGTCGCCCGGGTCACGCTGACACCGGAAGAGGCCGAGCGCGAAGGGGCGTCGATACGCCGGCTAGGGTTCCGGAGCGTCCTTCTCCTCTCGGGCGAGGCCCCGCAGGTCGTCACCGAGGAGTATTTCAAAGGGGTACTGGAGAAGCTCCGTCCCCACTTCAGCTCGATCGGTATCGAGATGTTTCCCATGACGGTCGAGCGGTACCGGGAGCTGATCGGCCAGGGGGTGGACAGCCTGACCGTCTTCCAGGAGACGTACGATGAGGCGCGCTATGGAGAATTCCACCCTGCGGGGAGGAAGAGCGATTATCGCTGGCGGCTGGAGACGCCGGAGCGGGGTGGAGCGGCGGGGTTTCGGCGTCTGGGGATCGGTCCCCTGCTGGGGTTGAACGACTGGCGGGTGGAAGGGTTTTTTGTCGGCCTCCACGCGAACTACCTCTTGCGGAACTGCTGGAAGTCGCAGGTAGCGATCTCCTTCCCGCGCCTCCGTTCTTCGGCGGGCGGGTATGCACCACCTGCGCCGGTCGGCGACCGCGACCTGGTCCAGTTGATCTGCGCCCTCAGGCTCGTTCTGCCCGACGCGGGCTTCACCCTTTCCACCCGGGAATCGCCCGTCCTTCGCGATCACCTCATACCGCTGGGGATTACCACCATGAGCGCCGGCTCCCACACCGAACCGGGAGGCTATGCCAGCGCGAGCGGGGGGGTGGCGCAATTTGCGGTGGCGGATGAACGCTCACCTGGGACGGTGGCGGAGGTGCTCCGCCAGCGGGGGTACGAACCGGTCTGGAAAGAGTGGGATGCCGCCTTGGCGTCTTGAGGAGAAGCGATTTGTCGAAAGGGGGAGCAATGGAGATTCGGGTGAATGGGGAATTAAGGCAGTGGGATCGCTCCGTCACGGTTCGTGATCTCCTGGAGGCCTTGGGCATCCGTCCCGAAGCGGTTGTTGTAGAGCGGAACATGCAGATCGTGCCGCGCGAGCGGGTGGCCGAAGAGATGGTTGAGGACGGAGACTCGATCGAGATCATCCGGCTGGTGGGAGGTGGGTGAATGAACAGGGTGATGAGAAAAGAGAAATTCCTGCAGGTCGACCTCTATCCGGTCACCTGTGAACGGCTTTCCGCTGGAAGGTCGAACCTCGATCTCCTGGAGGCGGCGATCCGCGGCGGGGCGAAGATCATTCAGCTCAGGGAGAAGGAGCTCCCGTCCGGGGATCTCTACCGGATGGCCCTCGCGTTTCGGAAGATCACCGCCGACGCCGGGATGCTGCTCATGATCAACGACCACGTCGATATCGCGCTTGCGGTGGATGCCGACGGGGTCCATCTGGGGCAGAAGGATCTTCCCCTTTCCGCAGCGCGACGGATCGCGCCCGAGCTACTCATCGGGATCTCCACCCATTCCCGTGAAGAAGCCCTGAAGGCCCAGGGCGAGGGCGCCGATTACGTCAACATCGGCCCGATCTTTCCCACCCGGACCAAGGAGGGGGTGACCCGGTTCCTGGGTCCCGAGGCGATCCCGGGGATCGCTGCGGGTCTCGAGATCCCCTTCACCGTCATGGGGGGGATCAGCGGCGCCAACATCGAAAAGGTGGTCGCGCAGGGGGCGCGCAGGGTGGCCGTGGTGACGGCCGTCACCATGGCCGCTGATATGGCCGGAGCGGTTGCCGCCCTGCGGGAAACAATCAGAAGCTCCAGAGCAGGTTGACCGCCATGATGATCATGGCGGTCACCGGCACGATCCGGAGCACCTTCGGCGGTTATGTATGCCTTTCGCCGAAGACCTCTGCCTGGAAGGTGGAGAAGCACGCACCCTTCCGCCAGGCGGAGGCGGGAAGGCCGGCCTTGCAGCTCAAGTTGTCCAGCATCTCTTCGAGCCCCCATCCCTGCTCCGGGGCGACCTGGGGGAGGAAGACCGCCGAACAGCCCCCCTTCTGGAGAAGAACGCCGTCCCGTCCGACGACGATGTCCCCGGGGCCGGAGACGGGCTTCATCGGGGTGAGGACGGATATCTCGATCTCCAGCTCGGGCACCTCCTGGATGGTGAGCCGGCAAAAGCGGGGATCCTCGAAGGCGGCCTGGAGCGCCATCATCCCGACAAGCGGGGCGAGCGGCCGGTCTGGGATCATGTGGCCGATGCAGCCTCGCAGGCTGCCCCGTTTCTTGAGAGTGACGAAGACGCCACGCGATTCCCTCGCGGCGGGAGAAAAACCCCGGGGGAGGGGGACCATCTGCACCGTCAGGAAGCGGGTGATCGTTTCCCGGGCGAGGGCGAGGAGCCCTTTCTTATCCTTCTCCGTGAGGGTGCCGGCTGCGACGGTTTCCGTTGCTGGAGCGGCCTTGACTGGTTTCAGGCCAGACCCCAGGACGACCGCCCCGTAGCCAACAACGCGATCCCGCTCGCCGATGGGGAGATCCCCGGAGTTCGCGTAACTCACGACCCGTCCGCCGGTCGCGCCCATGGCTTTCGCGGCCGCCATCGCCGCCATGATCGGGGCCTCGCCGCAGGCGCTGGTGTCCAATCCCTGGATACGGCGGGCCATCTGGGTCTGGATCGCGGCTTGAAAAACGGCGGGGTCGAGGGTGGGGATCGCCGCGAGCGTTGTATGGTCCACCGTCTCTGCATCCGCGGCAGAGGGATAGTGGGAGAGGTCGGAGCTCGCGACGACAAGCGCCCGCCGCCCTTTCATGACCTTGGCCAGAGTGGCGCCGAAGCGATCGCAAAAGGCCGCGTCCACTTGGCCAACGATAGCCGGGAGGATCATCGCCTTCGGGAAGAGGACCTGGATAAAGGGGACCTGGACCTCGACCGAATGCTCGCGGGTGTGCGGAGCCGCGTCCGCCGCGCAGTCGGGACTGGCGGCGATGAGAGCGGCAACGGCCTCCTCGTCCACCAGGGCGACTCCAAGGGGGGTCTTGAAGCCTGCGCCGGGGTAAAGGGCGATCTTCCGGAGCGCCGGAGCCGTGTGGTTCGTCCCGAGGATGACGATTGTGTCATAATCCCGGCCCCGGGCCTGGTTGTAACCGTCGGCGCAGATCTGGCCGGAGAAGATGTAGCCGGCATGGGGGACGACGATGGCCAGGGGGTCCTTTGCCTGTGCCGGCAGGGCATCCTCCATGAATTTTTCGATGGAAAGCTTGAGGACCGACGACGATTCCGGATAGAACTTCCCGGCGACGGCGGCGGGGCGGATTGCGCCGCCATCCTTTCCCACCCGGCCGGGTACGGCGATCCCCAGGCTGAGGACGGTAAGCGGCATACCGATGTACGTGAAATCCATTGCTGATCTCCTTTCGGTTCCGGACGCCGGTAGACATCCTGTGCATCGTCCATCGGCTCGGTCGCTATCAAGGATGAGTCGTCCGTACGGGGTTCTTACCGAAGCGTTTTCTCAGTTCCGCTTTGCATTGGATAACGCCCGCTTTACCGTCGGCGCAAGCTGGTCGAGGCGGCTCTTGAAAACGCAGTCGTTGGCCCCCATGGCGAGGAACTCGCTTATCTTATTGCCGTTTTCGTCAAAGGCGCCCGTCACGATGATGAAGGGTACCTCGGGATGCAGCCTCTTTGCCTCGACCAGCGCCAATGCGCCGGTATACTGGGGAAGATCGTAGTCGGAGAGGATCAGATCGGGGGAAAAATTCTGAAGCGCCTGCACATACTCTCTTTCGTTCTTGACCCATTTGGAGGTAAAGGCGATTCCCGCCTCCTGCAGCTCGAATTCCATCAGATCGTTATCGCTTGCCCTATCTTCCAGTATGAGGATGCGCACCGCTTTCTCCATGACCAAGTACCGAAATGTTATCTGGTTGATCATTTTTTCCCTTTTGCAGGCAGCGTACGGGATTTATCGGCAGAAAGCTATAGGGTTTAAATGGCTGCACTTTGGTAGGCAGAACCTACATGGTGCAGGCCCGCCCCTTCAGGTCGAAGAGCAAGCGGAGTACGCCCTTGGTGGTTTCGCTGAAGAGTTTTGCTGTAAAAGGCTGCTGTGCGGCCCGCTTCGAGATCTCCGCCAGTGTCGGATAGATGTGCACCGTCCCGGCCAGTGTCGAAAGACGGACGCCGGCGTTCAGGGCGAGCACCCATTCATGGATCAGCTCTCCGGCATGCGGACCGATGATCTGGCAGCCCAGGAGCTTTCCCTGCGGACTCGTAAGCAGTTTGATCTTCCCTGTGGTTTCGCCTTCGGCCAGTGCCCGATCGTTACCCGCGAAGGGCTCCTCGAAGAGGCGGTAGGCGATTCCCGCCTTCGCCGCCCGCTTTTCGTTGAGGCCGATGCTTGCCACCTCCGGGTCCGTGTAGGTGCACCAGCCGATCTTTCCGTAATCCGCCTTCCGCGGGAGGCGAAGGATCGCGTTGGTGACCGCGATCCCCCCCTCGTAGCCGGCGACGTGGGTGAAGGGGAGCTGGCCGTTCACGTCGCCGCAGGCGTAAATGTGGGGGACGTTGGTCCTCATCCGTGCATCCGTGGGGATCCCCCGGGGATTGAATGCCACGCCGGCGGCCTCGAGGCCGAGGCCGTCGATGTTCGGTTTACGTCCCGCCGCAACGAGGATCGCATCGCCCGTCAGAGGCGTCGCCGCTCCCTGGCCCGTAGCCGGGGCTACGGTGAGCGTGACGGACCGGCCTTCCCGTCTGGCGTTAATCGCCTTGGTTCCGGTCAGAATGGCGATCCCCTCCGCCTCGAGATGCCTCCGAAGTGCCGCTGCAATATCGGCATCCTCCGGGCCGAGGATCTGCTCCATGAATTCCACAACCGTGACCCGGGAGCCAAGGCGGGCGAAGGCCTGTGCCAGCTCCAGGCCGATCGGACCGCCCCCGAGGACGAGGAGGCGCTCCGGAAGCCGCCGCTGGGAGAAGACGGTTTCATTGGTCCATACCGGGAGATCCGCCAGCCCCTCGACGGGCGGGAGCACGGGGCTCGATCCCGTGGCGATGATCCAGGCCTTCGCCGAGATACGGCGTCCGTCGACGGCAACCCGGTGGCCGTCCACAAATGCCGGTTGTCCGAAGCGGACCTCCGCCCCCAGGCCGCAGAACCGCGCGGGGGAGTCGTGCTCCTGTATCCGGTCGATGACGCCCCGGACGCGGTCCATGACCGTCCCGAGCTCTACCGGCGGCCGGACCATGTCCGGCAGGCCGAACGCCTTCAGACGGCCGGTCTGCGCCCAGACACCCGCCGTCCTGATCAGGGTCTTCGAGGGGACACAGCCCACGTGGAGGCAATCTCCGCCCAGCCGGTCCGATTTTTCGATGAGGATGGTCCCGGCGCCGAACTGCGCCGCCCCCGCCGCTGCCGTCAGTCCCGCTGCGCCACCCCCGATCACCCCGAGGTCGTAATCATATGTTGCCATAGTATCCCCCTGCTGGTTACCTTGCCCGGTTATGCTCCCTGCCGCTCAATGACGAGCAGTCGGCTGCATTTCTGCTCAAATCTTCCGCCCGGCCTGACAACGGCATGGTGGTGGGGTGTGGCCTTTCCGACGAGGAGGCTGCGGGCAGCGGCGGACAAAGATAATGTCAAATTGAATTGTTAGCGACTTATTGAATAAATGGGTTTTCCCTTTTTGTCAAGAACAATGGGGAAAAATTCGGGGAAAAGATAACGGATCCCTCAGAGCGGACAGCGGCGACGGGCCATGGTCCGGAGAAAGGGCCGCTGCCGGAGAACGAGGGGAACGGAAAGGTCTTATCGGGGTATCTCTTCCCCCTGGCCGGGGATCTCCGCAGGTGCCGGACGATCGGTACTCCTATCGTCTGTACGGGAAACGTCGCTTTGGAAAGCCGGTTCCGTTTCGTCCTTCGGCTGCCTGGCTTCCGCGCGACGGGCCGCCTTGTCCTTTTGCTTCTGTTGCCGGGCGAGTTCACGCTGTCGCTTCTCGAAGGTGAATTTTGTTCTTGCCATCGTTTGCCGCCACTTGCCTTTCTTTCCCTTCGGGAATCATTGCGAACGAAAAAAGGGGCGTCCCGGTGCGATTCTCGCGCGCCGGAACGCCCCTTGGGTCATAACGATAAAACTACACGGGTTTTACGTTTTCGGCCGCGGGGCCTTTTTGGCCCTGTGCGACGTCGAAACTGACACGCTGGCCCTCGGCTAACGTCTTGAAACCGCCCGCCTGAATGGCGCTGTAATGGACAAACAGGTCCCCGCCGCCATCCTTTTCGATAAACCCGAAGCCCTTCTGCTCATTGAACCACTTCACTGTACCTTCTGACATCTTTGCATCCTCCTTTCATAAATTTTTACTCAGTCGGATGAACACGATGACAGAAAGAAAAAAACCGCCAGACTCTTTAAGAGCATAGCGGCTGCCTTTGCACTTCAAAATGTCTTTATCCAACTTATCCTCTACCTTGACCGAGACTACCGGGAAAAATGTATGGAGAGTTTATACAGTGAATGACGGAAGGAAGTCAAGGATTATTTCGAACTATTTTTGCGCCTATCGATTCAAACCTCCCGACAGGTGAACGGGAAGATAATTTTGCCTTCCTTTTGCAGCCATTTTCATGATAAGGAAAATGGCATTATTTTAGTGAAAATCCGGATACTATCTATCCGGATGGATACCGGAAGTGGATAATTACTATCCATTATCCCTCCTGGCTGCGGAAGAACGAATGAAAATAGCCTAATTATTTATGGTTGTTAGCTAAAAGGCGTGACTGGCATGCAGGTTGCTCTTCTCCCTGCGGGGGAGTGACGGTCCGCAGGGAGCCGCAAAATGACACGCAAGTCCCCCGAGGAGGACGGCAGAAAGGGCGGTGGGTGGTGGCATCAAAGGCAGAGGGAATGAGGGTTTACCTGAGGAGATTCGTTTTCATTATTGTCGGCTTCTGTCTGCTCGCGCCATCTGCAGGGGCGGCGGAGGAGCTGATCGGGAAGGGCGAGACGCTGGACCTCCAGCGTTGTCTCATGATCGCTCTGGAGCGGCATCCAAGCCTCTTGGCGGCAGCTGGCACCCTCCGGGCTGGCGACAGCCGAGTCGGCCAGGCCAGATCCGGATATTATCCGCAGGTCAGCGGGTCAGTCGGTTACAACCGAGCGGATCCGATATCCACGTCTGCGGGGCCGGGCGGTACGGTCGGGGGAGTCGTCTACGACAGCTACTCTTCCACCCTGTTACTGAGCCAGAACCTCTATGATTTCGGCAAGACGTCCACGCAGGTGAAGGTCCAGGAGCTGAATCGGGATTCCTTCCGGTCAGACCTGGAGAATGTCCGTGCCCAGGTGATCTTCGGTGTCAAACAGGCCTACTTCGGGCTTCTGCAGGCAAGGGGGAACCGGGATGTAAGCCGGGAGGTCGTGGGACAGTTTCAGCATCATCTCGAACAGGCCCGGGCGTTTTTCGAGATCGGGACGAAACCGAAGTTCGATGTCACCAAGGCCGAAGTTGATCTCTCCAACGCGCAACTGAACCTCCTGAGGGCCGAAAACGCCCTCCGGCTTGCCCAGGTGGCGTTGAACAACGCCATCGGCTTGCCGGAGGCGCGGGAATACGAGATCGCCGAGCAGTTCTCCTTTCAACGCGTGGAGGTCAATCTGGAGGAAACGCTGAGAAAAGCCTATGACCGGCGGCCGGATCTCCAGTCGATCCTCATGAGGAAGCGATCTCAGGAACAGAGTATCGAACTTGCACGGAGGGGGTACTATCCGTCTCTATCGGGTAACGCCAGTTACGGGTGGGGCGGAAGCGGGGGCGATTTCCCCTTGGATCAGGGCTGGAGCTTCGGCGCCCAGCTGAGTATCCCCCTGTTCACCGGTTATTTGACGAAGTACCAGATCGATGAGGCGAGGGCCAATCTGGAGGTCCTGGCGGCGAATGAAGCGCTGCTGAGGCAGAGCATCTACCAGGACGTCAGGCAAGCATGGCTGAACATGCGGGAGGCGGCTGACCGGATTGTGGTGGCGGAGCTGTCCGTCCGTCAGGCCACGGAGAATCTGGAGCTGGCCAACGGCCGGTACACCTCTGGGGTGGGGAACCCCATCGAGGTGACCGACGCCCTCGTGGCGGCGAGCAATGCAAAAACGGCGCACATTTCGGCTCTCTACGATTATAAGGTGGCGCAGGCATCGCTGGAGAAGGCGGCGGGGGAAAAATGATAAAGAAGATCGTTGTTGCCGTTGTTTTGATCGGACTTCTGGCAGCGGGCTGGTTTACTCTCTTCAAGAGCAAGGGAAACGGCGTCCAGTTCCGGACGGAACGGGTGACGCGGGGGGATCTGCGCGCTACGGTGACCGCAACCGGAACGGTGAGTGCGGTGACCACGGTCCTCGTGGGCACCCAGGTTTCGGGGACGGTCAAGGAGCTTTTCGTGGATTTCAACACCCCGGTGAAAAAAGGGCAGCTCCTGGCCCAGATCGACCCGGCGCTTTCCGAGGCGAGGATGGCGCAGGCAAAGGCGAATCTTCAGGTCGCCGAGGCCAACGTGCAGAAGGCAGAGGTAACCCTTCAGGATGCCACGCGGACGCTGGAGAGGAATCGGGCCCTCTTCGCCAAAAACTACATCGCCCGGAGCGACCTGGATACGGCGGAAACGAGCCAGTTGTCGGCCCAGGCCCAACTGAACGCCGCAAAGGCGCAGGTGGAGCAGAACAGGGCGGCGCTCCAGCAGGAAGAGACCAATCTTCGCTACACCCGGATCCTTTCACCGGTGGACGGGGTGGTCATCTCCCGGAACGTGGATATTGGACAGACCGTGGCCGCGAGCTTCCAGACCCCGACGCTCTTCAGCATCGCCCAGGATCTGACTCGGATGCAGATCGATACGAATGTGGACGAGGCGGATATTGGCCGGATCATGGTCGGCCAGACAGTCCAGTTTACCGTCGACGCCTACCCCGATGCCCAGTTTCCCGGGAAGGTGTCGGAGATCCGGAATGCGCCCATAACGGTCCAGAACGTTGTTACCTATGACGTGGTGGTCAGGGTGGCCAATCCGGAACATAAATTG
>VFSW01011334.1_pt1 | contig 12542 bp, 6 predicted proteins | sample 5358111 | NCBI WGS metagenome assembly VFSW01 (sample SAMN11554181, study PRJNA540505) | mine drainage metagenome | isolation source: sediment from site ElyBrook_90M | place: USA: Ely Copper Mine, Vershire, VT | collected 2017
TCGACACGTTCACTGCCAACGGCAACGACAACACGCTCAACGTCGGCGTCATCAACACCGTCACCGATACGGGCACCGGCAATACCCTTGATACCTTATGGGGCGACGATAAGGTCACGTTCGGCAATGACGTCTCCGCCACGGTCACCGGCAACAGCGCCGAGAACACGCTGACCTGTAGCGCCGGCGACAGCCTTACCGCGTCGGGCAATACGATCGACCTGGGCAACGGCCTCACCCTCGACAGCCTCACGGGCAACAGCGACATCCTCGACGGCGGCACCAACGACACCCTGACCTGTTCGGGCAACAGTGACACCTTGAACCTGGGTAGCGGCAGCCTCGTCACGGCGACCGGTACGGATACCGGAGATCAGCTGAATTTGAGCAGCGGCACCCTCGACTTCAACGCCAGTGATAGTTCGACGATGAATGTCACGGGCTCCAATGACATCTCCTACTCCGATAACGCGTTATCCCTGAGCGCCCTCAACTTTTCCGGGACGGGTGACGTCGCATATTGGGATAACACCGGCAACAACTCGAATGTGTCCGAGTACTTCGATCCAAATAGCACTGTGGCTCTGGAATGTGATTTTTACAGCGGCGGAGTGAACGGGCAGGGCACCGGGACGGACGCATACTTGAATTTTACGGGCGGTGGATCGCAACACTACATGTTCTCTGGCCTGCCGTCGGATGTGACGGAGCAAGTCGACATGTTCACGGGTGCATTCAACGGGTCCACCAATATGGGCACCGAAACGGCGGTTGGCACCGATTTTACTGCGGGGAACTCCCAGGTCGAGCTGCTGGATTCAGGCGTCAGTGGCGTATCCACGATCTATGAGAATTTTTCGGGATCCAACGGTACCGGCACCCACCTGGACGATTATTTGAATCTCTCTAGCGGTAGTTCACAGGAAGACATCCTCACCGGATTATCGACCGGCGTGACCGAGCAGGCGGATTTGTTTGCGGGGGGCACGTATAACGGCACCACCGACACTGGGACCCTCAACGAAATCGGCACAGATTATTCGACCAACTCATCGCAGCTGCAGTTCTTAAACCCGGGCATCAGCGGTGTGTCCACGGTGTACGAGGACTTCTCGGGGCTCAACGGCGCTGGCACCAATCTGGGGGATTATCTGGACTTTCAGAGTGGCGGTACCGAGAAAGTTCTCTCCACCGGCTTGTCGACCGGGGTGGCCAATCAAGTCGATATGTACACGGGAACATATGACGGCTCGACCACATCGAGCCTTGGAAGCGAAATGGCCATCGGGACGGATTTGTCGAGCGCAACTTCCGGGGGCGATTTGTCCCAGCTTCAGCTTCTGGATTATTCGAATAATTTGCCGACCGGCGTCACCACGGAGTACGAGAATTTCTCGGGGCTCTACGGTGGCGGCAGCAATACGAGCGATTTCTTGGACCTGTCGAATAGCACATCGCAGGAATTCTTCAACAACGGATTGCCAACCGGAACGACCCAGCAAGTGCAACTCTACGACGGCACGTACGGGGGTCTGTACGGAAGCAATTCATCACTGACCATGACCGGGGTGGGTGACAATTATTCTAACGACACGTGTTCATCGCTCTTTTACAACCCGGAATCGGGGGTTTCTTCCGAGAGCGTCTATTCGTCGGGCTCCCTGGAAGCGCTGGGCAGCGAGCTCAATGCCTCGTTCGATTTTTCCGCGGGTGGTTCCCAGTATCAGCAATTTACCGGCCTCGCGAGCGGAGTATCGATGGAGTACGCGGATTATTCCGGCGCCAATGAAACGGGTCAGTTGGATAATCTCACGGAAGACTTCACGAGCGGTGAATCGCAAACAAGTCTTTATAACTATGCCTCTACGAACGGGATCTCTTCTGAAACCGACCTCTGGTCCGGTCTCAACGACGGCGGCTACCGCTTGGCCTCCGACCTCGTTACCACCACCGGCGCGAAAATTGACACGGTCTATGACTACAGCAACGGCACCCTGGCGTCATACGATGAGTCTTTCTACAGCAGCACCAATGCGCTCCTCGGTACCGCGGATTTCAATTCGAGCGGGACGTTTACTGGCGGCGATTCATCCCTGTCCGGTCTCGGGTCTTTTGGTACCGATGGCAACGTCGGCTATGGTTACTCGGTGTATAACGGGAATCAAAATCTCGGTGGCTATACTCCATTGAGTTCCTCCTTTGACTACACGCCAACCCTATCGTCGGGGTACGGCTATATTCCCAGCAGTTACCTCGGTGGGTACTCTGGTGGTTCCTTCGGTAGTTTCGGCGGTGGCTATAGCTTCGGCGGGGGTTATAGCTTCGGTGGCTACGGATTTGCCGGAAATGCCTCAGAGGCGGTGAACAGCAAGAATATCGGTATCATCGCCCAGTACGACCAGCAACACTGGAACGGGGCAGCCGCTACCGCTGCAGAAAACGCCCTGCAACAGGCGCACGGTATCGCCACGTCGTCCGCCGGGACTGGCAGCGCGGTGCTCGAGGGCGGCAAATGGGATCAGCGGGTGATCACCTGGAGCTTGGCGGATAGTCCTGGAACGAGCGCATCGCCCTTCAGCAGCTACATGAATAGCACTGACGCATCGGCGGTTCAGGATGCGATCAATGCCTGGGCGGCAGCGATGCCTGGGGTCACCTTTGAGCAGGTGGCGGATTCATCACAGTCCGACATTCGAATCGGCTTTGGCGATTTCAACACCGCCACCACGGGGATTGTCGGTTACACGAGTGGCCGCATCAACCAAGGGCAGTTTGCGCCCGGTATGATCGTTCGGGTGGAGGACCCGACGCAAGACCCCCTGGTGCCCGGTTCCAATGGGCAACAGGTCTATACCGGTACCGATGCCACACTCACCCAGGCCATCGAGCACGAGCTCGGCCATGCCTTAGGATTCGGCCTCAACACCGATTCGAACTCGATCATGTACTATCTCCTCAATTCGAGTAACAGGTCACTCGATAGTACTGACATCTCCGGGGCCGCATCGTTGTATGGCTCAACGACCCCAACTGCCACAGGCAGCACCACCGGCTACAGCAGTGCGAGCCAACTGGTTCAGGCCATGGCGAGCGTCAATACCGCTTCTGGGGCGACGGATCAGTTCTCGGTGCCGGCCGACATGTTGGCCCACAACATCAACTTGGCGTCAGCGCCCATGCTAAAGATGCATGCCTAGCATTCAACATTCAATAAGAAATCCGGGGTGCCCCAAGCTTTCTCGTTTTCGATGGAGGTTTGGGCAAAAAAAGGGGGGTCGGTACGTTTGTACCGATATAGCAATTCATGAACGTGCATTTCATCTCTGGGCTGCCTAGGTCCGGCTCCACGCTGCTTGCGGCGATCCTGCGCCAGAATCCTCGCTTTCATGCGGCGATGACGAGCCCCATGGCACTGGTGTTCGGCGCCTTGCACCCGAAAATGAACGGCGGCGAGTTGGGCATATTCTTCGACGATGCCAAGCGCTCAGCCATTTTGAGGGGGGTGTTCGAAAACTATTACCCGGACACGCCGGATGATCATGTGGTGTTCGACACCAACCGCACCTGGACCGGACGCGCTGCATTGCTCGGCGCACTGTTCCCGCGGGCGCGGATTATCTGTTGCGTGCGGGAGATCGGCTGGATCATCGATAGCATCGAACGGATGCTCGTCAGAAATCCATTGCGACTCTCGCGCATGTTCAATTTCCAGCCGGGCGCATCCATTTACGTGCGTGTTGAAACCCTCATGAATTCGGACAAGGGCCTGATCGGCCTTTCCTGGAGCACACTGCGCGAAGCCTGGTTTGGAGAGAACGCCTCCCGTCTGGTTCTCGTGCCGTACGATCATCTCGTGAAGACCCCGAAACGTACGATAGATGCGCTCTACGCGGAGCTCGGGGAGCCGCCGTTTGACCATGATTTCGAGAACGTGCTCTACGAGGAGCCGGATTACGATAGCTCCATCGGCATGCCGGGGTTACACACCGTCCGTCGCAAGGTGGCGTTTCAGGAACGCAAGCTGTGTATTCCGCCAGACGTCTTCGCCAAATACGAGACAGCTCAGTTCTGGGCTACACCGGAGCTCAACACGCGGGGTGTGAAGATACTTTAAATTGTCTGGGGAGTTGCTTTGCGATTGGGGATCTATGTATGCACGCCGACTCAGGAGTTTCATCATTATTGACCATCGCCGGGTATCACGGGATCCCGGCCGATGAGGCACAGTTACGGCATGAGTTCGGGGCGGAGGATTTTTCCGCGACCACCATTCTCCTGGCGGCCAAGAGCCTGGGTATGGCGGCCAGGGTCGTTCAGCAAGACCCCGCACGCCTTGAGCGGGCGCCCCTGCCGGCCATTGCCATGGACCGGGAGGGGGGCTTCTTCGTTGTCGGCAAGTATGTGGCCGGCGGTGACGCCGGGGCGAGAATCCTGGTCCAGCGCCCGGGTGATCCACCCCAAATCCTGCCGCTGACGGATTTCCTGGCGCAGTGGTCCGGAGAGTTGATCCTTTTTACCTCCCAGGCCAGCTATGCCGGGGATATCGCCAAGTTCGACTTCAGCTGGTTTATCCCTGCCATCGTCAAATACCGCAAGTTGATCGGTGAAGTCCTGCTGATTTCCTTCGTGCTGCAGATCATTGGTCTGGTGACCCCCTTGTTCTTCCAGGTAGTTATGGACAAGGTATTGGTCAATCAGGCCATGAAGACGCTCGATGTCATCGCGATAGGATTGCTGACCGCGACCCTGTTCGAGGCGCTGCTCACGGGTATCCGTACCTATGTCTTTGCGCACACCAGCAGCAAGATCGATGTGGAACTCGGCGCGCGACTCTTTCGGCATCTGTTGGCTCTCCCGATTGCCTACTTCCAGGCGCGACGGGTGGGCGATTCGGTCGCGCGTATCCGGGAGCTGGAGCACATCCGCTCCTTTCTTACCGGAAACGCCATCACCCTGGTGATGGATTTGCTCTTTTCTTTCGTCTTCCTGGGCGTAATGCTCTGGTACAGCGCCTGGTTGACGTTGATCGTCGTGGTGTCGATCCCGCTCTACGCGGTGCTGTCGCTCATCTTTACGCCAATTCTGCGTGCCAGGCTCAATGAGAAATTCAACCGCGGCGCCGAAAATCAGGCGTTTCTGGTGGAAACCATCAGTGGCATCGACACCGTGAAAGCCATGACAGTGGAACCGCGCTGGGTCCAGAAATGGGAGAAGCAGCTCGCGTCCTACGTCTCCTCGAGCCTCTCGGCCAGGAACGTCGCCATGGTCGCGAGTGGTGGGGTAACGCTGATCAGCAAGTTGGTGACGGTGGCGATCATGTGGATGGGTGCAAGGCTTGTGGTGGACGGAAAATTGACCGTGGGCGAACTGGTCGCGTTCAATATGTTCGCGGGCCAGGTTTCGAGTCCCATTCTGCGCCTAGCCCAACTGTGGAATGACTTTCAGCAGGTCGGTATCTCCATGCAGCGTCTGGGGGACATTCTCAATACGCACACCGAAGTACTGGGACAAAAGACCCGACTTCCGCGCTTGACCGGGGCGATCGAATTCGACCATGTATCGTTCCGGTACCGCCCCGACACAGCGGACGTCCTGCGCGCCGTCACCCTCAAGATCGCGCCGGGCGAGGTAATCGGTGTTGTCGGCCGTTCGGGCTCCGGCAAGAGCACCCTCACCAAGCTGGTGCAACGATTGTACGTGCCGGATCGCGGCCGTGTCCTGATCGATGGGCAGGACATCGCGATCATCGACACCACCTCTCTGCGCCAGCAGATCGGCGTTGTTCTGCAGGAAAATACACTCTTTAACCGATCCGTTCGTGACAACATCGCCTTGTCCAACCCGGCACTTCCGATCGAGGCCGTCATGGAAGCGGCCAGGCTCTCTGGAGCGCATGAGTTCATCTGCGAGCTGCCCGAGGGCTACGACACTCAGGTGGGCGAACGCGGAACGAGTTTATCGGGCGGCCAGCGCCAACGCATCGCGATTGCCCGCGCGCTCATCAGCAACCCGCGCATTCTGATCTTCGACGAGGCAACGAGTTCGCTCGACTACGAGTCGGAGCGAATCATTCAGGATAACATGCGCCGAATATGCGCCGGTCGCACGGTGTTAATCATTGCGCATCGCCTGTCGGCTGTGCGCGACGCCAATCGCATCATAGTGCTGGAGAGGGGGCAGATTGCGGAGCAGGGATCGCATAGTGAGTTGGTGTCCCAGACCGAGGGCATTTACGCGCACCTCAATCAGCTGCAACTGGGTCGTGTATGAGTGTCAAGCTCAAGGTCGAGGCCTATGCCGGCCTGCTGCGGCATTATCGGGAAATATTTCGGTTCTCCTGGAATAACCGCCGCGCATCAGGTGGCAACCTGTTCACTGCATCCGAGGCGGAGTTTCTGCCCGCGGCCTTGTCGCTCCAGGAGCGTCCCGTTTCCCCCGCCGCCCGATGGACGGCCAAGATCCTCGTGGGTTTGCTGATCGCGCTGATCCTCTGGGCCATTCTGGGCAAGATCGACATCGTTGTGAATGCCTCTGGCAAGATCATTCCCAGCGGGCGCACCAAGGAGATCGCCTCGGTCGACGTGGCCAAGGTCGTGGCCTTGCACGTCGAGGACGGCCAGACGGTTCGGGCGGGCGAGGACCTGATCGATCTGGACGCGGACGCCTCCAACGCCGAGCTGGACAAGGCGACGGCGGACGCCACCGCGGCCCGGCTGCAAGAGGCCACCGCCCGGGCCTTGATCGCGGCGGTCAACCACCGGGCGCCGCCTCGTCTGCCTCCGATTCCGGGTACGCCGCGGAGCGTATGGCGGAGTGCGCAAGCGCAACTGGCCGCCCAGTACCAGGACGTCATCGCCCAGCTGCGCCGCCTCGACAGCGACATTGCGGACTACCGGGAGGAGCTGCCGCTGGCCACTCAGAGGGCGCGCGACGACGCGGCCCTGGCCAAAGACCATGACGTGTCGACGCACGACTGGCTGAAGCGGGAACAGGCCCGGGTCGACCTCGCGGGGAAGCTGGCGGACGCCGTCAACCAGCGCACGACACTGATCGCGGACACGAAGCAGACCGCCTATGCATCGCTGACTGCCGCCACCAAGGCACTGGCCGATGCCGAGGCGGAAATCGCCAAGGCCGCCGCGCAAAGCGGGCTTATGACCCTGACGGCACCGGTCGACGGCACTGTTCAGCAGCTCACTGTGCACACCGTCGGGGGCGTTGTGCCCGCCGCCCAGACGCTGATGGTGATCGTCCCGAGGCAGCCGCGCATCGAGGTCGATGCCCGGATCGCCGACAAGGACATCGGGTTCATCAGGGTGGGGCAGCGCGCCTCGGTCAAGATCGACGCTTTTGACTACACCCGGTACGGCGCCGTCCCTGCGCACGTGACGGAGGTCTCCCAGGACGCGATCCGGACCAAGACGGGAGGCCTCGTCTATACAGTGAGGTTGCTGCTCGCGAAATCCACGATTTTCGTTGATGGCCGTGCCATGCCCTTGAGCCCGGGCATGGCGGTGAAGGTGGGTATCCGGACCGGCAAACGCCGGATCATCGAGTATTTCCTGAGTCCTCTCAAACGGTACCAGCGGGACAGCCTCCATGAGCGCTAGGCGCGGCCGGCGCGCGCTGCGCTGGGCGCGTGTCATCGGGTTGTGGGGCAGCGTATTGGTGTCGTGTCCGGCCTCGGCTTTTCATTTCATGACCGACCCTTTGCGCGCGGCGCCCCCGGTGCTCGAAACGGGCACGACTTTGCCGGGGGACCAGGCACCGGCGCCCTGTCCGGTCTCGGAAGATTTCTCCCAACCGCTGTCGCTGGCGCGGGCGGTGGATTTAGCGTTGTGCAACAATCCGCAGATCCAGGCCGCTTGGGCCGATATCAAGGTTCAGGCCGCGGCGGTGGGCGAGGCACGCGCCGCGTACCTGCCGACGCTCTCGGCGTCCGTGGGCAGGCTGCGCACCAACACCAACTACCCGGGTTCGCCGATCGCGGCCACCACCGGGTCTGGCAACACCGTCTATGGTTCGTTCAGCTGGCGATTGTTTGATTTCGGCGCACGCGCGGCCAATCGAAAGTCCGCCAACGCGCTACTGGCGGCCGCACTCGCCACCCACGATGCCATGCTGCAACAGACCCTGGATCAGGTGATTGAGGCATACTTCGACGCCGTGACCAAGCGCTCGATCTGGAGGGCCAAGACCCAGGATGAGGCGATCGCCCGCGGGACGCTGGCGGTGGCCAGGCAGCGTGAGGCGGGCGGCGCCGATACCACCAACGATGTTTTGCAGGCCACGACGGCGTACGCCCGTGCGGCGCTCGACATGAACCGCGCACGGGGCGATTACCGCAAGGCGCTGGCTGTGCTGACCTATACGATGGGCGTGCCGATGGAATCCCATCTGATTCTGGCCAACGATCTGGAAGATAAAAGCCGTCCGGCGACGCGGGATTTGGAGGCCTGGCTGCGTGAGGCCGAGAAGCACCATCCGGCCATTGTTGCCGCCCGGGCGCAGTGGCGCGCGGCGCAAGACAAGGTAGCCGCCACCCGATCGCAAGGCTGGCCCACCGTGGATTTCACGGCCAACTATTACCAGAACGGCTACCCCGGACAGGGCCTGGCGAATATTCCGACCCATATCCGAACGGTCGGAATTATGCTCACCATTCCGATTTTCAATGGCTTTTCGCAAACGTATGAGATCGAGGGAGCGAAAGCACAGGCCGAACAGCTCAAAGCCGAGATGCAGGACACGCAAAACACTGTCCTCAAGGCGGTAGTCGAAGCCTGGGCGGATGCGCGGTCCGCCCTGCAGAACCTGCACTCTTCGGAAACCCTGTTGCAGGCTGCGCAAGCGTCACTCGCCAGCTCGCAGCGGCGCTATGCCCGGGGGGCGGCGGATATTCTGGAGATCCTCAACGCGCAGGCAGCGCTGGCCGACGCCAAGGAGGAGCGGATCCGATGCCTCGCGGACTGGCGCTCCGCCCGATTGAGGCTGCTGGCCAGCGCGGGACTGCTGGGGCGTTCTGCCGTGGGGCCGTGAATCAGGGAAGAGCCGTTCATTTGTACAAACTTTGATACAGATCCGCTTCCTCAGGACTCATGAGGGATAAGTGATGGCCAAGGGATCTCTCTACCTGAGACTAAGGTGTCTCGCTGCGGCCTTGCTGATCATCACCGGGCCTGTGTGGGCTGGTTGCCTGGATCGTGTTGCGATCATTCCTTTGCTCTCCGACGGCCGTCCCCTCATTCGAGCTTCGATTAACGGCAAGGCCGTCGAGATGTTCGTCGATACTGGGGCGCAAGTATCCTCCGTGACGCCAGAAATTGTGGCTATATTGGGATTGCCGCGAGACCCCCATCGGCGGACCCTGGTCACCACAGTCGGCGGCAAAGATGTGAGCCGGAATGTCATCTTGGCGAGGTTGAGCCTCTCGGCCGTCCGCTTGACGAACCGCAGCGTCACGGTAGTGGCGCTCCCCGGAACCAGCAATAAAACACCGCCCGCCGGGGTTATCGGCGCCGATGTACTCAGCCGGTTCGATCTTGATCTTGACATACCCCGCCGGACGCTCACGCTCTACCAGACAGCCGGTTGCACACCGTTCCGGCCGCCCTGGACAGGGCAATACCAAACCCTATCGGCGAGCGTGTCGGGCGACCGCTTTCTTTTTCCGGTCGAGTTGAATGGCCATACGGTGACGGCGCAATTCGATACCGGCTCGCGGGGCGAAAGCGTTTCGCGCGCAACGGCCAAGAGCATCGGCATCACGGATTCAGAATTGGACAATGACCCATCGAGCAGTGGCGCAAGCGCTGGGCTGTTCGGGTACGCAATACGCAGGCACCGGTTTGACACGTTCCGCATCGGCACAGAGACTTTCCATAACATCCGGCTTGACGTCACAGATTTCAAACAGTCCGGCGTTGATATGCTGGTCGGCGCGGATTACATGCACTGGCGTCGTTTCTTCATCGCCTATGCAAGCGACACCTTGTTTATCCAAAGGGAGCCGGACGATGCAATCCGCAAAGCACTTGCGCTCCGTTCTCAAGCCAACAGCGCGACGGACCCCTGTCGGCCTGCGCCCGATGTTTTGCCGACCCTTGCCCTGAAGTCCGCGGTGGCGGTCAGTCGGCCACCGCTCGATCTGCCGAAGAAAGCCCGGGCTGATCATATCAGTGGTTGCGCGGCCGTGATGTTTCACCTTGCGCCGGATGGAACGCCGGTCGAAATCAAGGCTGTTGCGGAAAGCCCGACAGGTTACGGGCTGGGCGCATGGGTTGTCCGCCAACTTGCGGCGACGAGGTTTCAGCCATCACCTCGAGAAACCAAATGGTACTACGAGGTGATTCGGTTCCATAACCGGACCTGGTAAGCCATTGCCAGCTCTGGCCGGCCGGAGACAGCGGCTCGGGCGGGGCAGCCAATTGACCAGCACGGGACCGTGCCGATGGAACGATTCCAACGGCCAACGGCAGCCAGTAACCAAACCAGACCGTTCTTTAAACATAGCGTCTAAATAATGCCGCATAGTCTCCGCAGTACAGAATTGGGTTGTCGCCAACGCTCGAAGCATTGCTCGACCGCAACGAGTAATTCGTCCAGTGTGGCGAAGAAGCGGTTGTGCGTCGCCATGCGGCGCGCGAGTTTCCAGACCCGCTCGATCCCGCTACTGCGTCGCGAGCCATATTTTCTGCCATGTGGATGGCATTATCATCGGGCGTACCGCTTCGAGCCGGCCTGAGTCTGTTGAGGAGCCGCGGTTGGGAGTGTACAGTCTATCCAAAAGCCAGCAGTCCCACACAGAAGTAGCACTGGCGAAGAACATACAGGGTGGCACTGTGCGACAAGCTCCGCACCGGGAGCATCCGCGTCAACGAAGAGCATCGCGTGTCCGGCGGTCCGGGGTGGATCCCCGATCGCTGCCGGGGTCCCGTCCGGCGCGGAACGCTGTGACTGGTTCGCGGCCGAGCCCGTCGTGGGAGCTCGCAGGATCTGTCCGTCCTCAATCGGTGGGATCGAGGTCGTCCTGGTGGGCCGCCACTAACAGCCCTGCGCCGCGGTGGTGGCAGCGTCCATAATGTGTCATGCGCCTTGCCTCGGTTGCACCACTGCCTTCCTTCTGAACGCAACCCGCTTAGCTTTCGGCGTCACCAGCGTCGCAGAAATCCGCCCACTCCTGCATAAGGAGTGTACGCTTTCCGAACAAATCCCCGCGCCGATACGCCGCCTCCACCTTGTCCGGCAGGCTATGGGCCAACGCCTGTTCGGCCACGTCTCTGGGGTAGTTGGTGTGTTCGGCGCACCAGTCGCGGAACGTCGAGCGCAATCCATGGGGTACGGCAGCAACACCCATCCGGCGCATGACCGCGGAGAGCGTCATATCGGAGAGTGAGGTCAGATTTTGGGACGGGAACACATAGGCGCACCCCTCCAGACGCGGCAGGCTCTTCAGTAAGGCCACCGCCTGCCTGCTCAAGGGCACCCGGTGTTCCTTGCCGGCTTTCATGCGCTCGGCGGGGATCGTCCACACCGCCCCCCGCAGATCGATTTCCGCCCAGGTGGCGCCACGGACTTCCCCGCTGCGCGCGGCCGTGAGGACCGCGAACTCGAGCGCCCGGGCACCCATGCCCTGTTGCGGGCGCAAGTCCTTCATGAAGGCGCCGATTTCGGATACCGGGATCGCCGGGTGGTGCACCACCTTCGCCACCTTGGACGGCTGGGGCAACAGCTGGTCCAGATGCCCGCGCCAGCGCGCCGGGTTGTCTCCCTGGCGGTGTCCACGCACCGTGCACCAGTCGAGCACCGACTCGATGCGCCCGCGCAGACGGCTGGCCGTTTCGTTCTTGGTGGTCCAGATCGGTTCGAGAACACGCAGGACATGGCCGAGCTCCACCAGATCCACGGACAGGTTCCCCATGACTGGATAGGCGTACTGTTCCAGCGTGGAGCGCCATTGCGCGGTGTGCTTGGGGTTTTTCCAGCCGGCCGCATGAGCTGTAATGTACAGTGCCGCCGCCTGGGCAAAGGTGACTTGCCGGGCCTGGGCTGCTTGCATTTTGGCGCGGGCGGCGTGTTTCTCGGCCACCGGGTCTATGCCCCGGAACAACTTTCCCCGGGCTTCCCGAGCCCGATTCCGGGCCTGCGCGAGGGTGACCGCCGGATAGGCGCCCAAACCCATACTGCGGGATTTGGCGCCCACCCTATATCGGAGGATCCACGATTTTGTTAAACTTGGCTCAACATTGAGGCAGAGGCCAGCCACGCCTCCGACGGCATGTAGTCCGGGACGTTTCAACCGATTGACCTCGAGAGCGGAGAGTTGCCGGCTCAGTCTTCCCACACACCTTCCTACATAAAAAGGATGTGATGGGATGATAGAGCAAGAGACAGGAAGTGACAAGGCAATCCCGGCAATGACCTATTTACAAGCAGTTACAAGGCTCGTAGAGACGGCATGAGATTGCAAGAAAGCGGTCCCAACAGACGTCCACTCCGCCAGTGGCACGAAGGGCGAGTGGCGGCACTCGCCCTTTTCCTTG
>VFSW01011335.1_pt1 | contig 12542 bp, 15 predicted proteins | sample 5358111 | NCBI WGS metagenome assembly VFSW01 (sample SAMN11554181, study PRJNA540505) | mine drainage metagenome | isolation source: sediment from site ElyBrook_90M | place: USA: Ely Copper Mine, Vershire, VT | collected 2017
CCACCGGACCGATCGAGCGCGCCCGGGATACCACGTTCAGCACCCTGGAAGAAAGTGCCGAATTTTCTGGCCTGGCGACACCCTGGCCCGACGAGGCGGCGGGGTGGTAATAGCCCGGGGTGCGCATCGCGGTCTGCGACACGGGGCTGGGCAACCTCCGGAGCGTCGAGCGGGCGCTGATGGAGGCGGCGGGGCACGCGGGCGTTACCGTGCAGGTGGACGTGACGCGTGATCCCGCCGGCGTCCGTGCGGCCGACCGGCTGGTGATGCCCGGTCAGGGCGCCTTCGGGGACTGCGCGCAGGCGCTGTCGGGGTCGCTGGGCGACGCGGTGAAGGAGCACCTGCGGGCGGGGCGGCCGTACCTGGGTATCTGCCTGGGCTTGCAGATCCTCTTCGCGACGAGCGACGAGGCGCCGGGGGTGCCGGGGCTCGGCGTCGTCCGCGGCCACGTCGCCAGGGTGAAGGGCGGGCCCGATCCCGCGACGGGCACGGCGCTCAAGATCCCGCACGTGGGCTGGAACACGGCCGAGCCCAGCGCCGAGAACCGGGGCCTGCTCCCGGCCGCTGCCCGTCACTTCTACTTCGTGCACAGCTACGTCGTGGTGCCCGAGGACCCGGCGATCGTCGCGGCCACCACCGACTACGGCGGGCCGTTCGTGAGCGCCGTCGCGTGGGGCAACGTCTTCGCGTGCCAGTTCCACCCCGAGAAGAGCGCCCGCGAGGGGCTGGCGCTGCTCGAGAGGTTCCTCGCCTCGTGAACGTCCTGCCCGCGATCGACCTGCTCGACGGCAAGGCGGTGCGCCTGCTGCAGGGCCGCTACGAGGACGTCACCGTGTACGACGCCGATCCGCCCGCGCGCGCGCGGCAGTGGCGCGGCAAGGTGCCGGTCCTTCACGTGGTGGACCTGGCGGGGGCACGGGCGGGGCGGCCGACGCAGCTCGAGGCGGTGAGAGCCATCGCCGCGGCGTTCGGTGCGGGGGTCCAGGTCGGCGGAGGGGTGCGAACCCGCGCCGACTTCGAGGCCGTGCTCCAGGCGGGGGTGGCGCGCGTCGTGCTCGGCTCGGCGGCCGTGCGAGACCCGGCGATGGTCCGAGGTCTCGCGCGCGAGCACCCGGGCGTCGTGGTGGTCGCGGTCGACGCGCGGGACGGCTTCGTCGCGGTCGACGGGTGGACCGAGGCGACGCGCGCTCGCGCCATCGACGTCGTGCGCGCGCTCGGCGACGCGCCCCTGGCGGGCGTCCTCTATACGGACGTGTCCCGCGACGGCACGCGCGCGGGCCCCAACGTCGAGGCGACCGCCGAGCTGGCCGCCGCGGTGTCGGTCCCGGTCATCGCCTCCGGCGGCGTCGGCACCCTCGACCACCTCCGCGCCCTCGCGGCTCGCGGCATCCCCGAGTGCATCGTGGGCCGCGCCCTCTACGAGGGGGAGTTCACGCTCGAAGAGGCTATCGAGGCAGCGAGAGGTTGAACAGAAACCTCTCTCAAACCCCGACGGGGTGCCACACGGTCTTCGTCTCGAGGAAGCGCTCGATGTAGCCCAGGCCCTGCCCCGTGGCCGCGTGGAGCGAGCCGGCGGCATGACCATCGTGCGTCCGGACGCGCTTCACGTTCCCCGCGCCGTCGCGCTCGACGGCGGCGCGCAGATCGGCGTCGTCGCTCCAGAGGTCCATGGCGACGACCTCGCGGTGCTTGGCGAGGTGCGGGGCGAGCTCGCCCGCGTCGCCCGTGAGCAGGTTGACGACGCCGCCGGGCAGGTCGCTCGTGGCGAGGCACTCGCACCAGACGACGGCGGTGCGCGGATCCACGCTTCCGGCGACCACGACGCAGGTGTTGCCACCCGCGATGACCGGCAGGACCGTCGACACGAGGCCGAGCAGGGACGGCAGCTGCGGAGCGACGACCGCGACGACGCCCATGGGCTCGGGCACGCTGAAGCCGAAGTGCGGACCGGCGACGGGGTTGCTCGACGCCACCAGCGCCTGGAACTTGTCGCAGAAGCCCGCGTAGTAGACGGCGCGATCGATCGAGGCCGAGACCTCGGCCACCGCCGCCGCCTCGGTCAGGCCGCCGCGCACGAGCGCGACGCGCAGCTCCTCGCGACGCGACTCCATCACCTCGGCGAGCCGGTAGAGAATCTGCCCTCGGTTGTAGGCGGTGCGCGCGGCCCAGCCGTCACCGGCGTTGCGGGCGGCGAGGACCGCGTCGCGCGCGTCCTTGCGCGAGCCCCTCGGCACGTTCACCACCGACGGATCCGCGCTGCCCTCGACGGCCTCGCCGCGCGTCTGGACGTAGCGCCCGCTCTCCGAGCGGACGAAGGCCCCGCCGACGTACATCTTGTAGGCCTTGTTGATGGAGACGCGGGCGGCCGGCTCGACGCCGTCGCCGGTGGTCGCGAGCGTGCGGCTGCTGGTGACCAGCTCGGGTGACGCGACCTTGCCGCGCGTGGTGGTGGTGGGGCGACGGGGGCTCACGCGACCTCCGTGTACGCCGCCAGGCCGTGCCGCCCGCCCTCGCGGCCGAAGCCGCTCTCCTTGTAGCCGCCGAACGGCGAGGAGGGATCGAACTTGTTGTACGTGTTGCCCCAGACGACGCCCGCCTTCAGGCGCTGCGCCATCCAGAAGATCTTGGCGCCCTTGTCGCTCCAGATGCCCGCCGACAGGCCGTACATGGTGTTGTTGGCCTTCTCGATGGCCTCGTCGGGGGTGCGGAACGTCAGCACCGAGAGCACCGGGCCGAAGATCTCCTCGCGCGCGATGCGCGACGACTGGGCGACGCCCGTGAAGAAGGTGGGCGAGAACCAGTAGCCCTTGCTGGGCAGCGGGCACGGGGCGCTGAAGCGCTGGGCCCCCTCTTCTTCGCCGGCGGCCACGAGCTCGCGGATCTTGTCGAGCTGCATGCGCGAGTTGATGGCGCCCACGTCGGTGTTCTTGTCGAGGGGGTCGCCGACGCGGAGCGTGGCGATGCGGTCGCGCAGCTTGCGCACGACCAGATCGTGCACGCTCTCCTCGACGAGCAGGCGCGAGCCGGCGCAGCACACGTGCCCCTGGTTGAAGTAGATGCCGTTGACGATCCCCTCGATGGCCTGGTCGATGGGCGCGTCGGCGAAGACGATGTTGGCCGCCTTGCCGCCGAGCTCCAGCGTGAGCTTCTTCTTCGAGCCGGCAACGGCGCGCTGGATGCGCTTGCCCACCTCGGTGGAGCCCGTGAAGGCGACCTTGTCGACGCCCGGGTGCGCGGCGAGCGCGGCGCCCGTCGCGCCGGCGCCGGTGATGACGTTGACGACGCCGGGCGGCAGCTCGGCCTCCTCGACGATGCGCGCGAGCATCAGAGCCGTGAGCGGTGTGGTCTCGGCCGGCTTGAGCACCACGGTGTTGCCGCAGGCGAGCGCCGGAGCGACCTTCCACGCCGCCATGAGCAGCGGGAAGTTCCACGGGATGATCTGCCCGGCCACGCCGAGCGGACGCCACGAGCGGCCGTGAAAGGCGTAGTCGAGCTTGTCGGCCCAGCCCGCGTGATAGAAGAAGTGCGCGGCGGCCAGGGGCAGATCGACGTCACGCGACTCCTTGATCGGCTTGCCGCCGTCCATCGACTCGACGATGGCTAGCTCACGCGCCTTTTCCTGCAGCGCGCGCGCGATGCGGAACACGTACTTCGCCCGCTCGCTGCCGGGCATCTTCGACCAGTACCTGTCGTACGCCCGGCGCGCCGACTGCACCGCGTCGTCGACGTCGCGCTCGTCGGCCTCGGCCACCTCGGCGAGCTTCTGCTCGGTGCTGGGGCTGACGGTGTCGAAGTGCTTGCCGCTGCGGGGAGCGCGGAAGGCGCCGCCGATGAACAGCTGCTGCCGCGGCTCGATGCGGACGTGGTCGATCGCCTCGGGCGCGGGCGCGTAGTCCCAGGCGTGCCCGAACTCGAGCGCGGGGGTCTCGGGGCGCGTCAGCGGCGCAGGCCCGTTCTTCGTGATGGGTCCGCCCATGGCCGGTCAGTCCTTCGAAAAGTCCTCGGCGGCCTGGTAGACGCCAGTCCGCTCCTTCTCGAGCTGCATGAGGACGTCGTTGAGCAGCGCGCTGGCCCCGAACCGGAAGAGGTCGGGCGTGAGCCACGCGTCGCCGAGCGTCTCCTTGACGATGACCAGGTAGTGAAGCGCCTGCTTCGCCGTGCGCACGCCGCCCGCGGGCTTCATGCCGATGCGGCGGCCGGTCGCGTAGTAGTGGTCGGCGATCGCCTCGAGCATGACGAGCGTGACCGGGGGCGTGGCGGCGGGCTGCACCTTGCCGGTGGAGGTCTTGATGAAATCGCCGCCGGCGGCGATCCCGATCTCGCTGGCCTTGCGCACGACGTCGTACGACCCGAGCTCCCCCGTCTCGAGGATGACCTTGAGGTGCGCGGGGCCGCAGGCCTCCTTGGTCGCGGCGATCTCGTCGAAGACCTTCGCGTAGTCGCCGGAGAGCATGGCGCCGCGGTCGATGACCATGTCGATCTCGTCGGCCCCCAGCTCCACGGCGCGCCGCACGTCGGCGAGCTTCACGTCGAGGGGGGACTGGCCGCTGGGGAACGCGGTGGCGACGCTGGCGATCTTGACGCCCGACCCGGCGAGCGCCTGCTTCGCGACCGGCACGAGGTTTGGATACACGCACACCGCGGCGCACGGCCCGATGCTCGGATCGCTCGCGAGCGGGGTGAGCGCCTTGGCGCACATCGCCCGGACCTTGCCGGGCGTGTCTTTCCCCTCGAGCGTCGTCAGGTCCATCATCCGGACCGCGAGCTTCAGGCCGGCGACCTTGGCCGCCTTCTTCAGCGAGCGCTTGCCGAGCGCCGCCGCGCGCTCCTCGACCGCGACCTGGTCGACGGGGGGAGGCGGCGGGTAGAAGAGCGGGTATGGCGCCGGGCGGGCGCTCGTCCCCCATCGTGAGGGCCGCGAGAGCGACGAGGAATCCGAGCTCACGGCTTCGGGGCGGTGGCCTCGACCTTGGCGCGCTTGCGACGGCGACGCGCGGCCTCGGCCTGCTTCTTCCGGCGCTTGACGCTGGGCTTCATGTAGTGGCGGCGCATCTTCAGCTCGCGGAGCACACCCTCGGAAGCGAGCTTCCGCTTGAGCATCTTGATGGCGCGCTCGATGCCCCGGTCACTCACGATGACCTCGAGGGGCTTGCACTGAATGGCTTCGCTCGGCATGGGGGCGGGGTACTTACCACGGGGCCCCGGGGGGCGCCAACCCCCCTTGCTACTTCTTGCGGGCCTTGCGGACCGGAGCGGCCCTGCGCGCCCTGGACCCCTTGCGGGCCGAGGGAGCCTTCCGGGCGGCGGCGCCACCCTTCGCGACGTAGGTGGTCGCGCGCTTCTGGCCGGACTTGCTGAGTCGACCCGCCTCGACGGCCTCCTTCAGGGGTCGCGGCATCTCCTTGGCCTGCATGTCGAGCTTCTGGCGGATCTGCTCGGCGCGCATGCCCTTGGGGCTCTGCTTCACGAGGGCGACGATGCGGTCGATGACCTGGCCGATGTCGGCGGCCGACCTGCGGGGCAGGCGCCCGGTGCGATTGCGAGCGCGCCCTGCGGCCCCGGCCGCAGCGGCCATCGCGCGCGCGGCGAAGCGACGTCCTCCCGACTCGGCGAGCAGGTCCTCGATGGACGCGCTCCGGATGGCGTGCAGGACGCCGAGTGTGAACGTGGACGCGAGATCGTCGAGCTGCCGGCGGAGCGAAGTACTCATGAGCGAGGAGATAAGCCCTTTCGGGTTATCCCGGCTAGCCCTATTTGCGACTGACTTGTACCGAAGGAGGGACTCGAACCCTCACGCCCTTTCGGACGGCGGATTTTGAATCCGCTGCGTCTGCCATTCCGCCACTTCGGCATTCGAGCGCGGCGGATTGCGCTTCTTGCACCGATCCGCTGCGCTCGGTCGATCCGCTGCGCTGGCCGCCGCGGCGGCTTTGCGTAGCTCGGGGATGGCTTCTAGCAGGCTCGCTGGCGGCTGAACACCAAGCTCGCCAGCGTGACGCACGCGACGCTTGTAGCGATACAGCATGACCGAACTGGTATGCCCGGTTCTGTCTGTCACCCACGCTTCGGTCCGACCCGTGGCGAGGGCCCACGAGACAAAGCCTCCGCGCAGATCGTGGAAGTCGAGTTGCTTGCGGTTGTCGCCTTTCGCGAAGTCGGCGCGCCAGAGCGCAGCCTTCTTCACGTGGTCGCGGAAGTCCTCGGCAAGCCTGGCGACGTACAACCGTGTGCCCTTGTGCTGCCCGGAGAGATGGACGAACACGGGGGCCGTGTCGTCCGTCGGCAGACCGGCGGCGGCGACCAGACGCTTCCACGCGGCGAGAGCTTCCGGCGTGCCGGGGTAGAGCGCCCACGCTCGCGCCTCGTCGGTCTTGTTCTCGTCGAGAGTGAGCGAGCCGCCGCGCAAGTCGCCCCAGGTGAGCGAGGCAGCTTCGCCCTCACGGAGCCCCTCGCGGAACGTGAAGCCGTAGAACAGGCGGAAGAGCAACGGAACGTCGTCGTCGCATGCGCATAGGTCGGCATCGTCCGCCGGGCGCCACCACGCACGCGCCGGTGGCTTGCCGGCCGAGGGAACGAACCCCTTGGGGAGAGGGTTCGCCTTGATGATGCGCGCAGGGAAGACCGCGAGATTGAGCAAGCGGTTCAGCGCACGCGCGTGGTGTGAACGCGTTGCGCGCTTCATCGTCGCGGGCAGCGTGTGCATCGCCGCGAGGGCGTGTTCGACCGTCACGCAATCGATCGGGACTTCGCCCACCGTGGACCATTGCCCATCGAGCTTCGTGGCGAAGAGCTTGCGCAGCCGCTCGCGGTTGTCGTCTTGGTCGATCTTCTTCACGTGGTCGGGAAAGTCGACGTGAAGCTCGCCTTGAGTCCAGCGCTTCGCAAAGGCACTCAACGTGGGCGCCTCGATAGGCGACGGGGCCGCGAGGGGTGTCGCCTGCTGCGCGAGCTTCGCCGCTACGACGTCCGCCGTTGCCCGGGCGATGCGCGCTGTCTGCTGCTCGGCACTCTGCCTGGACGCCGCTTCAGCCGCAAACGCCATGAGGGTGGCGGCAATGGCGGGACCGTCCGGGCCGTCCAGGGCTTCGCGGCACGCCGGGTCGTCCTGCATGTTGCGCGAGATGACCTGCACCGACTCGACTACTTCGCCGGCCGTCATCGAATGAGCGACAAGCCGTCCGAGGTCGCGCCAGACCGGCAGCTCGGCATCCGACCTAGCGGGCGCCGCGGGACCATCCTGACGCTTCAGCGTGACGACGTTGCCGGCGTCGGCGTCCTTGGGTAGCTTTCGTTTAGCGGCTTGGGGTTCCATGACGACCTCGGTCGTAGCGGCGCGCGAGGGTGATGACCTCGACGCGCCGCGCGCGTTCTTAGGTTACGCCGTCCTCGGCCTGACGCAAAACCGCGAGACCGCGCGCCGTCGCCTCGGGGGGCAACTGGCCCTGTCGGTAGGCATTCGCGATGGTCGTGGCGTGCCGCTCCACCATGGCGCGAGCGTCGCTCGGCTCAATGCCGCACGTGTCAACGAGGGCCGCCTCGACGGCGGCGCCGTAGGCGTGCGACATGCCGTCGGGCCCCTCAGCGTCGGCCTTCTTCGGCAGCGCGCGCACGCCGAGCGCCTTCTCCGCCTGGCGCGACAGCAGCCTGAAGTCCTCCATGTCGAGCGGTGGGATCGGACGCACATGGACGGCCGTCTGGTTCTGCATCGCCTCTCCGATCCGCTTGGCAACGGCTTCGTCGCGGGCGTACACGATGGGGTTGCCATCCGGTGCGATGCCCACGCGCGCTGTCACGAGACCGTGCTCGCGTGAGGCAGCTAGGTCCTCGACCAGAAGGCCGCCGACTGGATGGTCCGCAAGCCGCCGATAGGTCTTCGTGAGCGTCGCTACTTTCTTCATCGCTTCCATTCCTGCACATGCAACGGGGGCTTGGGACGAGGTACGGAGGGGGCGATTGCGGGCGCGGCGTGGGCTGCGGCCACACGGGAGCCAGGGATGTAAGGCAGGACGTCCAGGGACGGCTTCGGCGCGTCCTCGGGCCGCTGAAGCGTCGTCGTGGCCATGACCGCCTCGATGTCGTCACGCTGGAGCAGCCCCTGGAGCCACATGCGAGCGAACGCCTGGCGCGCCAGCTTGCGGAGCTGCTCGACCGCCTCGACCCCACCCACCCGCACGACGTCCGTCAGGTTGCGGAGCGGCTCCTTCACGCGCCACCCGCGCCCCTGGCCCTTGCCGCGGGTGACCGCGACGAAGCCGAGGTCCGTGTAGCGTCGGGCCTTCACCGCGAAGCCCAAGAGCTTCGCGACTTGCTTCGCCCAGATCGGGCGCTCGCAGACAGGGCAACGGGCGACGAGATGCTCCACAGTTAGACCGCTACATGAATCGCTAGCTCACTCTCTGTCCCGAAAGGAGTCTATCGGCGCTTCTTTCTTGGCAACTCTGCGACCTCCGGCTCTACCGCAGGGGATCTCGCCGGCCGCCCGGGGCGGCGCTCTGTCACCCGCTGCGGAGCCGTGAACAGGTCCCCCGCCCCGACCCCCAGGGCGCGCGCCAGGGCCAGCAGGGTCGTAACGGTCGTGTTCCCACCGCCCTCGACCCGGCGAAGGTCCCTGGCGTCGATGCGCGCCGCCGCGGCCAACTGCTCCTGGGTCATGCCGCGCTCGCGGCGTAGCTCGATGAGCCGCTGACCAAGCGCAGCCAGCGTCCGGGCGTCGTCCATCCCCACGACCGTCCGCGCTTGGCGGCTGGCCGAAACAGGTGTTCCATGTCCGGTTACGGCCCCCAGACCTGGGGCCGCCCGTTGAAAGGGGACCCCATGAAGATCGCCGGTTTGCTTGTCGCGCTCGTTGCCTTGGGCGCCTGCTCGTCCTCATCGTCAACCGGCGAAGGCAATGACGGGGGCTCGTCGTCGAGCAGCGGAAGCTCGTCGGGCTCGTCCTCCGGCAGCAGCAGCGGCTCCGGTAGCAGCAGCGGGAGCGGGTCGAGCAGTGGGGGCTCCTCGTCGGGGGTGGACGCCGGTCCGTGTTCGGTCAGCTTCTCCGGCCTCGTCGCCTACTACCCGTTCGACGGGGACGCGAACGACCACTCGGGCAACGGCTACAACGCGACCGCGGCGAACGTGACCACGGAGACCGGCGTGCTCGGGCAGGCGTACCTGTTCAATGGCTCCACCTCCAGCGTCATCGTTTCTTCCGGCATCACGTCTCCCGCTACGACGCGCACCTTCTGCGCATGGATCTCGCCAGCGGTCGGATCAACCGGACTTGGACTTCCCATCATTCTCTCAGGACCGAACATCACGAACCCCTCCACCTCGTTCGACCAGTTCTCCGTCAATGCGTCGGGGTCCGGGCTCGGTGGTGGATGCTCGGCGGCAAAGAGCGCCCTGTTCATCGACCACTCCGGAAGCCCCTGCATCACGTCGACAACGGCGACGACCACGGCGGGGCAGTGGAACTTCGTCTGCTACGAGACAGATGGAACGCAGCTGCAGTTCTATGTGAACGGCTCGTCTGTCTCGGTGACGGGTTCCGTCTACCAGTGGGAGATGCCCAAGATCGCCATCGGCACAAACACTGCGGCAGGAGCAACGACCGGCGGCGCCTTCGGTGGGGGCATCGACGAGGTATCGCTCTGGTCCGTCCTCCTGAGCCCGAGCCAGCTCGGCTCGCTCTACAACAGCGGCGCGGGCTGCAAGGCGCACCCGTAAGGCAAGCCGCCGCGGAGCCGCGGGGGCAGACGGACAAGGCCGCGCGCTCGCGCCCCTGACGCGCGTCACCGCGGTCGAGTAACATTCGCACGTGCGACATGGAGCATGCGCGATGTTCGACGCCTTGGGCTTCAAGGGGATCTGGGACCGCGCCCGCAAAGCCGACCCGCCATGGGATGTCTTGGGTAAGCTGGGGAAGCTTCTGAGCGAGGCGCACGAAGTTCAGGGCGGGATCGAGGACGGCGTCTCAGGGTTGATGACCTCAGGGAAACTGAAGAACGCGGAGGTGCGAACGCTGTTCCTATCCGACACGATCGTCGTCGGATTCTGGGCGGACGACCCGACCGGGAAGGATCCGGGAAACCCCGAATGGGCAGCCCTGACGGCGGTGGCCCACATTGCGGCGCACTTGATGGCAAGGGCTGCGAATGAGCCAGAGCCGAGGCTTGTGTACCGGGGATGCATCTCGGTCGGGGAATTCGACCTCCGTGATCCCTTCCTCATCGGTCGAGCAGTCGACGAGGCCGCCGAACACATGGACACCGCAGAAGCCGCGCTTGTCTGGCTGACCCCGTCGGCCAAGCGAGTCATGGACTCGGAAGCACCCAACGGACTCGACGTGCTGCGGCCTTGGCGAGTGCCGCTCAAGGCAGGGCAGCGCTACTCGACATACGTCGTCTCCCCCTACCCCGGAGCCGCGCCGCAAAGGTGGGACGACCTGCGCTTGGCCGTTCGAGCCGCCTTGACCAGTCCCCGGCTCGACGTGCAAATCAAGGCACAGAACACGTCCGAGTTCCTCGACGTCGAGCTGGCACGATTGCGCCGCGCGCCAGGCTCGTAAGGAGGTGGTCGCGCTCGCGGGTGCGGTGTCGGCGCGGCGTCCGCGACGGCGTGTCTAGCCGCCAGCGTGGGGACTACCTCGGTGCGCGGCGCGTGGGTTACGCTCGACACGTGCGCGCGTTCACTACCTTGGTCGTCGCCTCACTCACGGCTTGCACTCCGGCTGATGACGGCTTCCGCGCGAAGCTCGCGGCGGGGTGTGCCAGCGAGGCCGCGTGTGATGCGCTTTACGCGCAGGCGTTGGATCGATTCCAGGCGTGCATGCGAGAGAGCCGCACGACCAACGAGTGCGCAGGCCAGATGGACGACAAGTTCTCAGCCAGCTCCCTTGTCAACCAGCAGCGCGACGCGGATACCGCTGCGCGACGTGCCGCCGATGATGCCGACCAGCATCGACGAGACGAGGCGCGGCAACGTGCCGCCGACCGCGCAGCCGCGGACGCCCACACCGCATGCGTGGAATCAGCAGCGGCCGACCTGCGAGGTCACCACGTGTCGACCGACGGCCTCGCGGACGTGGATGACCTGTCCGCCACCAAACAGCAACTAGCCAACGAGATGGCTACGAAGCGGGCCGCCATCGACAAGCTGCGCAGTTGCGACCCCACCCGCGCCGACGGTGCGGCGGCAGACCTCGACGCATGGGCCGCAACCGTCACCAAGGCCATCGCCGACGAGGACGCGTGCCGCGCTACCCCGTCGTGCATGGCTCCGCGTATAGCCGCGCAACTCTGCTCCGTGTTGGCCGATCGCCGCGACGCGCGCGAGCAGATCGCCGCCGAGCGCCGCAACCCGGGCGGTGTCGTCGATCTCCGGTTCCTGCACGACATGGGGCAGCGCGTCCAAGGCGATGACGAGACGATCGCGGGGTTGCGGACGAAGTACGCGGCGCTGACACGACAGCCGTTCAGCGAGACGGCGTGCGCGAAGACACCCACCACCCCTTGACTAGTTGCCTGCGAATCCCGGAAGTAGACTACCGGGCGGCCCATGCTGACGCCCCGGATCCACCGGGTGATCGGCGTCGTCAACGGGCGCAGCATTTTGGGACAGAACGCGCACAAGGGCCTCAGCGGGCCGCGTTCGATGCGCGTCAAGCCGAGCGAGCCGGCAAGTCGGTTTCGCAATGGGCGCGCGAGGCGATGCTTGCTTCTGCCTCGCTCAATCGCTGAGAGGTCGCGAGATGACGAGTATCGCGTCGGGCGGGTTCGGATCAGCCCCTTTGGGGCTGCCAGGTAAGTTCGTCCACGCCAGGGCCTCCCAGCCAAACGAGAGGCCCACGGCATCCAACGCCGCTGCGATCGACACTTGGGCAGGTGTCAGTGATGCCGGATCCGGCACGACGAGACACAGGCCATGGGGCGACCTACCGAAACTGACGTACGGCATGCGCGCATCCGTTTTCCATCCAGCCCGTTGAATGACTTTCCCGAAGTAGTGGCCGTACCCGTACGCATCCCCCGAGTCCGACGCGAGCGCCACCCGCAGGAAGCCTGAGGACTTGCTCAAGACGGCAGCCATCTTGACGATGTCATCGCGGCTCAACCCGCGATCACTTCGCGCGACGAGTTCGGCTACTTGCTTCTGTAGCCCATCGATCTGCGCCTTGATCTCGTCGGGCGACGACGTGCCCAGCTTGTTTCTTAGGTCGGCTAGGTGCGCGGCCATCTCTGTCAGCGGACCTGTGCGCGCTTCCTCCGCGTTACGCGTTGCCAACGCGACTTGCGACTCGGCCGACAGCCTCGCCCGGTACGCGCGTCGCCACGCCTGAAACATCGCAACGAAAACGCAGAGAGCGCCGACAATCCAGAACCACTTGTTCTGGATCGACGCGTCAAAGCGGCCCGTAGCCGCCACCGCGGCAAGCGCGACGCCTATGAGGCCGCTCATCAGCGCCACCCAGTGGGACGCAACGTCCCCGAGAAACGCGCGCAGCGTACGCATTGGTAGATCCTGTCCTTTCATCCTTGGGGAGCAAGGCTCATCGGAGAAGG
>VFSW01011336.1_pt1 | contig 12542 bp, 11 predicted proteins | sample 5358111 | NCBI WGS metagenome assembly VFSW01 (sample SAMN11554181, study PRJNA540505) | mine drainage metagenome | isolation source: sediment from site ElyBrook_90M | place: USA: Ely Copper Mine, Vershire, VT | collected 2017
TTCTGACGTAGCCGACGTGGTGAATGGGGCGCAGGATTTGCGCACATCCGGCTACACCGATGGCGTTCATTCCGTGTCCGTAATCATCTTTCGCCAGCCTGGCGCAAACATCATCGATACCGTGGATCGTATCAAGGCGCAGTTGCCGTTCCTTCAGGCCGTAATGCCACAGGGCATCAAGACCACGCTCGTAATGGATCGCACCACGACGATCCGCGCGTCAGTCCGCGACGTAGAACGTACTCTGATCGGATCAATCATCCTTGTCGTGCTGGTGGTATTTTTCTTTCTGCGGAGTCCGCGTTCGACCCTCATCCCCAGCGTCGCTGTTCCGGTCTCGCTCATCGGGACGTTTGCGGTAATGTACCTGCTCGGCTATACGCTCGATAACCTTTCGCTCATGGCCCTTACGGTGGCGACAGGCTTTGTGGTGGATGATGCGATCGTGGTGATGGAAAACATCACTCGCCATCTTGAAAACGGGATGGAGCCCTTCGCCGCGTCGTTGCAGGGCGCAAAAGAGATCGGATTTACCGTTTTTTCAATCAGCATGTCGCTGATCGCCGTTTTTATTCCCATCCTCATGATGGGAGGCATTGTCGGTCGCCTCTTCCGGGAGTTTGCGGTGGTGCTTTCGACAGCGATTATCGTTTCAATGGTCGTTTCGCTGACCACAACTCCCACGATGTGCGCACACTTGCTCAAGGCACATAACCTGGACGAAAAGCACAACGCCTTTTATCGGACCAGCGAACGATTATTCAATATTCTGGTGGGCATATATCGCGGCTCGCTTACCTGGGTTATGGATAACCCGGTCCTCACGCTCATCGTCCTCGCGCTCACCATTGCCCTCAACGTTGTCGTCATCGTGCGCATTCCCAAGGGATTCTTTCCGCAGCAGGATACGGGTGCTCTGGTGGGCGGTGTCCAGGGGCCGCAGGATGCCTCATTCCCTTTCATGGACTTTTCCATGAGACAACTCGTGGCGGTGATCAAAGCCGATCCCGCAATCGCACATGTCAACGCATACACGGGAGGCCGCGGTTCGAGTAACGGCGGCTTTGTTTATATCGCTCTCAAACCCCTGGGTAATGAGCGCAAGATCTCCGCGGCAGAAGTCATCAACCGGCTTCGGCCCGAGATAAATGCTCTTCCCATAGCATCCGTTTTTATGCAGGCCGCGCAAGACCTGCGTATCGGCGGCCGCATGGGAAACGCGATGTATCAGTACACAATTCAGACTGAAAACATTCCCGATCTCGCACACTGGGGACCCGTTCTTATGGCTAACATGCGCAAACTGCCCGGGCTCCAGGACGTGAACAGCGATCAGCAGAACGGAGGCCTGCAGGAGATGCTCACCTATGATCGCGTGACTGCCGCTCGCCTCGGCCAGACGGCGCAGTCGCTCGACCGCGATCTCTATAGCGCCTTCGGCCAGTCGCAGGTTTCAGTCATCTATACGCAGTTGAACCAATACTACGTCGTAATGGAAATCGCGCCGAAATACACCCAGGACCCGTCTGGCTTGAACACCATTTATTTTTCGCCGGCTGCCAACGCCAACCGCGCCGGGCTCAACACCGTTTCACCTCTGTTGAGTTTGCTAAAGCCCAAAATCGGGACCACGCCTTTGCAAGTGAATCACACCGGCCTGTTCCCCTCTGTGACCGTCTCTTTTAACCTGGCAAATGGAATGGCATTGAGCGATGCGACACGCGAGATAACCGAAATGGAAACAACCCTTGGCATGCCGTCGACGGTGCACGGTTTCTTTGCCGGAACCGCCCAGGCATATCAGGACTCGCTGGCCACCGAAAAGTATCTCGTCATCACCGCACTCCTGGCAGTCTACATCGTGCTTGGCATCCTCTACGAAAGCCTCGCCCATCCGTTGACTATCATCTCTACGCTGCCCTCGGCGAGCGTCGGAGCGATGATCGCGCTCATGCTCTTCAGCATCGACCTCAACGTTATTTCAATCATCGGAATCATCCTCCTTATCGGTATCGTGAAAAAGAACGCCATCATGATGATTGACTTTGCGCTGATGGCCGAGCGCCAGGAAGGCAAGAATACCCGCGACGCTATTTTCGAGGCCTGCATGCTGCGCTTTCGGCCGATTCTCATGACCACTATGGCTGCCATCTTTGGCGCCCTTCCATTGGCATTCGGTACCGGAACCGGATCGGAACTTCGGCGGCCGCTGGGTATTACGATTGTCGGCGGACTGCTCATGAGCCAATTGCTCACCCTTTACACAACGCCGGTGGTCTATCTCACCATGGATCGCCTGCGCCTTCGCGTGCTCGGCAAGGCACATGACGCGCCTCTGCCGCAGGAGGCAGTGGAGACTGCTTCTTAAATGAGAGAGACGATGATGTGCAACCCGAATAAATGCAAGCTGCTCGTTGCTGTTACTGGTGCCTTAGCGTTAGCCTGGACTGTGAGCGGCTGTCGTGTCGGTCCTCCCTACCACGCACCCGCGCCGCCGACAGTCACGGCTCCCAACTATAAGGAATCCACGGTCAACTTTCACGATCAGGAAGGTTGGAAGGTAGCCAGTCCTCAGGATGCGATGATCCGCGGCAAATGGTGGGAAGTCTTCCGCGAGCCTGAACTCAACGCGCTCGAGGAACAGCTCAATATTGATAACCAGAACATCAAAGTAGCCTTCAATAACTTCATGGAAGCCCGCACCCTGATCGACGAGGCGCGTGCACAGTACTGGCCCATCATCAGCGTTGCACCCGGCTGGGGCCGCTCCCGCAGTTCGGGTAATCTGCGCAATTCAGCGCAGGCCAATACGGGTCAGACATCCACCTTGTGGTCTGCTCCGCTTTCTGTCTCGTGGACTCCCGACCTGTGGGGCAGGATTCGCAACGCGGTGCGCTCGGCTGAATTCGGTGCACAGGTCAGTGCCGCCGATCTCGAACTCGAAAAACTCACGGAGCAGGCCAGCCTCGCGCAATATTTCTTCGAGCTTCGCGGTCAGGACATGCTACAGCAGATACTGAATCAAACCGTCGAGGCCGACCAGAAGGCACTCGACGCGACGCAGGGCGCATACGACGCCGGGGTCGGCGACTACATCTCCGTTGTTGAGGCGCGCGCAACTCTCAAGGCGGCGCAGTCTTCAGCCATCAACGTCGCGCTTCTGCGCGCCCAATACGAACACGCCATCGCCATGCTGGTGGGAAAAATAGCGACCGATTTTTCACTTCCAGTGAAGCCGATAGTGTATGTACCGCCTGCCATTCCCACTGGGATTCCCTCCCAACTTGCGGAGCGCCGACCCGACATCGCCGCCGCCGAGCGCACACTGGCCGAGGCCAACGCCACCATTGGAATTGGCTACGGCGCGTTCTTTCCGCAGATCACGCTTTCCGCCGCGGGTGGCTTTGAAAGCTCCCTGATTAAGCACTTGTTCGACATTGGCAGTCGATTCTGGTCAATCGGCCCATCGGCTTCGCAAACCGTTTTCAATGGCGGACTTTATCGAGCCCAGTTACACCAGTATGAAGCCATTTACAACGCCGACCTTGCCAACTATCGGCAGACGGTTCTCACCGCCTTCCAGCAGGTTGAGGATGCACTTGTCGCCACGCGCGTGTACTCACAGCAGATTCTGGCGCAGCAGGACGCGGTCAAAGCAGCGCAGGAATTTCTCGATCTCGAAATGCAGCGCTACCAATCCGGTGTCGATCCCTTTGTGAACGTGGTGACCGCCCAGACCACGCTGTTCAATGACCAGGTCACGTTGAACACGCTGCAAGTTGAAGAGATGATGTCCTCCGTGCAACTGGTGCAGGCTCTTGGCGGAGGCTGGGACCGTTCTCAATTGCTGACTCCGCAGCAGGCTGGCGCGAAGACTTCGAACGCTGACTACAACATGCAGCAGTAAGGCGCTCAGCGCGTCGACGATTTTCGCGGCGCGATCTTCACAAATTTGAGATCCGCCGCCAGCGGGCAGTCTGTGCAGTGCGCGGTCCTGCCGCAATGAGCTTTACCGACTGCGACCACCAGAGCATGGAACTCGTTGAAGAACTGCGCATGACCCGCTGCCTCTTCTCCGGCAAAAGCAGCATGCGTGAGTTGAACCAGCGACTCATAACCTCTGCGATTTTTCCCCGGTGCCGGATGCACCAGTCCATGTCGCTCCGCGATGCGCCGCAGGTATTCGTCGCCTACGGGAACGGCGTGGCCCAGCGCGTAAAGCAGAATGGCGTCCGCCGTTTCCGGTCCGACACCCGGCAAAGCCAGCAGTCGTTGTCGAAGCAGATCTGTCGGGATCGCAGCCAGCGCCTCCAGCGAGCCGCCGAACTCCGCATCCAGCATCGCCACGAAGGCTTTGAGCGCCGGTCCCTTCCGCGTTTGAAAGCCTGACGGGCGGATCAATTTAGTCAGTTCCTGGTCGCTGATGTTCCTGAGTCCATCAACCGTCAAGGCATGTGCGACCCGCAGGTTCTCAAGCGAGCGCTCGACGCCCTTCCACGAAGTGTTCTGTGTGAGATATGCGCCGAGGATCACCTCGAACTGAGTCTTCGCAGGCCACCAGGACTGCGGCCCGTAGGCCGCGACGAGCTGATCGTGCATGCGGCGCAATCGCTCCGCGGGTTGCGGTCTCTTCTTTGAACCATTGCTGAGCCGGGCCATCAAGAGAGCGAGGATCCCTTATCGCCGGCGGGCGACTGCAACTGAATCTTCCACTCGAGCACCCGCGCCCGTGCCGCCGCGGCCTCAGCCTCTGGAATGTGCCCCGCCGTCTGCAGGGAGATGGAAAGCGCCGCGTGGGCCAGAGGATCGCCCGGCGTGAGCGCCGTCAACGCCAGGGCTGCGGCGATCGATTGTTCAAGTTTGCCCGCATCTCTTAAAGCGCGCACCAGTCCATGGTGTGCCTCGTAGGTTTTCGGATCGGCAGAGATGGCTTCTCGAAACGCCTGCGCTGCCCTGACCGGATCACCCGCTGCCAACAGGTCGAGACCCTGCTGCGACAGTTCCTCTGCGGTTTGTGGATTCATCCGAGTCACGATTGTTATTAGGATATAGGCTGCGCCCGTTCAAAAGGACTTAAATGGTCGCAGGCGCACGGAGGCGGCGAATGAAGAGTCATACGGAATATCTTGTATTCGAAACGAAGAAACGCCGGGAGATGGTGCACATCACCGATCAGGTCGAACAGATCGTGCGGCGTAGCGGCGTCAAAGACGGGCTATGCTTCGTCTCTCCCATGCACATCACTGCCGCCGTGTATGTCAATGACCACGAGAGCGGCCTGATCGAAGACATCGGCAAGTGGCTTGAGGAACTGGCCCCCGCGCGCCCCGACTACAAGCATCACCAGACCGGCGAAGATAACGGCGATGCGCATCTGAAATCTCTGCTGCTACACCACGAGACAACTTTACCCGTAACCGGAGGCCGCCTCGACCTCGGAACATGGCAGCGCGTTTTCTATGCAGAATTCGACGGGCAACGCCGCAAGCGTGTCATCGTCAAGGTGCTGGGAGTGGATTAGCGGCATGAGTCGGGGCAGTAAGCTGCCGCGCTCAGTCTCCATCCGTAATCTTCTGCCACGCTCCCCCCGCATGAGGAGTTCCCGCGGCAGACAGATATATTTTGGTTCGCGGCAGCACTACGAGGTCGACACGCCGATTGGTTGCTCGTCCCTCGGCTGTCCCATTGCTGGCTACGGGATGAAACTCGGCGTAGCCAGCAGCCGAAAGCCGATCCGGAGGCATGGCCTGCAATTCAAGAAAGAGCCGCGCAATGCGCGTCGCGCGCGCCGACGACAACTCCCAGTTGGAATCGAACTCGGCCGTATGGATGGGGACGTTGTCCGTGTGGCCCTCTACGCGCAAATCATAGCCAGTGCGGCTCAGTGAGGCCGCGATCTGCTCGAAGGTTCCCAGCGTTCCTGCACGCGGTTTTGCCGATCCTGATTCAAAAAATCCCGCCTCGCGCAGGCTGATGCCCAGCCCGTCGCGCCCCATCGCGATTGACACCGTGTGCGGGGCCACCTGGTTCGACAGCCGCTGTTGCAGGTCGCGTTGCAGACTTTCAAGATCATCTTTCACCCGCGCCGGAGACAACACATCTTCGCCCATCACGATATTCATGGGCATTGCAGCTTTTTCCGCTCCTGTTGCACTGCGAGCGTTCAGTACCGGTTTGCGGCTTGCATCGGGAAAGATGCCGAGCGATTTGAACGCCGCATCGATGGCCTGCGACATCGCTACCTGCTTCTTTTCATCGGCCTTGGCCGTGGCGAACAGCACCACGAAGAAAGCAAAAAGCAGCGTGATGAAATCTGCGTAAGAAACAAGCCAGCGTTCGTGCGTCACCCGGCTGCGCTGCACACGAGCTCTCATATCGAGCGCTCCGTCTTACTCCCTGTGTTGTCAACAAAGCCCGCGAGTTTCACTTCGAGCATACGAGGGTTTAGACCTTCGAGTATCGAGGTCACTCCCTCAAGCATCATCTCGCGTCGCTGATATTCGTCGCGTATACGAATGCGCATCTTGCCTGCCAGCGGCAAAAAGAAAAGGTTGGCGATACCGACTCCATAAATGGTCGCTACAAACGCAACGGCGATGCCGCGCCCGACCTCCTGGATATTGTCGAGATGCTGCATGACTTGAATGAGGCCAAGCACCGCGCCGAGAATGCCGATCGTCGGCGAAAATCCGCCCGCTGACTCGAAGACTGCTGGCAATCGCTCCTCGTTTTCCGTTGCCGAGTCGAGGCCTACCTGCATGATCTTTCGCAGTTCGCCCGGCTCGGTACCATCCACGGCCAGCATTACAGCCTGCTTCAGAAAAGGGTCTTGAATTGTTTGCAGATCGGCATCGAGAGAGACTACGCCGTTGCGCCGCGCCTTGTTGGCGAACGTAACCAGCAGGCGGATGAGCTGATCGTGATGCTTGCGCGGTGCGGTGAACACCCGCGCCATGCTTCCGAACGCGGCCGTGACCGTGGTAAGCGGAAACTGCAGCAGCACTGCGCCCATGGTGCCGCCGAAGACGATCAGGGCCGCCGTAGGCTGCAGAATCTGTCCGAGATTTCCGCCCTCGATCAGCAGCCCCGCCACGATGCCCGCCATCGCCAGGAGCACGCCGCCAATACTTGCCTTATCCATTGATAGTTCCCCAGTGAACGCGTGTAGTAGTTAGATTGATCAGCGATCCGTGTCCGGCTTGATGGGCCCAGAGGCAGCAACGCGAGCATTGGCCTCAGGCGCAAGATCAACGCTGGCCAGCGATGCAATCCGCTGTATGTCCCCGCATGCGGCCAGAGTTCTGGCCACAGCGGCCAGCAGTCGCGCACGATAAGCCAGTACGCGCTCGGCTATATCGGCGCAGTCTTCGCGCACAATCAGCTTCTCTCCGTTGATGAGTGTAAGCATGGTGTCCGGCGATGCCTCAGCGGTCTTGATCAGGTCGCTGTTCAATACCATGGTGCTGCCATTCAGTCTGGTAAGTTCGATCATTGCAATGTTCCTTTGCTGAACTTATCGACTTATAAGGTGAAAGTTTCAAAGATTAAAGTAATAGGTCGCGGACTGTCCACGTCAGGACACTTACTCGACTCGCGTAAAGTCTTCATATCGTAAGCCGAAAAAAGGGCCAGATGCGACGTGCCACCCGGCAGCAGCAGCTCAAAGAACTAAAGAATGGGCGCATGTTTTTGGGAAAGAGTACGTATATTAACGCATCCCACAAGGAGTAACCCATGTCCCTGGGTGTCTTGAATAACATCTCTGCGCTCTATGCGCAGAACAATCTCAATCAGACGCAGTCCAGCCTGCAGAAGGCACTAACCCAACTTTCCTCCGGTTCGAAGATTAACTCCGGAGCCGATGATGCAGCCGGCCTTTCGATCGCCAACGGTCTTGCCGCCAACTCCGCTGCCCTTACCCAATCATCGAGCAACGCCAGCGCCGGCGTGGGCTTTCTGCAAGTAGCCGATGGTGCTCTTTCGCAAGTGACAAACCTGCTCAGCCGTGCTGTTACGCTGGCTACCGAAGCCGGCGGCGGTACCCTAACCAATTCTCAGCTCAATGCCGCCAATCAGGAGTATTCCGACATCCTCACCCAGATCGGGACCATCGGGAGCACCACCCAATACAACGGCAAAACTGTGTTCAACTCAGCAACTGCGGGGTCTACAGCTTTGGCTGCCACCGATTTTACCCAGTCAGGCAACGGCGCCCCTCTCCAGGTACATCTAACTCAGGGAGACACACTGAGTGGCTCCATCAACATCGCATCGACGGGGGGAACCGCGCCAGGTTCTATGATTGTTAATCTTGGAGCTTATAGCGGTTTAGCCAGCAATGACCAGCCCACGGCCAACGCGGCGGCGGCCTCGCTCACCTCCGCTTTGAACGCATCTCTCGGTACAACCACGGGATCGACTTATGCGGTGACCGTTGCGGCCGGCATAGTGAGTATCGCCACAACCGGCGGTGGCAGCGCCACCGAAGCGCTTTCAGTTAGCACCAGCAATGCTTCTCAAGTAGCGCCAAACGCCGGCACGATGAACATTTACACCAGCGATGGCACATCGACCGGCAGCAAGAACTACGGAGTAACAGTTGGAGCACTTTCGACGGCTAATGTTGGAAGCTCGCTCTCGAGTTCGAGTGCCGGGTCATCGATCACGGTGACGGTCGGAACCGCAACAGGAACAGGCGGCACAACCGCTGGAGCCGGTTCGGGCACCAGTCTCAGCGGCACCGCAATTACCAGCCAGGCGGATGCCGAGGCCGCACTCCAGACCGTGGACGATGCCATTAACGCCGTCGCTTATCAGCGCGGCCAGGTAGGCGCGAATATCAACACTCTGAATGCGGCATCGAACATAGCAAGCGCGGAACAGACCAACGTTGAATCCGCGCAGAACACCATTACCGCTACCGATTATGCTGCGACCACTTCGAACATGTCGAAGTACGAAATCCTGACCCAGACCGGCATCTCGGCCCTGGCCCAGGCCAACAGCACGCAGCAGATGGTCACCAAGCTGCTCCAGTAACCCCAGGGTCCCCAGCGACGGGTCATTGTCGCTGAGTTCCAACCCAAACTCCGCCGCCGCGGACTAATCAACCAGAAGGGCGCCATTGTGGGCGCCCTTTTGCTCGTAAGGTCGTTCCCCAATTTGGTCATGAGGATTTTCCAACCTTGTAAAAGGCTTCTTGGTTCGCGGCCTGCTTCAAGCAAGCGCGGAGGGGTGAGATGGGCAGTGTAGGACTAAGTTTCGGATCGCCGACCAGCGGCGCGGGTTTCGACGTCAGCGCGACGGTGTCCGCGATCATGGCGAACCTTAAAAATGTAGAGACACCGTGGAAGACGCAATTGACCACACTCCAGAGCCAGGACACTTCTATCTCCAGCATGGGTACGCTTCTGTCAAATCTCACCAATGACATGAGCCAGTTAACCGACTTTACCGGCATCCTGGCGCAGAAGACAGGCTCGAGTTCGAACTCCAATATCCTTCAACTCACAGCGGCAACCTCGGCCGCGACAGCGGGAGCGCATGAGGTGGTGATCAACAGTCTCGCCAAGACCTCCAGCGGCTTCCTGACGGAGGTCGCCAGCGCATCGGACACGCTCACCGGCTATATCACCCTTAGCGTTGGAAATGGAACTCCGCAAAAGATCAGCGTGCCGGCCAAAGGCGGCACACTCACGACCCTCGCCGCAGCCATCAATGCCGCAGGGATGGGTATCTCCGCAAGCGTGCTGACCGACTCCAGCGGTTCGCGTCTCAGTCTGGTCTCAGGCACATCGGGAGCGGCGGGGAACATCGTGGTAGGCGCCAGCAGTCTCAGCGATACCTCGGGCACTCTTCTCGGTTATAGCGGGACAGCGGGAAGCAGCGGTACTTATTCGAGCGGCTCTCTTGCGTCAATTACGAACGGCGATACGCTGGCGGGTTCGCTCTCGATCAAGGTCGGCACGGCTTCGCCCATGACCATTACCTTGAACTCATCGAATAACACGCTCCAGGGCTTGGCCGATGCCATTAATGGGACAACCAGCCTGGGTGTGACGGCCTCGGTGAGCAGCGATGGAACCACGCTGTCGTTTCAATCCAACACCTCGGGAACCGCAGGCACCCTTGCCGTGACCTCAAATATTGTGGACACAAGCGCGCCTTCGTCCCTCGCGTACACATCGTTGATCTCCGGTTCAGACGCGTCTCTCACAATTGACGGAATGCAAAATCTGACCAGCTCGTCGAATACGGTGAGCAATCTCATTCCCGGGCTAACGTTTCAATTGCTTGGCCCGACACCGACTGACGCCAACGGCAACCCCATACCCATCCAGGTCATTGTTGGCAACGATAACGCGGGCGTTGTGAGCACCATCAACACCATGGTGACCGATTACAACTCATTGATCAGCGCCATCAACACGCAGGCCGGCAGCGATACCTCGGGCCACCCGGAGCCGTTGTTCGGGTCTCCCACCCTGTCAATGCTACAGCAGCAATTGCTGAGCGGAATCAACTTGGCGAGCCCCAATGGCTATCTGGACGCAATAACAAACGCCTCTGATACCCTTTCGGGCGGCATCACCATCCAGGTCGGAGCCAAAACGGCGCAGACGGTGAACTTGCCTGCTGCAGGCGGCACCCTGGCTGACTTGGCCAGTAACATCAATGGGGCCAATCTCGGAGTGACTGCGAGTGTTGTTACCGAGAATGGCCGCTCGACGCTCACGTTGTTGTCGGCCACGGCAGGCTCGGCAGGAGCTCTCACCGTATCATCCAATATCATCGACACAACCAATAACAACACGCCGCTTAACTACACGCATAATTCCGACATTGCTGGACTGACCGGTCTCGGGATCAGCATGAACAATGATGGATCGATCAGTCTCGATGTCAATGCGCTTGATTCAGCGATCAATGCAGATTTCAACAGCGTGACGGGATTTTTCCAGGGAGCCAATGCCTGGGGGATGAATGTCTCCAACGTGCTGAACCAGGCAGGGACCAGTGCCTCCTCGGGAATCCTGAAACTGGCTCAAAATGCCAACAGCACCACGGAATCCAATCTGAATGTCAATATTTCCAGAGAAGAAAGCCTGATCTCGATCCAGCAAATCAGTCTGACCGCCGCACTGAATAGCGCAAATGAGATTTTGCAATCCCTGCCGACGCAGCTTCAGGGCGTCAACGAACTCTATTCGGCCATCACTGGCTATAACCAGAAGACGAATGGCTAAGGAGCCGTATCCGCATGAGCAGTTATCGCGAACACGCGTTGGAAGGAGCATCGGCGGTCGATCTCGTGGTGGCGCTCTACGATGGCATCATCCGCTTTTTGTATGCCGCCAGCGCAGCCGTGGAACGAGGCGACGCCGCGGCCCGGCGCACCGCCGTCAAACGGGCGCTCGACATCATTATTCACTTGCAGGCACGCCTGCGCATGGATATCGGGGGCCGTCCGGCCGCGGCACTGAGCGAATTTTACGCCTCCGTCTTCGCCCAGATTCTGCAGGCCTCGCAGTCGGCTTCGCAGCAGAAGTTTGAACACGCCATCGACTGCGTACGCAACGTGCGCGACGCGTGGCGTCAGGTGGCGCGCGACCCTGAGGTTAATCCGGCTCCGATCCAGGTGGCGAGCCGCAGGTCCCCACCATCGCGTGCGGCGTTCGCCGGCGACGACCATGGGGTGGAAGCGGGTTCCGGTTCGCATTGGAATGCCTGAGAGCGCCTGCGAGGGAAACGGCAGATCGAGGAGACGGGGGAGGGAAGCAACGCCGAAGTCAACCGGCGACGGTGAGTTCCTCTTCGAGCTGCTGCTTCCGGTACAGGCCGGCATAGTAGCCGTCCAGTTCCAGTAACTCGTCGTGCTTGCCGATTTCCACGATGCGGCCGCGGTCAAGCACGGCGATCTGATCGGCATGGCGCACCGTCGAAACTCGATGCGAAATCAGGATGGTCGTTGAAGCGGCGGTATAGCTGCGAAGGCCGCCTAGAATGCGCTCTTCCGTGTAGGTGTCAACGCTGGCCAGAGCGTCGTCGAGAATCAGAATGGGCGGACGCCGCAATAACGCGCGGGCAATGGCAGTGCGCTGCTTCTGCCCTCCGGACAAGGTCATGCCGCGCTCTCCTACGATGGTCTCAAAGCCCAGCGGGAATTCTTCAAACTCCTGCCGGATGTGCGCCGCCTCGGCTGCTTCCAGCAGGTCGGCAGTTTCTGCCTGAGGTTCGCCAAATCCGAGATTCTCCCGCAGCGTCTCGCTGAACAGGAACGTCTCCTGCGGCACCATGCCGATGTTGTGGCGAAGCGCCGCCAACGGAAACTCTCGAATCGGCCGTCCATCAATCAGAAGCGAGCCCTCGGGAGCCTCGTACAAGCGGGAGATCAGGTTGACTAGCGTCGTTTTCCCCGATCCCGTTGGTCCGACAATTGCGAGACTCGAACCCGCAGGCACAAGCAAAGAGATAGCCGTCAAAACCGGCGGCTCTCCATAGCTGAAGTCGAGGTGCCGGAATTCTATCTCTCCTTTGAGCAC
>VFSW01011337.1_pt1 | contig 12542 bp, 10 predicted proteins | sample 5358111 | NCBI WGS metagenome assembly VFSW01 (sample SAMN11554181, study PRJNA540505) | mine drainage metagenome | isolation source: sediment from site ElyBrook_90M | place: USA: Ely Copper Mine, Vershire, VT | collected 2017
ACTTCGGCGCGGCTGTTCCGGTGACCAAACTGAGCTCCCAGGGGGTGTTCGCGGTGGCTGACGTGTATTTTCGTCGGGTGGACATCAAGGGCGCGATGGGCTTCGGAAGCTGGCCGCATCTGGTGGCGGGCCCGAGGATCGGCAATCAGCCTCTGAAGGGTATTTTGGCCGGCGTCGGCTGGGGGCCGTTGTACGCGGGCGTAGTCATCGGCGGCGGCGCGTACGCGTATTCGTTCGGCGTGAATGTCTCCGTGCGGGCGGTGACGGGCGGCAGCCGGTGAGGGGGAGCGGACGCGCCTGCTAGTACTGTGAGGGGCCTTTCCCTAGTACGTTCCGGGCAACCGAAATTGTACCTTTCGGCGGATTTCCCGGGGGGCCTCCATGGGCGAGACTAGTTCAGCCATGAGAGCGATCCTGATTTGCCCCGACAACGGGCTTCGACAAGATTTCGAGAAACTGGCAGGCTGCTATTCGCCGCTTCGCCTCAAGAAGTCCCTTGACAACTATCCCGGGCCGGAAATGCTCCGCCAACTGGTGAAAGTGTGGGCGCCGGAAGTGGTCTTCATCAGCATGGAGGATGCCGCGGAGACCGAGAGGATTTCCAAACTGCTGGACGCGGAGTTCGCCACCATCCAGAGGGTGGGGTTAAGCCAGGAGGAAGGGCGCGAGACGTTCCGGCTGGCGCTGCAATTGCGGATGGCTGAGTTGATGGTTCCTCCGTTCGAGCAGGATCCGTTCGTGGCGATGCTGAAGCGGCTGTACGAGCATTTGTCGGTTCATCCGCCGACTTTCGGGGCTCTGGGCAAGGTTTATGCGTTTCTGCCCGCCAAAGGCGGCGTGGGCGCATCGACGATTGCAGCGAACGTGGCCCGGGCGTACGCGCAAGCGCCGGGCGCAAAGGTGCTGCTGGCTGACTTCGACCTATCCTCTGGCCTGATGGGGTTCATGTTCAATGCCGAACATGAGTACTCCGTGAACGACGCGGCGGAGCGGCATAGAGATCTGGACGAAGACGCGTGGCAGAGTCTGGTGAAACGAGTGGGCAACCTCGACCTGATGCCTTCCGGGGCTCCGGTGCCGGGCGATGGCATTCCCGCGTCGCAGATTGCGCCGGTGCTCGACTATGCGCGGAAGGCCTACACGATGGTGGGCGCGGACGTCTCCGACACGTTCGACGAACGGTCCCTGGCGGTGATGCGGGAATCCAGCCAAATCTTCCTGGTGACGACGCCGGATCTGCCCTCCCTTCGTCTGGCGAAGCTGAAGGTGATGGCGCTCCGCCGGTTGGATTGGGAAGATAAAACAAAGCTGCTGTTGAACCGCGTATCGAGGCGGATGGAACTGACAGTGGACGAGATCGAGGCCACGGTGGGACTTCCGGTGTTCGCCACCTTCCCCTGCGAATACGCCGATGTATCGCGGGCGACGCGCCGGGCGGAATCGTCGCCGAAGCTTGCGCCGAGCATTCACCAGTTCCTGGAGAAACTGGGCGCGGCCAAGACGGAAGAGAAGAAAGCCCGCTTCATCGAACGGTTCGCGGTGGTGCCGGCGCGGTACAGCTATCGATAGGCGCAACCATCGGCGCGATGCGGCATGCACCCGCGCTAGGCCAGTGTGGGATTGCTCGCCCTGGGTCTCATTTTCCGCCGCGCCGGCTACAACAAGTGATGTTTGGCGAGAAACTCGTGGGTCGCGTTGAAAATCCTGGCGCGCTCCTCCGGCGTGAAGCCGCCGTGCTTGCCTCCGGGGATGGTGACGAGCTCGTTCGGCACGCCCGCCTTGTCCAGCGCTTCTTTCAAACGAACCGAGTGCGAATAGGGGACCGTGGGATCGGCGTCGCCTTGGATCATCAGGATGGGAGGCAGGCCGGGGCGGACGTATTCGAGCGGCGAGACGCGCCTGGCGATCGCCTCTTTATCCGGCAGGCTGCCCAGCCACTGCACGGCATAGCCTTTCCGATTCGGCCCGTCGAGAAGATCGTTCACGTCGGTAATACCGTACCAGTCGAGAATTGCGGCGACCTTGGGCAGATCCGGACCGGGGCACTGGCGGTCGAGGCCGGCCGATTGGGGGATCATTCCCGTGGTCAGGGCAAGATGTCCTCCGGCCGAATCGCCGGTGGTGACCAGGCGCGTTGTGTCGATGTTGTACTCCTTCGCATGCACGGCGATGAAGCGCAGCGCGCAGAGGCAATCCTCCACCGCGGCGGGAGCGGGCGAAACGCGCTCCATGCGATATTCTACGTTCACCACGTTCCAACCCATTTCAAAATACGGGAACAGGCTCATCAGAGCGCCTTCCTTGGTGCCTCCCACCCAGCCGCCTCCGTGTATATAAATGATGGTGGGCTGGGGGCCGGTCACGTCGCGGCGCTGATAAACGTCGAGCTTCGTTTCATAATTGTTCTGCACGCCGTAGGTGATGTTCGGCTTGACGGCATACTGATTCTGAGCGTGGGCGGCCCAGGTGGCCGTCTCGGACAGTTGCGCCTGTGCGGCGGCGCAAATTAACACAAACAGCGTAGTTCGCATGAGGGTCATGATAGCGGACAATAAAGGTTTATGAAAGCGCTTGTCAAGGCAAAACGAGAGCCCGGTTTGTGGCTCGAAGATATTGAAGCCCCGAAGCCGGGGATCAACGATGTGCTGATCCGCGTGAAGCGGGCCGGCATCTGCGGAACCGACGTCCACATTTACAAATGGGACGATTGGGCGCAGCGCACGATTCCCGTGCCGATGGCGATCGGGCATGAGTTCGCCGGCGAAATCGTGGAGGTGGGCTCGAACGTCAGCGATTTTCATCCCGGCGATGTGGTCAGCGGCGAAGGGCACGTGGTGTGCGGGCGCTGCCGCAACTGCCTGGCCGGAAGGCGTCATTTGTGCGCGCACACCATGGGGGTGGGCGTGAACCGTCCGGGAGCGTTCGCCGAATACATCGTGCTGCCGATGACGAACATCTGGAGACATGCGCCAAACGTGGACCTGGACATCGCGGCGATTTTCGATCCGTTCGGCAACGCGGTGCACACGGCGCTGTCGTTTCCGCTGCTGGGCGAGGATGTTCTGGTCACCGGCTGCGGGCCGATCGGGCTGATGGCGGTGGCGGTGGCGAAGCACGCGGGCGCACGGTTCGTGGTGGCGACGGACATGAATCCGTTCCGGCTGAAGCTGGCGAAAAAGCTCGGCGCGACGGTGGCGATGGATGCGTCGAAGACCACGCTGCCGGAGGTGCAGAGGCAGCTCGGCATGAAGGAAGGCTTCGACGTGGGGCTGGAAATGTCCGGCAACGGACAGGCGTTCCGGGACATGCTGGCTAACATGAGCCACGGCGGAAAAATCGCCATGCTGGGCATTCCCGATAAGGACAGGTCCATCGACTGGCGCACCGTGGTGTTCAATATGCTGACCATCAAGGGCATCTACGGCCGGGAAATGTACGAGACCTGGTACAAGATGACGGTGATGCTCGAATCGGGGCTGGACATCCAGCCCGTGATCACGCACCGGTTCCACATCAACGATTACGAAAAAGGATTTCAGGCGATGATCGGCGGAGATGCGGCGAAGGTCGTGCTGATGTTCGACTAGACCATTTTGAGTATCCCCAGCTTGCGCTGGGGGCTGCACCCCGACATTTCGTTGCCACCACGAAGATTCCAATTCTGGCTCGAAGCTCGTGTCCCCTCGCTTAAACCAGCTTCATCTTCTTCACCGGCAGCTCCCGCACGCGCTTGCCGGTCGCCGCGAAAATCGCATTGCAGATGGCGGGGGAGATCACCGGAACCCCCGGCTCGCCGACGCCCGCCGGAGGCGCGCCGCTGGGCACGATGTGGACGTGCGTCATCAGCGGCGCTTCGGGCATCCGCGCCACGGGATAGTTATTGAAATTTCCCTGCTGCACGCGGCCATCGGCCAACGTCACCTCGCCCAGCATCGCGACGCTGGTGCCGAATACCGCCGCGCCTTCAAACTGCGCGGTGACGCGTTCGGGATGAACCACCATGCCGGCGTCGACGGCGATATCGACGCGCGGGATCTTCACCTTGCCCTTTGCGTCGACCTCCACTTCCACCACCGCGGCAATATACGACAGGAAGCTGCGGTGCACCGCGATGCCCCAGGCGTGGCCCGGGCCGGACTTCCTGCTCGCCCACCTGGACTTTTCCGCCGCCAGTTCCACCACGCGCCGCAGCCGCGCGACGTCCAGCGGATAGCGCTTATCCCCCGGCAGGTCGATGATCCGCGACGGCCCCAGCAAATCGAGCAAATATTCCACGCGATCCCGATTCGCCGCCGCTGCCAGTTCGTCCGCGAACGTCTGGACCGCGAACGCGTGATAGATGTTCGCCACCGACCGCATCCATCCGATGCGCACCGGAGCCTTCGCCGGGCCGTTTTCCGCGCGATGATTGGCGATGTCGAACGGCACATCGCTCCAGCCCATGCCCATTTGCGACGTTCCGTACTCCGCTTTCGGGTCGAACATCATCTCGATGGGAGGAAACGCGCTGCGCTGCAGCCAAGCCGTGGGACGGCCCTTCGCGTCCACGCTCGCCTTCATGTACATCGCCGCGACGGAGTGGAAATAATCAAAGTGAAGATCGTCCTCGCGGCTCCAGACGACCTTCACCGGCTTGCCGGTTTTCTGCGACAGCACTGCCGCCTCGGCCACATAATCCGGCTTCGATTTACGCCCGAACCCTCCGCCGAGCAGCGTGACGTGGCACGTCACATCGGCGGGCTTGATGCCGACCGCCGCCGCCACGGTGGCCTGCCCCGCCTGTGGATTCTGCGTCGCGGCCCAGGCGATCACCTTGCCGTTCTTGAACTCCGCGACCGCGGCAGGAGGTTCCATCGGGGCGTGCGCCAGCAGCGGAACATAATAATCCGCCTCGATGATCTTGCCGCCCTTGGCGAACTCCGCGTCCACGTCGCCCACGTTGCGGGCCACTTTGCCCGGTTTCCGGGCGGATTCCTTCAGCACCGCTTTGAATGCGCCGGAATCGAAGCTTGCGTTCGCGCCCAGGTCCCAATCCACCTTCAGTTTCTTGCGGCCCTGCATCGCGGCCCAGGTGTTGTCGGCGATCACCGCGACCCCGCCCAGCGCCTGGAATCCGTACGGAGGCTTCATCGGGTCGATCGTCGCCGTTTGCAGTACCCCCTTCACCATGCGCGCCTCGCTGTCGTCCACCGACACGATCTTGCCGCCCATCACCGGCGACCTTTCGATGGACGCGTAGACCATCCCCGGCATCTTTGCGTCGATGCCGTAGACCGCCTTGCCCGTGCACATGTCATTTAGATCCACGATCGGCAGCGCCTTGCCGATGTAGCGGTACTCGGATGGCGCCTTGAACGTCAGTTCCTCCTTCTTGGGCACCGCCTGTTTCGAGGCGGCCGCCACCAGCGACGCATAGGAGGCCTTTTTGCCGCTCGGCATGTGGACCACTTGCTCGTTGCGAGCCTTGCACTCGGCCGCCGGCACACTCCACTGCGCCGCCGCGGCGCGCTCCAGCATCGTGCGAGCCGTCGCGCCCGCGATCCGCAGCGCCTCGTAAAAACTGCGAATGGAATTGGAGCCGTCCGTATCCTGGGAGCCGTACTTCGCGTCGCCGATGGCCTGCTCCACCCGGACATTCTTGAAGTCGACGTCCAGTTCGTCGGCGGCCACCATCGGCAGAGACGTCTTGATGCCCGTGCCCATCTCCGAACGGTGCGCGACGATCGTCACCAGGCCGCTCGGCTCCATGCCGAGATAGACGCTGGGTTGCCAGGTGGCGTCGGCTTCCAGGCCGTCGGTGGCCAGAACGAACGCTCCCGCGGAAAAGATGCCCAGGAAACCCCGGCGCGAGACAACCAATTCGACGCGGTTCATGCCTTGTCTCATGCCTTCACCCCCGCGGCCACTTTGATCGCTGCGCGAATGCGTTGATACGTCCCGCAGCGGCAGATGTTGCCCTGCATGGCGTCGTCGATGTCCTTATCCGTGGGTTTCGGCTTTTCCTTGAGCAGCGCCACCGCTTGCATGATCTGGCCGCTCTGGCAGTATCCGCACTGCGGCACGTTGCCCTTTTCCCAGGCCGCCTGCACCGGGTGCAGATGGCCGTTGGCAAGGCCCTCAATCGTGGTGATGGATTTGCCCGCCGCGGCCTTCATCGTCGTTTGGCAGCTTCGCGCGGCCGCGCCATTCACGTGGACTGTGCAGGCGCCGCACAATCCCATGCCGCAGCCGAACTTCGTGCCGGTCAGGTCGAGCTCGTCGCGTAAGTACCAAAGTAACGGCATATCGCCGTCGCCGTCGAATTTCCGGGCAGAACCGTTCACGCGCAGTTCAATCATGAATCATATGGTAGCGCCGTTTTTTGAGATGCGCCTGCCCTGACGCATGGCCGCGGAAAGATCCTCCAGATTATCGAGCGCCCATGTTTGCGCGGTGGAGCAAGCCGCGGCTCGAAGGCAATCACCCGCCGGGATGGTCCTTCGCGTGCTCGCGCTAGATCTCATGGACGCGAATCCCTCCAGCAACGTCATCCAGATGTCCCGCCATTCGACGCGCAACCCGCCCGTGGATCGACGCAGCGCGGGGCGCCTCCAACTGACCTATGCCGCTTTTCTGTCCCGGCCGGGTGAGACGTGCGGAGTCGTCGCGACAACGGAAAATGTAAGTTGTAGAGGCCTTTATTGTCATTGCGAGCGGCCGTATTCTCGAGGCGAGTGGCTGGACTGTGAGATGGCGATTTCCGGCACAGGCCCCGGCTCCTTTCCCGCGAAGGATCTGATCCTTAGCGCCCTGTTGGAAGTGCTTCGTGTGACGCCGCTTGGCACCAACAGAGGCTTCGGCGTGGCTTGCCGGATCGAAAGCTATATGATTCACCCGCGGCGGGATTCCCAGTCTAAAACGTCGTAGATTTTCTGGCCTTACCATAACCGCCGCACGCCTGCCCGGACCCGGCCAATCAGGCAATCCGTGTGACCCAAACCTTAGAGAATATCCCCGTCGATTTACCTGACCATTTAAGGTCAACTGACTTTCATAGGTCAGGTGTCCAGCCGGCAGCCGCTCTTGTTTCTCACGCGCGGCAGTCCCCGCAAAGGCTGTGTTTTTAGTCAGATCGAATCCACTGATACCCACGGCGGACATTGAGGGCGTCGAACTGCTCTTTCTTCAGCACCTGCTCCCACGTCCAGCCAGCGTGGGGGCGGGCAACTCGACCTAACAGGAGAATACACAGAAATGAAAATCAGAAACCTTGCACAGGCTGCCGCGCTCACAGCGGTAGCCATGTTCACGATGGCAGGCGCCCGCGCCAGCACCATCAATTACACGACGAACGGAGCCGGGACGGAGTTCCTCACCGGCGGCACGATCACCCTCAGCGGGCTGACTCTCGCTGACGAGTACGGCGCCGGCGCGACTCTTACGTTTGTACCGAACGTGGGCAGCGTCACCGGCCTGCCCTCGAACATCAACTACGGAAGCTTCGTGCTTGCTTGCCCGTCGTGTTCGACGCAGGCCCTCGGCGCGGGTAGCTATTTCAACGCGTTTACATTTAACTTGGTCATCACGGACAGCACCGATGGCGCAACCGGGATATTCCACGGTTCGTCAACGGGCGGAACGGTTTACAGCGATGTGAGCCAGGTTACCGTTAACTGGGTGCCGTTGACTATCGGGCCGGGCACGACAAACGCCAACACTGGCAATTTCGGTCCGACGAGTTTCGACATCAATGGAACCTCGCGGATCGTCGCTCCGAACTCCGGCGTGCCTCCGGGCGTGACGACGGTTCAGGGAACGATCAATTCGACAATGGTTCCGGAGCCGGCGACATTCGGTTTGCTGGGCGGCGCTTTGGTGGGTTTAGGCCTGCTGGGCCGCAGGAAACTGGTTCGCAAGTAACATTTCCCAGGAAGGGGGCAGCGGATCGTCATGCTGCTCCCATCTGTTTCACGGAGTGCACAACGCGAGGGGACGGGTGCCCTTGCAGGCGGACCAACACGTTCATGATGACCTTCCACTCTGGATAAAACGAGACTGCATCCTACCCGTGGATCCCATGCTGCCCCCGTTTGACCCAGGCCACTAAGACCGCTTTCCCAGGAGCGCCTGATTCAGGAGCCCGACGAGCGGGGACATCGCCTTGAATCGCTTCACAACTTCCATTTTCAGCTTCGGCGATGCCGCCAGATCCACGTCCAACTCAGTCCAGCAAAACCACTGCTTCCTCTTGATCAGATCGATGGCCGGATGCGCGGCGTCGAAGCCCTTGGGCGGCCTTTGCAGCGCGTCGCCTTGCAGCGGCCCCGTCAGCTTGCTGGTCGCGCGAAACGGTTTTGGGTTCGCGGCAATGAAATGGCGGATCTTGAGCAGTTCCTCCGGTCCGGGCGAATAGCAGCCGCCGGCGATGCCGACACTCTTCGCCGAGATCTGCACATAATAGCCCGCGCCGGAAACCTTGCCCATGCCGCGGCGGCCGAAAATCGCGCCGATGTGGGTCTTATACGGCGTCTTGTCCTTGCTGAAGCGCGTGTCGCGATAGATGCGAAACACAGCCTTCTTCGGCTCCGTGATGTGCTCCGGAGCGAATTTCAGCAGCTCCGCGTTGATGGACTCCACCAGATCGTACATGGGAGCCTTCAGCTTGGTCTCAAATATCTCCTTCCGTTGTTCTTTTCGAGACCCTTCAAAAACTTGATTGCTTCCGGGGGGAACATATAATCAAGATAATGCTCTTTCGCCTCTCGGCGACTCCCAACGTACAACTTTTCGTGAATGCCCCTCTGGCGCGGTATACGCGCTTTGAGATCGGAGGCCCGGCGCGCATGCTGGCCAACGTTTCCACCGAGGACGCGCTGGCGGAGACACTGCGGCTGGCCAAGGAGAGCGGCACGCCGCATGCGGTCATCGGCGGCGGCAGCAACTTGATTTGCGACGATGAGGGATTTCCCGGCGTAATCGCCCGTTACGCCGCCAACGCGATTGAGATTGACGGCGAGCGCGTGCGCGTCCAGGCCGGCGCGGCGCTGCAGGATCTGGTGGACCGTACCATCGACGCGGGATTGCAGGGCCTGGAAACGATGACCGGAATACCGGGCTGGGTGGGCGGCGCGATCTACGGCAACGCCGGAGCTTACGGCCATTCGATTGAGGAGTGTGTCGAAAGCGTCCGCTTTTTTGACGGAGAAGGCGTCCGCGAACTCGGCGGCGACAAGCTCGGTTTCGCCTACCGGGACCGCATCTTTAAGCGATTCAAAAACTGGGTGATTCTGGAGGCTGTTTTGCGCTTGCAAACAGGCGATGCCGCCGGGCTGCGCGCCACCGCGGACGGCATCCTCAAGATTCGGAACGAGAAATATCCGCCCACGATGAAATGCGCGGGCAGCATCTTTAAGAATCTGATGCTTGCCGATCTGCCGCCGGGAGTAACGGTGCCCGAAAAAGTGGTCCGCGAGGGAAAGGTTCCGGCGGCCTATTTTCTGGAGGCTGCGGGCGCGAAGGGCCTGGCCATCGGAGGCCTGTGCGTGGCCGACTATCACGCCAATTTGATTTACAACGAAGGCGGCGGGACGGCGCGCGATTTGTGGCACTTGATCGACACGCTGAAGGCCGGCGTATTTGAGAAATTCGGTGTGCGCCTGGAAGAAGAAGTGCAGAGAATCACTGCACGGAAACCGTCAGACCCGTCTGCGCCGTAAACGAGCCGACGGTGACGACGACGGGCAGCGTACCTCCCGAGAAATAGCCTCCCGGCAACTGCACGTTGATCTGAAACATTCCTTGATAGGCTCCGGCGGGGCCGGCGTAAAGAATCGCGGCGTTGTAGCCTCCGATGGACACGCTGAAGGGCAGTCCGGTGACGCCCTCGCCGGTGCCGAATAGAGAAATAATGCTGCCGGGCGAGGCGGGATTCGCCGGGGTGTTGAGCGACCCATCCTGATTGATCGCGGAGGCTTGGCCGTTGGCATCGGCAAAGAGCGCGGGCGCGGCGTCAGCGACATTCGCGACGATCTGCGCGATCTGTGTGTTCTGATTGTTCACCGTGATCTGCACGCTCTGCGCGCCTTGAAGCGAGACCGGCGCGCGCACCAGAATCTCCGTGGGGGTGATGGCCAGAATTGGCGCGGCGGTTGCGTTGAACAGCACCTGCGGAGTATCGTTCGCGGTCAACCCCGTGCCGAGGATCGCCATCAACATGCCCGGCGCGACCGGTCCGGGCGTCAAACTCGCCGCATTCACCGCACTGACGACAACAATCGGAGCGGCGGTTTGGGTTGACGAGGAGCCGGTGAGTTGCCGGATGCGGTCATTTCCCGAATCGGCGATGTAGACTGAACCGCTGGAGCTGACCCCGACGTCCGAGGGCGCATTTAGCTCCGCCTGCACGGCCGCGCCGGAGTCCCCCGCAAATCCCGCGGTTCCCGTGCCGGCGATGGCGTCCACCTGGCCGAAGGAGTTGACGCTCAACACTTTCGCGAGGCTGCTATCCGCGACCAGAAGGTTGCCGGAGGCGTCCACCGCCAGACCCTGAGGCGAATTCCACGCGCCGGCGGCGACAAGGGAGTGGCTGCCGGAGGGCGTCAGCATCCAGACCTGCTTCAGGCTGGGCTCGGAGAAATAGAAATTGCCGCTGGCGTCGAAGGCCATGCCGCGCGGCGAAGTGAGACCTCCGAAAACCGTGGTCGTGACGCCCTGTGGCGTGGTTTTATAAATGGCCGCCGCATCGGCGACATACAGGTTTTGGGCGGAATCGAAGATCATGTACGCGGGAGCTGCGAGGACTCCGGTAGCGACCGGATAGATCGCGCCTCCGCTGGAAACCATGCGGATGCGGCCATTGCCGGTGTCGGCGATGTACAGATTGCCGACTGCATCGAACGCGACGGACGTGGGGCCGTTGAGCGTCGCCAGGATCGCCGCTCCGCCGTCGCCCGTGTTTCCGGCCGCGCCAGTCCCGGCGAACGTGGTAATCGTTCCATCCAGCGCGACGCGGCGGATGCGGTTGTTATCGCGATCGGCGATGTACAAATTGCCAATGCCGTCGAGGGCAATACCGGTAGGGTTGTTCAGGCGAGCCTGCGCCGCCGGGCCTCCATCAACCTCGGCCATGCTGCCGCCGCCGGCAATGCCCCAGGAGTTTCCCGACAGGATCACGCGCTGGACGACGCGCAAGTCCGCGGCGTAAAGATTGCCGTCGTTGCCGCAGACAATATCGGCGGCGGAGACGTTCATCGCCGTCGCCTTTCCGGATTGGAGCGGAATCTCCAGAATCTGCCCGGCGGAATGATCGGCCACGTACAACGTGGAATAGCCGTCAAACGCCAAGCCGGTCGGCAGAGCGGATCTTGCGATGGACGTAACCTGCCCCGCCGACACCCGGCGAATCAGATGATTGCCGCTATCGGCGATATAAACGTTGCCCTGATGGTCGGCGGCAAGCGCGGTGGGATAGTTCAACTGCGCGAACGGCGCGGGGCCGTCGCCGGAGTAGCCGGGCCAGCCCGTTCCGGCCAGGGTGGTGAGCGTGCCATCCGGAGCCATTCTATAAACCCGTGCCCCGCCGAAATCGGAGATGTACATCGCGCCCGAATCGTCTATCGCGATGTTGCGCGGGGATTTAAAGGACACCAGGCTCGCGTTACTGCCCTCGTTGGCGCCGCCGGCGGTCAGCGAACCCCCTCCGGCGACGGTTGAAATGACACCGGCCGGTGTTATGCGGCGGATGCGCGCATTGCCGAGGTCGGCGATATAGAGATTTCCTGAGACATCGAGCGCCAGGCCATAGGGCGAGTTGAGCTGCGACGACGAGGCGGGTCCGCCGTCGCCGGAAAATCCGGGAGCGCCATTGCCGGCGATCGTATGGATAAAGCCGTTCGGCGCGATCTGGCGGACGCGGTGATTATTGGCGTCGGAAATATAGATATTCCCGGCTGGATCCATGGCGATGCCCTCGGCCTGAAGCAGGATGGCGGAGGTAGCGGGGACGTTCTCGCCCACCCAATCGCTTCCCGCGAGGGTGGAAATGGTGTAAGAGTCCGCGAAGACCGGCAGGAGAGATAAGAAGCAGATGATCCGAGAAATAATCCGCATTGGGAGACGGGATACTCCTAAAGATTAGGAGTGCTAAGAGGACGGAAAAGTTCTCAGTCGCGATGGACCGGGCGAAGAAACAGGAGCGAAGGGTAATGGACTTGCCCTACATGGCCTCAGTATTATTTGTCCCTGCGTTTTCTCATCCCCACGCGATGAGGACACTGTGGCACATCATCTTCGCCGGTCCTTATGGACCGCACTTCTGGTTTCCGGGGCTGTGTTCGCGCAGTCCCCTTTGAGGCTGAAAACCCGTACCATCGTCACCGACCCCGCGCAGCTTGTCTTGGATGCGGAAGGCTCGGCGACGGGGGGAAGCGGCCATTTGCGGTTGCAGTTCGGGCGGCCGCCGGCGGCCGCGCATGTGGCGGAGCTGAAGAAACGCGGCGTTACCGTGGTGGCCGACGTCCCGGACAACGGACTGCTGGTCTCGGTGGCCGGGCCGGTGAGGCTCA
>VFSW01011338.1_pt1 | contig 12542 bp, 5 predicted proteins | sample 5358111 | NCBI WGS metagenome assembly VFSW01 (sample SAMN11554181, study PRJNA540505) | mine drainage metagenome | isolation source: sediment from site ElyBrook_90M | place: USA: Ely Copper Mine, Vershire, VT | collected 2017
TCCGCGACCGGCTCTCGATCCCGTGGGTGTATCAGGTCACCCTGGAGGGCGACAACGACTTCGTCGAGGACGGTGTGCGCGTGCTGCCGGCCGACGTCTTCCTCTCTACTCTCGCTTGAGCGTTCCCATCTGGCGATCGGGCGGGCCGGCCCGTCAAGACCTTCAAGCTCGTCTTCTATGGCACGGATCTGCGGCCGAATTTGTCAACTCGGCCGGATCTGGAGGTCCTATCACTCAGCCGGACCTGGAGGTCCTAGCAGAGGATTGCGATGACCCAATTGCTGTAGGAACACGCCACCACGACCCTTGACCAGACTCTGCAGTTAGGTATGATTGGTGCAGGTACTAGGCACAGGCGCTAGGGCCACTCGGCAAGGCAAATGCAACTCACGCCAAGCGAACGTGAACTTCGCAATCAGCTGCTCGAACTTACCGGCCACACGGCGGCAATGTCCGGTGAGCTCACAAAACGCCAGATTCGCGAGGTGCACCTTGCTAAGCGAGTCGCTGTCATGGCTGCAATGAACGGCTCCTACGACTATCAACTTCGATGCCTCCGTGAAAACCTCGCTGCACCGCGTGAGATTGACCTAACACAAGCCAGCCCAGTTCTTACGCGCGTCGAGACTAATACACCTGAAGCTGACCTCTTTAGTGCGGCCTCGCTTCTTTGGTCGGTCCCTGTGAGTCGAGGTTTCGGCCGCCGAATGCGCTATCTGGTTAAGGACGCGTTTAATGGCAAGCTCATTGGCCTAATCGGTTTGACGGACCCCGTCTTCAATCTGGCACCGAGGGACCGCTGGGTTGGCTGGACCAGTGCTGACCGAAAAAAGAGACTAGTCAATGTCATGGATGCCTTCGTCCTGGGCGCGGTGCCACCGTACGCGCAACTCCTTGGCGGGAAGCTAGTTGCGTTGCTTGCAACGTCCTGTGAAGTGGTAGCGGATTTCCGGACGAAGTACCGCACCTACAGCGGTGTTATTAGTAAGACGGGTAAGGACCCGCGTTTGGTCCTGTTGACCACCTCCTCAGCGCTCGGGCGCTCGTCCCTTTACAATCGCCTTCGGATCCCAGGGAGCGTCGCCTACCTCACAAATGTAGCACCGGATCGCGTGTCGAATTGGTATACGCAAGGGTATGGCCATTTTCACATTTCGCAAGAGATGTTTGCGAGGCTCCAGGATACCTTGACTCGTCGGGGTCACCCGTACGCGAAAGGCAACAAGTTCGGGAATGGCCCAAACTGGCGCCTCAGGGTAATCCGGCAAGCAGCGATTGAGCTTGGTATCCGCGCGGAAGTCCTGCAACACGGCATCCATCGTCAGGTTTACGTCGCCCCGCTCGCAAGTAACGCGCAAGAGTACCTGCTAGGCAAGGCGAAGCGGCCCGAGTACCTCGTCAAGAGCAGTAGCGAGATATCTGCGTTCTGGCGCGAGCGGTGGGCCAAGCCCCGTGCTGATCGGTTCCCTCGCTGGAGGCAGTGGAACGCCGGGGGCATGATCGCGCACCTGAATCGCATCCATTCCCGGGCTGCGGAAGAGGGTCTGTGAATGACCCCGGCCAGGCGTGGAGCTAGTGGACCGTTTGCGGGGTTCGCCCCAACGGCGAAGGTTCACAAGGGGAACAGCACGGGATTTTGTGGCTCCCCCCGGAAACCTTCCTGGGACGCCCGAGCACTAGGAGGATCTTCTCTGGCTGCACCCTTTGTGGCGCCATTTCCTGGTAATCGACCTCGCACCGCATGCAATCCAACGGGCATGAGGGCTATGCCAGCGGTGGGCGGGCGAGGAGGCGGATTTCTCCCAGGGTGCGGAAGAAAGGGCGGATTCATTCAAGGCCCCTCGCAAGGCCCTCGTCCATGAACCTATCTGACTGGCAGACCTTTCTAGGCGAGCACTTCGCCAAACTCAGGAGCGAGAGGTCGGCTCGCCACGCCGACATGCCCCTTTTTGCGTTAGAGCATGGCCTCTCAGATGACCAGGTTGGTGAGATCAGTGCGCAGTTAAAGGCCTATCTCACGACACACCTCCCAACAGAACGGCACGCTCTGCCTTGGATCGTATACGCTACGGAATTGGGCTATCGCTATTCGGGATACGAATACTGGCAGACCTTCGAGGCAGAAACACCGGGCTGGTGTGGATCTGACCTGCGCTACTGGCTTCGGGACCGCTTTCTCGCGTTTGAGAAAGAGTTTGGCGGAGCGAGGCCAAAGGGACTCTGGGCCTCGCACTTCTCGATCATCTGCTGGCCAATTGCACACGCGATACTACCGCGGGATCTTCAGCGACACCTTGCTCAAGTGCTCTATGAGCTCAGGCACCGTTTCTCGGCAGAACTCTTCGAGTCACCCTCGGCCCTCGGGGCAGCAATCGCAGCCAAGAGCTGGGATGCACCGGCCCGCTTTCAGGATTTCGCGCAAGAGGCCGAATTGACCGGCCAGATCGCCGCTGCTTTGCTCTTCGACGGCGCAAGGGGGACGGAAGGGTTCCTCCTACCCGGCACACGCACGCGCATTAGCCGGGACCTTGATAGCGAAAGACGTTCAAGAGAATGGCTCATTGGAGCCAGAAGAGCGGCAAATGAACGCGCTAGCTTCAAGGGAGGCCTCGCCGGGCGTTCAAGCGGTCTGTCGCTGTCACCTATTGAACAGGCGCGCGAGGAATTGGCGTCACTTGCTCTCGAACCCAGAGTTCTTCTCCGCCCTGCGCGCTCCGCCACCGATGGGTGGGATGTGCTGCTTGAGATTCCGAACCTCTCGGCACTTCTTGAAAGATTTCCAAGCGAAAGACCAATTCTTGCAGAGTCGCGGTGTGCGGTGACGGGATCCAATTCTTCGCCCATGGCAAGGCATCGACTTCTGGACAAGTCTCAGAGGGTCACCCTTGCTCGATGGCCTTCGCCGGATGAGGTCCTACTGAAATTCGAACGCCAGTCGCCGGTCCTGGAAGCGCTGTTGCGAACGGAGTGTCTCCTTAGACCCGGATCGACGTGGCTTTGCCGTATTGCCTCTGACGGTCTGGCCTATGAACTAAGAGGCATGCGCATCCGTGCAGGCGGACGCTACGTCGCGCTCACTACTGGGAGCACGTCCAATCTGTTGCGGTTTGCAGAGCCATGCGGGTGCACATGCGCAGGGGTGGCAGCCTTCGCGTTCACCGCACCTAGGGCCATCCCATCGGACCTCGACTACCTCTACCGCGATGCCGGCCTAACAGTTGCCCACATTGTGCGGATCCGGCCTGTGGGCCTCGCAGCGGCGGCTTGGGATGGAGAAGGCCACGCCCAGTGGCCAGCAACGGAAGAGCCCACGATCGCGTTGCTCGCCGACTACGATGTCGAATCGGCCTGGGCATCGATTGGCTTCAGAAGCCTTGAACTCGGACCTCTCCAGGCGGGGCGCGCAACCTATCTTTCGCTCTCTAACCTGGAGGTTGGTGTCCACAGGCTTCGGATCGCAACCAAACCCATTTTGCCTGGCAGACAAGAAGAAGTAGGCGAACTCGACATCACGATTTACGAGCCTCGCCCTTGGCTTGCTGAGAGTTCCGTTCAAGGGCCGGTTCAAGTTAGCGTTGATCCTAGGAGCCCTTCCTTGGAGCAACTCTGGCAGAACGAGGTTTCGATCGAAATAGATGGGCCCGTGGGCCGCTATGCGGCGTGTACGGTCAACCTGAAGGTGGATTGTGAAACCGCTCCGCTGGTTTCGAAGGCCCTACCACGCCTTCACCTGCCGCTGGCGTCGGAGAATTGGAAGGAGGCTCTTCAGAAGTATCTACTTGACACGCCGGAAGCCCAGCGATGCTTTGATGCCGCAACCCTTGCCGAGGTCAACTTCAGGTTTGATGAGTTCGGTGGGCTCAAACTCAGTTGCCAGCGGCTGATCACCCCACTCAGATGGTTGGTTCAGCGGCGGGATCGGCATTTTGAGATCCGTCTCCTTGACGACAGTGGGCTTACCGGCCAACCGACCTGCAGTCGCTATTCATTTGAAAGGCCTGACCAGCCCGAGGACGTACCGTCCTTTGCGACCGGCCAACCTGGTGCGGTGGACCCTGAGGGTGGCCTCTATGTTGCGACTTCTGGAGACTTTTGCGCAGCCATCATTGTACCCGCCGTCCAACGACAGGCCGGCTTCGCAGCTTTGCGGTGCGACCCAAGGCTTCATGTCCGGGGTCATTCCGCCCAGCAGCTCTCCTATTTAGTCGAGGTAGTGGAGCGCTGGAGTGCGGCGATCCCAAGTGGCGACGGATTCTCAGTGCTAAAGCGATCTGCAGTTCTCCGTGCTCTTTCGTCCGGCCTAAACTGCGCTCTTTGCGGCGATGGCTGGGAAAAAGTCGAAAGCGCGACTTCGCGGGAGCACTTCTGGTGCGAATTGAAGCGTGCACTGAGGTACCATGCAGCGTTTCGACCCGCAGAGGAACTTACGAATAGGTGCGCTCAGCTGATCGAAATGCCGTGTCTGAGGCGAGTCGATCATTTAACCTCTGTTGTGTGCCGACAACTCAGACTGTGGACCCCGGCTGGAAGCAGCCCCATTGGCCCTCAAAGCATGCGTTGGCTCTCTGAGTTAGCGCTGCGAATAGCCTCAGACCCCGGAACCGTCCGAGTGTGGGCCGGGCCTCATCTCGCGGACGGCCTGAAGAAGCTCGTGTACCTTCGGGTGATCCCACGCGTGGCCCGTTCTCTTGCGCTCATGGTGCACTTCAACCTGCGACCGGAACCGATCGGTTCTGGGAAACTCCTTTCCGGCTGGAGGTGGGAGTGAAGATCCTCTCTCGCTCAGAAGTCCACGCAAAGAAGGTCGCTGAACTAGGGCTCGACCCTGGAGCCTTCGATCTAGCGAGCCAGGAGGCACTGGGGGCGGCACTCAGGCGGACTGCCGGATTTCTCTGTCCTTGCTCAGCGAGGACCCTTATCAGCACGGTCGTGGAATCACTTGAGGGCCTCATAGAAGGAGGTGACCCCGTCCGGACCCGGGTCGAGGAAACGCTTGAGGCACTGGTCAGCTATGGCGACCTCTTGGAATCTTGTGAGGGCGCTGGTGGCGCCGGGCGCGTGGCTCTTTTCCTTGCGCCGCCGTCCTTCGTGTTGCGAGACAGCGGACTGGCCCTTTTGCTCGGGGCCGCCCCGGATCACCCCTCAGTGCTTCCTCGCGATCTTAACGAACGAACTGAATACCGGGGCCACGTTCGGTATCTGAGACGGAGGAACGCTAGTGAGAACTTGCGACAGGAACTCGATGGGCTTGGACTCCTCGAGTTATCCATAGCCAGCTGGCTTCGCGCACCGGAGGCCGTCAGCCAAAACCAGCATAAGAGTCGCATAGACGCTTTGCTGGCAGCCTTGGGTCCCTCGGGTGAGATCCCAGGTCTTTCCATCCTCGACCCAAGTCAACCGGTCATGTACTACCGTAACCGATGGGTTAGGCCAGATTCACGTTCGGGTCGGTTTGTTGCACGGCGCGAACAGACCTATGGTGCGGATCTGTGGTGTTATGTCGAGCTCAGTTCCGGCGTGCCCAACCGCCTCCTCGACTTCCCTCAACTCGGATCCCCTTACCGCGGCTGTGACGAGGCCTGGCGCCTGCAAATTGCAATTGACGCGCTTAACGGCAACAGACAAATCTTTCGAATCGAACCGGCACCTGAGAACGCGAAGTTGTTTCGGTTGTTCTCACCGGTCCCAATCTGGGCGAGAAGGCGGTGGGATGCCATCGGCGAACTGGTCCCCGCGTCGGGCTGTCTGTTCGCCTACCGTATTCCAGAACCCGAGGTCTCCGAGGAAACACGATTCTTAGTTGATGAACTCTGGCTAAGAGACGCCACTGTTGGGAGTGACTGATGCAGGCGACAATTACTGACACCATTCACCAACTCCATGAGGCCCTTCGCGACTACATTGAAGCCACCTACCACATTAGCCATCCCATTCTGGTCGCCCAACGGCGACAGCTGCTGAATCAACCAGGTGTGATCCATCAGCAACCCTACATTGAGAGTACCCCGCGGTACAAGACCGACCAGCCATTTGGAGGTCTCGGACTCTTTGGGCCTTCCCTTGAGGTCTTCGAACTCCTCTCAAGATCGGAAGGTACCCTTGAAGCGTTGCTTCATGACCCACCCTATCAGCACCAGGCAGCTGCCCTGAGGGAAGTGCTCGTTGGGTGGCGGAGTCTTGTGGTCATGACGGGAACAGGCTCAGGAAAGACGGAGTGCTTCCTCCTACCCATCCTTGGCAAGCTCATCGGCGAAGCGCATCGCCCGGAAAGTTCCTTTGGCAAGACCGCCGCTGTGAGAGCAATCCTCCTCTACCCCATGAACGCCCTGGTCAACGATCAACTGGGCCGTTTGCGGACGCTTTTCGGCGATCCGCGGGTCGTCGAGAAGTTTCGTGCCTTGTGCGGGCGACCAGCCCGATTTGTGCGCTATACGAGCCGAACCCTGTACCCGGGCGTTCGCACCGAGCAAAGGGACCAGGAGAGACTTAAGCCACTTGAGAGGTACTACGTCAAACACGCCCAGATCGCGGCTAACCGTTCGGACCCTGGTCAGGGGAACTCTGCCCGTCTTGTTGGGGAGCTCAAGACGCGGGGCAAGTGGCCGTCAAAGCCGGATATTGTCGCCTGGTATGGGCCTAAGGGCTCTCGCTGGCGTGCTTCCGCGACGGGCCCATTCAAGCGCTGCGTGACCATGCCCAATGATGCGGAACTTCTTACAAGGCACGAGGTGCAGGAGAGTCCGCCTGACATCCTTGTCACGAACTACTCCATGCTTGAGTACATGCTGATGCGGCCACTCGAGCGCCCAATATTCGACCTTACACGGGAATGGCTGGAAGCGAACCCTCAAGAACGATTGCTTCTCGTTATCGATGAGGCTCACCTTTACAGGGGCGCGGCTGGCGCGGAGGTGGCACTTCTTATCCGCAGGCTTCGAACACGGCTGGGAATCCCGCCACAGCGCCTGCAGGTCATCTGCACAAGCGCAAGCTTCCGCAACCCAGAGTACGCTCGTGTCTTTGGCGCACAGCTGACTGGCAAGGACCCTGATGAATTCAAAGCGGTATCAGGGGATTTTCTCCTAAGAGAGCCGCCGGGAGTGGGCTCGTCGTCTGACGTGGCCGTCCTCAGTGAACTCGACCTCGAGAACTTCTACACGGCTGCGACCGACCAGGCGCGAATGCAGTTTGCGCGACCGTTTCTGGAGTACAGAGGCACCGCGGATCTAACTGATCTCCAGAGTGCGCTCTTCGAGGCGTTGGTGGCGTTCCCACCGATGGCCCTCCTCATTAACATGACGATGGAGGAAGCTCGACCGCTTGCGGCCTTAGGAACAGACCTCTTTCCGACCGTCGATAGCCACCTTGCGGCACGGGCACTTACCGCTCTCATGGCACTTGGTAGTCTGGCCCGTCCCAGCAGCAAGGAACCTCCTCTGCTTCCGTGCCGAGTTCACTCGTTCTATCGAGGGCTTCCCGGGCTGTGGATCTGCCTGGACCCCGATTGCTCCGCCGTTTCCCCTGACTCGCGGGGGGGGCCCGGCGGAAAGCTGTACAGTCAGCCGCGAGACACTTGTAGTTGCGGGGCAAGGGTGTTCGAACTCTTCACGTGTAGGAACTGTGGTGCCGCCTACGCTCGTGCCTACACGAACGACCTCGATAACCCCGACTTCCTGTGGGCGGAGGAGGGTGGAGCATTCCGTACACTCGCAGGACAAGTCGAGGAACTTCAACCTCTCGACCTTCTGCTCGAGCAACCCCTGACGTCCGAGTTCGAGCGCGCCGAACTCGACCTCGTCACTGGTCGACTGAACCCCCCTCAACTCGGCATCCGCAATCGAGCGGTTTTTATGAAATCGGATCGTTCCCCAGGGGCGCTACCTGAGGATTCAGATTCCTCCTCAACACCCGGCCAATTCAGGCCATGCGGGGTTTGCGATGATACACGCAGTTCACCACAAGATCACCAAACCAAGGGCGATCAGCCCTTCCAGGCTCTGGTCACGAGACAACTCCAGGTTCAACCTCCCAGCGCGGTCGAGGCGACAAGACGCGCACCCCTGCGTGGCCGGAAGGTCCTCGTCTTCTCTGATTCGCGCCAAACGGCGGCTCGCCTCGCACCCAACCTGCAGACGTACTCGACCCAGGATGCTCTCAGGCCACTACTAATCCATGGCTTTCAACAGCTCACGTTGAACGTTCCTCTGGCTGGGCGCCTATGCCTGCAGGACCTCTACCTCGCAGTCCTTCTTGGCTCCCAAACCCTGGCGGTTCGGCTACGCCCATAACTCAAGCAAGGTGAGTCCTTCGGCGAGGAGGTTCTTGTCGAGGAGGCAGTCACAACAGGTCAGCTGACCGCGGATCCGCTCCAAGTGCTGCTCAATCTTCGGGACACGAGCCCTCCAGAATCCCTAATGCGTGGAATCTACAAGTGCGTACAAGACAGATACTATGGTGTCCAGGCGCTGGCCCTCGCATCGATCGTAGAGGCGCCCAAACACGCAGCTAAGGTCAACGGACTCGCCGATATCCCCGGCATTGCTGTTACCCAAGACGAGAAGGCTGCGCTTGTTCGTACCTGGATTCAGTGTTGGGACAGAGCCGGGTTTTGGTTGAACGGCATGCCGCTCGCATGGCTCTCCCGCGAGGTCAGACCACACAGTGGCAAGTTTCGCAGAATGGCGGCGGTGCTCACCGACCGCGCAGCAGCCAAGATATTTGAATCCGCTTGGCTTCCGTTGCTGCTCCACACGTTCACTGAGCCCATAGCGGCCAATTCCAATAGACTCCGAGGTAGCGAACTCAGCCTTCGGCTCGGGGGCGACTGGGCATACTGCCAGTCCTGTCGTGCAGTTCAACGTCCTTTTCCAGGCCGCCGTGTTTGCGTTGTCTGCGGGAGACCTACAGCCCAACCGGTAGATCCCGATAGTGACGCTGTCTTCGCAGCACGCAAAGGCTACTACAGAAGAAGCACCGTTGAGGCGCTGCGGACGCCCCCAGTTCAGCCCATGGCCCTTATCGCTGCTGAACACAGCGCTCAGTTGAATACGGCCCAAGCTGCAGAGGTCTTCTCGAAAGCCGAAGAGCATGAACTCCTCTTTCAGGACGTCGACCTTGGTCCAGACGAACGAGGGAAGGAGCGTCCGGCCATTGATGTGCTCTCTTGCACCACAACCATGGAGGTCGGTATCGATATCGGGACGCTGGGCGGCGTTGCCCTCCGAAACATGCCCCCGGCACGAGCCAACTACCAGCAGAGGGCAGGGCGTGCTGGCCGAAGGGGGAATGCGATTGCCACTGTCGTCGCGTTCGGCAGTGCCGATAGCCATGATGAGCACTACTTCACCTGCCCAGACAGCATGATCCGGGGGCCAGTCGATGACCCGGTCCTCACGCTCGACAATAGAGACATTGCGCGCCGGCACGTGACGGCATACCTTCTGCAGCGCTACCACCAGAAACGGTTGCCCGCCATCAGACCTGAGCACCAGCCGCACCTTTTCGCCGTGCTTGGGACCGTCGCCGAGTTCAGGGACGAAACGGGGATACTCAACCGTCGCGATTTTGGGACCTGGCTTAACGCGAATCAGGCTGATTTGAGGAGTGATGTGGATGGGTGGCTTCCTTCCGAATTGATGGACCCTGAACGTCAGGACTTGCTCAATCGACTCGTGGTCGAAACCCTTGAACCCATCGATAAGGCCATTGACTATGACAAGACCAAGCCCGCAGGGGAAGTAACCACAGCGCCCGGCACGCCAGACGACGGAACTGAGCCTACCGCTTTCGAGAAGCAAGAAGAGGCCGGGGAGGAACACCCTGGCGCAAGCGCGGGCTCGGACTATCTTCTTGATCGGCTCCTGTACAAAGGGGTGCTGCCGCGTTACGCGTTTCCTACGGATGTTGCAACCTTCCATGTCTTTGACCCAGAAAGGCTTTCAGACTACAGACCCTCCTTTCTCTTCACGCCATCTCAAGGACTGCCCGTGGCCCTGTCAGAGTACGCGCCAGGGAAGGAAGTGTGGATTGGCAACAGGCTTTGGGTATCGGGGGCGCTCTACTCACCGATCAGGGGCGATCGGTCCCGAGCGTGGGCTTCCAGGAGGTTCTACTACGAGTGTGCTATCTGCCACTACGCCAACACAACGGCCTTAACCGATGGTAGAAGGGGCGACGTGCGCGATTGCCCAGCATGCGGTGCAGAGGGATCGTTTGGACCCGCCACCTTCTGGCTCCGCCCGCCTGGATTCGCCCATCCGGTTAGTCGGCCGGCGGGTACATCCCCTGATGACCAGCCAGCGCGGAGTTATGCAACGCGGGCCAAACTGACCGCCCCAACCCCGGCGGATGAGGCCGACTGGACGAAGCTGAATGATCACATCGCCACCTACACTTCGAGGCAACATTTGTTGGTCACAAATCGGGGTCCGCGCTCTGATGGGTACTCATACTGCCTCAAGTGCGGCCTCATCCAGCCCACCGCGAACTCCACAACTGTTGTTGCGACGGCCCACGAGCAGCCGTTTCCTGATTTTAGGGACCGCACTTGTCCAGGAGGGGCTGCGACCAAGGGGCTTGTGCTTGGGACTGACTTCATTACGGACGTCCTTCTCGTGTCCTTGAGGGTTGAGCCTCCACTTACACTTCGTCCGGCGCTTCTAGCGACCGACGTCGCTTTGCGTACCCTCTGCGAGGCGATCACCAAGGCAGCTTGCCGGCACCTGGAGATCGAAGCAAGCGAGTTACAGGCCGAGTATCGGCCGGCCCTTACCCAACTGGGGAGGGAAGGACAAGAGGCGGAGATCTATTTGTACGATACTTTGCCAGGGGGTGCGGGCTTTGCACGCCGTGTCCAGGATTTGGGGCTTTGGGTTTTTGACGAGGCCCTGAAAGTCCTTGAGCAGTGCCCTGATGAATGCGATCGATCTTGTTACCGCTGTCTGCGTAGCTATAAGAACAAGTTCGAACATGACCTGCTGGATCGACAACTCGCTGCGACTGTCCTTCGGTACCTACTCGCTGGGACACCGCCCATTCTTGACGCCGCTCGAGTCGAGCGCACAACGAACCTCCTGTTTGAAGACCTGCAGCGACGCTGACTTGAGGGGGTCACGCTGCAACGGAATGCGGCCGTGACGCCTCCTGGTCTTCCGCAACTCACAGCACCAATCCTTGCCACGAGGGGTGACGGACATCAGTTCATCGTCGCACTCCACAACCCGCTCAGCCCGGACTACTGCGCCGACAGTGATCTGCAAAGGCTCCGGGAATCTCTCCCCGAACCGCAGGTGATCCTTGTCGACGAGATGATCGTTCGTCGAAACCTCCCGACAGCGTGTGCGGTTTTCCTTTCTCACCTACGCGGTTAGGCACCAGGTGCCCGGCCTTCCACTCCATCCAGTACCAAGACCGACAGCATGGGCAGCACTCCCTTCCCTGATGTCGCTCTCGACTCTATTGGAAGTTGAGAGGTGCCCCCTGCAGTGGGCCCTGGCAAACGCGAGCTACCCAGACCTCTGGTCAGCTCATGGCTACCCACCCAGGATACAGCCTGGCAAGTTGGCGGGAGTCGTCATCCATCAGGCCGTCCGAACAATTGTCCTTGCTTTCACCAAGGAGGGCTGCGTTTCAACTCTTGACTCCAAGGCCCCGGAGGTCATGGACCACCTTGGGGGTTACACAGGAGTAGTCTGCGAGTCCATCGAGTGCGCCATCTCCCGTCTCCTTCAGAATCCACGCGGTTCGTGGCTGGCAGATAGCGTTGCAAGGGCTCTCAGGGCCAGGGTGCCTGAACTTAGGCTTCAGACCCAATGCCTGGTCCGATCGCTCCGGCTCGACGTTCGCCGACCGCCTACACACTACACGCCTGGCGGCAAGCGAAGCCGGGCGCTTGGCCTTGGCACCCACGCGGAGGTTGATTTGAAGGCAGTAACCATTGCATGGAAGGGGAGAGCCGACCTTGTCACACTCTCGCCACAGGGATGCCGGATAACCGAGTTCAAGACTGGTGAGCAACACAATGAGCATCAGTTCCAGGTGATAGTCTATGCACTTCTGTGGGCTCGTGACAGGAAGTTGAACCCAACTGCTTCGCTCGCCACGGAACTCGTCCTCTCCTACCCAACCGGACAACAGCTCGTCCAAGCCCCAAATGAGCGTGAACTTGCCCAGATCGAAACTGAGGTTATGTCGCGCACGGGTTCAGTTCTTTTGGCCTTAGCTGAGAATCCTCCTAGAGCGCACCCAAGCCCTCAGACATGTCGAAGCTGTTCGGTCAGGCACATGTGTTCCACGTACTGGTCTTCGGTCTACGAAGTTTCCTCTGGCTCCGAGAGAGGCTTCGCCGACTTCGAGTTGGAGGTCCTGGGTAGTCACGGCCCGCGGAGCTGGATGTCGGTTCTCATTGATGGAATGGGGGGCAGACTTCACGGAACACGTGTCATCCTCCGTGCTCACCAAGACGTCCTGTTCCTTCACGGAGGCCAGCGTCTTCGAGTCCTTGACGCCCTCATTGAGCCCTCGTCCGAGATCCCGCCCAATCC
>VFSW01011339.1_pt1 | contig 12542 bp, 4 predicted proteins | sample 5358111 | NCBI WGS metagenome assembly VFSW01 (sample SAMN11554181, study PRJNA540505) | mine drainage metagenome | isolation source: sediment from site ElyBrook_90M | place: USA: Ely Copper Mine, Vershire, VT | collected 2017
GTACGTAGTGTGCTACGGCCAGCGGCAGCCACAATAAGTCATCCGAAAACCGGGTGCGAACCCCGCGCCCGCGCGGCGGATGCCACCAGTGCTGTACGTCGCCATCCACAAATTGACGGCTGGCAGCAAGAAGAATCTGTCGGCGCAGTATCGCGGGCTGGCAAATTCCTGCGGCCATCGCATCCTGAAGCTGATCGCGGAAACCAAAGGCTCCGCCGGATTGATAAAATCCGCTTCGCGCCCAGATTCGCGAGGCGAGCACCTGATAAGGCAGCCAGCCGTTGGCCAGGGCGTTAAGCGTGGGATCTGGCGTTTCCAGATAAATGGTGCCCAGGGTCTGATTCCAGAATTTCCAAACGCCGTCCAACGCGCGTTTTGCGCCTGCCAAGGTGCGGAATCGCCTGATAAGCGCACGGGCTTCATCCCGGCTGCCGGCCGCACCAAGAATCAGAACGATTTCCTTCTGCGCTCCGGGAGGAATGTCAACCGTGCATTGAATTGCCGCACACGGGTCCATGCCGGCGCCAAGATTTCCGGACAGTCGAGTCGTTTTCATTGCCGCGGGTGATTCCGGAGAGCCATTGCGGCCAAGAAATTCAGTGCGGTCGCCGGTGATCGACCGATTGGTTTCGCTGGCATCCATAAACGCGACCATGGAACTCCAGTCTCCATTCCATGTATTGCGGGCGAAAATCGCGCCCGTCTGTTCATCAAGTTCCGTTACCACTCGCATCGCGTTAACGCCGCGCTGCTCACCGAGAACCCATTCGTTGTATCCAAAGATGGATATATGACGAGTTTTATCGGATTTATTGGTCAGCTTCAGAACGCTGAATTTCACCGGCTGATCCGCGGCGACGTATACCCACAGTTCCGATTCCAGCCGCTGTTCCGTGCGCTGAAACACACTGTAGCCAAAACCGTGGCGTACCGTGCAGGGCATTTGGCCGGCGGGCAATGCGGTGGGGGACCAGAAACTGCCGCTCTGATCGTCTCGAATATAGATTGCTTCACCGGATACATCGGAAACCGGATCGTTGTACCAGGGTGTCAGACGGAATTCATGGGCGTTGGCGGCCCAGGTATACATTCCGCCGCTTTCGGTCACTACGGTGCCGAAGTTTTCATTGGCAATCACATTGCTCCAGGGTGCCGGCGTGGGCTGGTTGCGCGCAATGGTCATGACATATTCGCGCGAATCGGGCGTCAGGCCGCCAATGCCGTTGTAGAACTGCAAATCCTTGCGGTCGACGATTTGGCGCGGCGATTCCTCCGGCCACGGGCGTGTGACCGGAACAAGCCGCTCTAAGTGATTGTCCGTTCCCGCGCCCGATTCACGAATCTGCCCGGCAAGATCAACGGTCGAATCCGTCAGCACCATGGAAGCGGCCGAAAGCATCAGCAGCCGGTCTTCCTCAGACAACTGATCGGGTCGGCGGATAAAAATTCCACCTGGTCGGTCCAGAAGACGGGCTTCCGGACCTGCGGCAATTAACTCCAGCACCTGATCCTGAACGGCCTGGCGATAGATGGACGTATCTTCAATCCAGACCAGCAGATCCACCGCCATGCCCTTCAGTCGCCAGTAAGCGTGGGCTTGAAGCAGTTTTCGAATAAGTGCCTGATGTTCGCCATCCGTCAGGCGCAGCAGCACAATGGGTATATCTCCGGAAATGCCGAACCCCCACAGGCCCGACTGTCCGCCCCGGTTGCGTTTAATTATATTTGAGGGGCCGCGATAGAACGGTCCGGCATATACCAGCGGGCTGCCAAGACGGCCGAAGATTTGGGCATCGGCTTCTGTGGCGTTGATCTGCCGCAGCAGAACCTGCTGGTGCGACCAGGACATTTCCAGAACGCGGTCGGTACAACGCGGGTCATGGTAGCGAGTGACCAGCGCGATTGCCTCGTGCTTGGATGGTGCGATTCCCAGCACCAGGTCCACCGCCACTGTTTGATCCGGCTGGAGAATAAAATTCCTGCGAAGCGATACAATCGGGTCGAGCACCGCGCCGGTGGTATTGGACAAATGTGCCGCCGAATCCATCGCCTGCGGGTGAATGGGTGTTCGCCCGCGACCAAGAAATTTCGACCGATCTGTTTCCCAGGAGCAGCTTGCTTCAATTGGGCCGTTTACCGCCAGTATGTGGAACAGCCAGGGTGGTGTTTCCTCACGGGAGCGGGCACGGCGGGTGGCCAGCAGCGCATGATGTTCAGGCAGCGCCTCGGTTTGTACAAACAGATTTCCAAAGGCCGGATGCGCCCTGTCCGCGTTCAATGCCTGAAGCACGACTTCCGCATAGGTGGTAAGCTGAATCCGTCGGGGGCCGCGCGATCGATTGGTGATGCGGATGCGTCGCACTTCAAGATCATCTTCCGGTGAAACCACCACTTGTGTAAATGTTTCTATTCCGCCATCGCGCCGTCGGTATTCCACCCTTCCTTCGGAAAACGTGGCTTCATACATGGTGGGTCTGCGCCCTACGGGTTGATGTGTATTGCTCCAGTATTTCGGTGAATCACCGTCACGGACATAGCAGAACATTCCCCAGCAGTCGCGCGTAAAATCCTGACGCCAGCGCGTCAGGGCAATGTCATTGCAGGTGGAGCGCGAACCGCCCGCGGCCGTCAGCATCAGATGATAGCGGCCGTTGGAAACCAGATGCACTTCCGGCACCACCGTTTGGGCGGTGTTGAACGACCGCCATCCCGGTTCTTCCTGCTGTGGCGGATGGCGGGATTCACTGACTTCCCCGGCGTGCGGATAGACGGGTTTAAGCCGCACGCTGCGTTCCTGAAGCAGCAGTTCGCCCGAGCGTAAAAGCGGATCGGCGTTAAAACGCTTTTGCATCGGCCGGCCCAGAAGGCAGGCTTCCATACCCAGCAGGCTCATGCCCTGATGGTGCACCATGAACGACCGCACAACTTCCGGTACGCCCGCTTCGGGCAGGCGGGAAGGCGTGTAATCCACCGCTTCGTAAAAGCCGTACCGGCCCAGAACGCCCTGCCGCGCCAGCGCCCGCAGATTTTCACTGGCGGCCTGCGGCGCTACCATCAGCGCCATGGCCGAGGCATAGGGTGCGATCACCACATCGTCGGCAAGACGGCGTTTGAAGCCAAGCCCCGGAACTCCAAACGCCTTGTACTGATAATTCATCTGCGCGTCTGTTGCGTTATAGCCGGACTCGGATACTCCCCAGGGAATGCCGCGATGGCGGCCATATTCCACATTGCGCTTCACCACGGCACGGCAGGTCTGATGGAGAATCGTTGTCGGATAGGACGGCATGACCAGAAGCGGCATCAGGTATTCAAACATCGACCCGCTCCAGGAAAGAAGAGCAGGGTCGCCGCCGACGCTGGTAAGCTGCCTGCCAAGTGTGAACCAGTGCTCCTGTGGCAATTGACCAAGCACGATGCACACGTAGGCCGTCAGCCTGGCCTCCAATGCCAGCAAATCATAAAACCCCGGATCACGCGTGTTGTCCGCAACATTAAATCCGATCGACATAAGCTTCCGGTCGGCATCATATAAAAATCTGAAATCAATGGTTGCAAAATGACGGCTCTTGTCTTCCAATTTTCGCAGTGTGTCCAATCGGTGACGGGCATTTTCGGCGGCTTGCCGCAGGGCCATTATCAACGCCGCCAGGCCGCCCGATTCGCGCAATGTGGCGTGTGGTATAACGGGTTTTAATTCTTTTGCGTCTGCCGATTCGGTTTCCGGCGGAAGGGACGGGCCGCTGTCGTCAGAGAGGTCTTCGATCGATGGATTGTCTGAAGGAGGCGCTGCGGAAATGTCAGGACAGGCCGCTGCCAGTATTTTAAGGGCATGCAGGCACAACTCGGGCGTGTTTTCCAGCGGCGGATTGGCGTTGAGCAATTCCATCGACTGCTTGACCAGGTCGTTGACTTGACCATTAAGATTCTGTTTGTCCTGGGGGGCTTCTGTTATCAGATGGCAGGGTGTTAACCATGGTGCCATCGCGTGCATATCCGCAAGAATGGCCCGCTGCTGGCATTGCAGGCTCAGAAGAATGGCACCCGTATCCGTCTGCGGATCGACCAGATGGGCGGATTCAAATGTCTGCAGTACGTTAATGGCGTCGGCCAGCAACTCTGCTGACTGTGTCAAGGTCGAATGCGGACGCTGATAAATTTCAGAAAGCCGCAGGCATAATGCGTGTGTCGGGTCCGATGTTTCCAAGGCCATCGTCCCGGATCGGTGGTGCTTGAGCGAATGGATTAAGGTCAAAATGGTATCCTGCAGGCCTTCGGCAAAGCGAGGCGAGAGCACCGGCTCGCTGGCCATGTCGTGGAGTGCCACACACAATACCAGCAGATGCCCCGACAGATTTCCGCTGTCCACACTGCTGACATAACGCGGACTAAGCGGTTCGAGCGTTCTAGTGTCATACCAGTTGAACAGATGGCCATGATGACGGTCCAGGCGTCCCATGGTTTCAAAAGTTGCCGCAATGCGGTCGATGCCTGTGCCCGTGCTGATCCAGCCGAAATCATGGGCGGCCACGTTGGCCAGGAGTGCCAGGCCGATATTTGTTGGCGACGTGCGATGCGCCGCGGCCATTCGCGGATATTCCTGAAAATTATCCGGTGGCAGAAAGTGATCTTCCACGGTGACAAAGGTTTCAAAATACAGCCAGGTTCGCCGTGCGACCATGCGGATAAAATCCCGTTCGCTCACCGGCAGGTCCAGAGTGGTGTCAAGTATCTGTCGGCTGAACAACCATGCCAGCAGAGGGGCCAGAAGCCATGCGATGGCCAGCAGAGTGCTGACGATCAGCATTGCATTGCCGTGGCTCCAGTCGACCGCCAGATAGGCCATCAGCAGGCCGATTACCGGAGATATCTGCAGTGACCGGATAAAACTTCCCGGCGATTCGGCGGCCGCACCCTGGGCATCAGAGCTGGTTCGCCATTCCAGTAATTTCCGTCGTGTAACACACATGCGAATCAGGGAACGAAGAATCGCATCGCAGTTCTGCAGGGCTTCATGAGGGAGGAACACGACCGCTGCAAGCGATTGAATGGTATGGCGAACCATCTCGCGCAGATGTCGCCTGAAATGCAGTGACATTGGATCATCGGGTGTTTTCCGCAGCAGGCCGACAGCGTCCGGCAGAACCGCCGGAATCAGAAGGACACCTATCGCCGCGATGAACCATAACAGGCCATGGGGCAGCAGTCCCGTGGCCGCCAGCAGAATAATGGCCAGCAAAGCCGGAGAAACCAGGCTGCGCCGCAGATTATCAAATATTTTCCACCGCGAAAACAGGGAAAGCCGGTTGCGTTGCCAGTGCAATTGCTGATTCTGAACCCACGGAAAAAGCCACGGCAGAATCTGCCAGTCGCCACGAATCCATCGATGCCGCCGCATGGATTCAACGCCGAAATGCCACGGATGGTCTTCAAAAAGCTGGATATCACTGATTAACCCGGAGCGTACACAACATCCTTCCAGCAGGTCATGGCTGAGAATGCAATTGTTCGGGAATCGCTCGCGGAAAACACGGTCAAATGCCTCCACATCCAGAATGCCTTTCCCTATGAATGAACCTTCGTCAAAAAGGTCCTGATAGACATCCGACACCGCCTGGGTGTAGGGGTCGATGCCGGCATCATGGGCGAACAGTCGCACATACCATGATCGCCGGGCCGATGGCAGACTTATCGCTATGCGCGGCTGAAGAATGCCGTAGCCTTCCTCCACAAGGCCGGTATTCACGTTATACACCGGCCGATTCAATGGATGCGCCATGGCGCCTATAAGTTCAGCCGCCACTCCGCGCGGTAATTCTGTATCCGTATCCAGCGAAATAATGAAGCGAATGCCCGTCAGAACGGACGTGTCGCCGATTGTGCAGAGAAAAGCATCGGTATCGCGACCGCGCAATAATTCGATCACATCCAGTATTTTGCCGCGTTTGCGTTCGCGGCCCATCCATACTCCCTCCAGCGGATTCCAGAGCCGCGGTCGATGAAACAGATAAAATGGTCCGCTTGCAGCGCTGTTGGCGTACCGCTGATTCAGGCGTTCGATTCCTTCCACGCAACAGCGCAGCAGCGTCTGATCATCCGCCATCACCTGTTGGGGCGCATCGGTAAAATCTGTCAGCAAGCCCAGAACAATATTGGCATCCTGATTGGCAAGATGTTTGACCTCCAGCGATTCGATCAGCCCCAGGATATCATGGGTGTTCGTCAGCATCGTCGGAATCAGCACAATCGTCCGATGAATCTCCGGAACGCTGACTGAAAAATCCAGGCGCGGCACCGTTGCGGGGCGTACCATAAGGGTGCACAGATAGTTCCCCAGACCAATTGCCAATTGGCTCCCCGCAAGCAGCAAAAGCCCGAGTGCGACAATCGCAACCCATCCGGTCGGCGGCCAACTGCCGGTTCGCCAAATAAGGACTGCCGCTGACAACAGCGTTAATAGACTGATCGATCCCAGATAGATGGGCAGCGGCAGTTGTCGTAACAGCCGGTGCATTTGCTCGGGCAGCGGAATTCGTGCGTCGATGCCCTTTTCCAGTGTCGCGCGGCCCTTGTCAATCAGAAAGAATCCGATATGCCCCTGGCGCGAATGCTCGCCAAGTCGATCGGCGGCCTCCCGTGTCAGATCCAGGCATTTGCGGGCAATATCCCACTCCTCGTGACCGCTCCATCGACCTAATTTCTCTACCCGATGTCGGTACTGGTCGCGGCTGCGGAAAGTCATGGTCTGATAGACTCCCGAAGGGTCGCCGCGCAGCGTTTTTTCCACAACGCTTTGCGATTCCACAAAATCACGCCAATTCGCGGCGTCAATAAACCGCAGGGATCCAATGCAATTGGCAATCGACACGCGGTCCGCAGCCTGCCGCTGGCTTTCCAGTTGCCGCATGTGTTCCAGGCTTACTGAATTGCGGGCCAATGTCTGTGCCAGCCAGTCCAGCGCCAGCGCCAGCGATGCACTTTGTCCTTCAAGCCGACGTACACACTCTGTAACAAAAGCCGAGGAGAGTTTAGGCCCGGCGCGCACCATGGCCGCCAGAACAATGATAATTTCATCCGGACGGCTTTCCGCCGCCGCGATCAATTCATCCGCCCAGCGATTAGCCAGATTCCGGTGCAGTCTTCCCTCATGGATGCGGGAAGCCACACGCCGCAGATTCTCTACCAGCGCAAGCCGCAGCATAATTGGAATGGCCCACAATTCGCCAAGACGAAGCGATACCCGCGACTGATACGCCGCCACAAAGCGGCCAAGGGCCTCGGTATCAATCCGGCCGTCCAGATGACTGATCAGCGCCAGCACAATGCCATAAACACGCGGATACCCGGCCAACGGGCCGGTGACCGGGCGCGGCAATTCCTGACTGTATTTTCGCGGCAGATGCCGACGGATCAGCAGAATCTGTTCTTCAATCAGATAATAATTGTCCAGCAGCCATTCCGCTGCCGGTGCCACATGCTGACGGTCACTTACCGCGTGGTCGATCAGGGTATACGTGGCGAGCAGTGCTTTTTCGTTGGCTGCAAGTCGGCTAAGAAGCTGGTCCTGCCGATCCGGAAATGGAATGGCATCCTGGAGTGCGGCCATTTCCATCGCCAGTTCTTCGAGTTGTTCAACGCCCAGAAGTTCCGCGCGTAACGGTTCCTCCACTGGAAAGTCGATCGTTTCCGAAAGGCGGCGACCGGACAGTATATCTCTGATTCGCGCCAACACACGCTCCTCTTTTATTGTTCCGCACTCCGGCCAACAGGCGATCGCAAGGTTAAAATGTTCCTTCGCATTGCGCCTTCCGCAATAGTGCCATTCTTCCCACAAACGTTATTCATGCAGGCCGTTTCATCGGCGTAATCTGCATATTCCAATCATAGCGTGTTTCACAGATCTTTGCGTTATTTTGTTTCGCGAGTCGGCCGACACAAACAGAAATCACTTATGCGGTCTCGGCAGCTTTCCCGGTTTATTTCGCATCAACCGTCCTTGCTTCGAATAATTCTTTCACTCTTGGCACTGTTTCTGGTGTGCGGGCTGATTGCTCGCCCGGTCTTGGGCAACGCGCCGTGGGCGCGGTTGTGGGTGTCGCAATTTGACCAGTGCTTATACAACGCGCCGGCTTCAGCGATTGTGTATCTCTGCGGGGCCGTGCCGCGTTACGCAAATCTCGCCGGATTCAAACAGAAGACTTTCGTTGTTCCACTGAATAGCGCCGGTTACGATCCCTCTTACGGCTGGACTCCGTGAACAGCTATTATGATTAATTAAAAAAATCCGGCGTGGGCTGGCCACGTGGCTCTGTATCTTCACCTCCGCGGGTTTTCGCTGGTCACGCGGAAGCTTCATAAGCCGGACGAGCCGGAGCCGTAGCCGGAGCCGAAGACGGCTACGGGATAGTCTTCACATAGCAAGAGCCAGAAAATAAACCGCCGATTTCGCGGATTTCGAGGATAAAGGCACGTTCCCTTAAGTATATCCGCGCGATTGGCGTAATCAGCGGTTATTCCGACCGGGCTCCGGCTTCACATCATGAGATAGCGTGAAGGTGCGCATGAAGCGCGTCTGCGACCAGAAATTCTCGAAAATATTATCAGTCCATACGTTTCTTTTGATGGAATTTGGATTTTTCGCTGATAGCGATTTGAAGCGATAATTCAATATATATTGTGACCACCTCAAAAATATCCTGCACAAAATGTGCATGATTTAACTCGTAAGTTACTAAAGTTGTGAATCCTGGCCTTGTTCCGGTGCACTACGCGCCGGGCTAACGTAAAAAGCTGATCGCCCGCCTGGACCGGGCACTGCATCGTGGCCCGGTCATCATCTGGACGCCGCATGCCGCCGAACTTGACCCCAAGGCTCATCCGCGGATGATGGCCACGCGAGTGAAGCATGTTCTGAACACCGTTCCGTTCAATCCCAGTCTGACCCACGCCATCAACGGGTTCCGGCTTGGACACGGAAAGGTGCTGGTGACAGGTTGTTCCGTATGGAATGGCGTCGGCACCACAACGTCGCGAATGGTGGTCCGCGTTGTCGCGGCCATGTCAGCCTCCATTCGGACGCGGTTTGGCGGATCGCCGAGCATTGGTCAGCGTGGGCTTCACAGCGTGCAGCATGAACAATTTGACGTGTCCATATTCCGCAAGCCAAAATCAGTTAAAAAATGCAGAACCGGGAACGAGTCAGGTTCGCTTAACCGGGACAAAATCAAACTTGCCTACACCATGAATCAGCAAAAACCGGCAAGGGGCTTCGCCCGCGTTGCTGAGCTGATGTTCCTGTCCGGCGGGGAAACGCGTCTTCTGGCCCGGCTTGAGCACGCATTCCACATGTCCGTTTACATGACAGGTCAGTTCCCCCTCCAGGCAATAACTGATTTCCTCCGATTCTGTGTGCTGATGCTCGGGTACCGGCGAATGAGGCGGCAGCGTAATTTCCGCAACGCGAACAGTTTCGTTCTGCATGATGATTTCCATGTTCAACGGCTGAAATGTCGGTTTGGACATAATCGTTTCCTTTCAATAAAGCACTGGATGCCTCGATCAATTGCCAGTGAATTAATCTATTATAGCCGCGCCGCCTTATTGCAAGAGCGTGTCATGGGTGCGGCCTGGATGAATCGCGGCGGGCAAGTAAATTCAGGAACTGGTCGCACATTTCTCCCGGCCGGTCTGTGGCAATGATCGCGGCACTCGCCGCCATTCGCGAAATGCCCGCGATAAGTAGTCCGGGCATATTTTCCGGCGTGATTCCCCCAATCGCAAAAGCCGGAATCGGCAGGGCTGCCTCGCTGATTTCCGCCGCCAGAGCCGGCCCCACTATGAACGACTTGGCTTTTGTTCCGCTGGGGAACATCGCGCCGATTCCAATATAAGATGCACCATCGACAATTGCCTGGCGGGCCTCGGCCAGCGTGCTGGTCGAAACGCCGATAAGCATATCCGGACCGGCGATTTTTCTGGCCATTGCGCACGGTAAGTCATGCTGGCCAAGGTGCACACCGGCGCGTGCCGCCAAGGCAATATCCAGCCGATCATTGACAATGCATATTGCGCCCGCCGCCACGCAGGCCGCATTAAGCCAATTGGCCCGGGTCAGCAGTTCGGCATCAGACAACTGCTTTTCGCGCAGTTGAATGCAGATATGTTCCGCTCGCCCCCGGTCTTTGAGAATATCTTCCACCACTTGTTTCCATGGCAGGCGGCACATGGATTCGGTAAGCAATACGCAAAGAACGGCAGGCCCAAAACGGCCGCACTGGTTTTCAACCATCACGAGGCGCTGGGCAAGTGTATAGGTCCGATACCGAATCGCTTCCAGTCGGGACGCCGCCGCCGGATTTTCCAATTTCGCGATTTCTTCCAGCACGCGCAAGGCCTCGGTTGCCCGTGCCCCGGCGGCCTCCAGCACAGCAGCCATTCCAGTGCGTTTCAATTCTGAATCCGTCTTGATTTGCGTGCCCACGTCGCCCGGTGTATCGCGGCAGGTTGTGGCCAATGGCCCCAGCAGAGCGGTGCGCATCTGCCCCAGTGAATGGCGGTCCTGTTTGACCGTGGCGCAAAAGGTTTCATTTCCCAGTACGAAACGCGCGTAATCTTCCAGCAGGCGAAGCCCTTCGCTGGCGCGGTTTATATTCGCGTCCACCATGCGTGCGACCGGAGGGTTCAATGTCACAGACTCCTTAATTCTTTTGCCCCGCAGGTCATTCTCCGCTGCCGTCCCCAGAGCTTTGACCATGGCGCTGCGACCAGGCATGATATTTGGCCACTCCGCGTTTGCTTTCCCGGCAGAAATTTATGAAGTGCTGAATTTCCGGACGGCTTGCCAGTTCCGCCGGCAATTGTTCAAAAGCCCGTGTCAGGGGCAGCTTTCCCGATTGCCGAAACACCAGCTTAAACATTTGCCGAATGGCGTTGACGCTTTCCGGTCCCATTCCGGAACGGCGCAGTCCCACGGCATTAAGTTGTGAAAAAGTATTGATATTCATCGAAATAACATACGGCGGAATGTCTGTGTTGTGTGCGGAATTGTTCGAAATCATCGCCAGAGTGCCCACGCGGCAGAACTGATGCACCGCGCAATTGCCGCCGATAATCGCTTTTTCCGCCACCTGCACATGGCCACCAAGGACCGCATGATTGATCAGAGTGACATGGTCTGCCACCCGGCAATTATGCCCGACATGGCTTCCGACCATAAAAAAGCCATGCGAGCCAATCACGGTGTCGCCGTTTGTGCCGCGGTGCGCTGTGGCATGTTCGCGAAAAATATTGTCATCGCCGATAATCAGGCGACTCGGTTCGTCCTTGTACTTGCGGTCCTGCGGGGCATCCCCGAGAACCGCAAAACTGTGCACCCGGTTGGCCGAACCCATTTCCAGCGGCCCAATCAGCCGGACATGGCTTGCCACCACACAATTCGCCCCGATGACCACCGGGCCATCAATGATGCTGTACGCCCCGATCGATGCGGTTGGATCAATACTGGCCTGGTTATCCACAATGGCGGTTGGGTGAATCATGGGCGTGGATGCTCCTGTTGTTTACGGGCGTGGTACATGGCGATCCTTCGTTTCAGGCGGCTGTGCACGTGCGAACGCTTTGTTTTACTCTAAACCAATCGGCGGCCGGTCGCCAGCGATGTCTATTTTCCTGCGTGTGGGGAGTCGGTCTTCAGTTCAACCGCCTCGTAGCGAAGCAGACGCTTTTTCATCCAGCGCACCGCCAGCAGGTCCACAAACGCGCGAATCACCCGGCTGCCGAATTTGTATTTGGTGACGCCGTGTGCCCGTGGAAAATGACTCACTGGAACTTCAATAACCTTAAATCCGCGCATTTTCACAAGCGTCGGAAAAAAGCGGTGCATTCCCTTGTACAGCGTCAGCCCTTCCAGGCATTCGCGTTTGTACACTTTCAGCGAACAGGCCGAATCCTGAATATTTTCGCCGCTTAGCTTGTTGCGTATGCCGTTGGCAATTTTTGTCTGAATCAGCCGCAGGATGTTGTCACTTCTTTTCTGCCGCCAGCCGTTGACCATATCCACGTCCGGACCGAGCATGGCCATCAGGCGGGGAATTTCGCCCGGGTCATTCTGCATGTCCGCATCCACGGTGCCCCATACGCGGCCGCGGGCATGGAGGAAGCCCGCATCCATGGCGGCGGTCTGGCCGCTGTTTTTCTTCAGTGAAACCACGCGCAGCCAGGGGTAAATCCGCGCCAGATCCAGCAGCTTTTCCCGGGTGCCATCAGTGCTCGCATCATCTACAATCAGGGCTTCATACCGGATATTCAGCGGCGTAAACACGGAGGCAATCCGTTCAACCAGCGGCGTGACATTGTCCACCTCGTTGTAGGCTGGTGCGATGATCGTGATTTCCACAGGTTGCGAATCGGTCACAGCCTTCTCCATAAAGCCTGGCATATACGCTTCAACCGAAGCGTTATAGCAGATAACGCGGGAGTATGGTATTTGATTTCCTAATCATCGGTCGCTGCCGTGCGGCCACAGGCCGCGCCATGGCATGATT
>VFSW01011340.1_pt1 | contig 12541 bp, 12 predicted proteins | sample 5358111 | NCBI WGS metagenome assembly VFSW01 (sample SAMN11554181, study PRJNA540505) | mine drainage metagenome | isolation source: sediment from site ElyBrook_90M | place: USA: Ely Copper Mine, Vershire, VT | collected 2017
TTACCGCGGTTTTTCCTGCGCGCTGGTTCATGGATATCAGCCGCGATCTGTTCCTCAAGGGAACAAATTTGTCTGACCTTGGCGGCCCCTTCTTGGCACTCGTGGTGCTGAATTTTGCACTCCTCACAATCACGTTCAAGCGATTCAAGAAGGACCTTGAGCCGTGAACATAACCCTGATCGGATTCATAAAGAAGGAACTGCGCCAGACATTGCGTGACCCGCGAATGCGCTTCATCCTGTTCCTGGTGCCGATTGTACAAATGACGCTGTGTGGCGTCGCGCTCTCTACCGAAGGTAAAAATATCCGGCTCGGTGTCGCCATGGCACCGGACGATACCGTTGCTGCGGATGTATACCGCGATGCCATCGCGTCGGGCTGGTTTCTCCCGGCCCGCACCGGTACCCAGGATCCCTTCAGCCAGATTCAATCGGGAGATGCGGATGCTGTACTGGTTGCACCACCTGGCGGGCTGACGCGCTAAATGGGTCGGGGCAGCGCGCAGCTACAGCTGCTGGTCAACGCCGAAAACCCGATCCAGGCGCGCAGCGTGGAACGTTACATGCAGCAGATTCTGCTCAACGTCCTGCTGCGCGACGGCCCGCATGGCACAGGGGCGTCCGGAACAGCCCCGCTTCTGCAGATTGACGTACGCCTTCTTTACAATCCGTCTCTGCGCAGCGCGATATTCATGGTGCCCGGCGTAATGAGCATGATTGTCTGCGTGCTGACGATACTTCTGACCAGTATGGCTCTGGCACGCGAAAAGGAAATTGGAACTTTTGAAATGCTCATTTCGGCACCGATCCAAACCTGGGAAATCATTGCCGGAAAGACCCTGCCCTACTTCATTCTGGGCCTGCTGGACGTGCCTCTGGTTCTGCTCGTCGCGGTTCTGGTTTTCGATGTGCCTATCCGCGGGCCGATGTGGGAACTCGGGCTGGCATCGATTGCATTTGTCGCTGCGACAGTATGCATCGGCATGCTGATATCGACATTCGCAAAAAACCAGCAGCAGGCAATGCTTGGCGGATTTATTTTTCTGTTTCCGGCGATTCTGCTTTCCGGGATCATGTTTCCGGTGGACAACATGCCGCTTTGGCTCAAGCTCGTCGTGTACGTCAATCCGCTTACCTATTTCGCGGCGCTGCTGCGCAATATCCTGCTGAAGGGCGGCAATCCGTCCCTGACGTTCGAGTACATCGGATTCATTGCCGTCAGTGGAGCCGCTGCCCTGTGGATCAGCTTCAGGCGATTTAAGCACACGATTTAGTAATGCGACCGCTCTATGTCCCGTCCGTTGCGCCGGCTTTTCCTTTGTTGTTGAATAGGGTGCCTCGACAAGCGGGTCATCGTCAGGATTTAGCACGCCGACTTCCCCTAAGGCTATTGAAGAGAATGATGGAGAGCAATACTCATGGCCAGAACACTGAACCGACACCTTAACAGCGGCGCCCTGGTAGCGCTAATGGCACTGCTGCTGGGCGGTTGCATCAGCATTCAAGTAACCGGACCCGGGGAAAACGTCGGCTCTCCCGTGCCGGTACACGCGACATGGGATTCGGAAATGCGGTCCGGCACATTCAAGGCACAGCTCGATAACCAGGACGTCACCAGCTGGTTCAATGTTGATTATTCGCAAAACCGGGCGGATGCAGCGCTGGTGCTGGCTCCCGGGGCGCACCAGCTCGAAGTTTCCGGCAGTTTGTGGCGCACGCTTTATCAGAGCTACAGCAATCAGAGTGCGTCCCGTAATTTCACTGTATCGGGGTCGTCAGCAGGTTTCTCCTTCAGCCTGCAGCCTGCAGCGACGCTCGTTGAACGCGGCGGCAGCGGTGATGTAACGATCAACATCACGCGCACCGGCTCCTTCAGTGGCGATGTGAACTTCTCTGCCGTAGCCCCTGGTGGCGTCACGGTGAATGCACCACATGTAACAGCTGGGCAGAACACCGGTACGCTTTCCCTGACTGCGGACAACAGCGCAGCATTTGCAACGAGCACGATGTCTGTGACCGGTCAGGGCACCACAGGCGGCAACACCACCACTGAAAGCCGGAACCTGGATCTCACTATCGCACGCAAGGCCGGTGCATTCGTTGAAGCAAGTCCGGACCTCCGGGCGGTCGGCCAAAGCAAAAGCTCCCCGGACAACCGCTTTCTCGTCTCGATCTCGACTGGTCAGCAGGTGGCCAACCCGGCTGACTACGCCGCTACCTTTCAGCAGGGGACGCAGACTCTCGGCGCACCTGTTGGATTCTACCTTGGCACGACTTCCAGTCCTGGCGGTGCTGGCTTCTGTCCGGCCTCCAACATTGGCGTCGTGCTGTCTGACCAGGCCAGCCGTCTGGGGCACGCTTCCCAGTATCTTGTGACCTTCATGAATCTTGCGACCGCGCCATATCCGATCCACAGTTGGCCGGTTGACGGCTTGAAGGGCCGTTATGCCTTTCAACCACGAGTATTTTTCAGCCCCGACTGCACACTTGCCCTGGTTGCAGGGGCAAACAACGCCGGCACGTCAAACAATGTGCTTTACGTGATTGATCTGGTGACCGGTAATCCGGTTGGTCACGACGTGGACTTTAACAGCAACAGCTTCAGCGCCAGCGTCGTCAACGACAACGGTCATTCAGTGCTTCAGGTGACAGCTGATCAGCAGAGTTATCAGTTTCCCTTGTGACAGCAGAAGCGCGGTGCGTTCCGGGCGCGGCGACACATCAATGAAAATCGCGCGAGCGCATGACGAGCGCGCCCAGAAGCACTGAGTGATCCTCCATGTGGCGCGCACTCACGTGCAGCACCTCGCCCTCGCGCTGGACCTCGCCGGCCACCTCCATCAGGCGCGCGCCCAGGAGTACACGCCACTCACGCTCTGCCAGTCCCGGCCAGACGATAATATTTGTATGGCCAGTCTCATCCTCGAGAGTAACAAAAATGACGCCGCCAGCGCTGCTCGGATGCTGGCGACCGATAACAATTCCGGCAGTGCGCACCGTGCTGCCATGGGGCAATACACGCACTGCCGCGGCAGAAAGCATCCCCAGGCGATCCAGGCGCGGACGCAGTAAGTCCAGGGGATGACGCCGCAGGCTGAGCCCAAGACTGGCATAATCGGCGATGATATCCTCGCCCTCCGTCGGCTGACGCAACAGGGGTTTCCCCTCCGCGATGACGGCTTTCTCCAGTAGCGGCAGGACGGGCTCCACACCGGCGACTGCCCAGCGGGCTGCATGTCGATGGCCAGCAAGTCCGGCGAGTGCACCAGCCGCAGCAAGCGCAGTGAGATCTCGGCTGGCGACACAACCGCGCCTGGCAAGGTCAGCGACGTCGGCGAACGGGCCCTGCGCTCGCGCCTCGATCAAACGCAGTGCTCCGTCGCGCGAAAGACCGCCGGCCAAACGCAGCCCGAGGCGCACGGAAGGCTTTGAAGAATGTTCATCCCGGGTTTGCGCAGGAATGACCGCTCGTGCGCCGATACCGCCAGCGTGCATGGAAAAGCTCCCCTCCAATGTACAGTCCCAATCGCTCACGCACGCATCCACCGGGAGAACTTCCACGCCGTGGCGACGCGCGTCCTGTACAAGCTGCGCGGAGGCATAGAATCCCATCGGCTGGCTGTTGAGCAACGCACAAAGATATGCCGCCGGTTCGTGGCATTTGAGCCAGGCCGAAGCATAGACGAGCAGTGCAAAGCTGGCGCTGTGTGATTCAGGGAACCCGTATTCGCCAAAACCCCTTATCTGATCGAAGATCTGGCGCGCGTATTCTTCTGTGTAACCCCGTTTGCGCATGCCATCGATAAGCCGCTGCTCGAAATGCTCGATCCCGCCGCGCCGGTGCCAGGCAGACATCGAGCGACGCAGCCGGTCGGCCTCGCCTGCGCTGAACCCTGCGGCCACCATGGCAAGCCTGATCACCTGTTCCTGAAAGATCGGCACGCCCAGCGTGCGCGCCAGCACTCCACGTACCGCTTCTGATGGGTAGGTTACCGGATCCTCGCCTCGACGCCGGCGCAGATAGGGATGCACCATCTTTCCCTGGATCGGCCCCGGCCGCACGATAGCTACTTCGATCACAAGATCGTAAAAGCGCTCGGGCCTGAGTCGTGGCAACATCGCCATCTGTGCGCGCGATTCGATCTGGAACACACCCACGGTATCTGCCTTGCAGATCATTGCATATACCGCCGGATCCTCCGCCGGCAGGCTTGCCATCGTAAATCGCTGCCCGCGGAACCTCTCGATCAGATCAAACGTCCGGTGGATCGCACTTAATATCCCCAATGCCAGGCAATCGACTTTCAATAACCCCAGTGTATCCAGATCGTCCTTGTCCCACTGGATCACCGTACGTCCGGGCATTGCAGCATTCTCGATTGGCACCAGGCGCGACAGCGGCCCACGTGAAATAACGAAACCTCCGACATGCTGGGACAGGTGACGGGGAAAACCCAGAAGTTCTCGCGCCCGGATCAGCAGACGACGAATCACCGGGTTTTCCGGATCGAATCCGACTTCAGCGAGGCACGCCGGAACAACGGTACGGCCATCCCACCACTGAAGGTTCGAGGTCAGGCGGTCAATCTGCTCGGACGCAAGTCCAAGAGCCCTGCCTACGTCGCGCAGCGCGCTCCGCGGACGATAGGTGACGACGGTGGCGGCAAGCGCTGCGCGCTCTCGTCCGTACTTTTTGTAGATATACTGGATTACCTCCTCACGCCGATCATGCTCGAAATCCATGTCGATGTCGGGTGGCTCATTACGTTCCTTCGAGATGAATCGTTCGAACAGGGTCTCGATGCGATCCGGATCAACTTCGGTAATGCCAAGGCAGAAACACACAGCAGAGTTTGCAGCAGAGCCACGCCCCTGGCAGAGAATGTCGCGCGAACGCGCGAAACGCACAATGTCGTAGACGGTCAGAAAGTACGGCTCGTAACAAAGATCTGCGATAAGCCCGAGTTCGCGCTCCACCAGCTCGTGTACATTGGACGGCGCACCACAGGGCCAGCGTATGTGCATGCCTTCAATGGCAAGGTGCCGCAGATAACCTGCGGGTGTCTCGCCCGCCGGAACCAGCTCCTCGGGATATTCGTAGCGCAATTCGTCCAGGGAGAAGCGGCAACACGCGGCGATACGCTGGGTCTCGGCAAGCAGCGCCGGCGGATAGAGACATGCCAGGGCTTGGCGAGTCCGCAAATGGCGCTCCCCGTTCGCATGCAGTGCCTGTCCGGTCTCACTCAGTGGCACGCCAAGGCGAATAGCCGTAAGCGTATCCTGCAGGGCACGCCGTGCGCGCGTATGCATATGCACATTTCCACTCGCAACAAGCGGCAGGCCAGCGCAATCACCGAGCACGGTCAGGCGGGCGAGGCGCGCGTCATCACGGCCGTCACGCAGCAGCTCCACGGCAATCCAGACATTTCCAGGAAAGCATTGTCGCAGCCACAGCCCGGGTTCGGGATCAGGTGCCGATATGAACGTATCCTCGGGCAGCCATAGCACCAGGCACCGGCAAATGATGCGCGCCACATCCGCGCGCGTCAGGCGATACCTGCCCTTCTCTGCTGCGCGCCGACCACAGGTAATCAGTTCTGCCAGCTCGCCGTAAGATGCGCGGTCAACGGCCAACAACACCAGTCGCAACCCGTCGACGAGAACGAACTCGCTGCCAGGTATGAGGCCAACGTGCTGGTCGCGCGCCGCCACATGCGCACGGACTACACCAGCCAGCGAACACTCATCGGTCAGCGCCAACGCGGTATAACCCAGAGTCTCGGCACGTTCGACCAGCTCCTCCGGATGCGATGCCCCGCGCAGGAAGCTGAAGTTCGACAGGCAATGGAGCTCGGCATAGGCAGGCAGAGCATCCATGACGGCAACCTCCACATTCAATCAGGCAGTGCCGGCCACCCCAATACATCGAACGGGCAACCCGTGTCACGACCGTCACGGTTCAACTCAACGCATACCCATAGATCATGGGTACATATATTTAATGTCTTGCGTCGAAAAGTGATTAATACTGTATATTCATACAGTATTAAATTCAAGGCGCACGGCAGCCCGGTAAGCGGCCAAAAGCATCATTGCGGCCATATGGATTGGAAGTTAGCGATCAAACAGGCCCGGGCAAGCACCAAGGCCTGCTGCCCCCGACCGCATTAGAAAAAGGACTGCCCCACATAACGCCTGGCAATAGCACGAGGCCAACGACCCAGGATGATGTCGATGGGGGACCAGCATTGCGCAACCCGCTCTACTCAAAAATTACGGGCCTGACACTAACTGCTCTTGACGAGCACTTCGAAAACTATTACTTTACCAGTCAGTTAACTAATGCAGGGGTCGGACAACATGCCGATCAACCGCCCAATTGTCCCCATTGCAGCCCTTTCAATCCCGCGCATGACGCAATCCTCGCCTGTCTTGCGTCATGCGAGATCTCTGTCATCGGCCCTGACTGCGCCATTGGCCGCGAAACAACCTCCCGCTAGTGCGCGCCAAATTCCTGGTGAAGCATTGGGGAACCCGCCAGCTGCACTACGAAACATACTGCCTGGTGTTACACAAGTTACCCGCCCGGCGTCCTAACATTTCATCAATATTGCGACCATACGAATCGCACAGGAGACTCTTTTCATGACAAACGCTGTCAGGAAGACAAAGGCCCGGAACGATCGGCCGGGTATTCGCGCAAAAGGCACCCCGCGCTCGCAGGCGGCACGCCGCGTACTGGTGCTCACGGCGACCCGGAAGGGAGCCTGGCTGTATCACGGCGACGCAGCACGGAGAACCTGGCGGGTTAATGGGCCTCACCTCCTCGGTCATATCGTCAACCATCTCGTGCTCGACCCGCGAGACAGACGAACCCTTTTGGCAGCGACGAAAACCGGACATCTGGGTCCAACCATCTTTCGCTCCATGGATTTCGGACGTACATGGAAAGAAGCGGCCCGGCCGCCCGCATTCGCCAAGGCCTCGGAAGGCACAAAAGGTCGTGTCGTCGATCACATATTCTGGCTTACTCCCTGTCATGCGAATGAACCGAACGTGTGGTACGCCGGAACTTCACCCCAGGGACTTTTCCGCTCCGAAGACGGAGGCAACACCTGGGAACCCTTCTCCGTAATCAATGAGGATCCGCTGTTCAGGAAATGGATGGGAAGCGCGCAGGACGGAACACCGGACGGACCCAAACTGCATTCAATCATCGTTGATCCGCGTGACCCACTTCATCTCTACTTCAGCATGTCGGGCGGCGGAGTGCATGAGTCGATTGATGGGGGCCAGAGCTGGACACCGATCGTGCAGGGACTTGAAGTGGTTAACGGGTTCGATCCCGCCAATATTGCCTTTCATGACCCACGCACTGCGTGCGCCTTTGCCCCAGCAACCCAGACAGGTTGTATCAACAGAATCACTGTGGCATATACCGGCTCGATCGACCGTCACACGAGTGGAAACGTATCGGCAGAAAAATGCCGAAACGGATTGGCGATATCGGATTTCCTATGGTCGTGCACCCGCGTGACGACAAAACTGTCTGGGTATTTCCAATGGACGGCACGACAGTGTGGCCACGCACAAGTCCCGAAGGCATCCCGGGAATCTATGTGACCCGCAATGGCGGACAGACGTGGCAGCGTCTCGATTCCGGCATGCCTGCGAAACAGGCATGGTGGACCATAAAGCGTCAGGCCATGACGGCGGACTCGCGGAATCCGGTCGGACTTTATTTCGGGACGACAAGCGGAGCTCTGTGGATGGGCCGCGATGAAGGCAACCGCTGGACTTGCATCGCGCGGAATTTGCCGGAAATCTACGCAGTGGAGACCGGCGAAATCAGCTGAAATTTCGGCAACCGGGCTGTCGATTGCTGATCGAATCGAGGGGCAGTTCATGAAAGTGCTGATTCCGAGCCCGCTTCTCTCCTACACCAAAGAGCACGAAGTCGACGCAAGCGGCGCGACTATTGCTGAACTGCTGTCCGACCTTGACTATAAATACCCCGGCCTGCGATTCCGTATCATCGATGAACAGGACGAGATGCGGCCACACATGCGGTTTTTCGTTAATGGCGAACAGGTGTTCAAATTGACACGCTCCCTGCGGGCAACAGACACGGTGCAGATCGTGCAAGCGCTGAGCGGCGGATAACCCAGGTTTTGACCGAAAGCCCGGCGCGAGAGCAGCGCTCCGGGCGGTTTCCGGATAATGCAATCAGCTAGGAGTCTCCCAGCACCCGCTCGATTCGACGATCGGGAATCAACCACATGAGCGCGACCACAACATAGAGGCCGCCGGAAATCCACTGGTTAAAAAAGGCTGCGAAAATTGCCAAGACATACAGGACGGGTGAAAGTTTTCCCTTGATGTCCCTTCCAACTGCTCTCGCAAGCAGCGAGTCGTGGCCTTGGCTCGCAATGATAGCGTACTGCAGAATCCAGTATGCAATTGCTGCCATAAGAAGAACAAGGCCGTACAGGGCAGTTGGTGCTGGCGCGAAACTGTTCTCACCCATCCAACCCGTCACAAACGGAAACAGCGACAACCAGAACAGCAGGTGCAAATTCGCCCATAGTATGGCTCCGTTCACATTCCGGGTTGCGTGCAGCATGTGGTGGTGGTTGTTCCAGTAGATGCCCAGATACACAAAGCTCAACACATAGCTCAGAAATGCGGGAAGCTGCGGGCGCAGTGCGACCAATTCGCCGCTCTGTGGCACCTTCAGCTCCAATACCATGATTGTGATGATGATGGCTAGAACGCCATCACTGAAGGCTTCCAGTCTGCTTTTTCCCATGAGTTGTCCCGCTCAATTTAACCTTGCCAAGGCAACCAGTCCCGACGATATTGGGCAGGCATCGCGGGGAGAAAACCGAATATCCGGGTCATTCTGCATTGGCGAGAAGCCAAAGCCGTAAAGAGAAATTCTCTCACAAGAGTATACATGTCATTGTGGGGCCAGATACGGACCGTGCGAAGCTCGCAAGCTCCGACACAAATCACGGCGGAGCCGTGGTCGCGGATCTCATTCGGGGAAAGAACGCTGGCGAACCCGGTGGAGACAGACTAAATTATACAAATTATGCAGGCGGCGAGCGCCCGACATATTGGATTATCGAATTTTTCAACGGAGGGCGAAAAAACAGAAAATCGAGTCAAAATTATGGCTGGACTGTCCAGACTGCGCACGGCAGGCTGGGGGATTCTGGTGTCCATTCTTACTTAGGGAGAAAAAAATGAAAAAACAAATTCGTCACGTATCAGTGATACAAACAGCGAAAGTATTTGCCTTGCTGTACTTCATATTCGGTATCGTTTTTGTGGCGATAATGGCCATCTTCGCATCTTTTATACACGGACCCAGGTTACCGATCTTTTCGGGCTTCATGCTGGCAATGCCAGTCTTGTATCTGATATTCGGTTTCATCTTTACCGTGATCGGCGCATGGATTTATAACCTGATTGCGGGATGGACCGGCGGAATTGAGCTCACCCTCACAGATGTCGACTAGACGCCGCGTCCTAAGGGACGCCACCACAGACTTCGCGGGTCGCTTCGTTACCCGCGGAGAACTGTGGCGACGCGATCGAATGGTTCCTCAGCTGAAAACACCATGCAGAAACCAACGACGCTGCCCCCTTAGCTCCCGATACACCCACAGCTGCGCGCCATGAACGCTGCGGGCAATGAAGTAATCGCGCGCGACATCCTGCCCGTCCCACCAGCCGCTTTCGATACGCTCCCGCCCGGGTTCGAGCACGAGAGCGCCGTCGAGGCAAGGGTGCTCATTGCGCACCTCCAGTAGCAGCGGCTCGCATAGCAGCCACAGTGGCCGACGCTCCGGTCTGTTGCGGGTTTTTGTACAGGTTCCCGGCTCTGCATAGCCCCATCCTCGCTCCGGGCGATGATCCTCTCTCTGGCATAGACCACGCACCGCATCCTTTCCCAGGCGCGCGCGCAGGCGCTCAATGAGCGCTTCGTCCGCCACACCCTGGGGCGTGAAGAAATCAAGATTATGCGGGGCAAGCGTGCATGGGTCCTCAACGCGAAGCGCAACCTCCTCAACCGGATAAGGCAACACGACACGCTCCAGTCGCTCGCGTAGGAGCATGGCCAGATATACAGCGTCGCGCGACGGTGCCACAAGAGAAAGCTCCACCTTCGTTGCCACAGTTGCAGAGTGAAACAGCGACAACTTCATGGCGCGGGTTCCAGCGTTGCGCGCGCGAAGAAACCCTTCGAGTTCAAGTAGCAGGCGACGCAGAGGAAACAACAGCCCTTCAGCGGTATTTACCGTGGCCGGCAACACCACACGGCTCTCGAAGACAGATGGCGCAACGAACGCAGCCCGTGGATCCGGCACGCGACCAAGGGCACGATCCAGAAGGCGTACCAGCCCCGGCCCCAGGCGCCGCGCAAGCCCGTCCTGCGGCAAGCGCAGGCAATCGCCAATGGCGCGCATGCCCATACCGCGCAGCGTCTCGCTCTGTTTTGGTGTCAGGTCAAGACATGCGAGCGGCAGAGGAGCAAGTACCGCGGGGAGTGCCGCTTGCCGGGTGATGCACTCTTCGCGATTGACACGCGCCAGCCACGCGGCGGCGAGCGGTGTCGGCGCAATCGCAAGACATGCGCGATAACCAAGTTCGGTCACTCCCCGGCGGACTGCCTCCCTCAGTCGCTCAAGGCTGCCAAACAGGCGGCGGCTGCGAGCTACCTCCAGCAACAGCGCCTGCGGCAACAGGTCGACAATGGAGGTAAACTGGCCGGCCCAGGCGGCAAGGTGGTCAAGTGCAGCGCGCTCCGACTCTTCGTCGCGCTCACGCACTCGCAGTGAACCGGCGAGCACATACGCTGCATTCAGGCTCATGCCCGGCCGTATGCCGTGGCAGCGCGCCACCGCATCGCATAGTGCCACGCCTCGTCCATGTCCGGAACCATGAACCAGGACCAGCGCCTCAGGCGCGGGATCGCCGCGGGTGAATATCTCGAGAGGAAGATCCGGCAGATACAGACATAGCCACAGCATGACTCAATCCCAGCTCCAGCGACACCGGGCCGGCAGGCCAACCACCGCGACGCTTCAGGACATGCACATCGATACCACCGGGCGTAGACGCAAGTCGCAGGCGCAGCGCGGCTACAGAACCCGCCTCAGCCAATCGCTCAGGGCGAAACAGCACACCCCAGGACCCACCCTCCTCCGCCGCCAGTTGCAGACGTCGCAGGGCTCGTGCATCGACCGCCGCTGGCCAGGCCAGCACTGCACCACAGGTGCCGGCACGCAGAGATTGCTCCACTGCCCACAGACCATCAGTCATGGCGCGCGGATAAACCAGCAGTACTCGCGACAAATCCAGCTGAGCCGCCGCCAGCGCCGGGGCATAAGGAACGTGCGGCGGCGCGATAAAAGCGAGCCAGCGGTTGCCGCGGCTCAGGCGCGCCAAGGCGGGCAAGACCAGCTGCAATTCGCCGATTCCTTCGTGTGGAATCAGGATTTCTGTGAGCGTGCCAGGCGGCCAACCACCTCCGGGCAGCAATGCATCCAGTTGCGGAAAGCCAGTAGGCACTCCCGGAGCAAACGGGGAAGCGGCGCTGGCGCGCCATACTCCGGCACTATGCATGAGGTCTTGCAGACTCATCGAAGTTTGCCATTACGCAGAATACCGACGCCGACACCTTCGATGACGAAGGCGTCGTGTCGAAGGTCAATCTCGATTGGCTCAAAGTCGGGATTCTCCGGCAACAGCTGCACCCGGTGGCCGCGGCGCTGAAAGCGCTTCACGGTAACCTCGTCCGTCAGACGGGCCACCACAATCTGGCCATTGCCGGCCTCGGGTGTCTGATGCACTGCGAGCAGGTCGTCGTTCAGAATGCCGGCGTCGCGCATGCTCTGGCCGCGCACACGCAGGAGGTAATCGGCACGCGGATGGAAAAGCGCAGGATCGATCCGGCAGTGGCTTTCAATATACTCTTCCGCCAGGATCGGGCTGCCGGCCGCCACTCTGCCCACTACTGGCAGCCCCTCCTCCTTCAGACGGATGCCACGCGAGGCTCCCGGAATCAGATCAATCGCCCCCTTGCGCGCGAGCGCCCGCAGGTGCTCTTCGGCCGCATTTGGGGAACGGAAACCGAGGGCAGCAGCAATCTCAAGACGCGTCGGCGGGCGACCGGCATCGGCCATGAAACGACGTATCATGCGCAGAATCTGGCTCTGACGCGGAGTCAGGGTATCCATTTTTCATACCTGTTTTTATATCCAGTACTGGTATTATATACAGACACATGCCCAACGCAAGCCGCCCACTTGCGCGACACTCCTGCGACGGCACAATCGACCAAGCCTTACTGCCCAGCCTGCCGCGGACGGACGGTCAAAGCCGGATGCCGGCTGCCCCCTGCCCTATGGCACGATTGAGCGCGCTCACAATCGCCCGCAGCGCCGCATCGACAATGCTCTGGTGCATGCCAACGCCATAAACCAATCTGCTATTCCCTGCGATTCGCAAACCGATGCAAGCCGCCGCAGTTG
>VFSW01011341.1_pt1 | contig 12540 bp, 10 predicted proteins | sample 5358111 | NCBI WGS metagenome assembly VFSW01 (sample SAMN11554181, study PRJNA540505) | mine drainage metagenome | isolation source: sediment from site ElyBrook_90M | place: USA: Ely Copper Mine, Vershire, VT | collected 2017
TGACCCGGCACGCCGAAGGAAGGCGCGTTCCCAGCATCGTATTTACCAAGGGGGGTGGATTATGGCTGGAAACTATTGCAGATGCCGGTTTCGATGCCGTTGGCCTGGATTGGACCATCGACATCGCCCAAGCGCGGCATCGCGTCGGTGACCGTGTTGCATTGCAAGGCAACATGGATCCCTCCGTTTTATTTGGCACTCCTGAAGGAATTCGCCGCGAAGTGTCTCGCGTCCTTGAGGGTTTTGGCCCCGGCGCCGGTCATGTATTCAATTTGGGGCATGGGATTTCGCGTTTCACTGACCCCGAGAATGTCGCCGTCATGGTGGAGGCGGTCCATTCTTTTAGTTGCGATTCCCGTTGACAATCAGTCAATTTGCTGCGTCCTGCGATTGTGCTTATGCACAATTGTAATTAATCGGAAACAAACGCATAAAAATCAGCCGCTTGGCGCACCTAATACCGTAACTTATTGATTGTTATAATATTTTAAATTTGGTAGGGGATCGATTTGGGGCCCATGCCCTAAAAATGAATCTTGATTTTCAGCCTGACAGGGAGTTATGAACAGAGTTATCCACAGCCCTGCCAGATCAGCATTTCCGGCTAAAAAGCTTTGAAAACCCGCACCCCATGCCAATTGTTCAAGTTGCACTCGATATCCCACTCAGTCGCCTTTTTGACTACGAGGCACCAACCGCCACGGCAGCTGATATTGGCCGGCGTGTACTGGTGCCCTTTGGGCATGAAGATAAAGTCGGGATCATTTTAGCGATCAAAACTGATGCTGACTGTACTCCTGAACAGATCAAGCCGATCAAGGCCCTGTGGCAGGATGTGCCCGCACTTTCAGAGAGTGATCTGAGTTTTCTGCATTTTTGTAGCGAGTACTACCATCATCCGCTGGGCCCGGTCATTTTGAACGCACTTCCGCCTGGATTACGCAGAATTTCGGGCTGGACACCCCCAAAACGACAGACAAAAATTGTCACTCCGGAAGCCGTCCCCTTTCCCCCGCTGACCCCGGATCAAATCACTGCGGCCAAGGCGATCCATGCGTGCCCTTCCGGTTTTCAAACCTTTTTACTTCATGGCATTACCGGGAGTGGCAAAACAGAGGTGTACCTCAATGCAATCCAGCGCGTCGTGCAACAGGACATGCAGGTCCTGGTGTTGACTCCTGAGATCAATCTGACGCCACAACTTGAATTGCGTTTCCGTCAGCGTTTGCCCACAGTGCCCTTGATCAGTCTGCACAGCAATCTGGGAGAAAAGGAACGTGTCGCCCGCTGGCTCAAGGCGCAGCGCGGCGAAGCCTCCGTCATACTGGGAACGCGGCTGGCAGTCTTTTGCCCCATACCGCATTTGGGACTGATCGTGGTGGACGAGGAGCATGACGCTTCATACAAGCAACAGGAAGGGTTGCGGTACTCTGCGCGCGATCTCGCCGTTGTCCGGGCCCAAATGCTGCAAATCCCGATCATCCTGGGGTCGGCAACTCCTGCAATCGAATCCTGGTGGAATGCTCGGTCCGGTCGCTATCAACTGCTCAAATTATCGCAAAGGGCACAACCCGGCGCCCGTCTACCGCTTATCCATCTGGTGCAACCCTCGCGCAGGCCCTCTCCCCAAACGATCTCAAAAACCGTATTGCAAGCGCTGCAGCAACGCCTGGATCGGTCAGAGCAAAGTCTGGTCTTCATCAACCGGCGCGGCTATGCACCTACACTTCTGTGCAGTCAGTGTGGTTGGGTCTGCAGTTGCACACGCTGCAGCGCAAGGATGGTGGTTCATCTGCGAGCTCACCAGTTGCGCTGTCATCATTGCGGGGATCAGTGCGCCATTCCTCTTCACTGCCCTGAATGTGGCAACGCCCGCCTGGAGTCCATCGGAGACGGCACGCAGAAAATCGAAACACAGCTACGCGAACAATTTCCCGCAGCGCGAATTCTGCGCATTGATAGCGACACCCTGTCGCGGCAGGATGCCTGGACTGAAACCGCAGCAGCGATCCAGACAGGACAGGTGGATATCCTCGTCGGCACACAGGTTTTAGTCAAAGGCCATGATTTTCCCAAAATCACTTTGGTGGTCGCCCTGAATGTCGATGGGGCATTGTTCAGCAACGATTTTCGTGGCGGCGAACGCCTGTTTTCGCAACTGATCCAGGTGGCTGGTCGCGCAGGGCGCGCAGACCGTCCTGGTGAAGTCATGATCCAGACCGACTTTCCCCAACATCCCTTGTTCATGGCTTTGCTGCAACATGATTATGAGGATTTTGCGCAACGCGAACTGGAGCAAAGACGCCTGGCAGGTTTCCCTCCCTTCGTGTATCAGGCTATTCTGCGTGCCAGCGCTGAAAAAGCCAGCCTCGTCGAATCTTTCATGCTGGAAGCGTTGCAATTGGCAAAACCCATTGCAAAGGGCATCGAAATTTACGACCCGGTTCCCGCCCCGATGGCTCGGTTGGCCGGCAAAACCCGCCTGCAATTGTTGGCACAATGCAATAACCGCAGCCGCCTGCAGACTTTTCTGACGGCGTGGCAAACACAATTGTTTACAATCGCACGATCTCGAGTCAGCTGGGTTCTCGATGTGGATCCGCTGGAATTATGAACGCGGCCGCCAAGCCATTTATAATGGCCCATTGATAAAGATGACTTCGATGATCGAATCCCAACCCCTTACGCTGCACGCGAGCATCATTGCCTTGTTTAGGAAGGCGGTCCGGACAGTTTCGCCGGAAAGCGAACCCACCATTGTTTTAGAACGCCCGCGCCAGGCAGATCATGGTGAATTTGCCTGCACTTTGGCACTACAGCTGGCCAAAACCACACATCGCCCTCCGCGCGAGCTGGCGAAAGCATTGATCGATGCGCTACCCCCTTCGAAATTCATTGAAAAAATTGATGTGGCCGGTCCCGGGTTCATCAACATCTTCCTTACCCTTGCAGCCAAGCAATCCGTGGTCTCTGAAGTGTTGAACTCAAACGGCCGGTGGGGCGAGATCAACTTGGGTCATCAGCGTCGTATCCAAGTGGAATTCGTATCGAGCAATCCGACGGGTCCCCTGCATGTTGGCCATGGACGTGGCGCTTCCTTTGGGGCCTCGTTAGCCAATATTCTGGAAAAGGCGGGGTATCGGGTCCAGCGCGAATACTATGTCAACGATGCTGGACGCCAGATGGATATCCTGACCGTGTCAACCTGGCTGCGCTACCTGGCGGGTTTCGGATCGCTGATTGCCTTCCCATCCAATGGCTATCAAGGAGACTACGTCACTGAGATGGCCAATCATCTGCGCAGTGCCGAGGGCGCTCGTCTGGTACGGACGGATCAGGCTGTACTGCAAGGTTCTTCAGGTTTCGCCATGAACCAACACGATGACGTGCTGGCAGAGGCACAAATCGAAGCTCATATGGATGTCCTGATTGCCAATGCCAAATCCCTGCTGGGCGACGATTACCGAATCGTGCATCAATTGGCACTGGGAGAGCAGCTGGTTGATTGTCGGGAAGATCTGGAAGCGTTCGGTGTGGTGTTTGACGAATGGTTTTCCGAACAGTCTCTTTACGATGACGGTTCAGTAGCCAAGGTTGTGGAACAATTGGCTGCGGGTGGCCACCTTTATGTCCAGGACGGCGCCCAATGGTTTCGCTCTACCGCCTTCGGGGACGAAAAGGATCGCGTGGTACAGAGGGAAAACGGCATATTTACCTACTTTGCTTCAGATATTGCCTACCATGCAAATAAGTTTGCCCGTGGCTTTGATGTCATTGTGGACGTATGGGGTGCCGATCATCACGGCTACATCCCGCGCGTCATGGCGGCACTGACCGCACTGGGGCTTGATGCCAAGCGCATCCATGTCCCGCTGGTCCAGTTTGTGAGCCTTTACCGTCACGGTGAAAAAGTGCAGATGTCCACCCGCAAAGGTCAATTTGTTACTTTGCGCGAGCTGCGCACTGAAGTCGGCCGGGATGCCGCCCGCTTCTTTTATGTGTTACGTAAGTCCGATCAACATCTCGATTTTGACCTGGATCTTGCTAAATCGGAAAGTAATGACAACCCGGTATATTATGTCCAGTACGCGCATGCACGGATCCATGGCGTGCTGGCAAAATGGGGTGGCGAATCGAGCCACTTGTCGCAGGTCGCCCTGACACCGCTAAACAGCCCGCAAGAATTTGCCTTGATGCAATGGCTAAGGGAGTACCCCGAGACCCTCGAATTGGCGGCGCGTGAATATGCGCCACACATGGTGGCTTTCTACCTGAAGGAGCTCGCAGCTGCATTGCACAGCTATTACAATGCAGTTCAATTTTTGGTGGACGACGAATCACTGAAATTGGCAAGGCTGGCACTGATATGTGCTGTAGCCGCCGTGCTCCGCGATGGATTGGCCCTATTGGGCGTCAGTGCGCCAGAAAAAATGTAATGAAGGACGGCAGATGACACAAGCTTCATCCGGACATCGATCAAACCCACGCCCCTCCAGGAACACCCCTTTTCTGAAAGGGTTGCTGGTAGGCCTCGTCCTGGGGGTTGCACTATCTGCAGGGGTAGCACTGTATATCACGCGCATGCCGAGCCCGTTTGTTGCCCATTCCACACAGTCTTCCACTGCGCCTGACAAACCCATCGCAGAAATGCCTGATGTTTCGCGCCAAGGATTGATGAACCCCAGTCCCGTGACTTCCGGTGCCGCGTCAATACCTTTCAATATCGATTTGGGCCGCACCGAGGGCACAACGTCCCCCGCAGCTGACCTCGCCCCCTTCCAGGCTCCCGCGACCCCTTCAACTGCTTCTGAACCAATGACGACTGTGACTTACTTTGTACAAACCGGGGCATTCAGTAAAGAATCTGAAGCAGAAAATCAACGTGCAAATCTGGCCTTGATGGGGGTGGATGCAACGGTGTTGTCCCCGGAGGTCGGGGACAAGCCACTCTATCGGGTTCGTGTCGGCCCGATAGTCTCTGTGGATGAGGTGCGCACCTTGGTGGCCACGCTCAAAAACAACGGTATCACCACAAACATTATCAAATTGAACTCGATCAAACCCAAGGACGCGGTATCTCGTTAACTGGAGACGAAATTATCATGAAATGGTTTTTCAACGCATGCAAGACATTGATCATTGGCGGCCTGCTGGCTTCAACAACCGTTTTCAGTGCAGTCGTCGATCGTGACTATGTGCTGGTGGTTCCCCAGCGTCCTACTGACTCGGGAAAAAAGGTGGAGGTCGTGGAGTTCTTTTCCTATGCCTGCCCCCATTGCAACACCCTCGCACCGATGATAGAACCCTGGGCCAAGAAGCTTCCATCGAATGTGGTGTTCAAGCGCATCCCGGTAAGCTTTGGACGCGCCAATTGGGCCCTTTTGGCAAAAACTTACTATGCGTTGGACGCCATCAATGAAGCCGATCGGTTGCACGAAAAGATTTTCGCAGCCCTTCATACTGAGCGGATCAATCTGAACTCGCAGGACGTCCTATTTGACTGGCTGGAAAAACAGGGGGTCAATCGACAAAAATTTATGGATGCTTTTAATTCGTTTGCAATCCAGAGCAGGATTCAGCGAGGAGATCAAAAAGCCATTGAGTACGGTGTCGACGCTGTTCCCATGGTGATCATCGATGGCAAATTCCGCACATCCCCCAGTATGGCAGGAAGCAATGGCGCACTTTTTCCCGTCATGAACGACCTGATTAAGCAGTCGCTCAAAGCAAGAGGGTTGTGACCCCCGATCAGGCTTTCTTGATCGGCCGCTTCCAGCGTGTGATGCTGACCTGCTTTGAACGCGACAACGTGAGCTGTTCAGGGGGAGCTGCACTGACAATGGTCGATCCTGCACCGATCGTTGCACCCTTGCCGATCGTGACTGGTGCAACCAGTTGCGTGTCCGAACCGATGAATACATCATCTTCGATGATGGTGTGGTGTTTGTTCATTCCATCGTAATTGCAGGTGATTGTCCCAGCGCCGACGTTAACGCGCATTCCCACGGTACTGTCCCCGACATAGGACAAGTGATTGACTTTGGTTTCCGCTCCCAACGTACTGTTCTTGATTTCCACAAAATTGCCGATATGGACGTTACTGGCTGTGTCTGTCCCTGGGCGCATCCGGGCATAAGGCCCAATCCGGTTGTCCTTGCCGACATTAACGCCCTCCAGGTGGCAAAATGCGTGGACGACGGTCCCGGCACCAATCCTGCAGTTGTTTATCACGCAATGGGGTCCGATGCTGACCCCATCTTCCAGAAAGACTTCGCCTTCAAAAATACAATCGATGTCAATCTGGACGTCGCTGCCACACGTCAACGTGCCGCGCACATCCAATCGCGCCGGATCGTACAGGGTGACTCCGGACTCCAGCAGCTTTTGTGCTACTTCGCGCTGATGAATGCGTTCCAGCTCGGCCAATTGTTTTTTACTGTTCACACCCAATGCCTCCCAAGGCCTGTCTGGCGTGACCGTCTCAATGGGGATCCCCTCTTGTCCCGCCAAGGCAACCACGTCCGTCAAATAATACTCGTTTTGAGCATTTTGACAGGAGATTTGCTTCAACCATCCGTCCAATCGCGCTGCGGGAAATGCCATGATGCCGGTATTCACTTCAGTGATCACTTTTTCTGCAGAGGAGGCGTCCCGTTCCTCCCGGATGGCGACAACCCGGCCCTGGGAATTGCGAATAATCCGTCCGTAGCCTTTCGGTTCAGGGACCTGTTGTACCAGCACGGCCAGACGTTGTCCCTGACTCGATGCGATCAAGCGGCGCAGGGTTCCCGCTTGAAGCAGTGGAACATCCCCATAAAGCACCAGGACGACTCCCTCATCTGGAAGATGCGGCAGCGCCTGCATCAGTGCATGGCCCGTGCCCCGTTGGGGCTCCTGAAGCACCCAATGGAGCGCTGGGTCCGATGTGGTGGCGTTCCTGACCGTCTCGGGGTCATGGCCATGAACAACCATAATTCCTTGAGGTGAAAGGGATTGTGCTGTGTCTACAACATGTTGCAGAAGCGTCTTTGCGGCCAGGCGATGCAGCACTTTGGGTAATGCCGAGCCCATACGCTTGCCCTGGCCGGCGGCAAGGATGACGATGTTGAGTGGAGGCGCGTTCAGTGCGAACTCTTGCGCAACCGCTCGATGGCTGCGATTTGTGCCATGGCCTCGGCAAGTTCAGCCGTGGCCTTGGCGTAATCGATGTCTGCGGACCGGTCATGAAGCGTTTGCTCAGCCAAGCGCTTGGCTTCCATGGCCTTGGCCTCGTCCAGATCGTGACCTCGAATGGCGGAATCAGCCAGCACAGTCACACTGTCTGGTTGAATTTCCAAAATACCGCCAGAGACGAAAATCAGCTCTTCAGAACTCTGGCCCGGAATTCGAATGCGAACCGTCCCAGGACGAATCCGGGTGATGAGTGGCGCGTGACTCGGATAGATGCCGAGTTCCCCCATCTCACCAGGCAGAACAACAAATTCGGCATTGCCGGAGAAAATTTGCTCTTCTGCACTGACCACATCCACATGGATCAAGTGGGGCATCTCTGTTCTCCGTTATTGCAGCGTCTTGGCTTTTTCAATTGCTTCATCAATGGTTCCGACCATGTAGAACGCTTGCTCGGGCAGGGCATCATAATCGCCGTTGACAATCCCCTTAAATCCCCTGATGGTATCTTTCAATGTGACATATTTGCCTGGAGAACCGGTAAACACTTCCGCCACGTGGAACGGCTGTGACAGGAAGCGCTGAATTTTGCGGGCACGGCCTACAGCCAGCTTGTCTTCGGGCGACAGTTCATCCATACCCAGAATTGCGATGATGTCCCGCAGTTCCTTGTAACGTTGCAGTGTCGCCTGCACTGAACGCGCCACGGTATAGTGCTCCTCACCTACGACCAGCGGATCGAGCTGGCGCGAGGTAGAATCCAGCGGGTCCACGGCAGGGTAGATGCCCAGGGAAGCGATGTCACGTGACAGCACCACGGTTGAATCCAGATGCTGAAAAGTGGTTGCCGGAGAGGGGTCTGTCAAGTCATCAGCAGGCACGTAAACGGCCTGGATGGAAGTTATCGAGCCCACTTTAGTCGAGGTAATGCGCTCTTGCAGGCGTCCCATTTCGTCAGCCAGGGTAGGTTGGTACCCCACGGCAGAGGGCATACGTCCCAGCAGCGCTGAGACCTCTGTGCCAGCCAGGGTATAACGATAGATGTTGTCAACGAAGAACAGAATGTCGCGGCCATCATCGCGAAACTTTTCCGCCATTGTCAGGCCAGACAAGGCAACACGCAGCCGGTTTCCCGGTGGTTCGTTCATCTGACCGAACACCATGGCTACCTTGGATTCCATCAAGTTATCCAGCTTGATGACGCCAGCCTCCGCCATTTCGTGATAGAAGTCATTCCCTTCACGGGTGCGCTCACCGACACCGGCGAATACCGACAAACCAGCATGCTGTTTGGCGATGTTGTTGATCAGTTCCAGCATGTTCACGGTCTTGCCCACGCCTGCGCCACCGAACAGACCGACTTTGCCGCCCTTGGCGAAAGGGCATACCAGGTCAATCACCTTTATGCCGGTTTCCAGCAGGTCAACTGACGGGGAGAGTTCTTCAAAACTTGGTGCCGGTTGGTGAATGGACCGGCGCTCGTCGGATTGAATCGGACCGGCATCATCAATTGGACGGCCCAATACATCCATGATGCGGCCCAGGGTACCGTTACCGACCGGCACGGTAATCTGCGTGCCAGTGGCTTTGAATTTCATGCCTCGGCTCAGGCCATCCGAAGAACCCATGGCAATGGTGCGCACAATACCGTCGCCTAATTGCTGCTGCACTTCCAGCGTCAACCCGGGTTCTGCGGTCGAACCTACTTCATCCAGCAGCAAAGCATCGTAAACTTTAGGCAATTGATCACGCGGAAATTCTACGTCAACCACTGCACCAATACATTGAACTACTTTACCTACGCTCATTTTAAATTCCTTATCCAAACTTGATTCGTGTGTACTGTATTTGTAAATAGTTTGGCTACGATACTGCTGCCGCGCCGCCAACGATTTCTGAAATCTCTTTGGTAATCGCAGCCTGACGGGCCTTGTTGTAAACCAGCTTAAGCTCACTAATGACGTTCTTGGCGTTATCGGACGCCGACTTCATTGCCACCATCCGTGCGCTTTGTTCGGACGCCATGTTCTCGGCCACCGCATGGAATATCAGCGATTCGATAAAACGTGTCATCAGTTCATCAACCACCGATGTTGCATCGGGCTCGTAAATATAATCCCAGTGCCCTTTTGCACCACCTATCCGATCACCTGAAAGTGGCAGCAACTGTTCAATTACAGGCTCCTGCTTCATTGTATTGATGAAGCGGGTATACGCAATGAACAACTGATCAATTTCGCCATTGACATAAGCATCCAGCATGACCTTGACAGGGCCAACCAGTTTTTCCAGGCGTGGCGTATCGCCGAGGCCTGTAACGTAAGACTTGACGTTGGCACCCGCACGACCCATGAAGCCAAAAGACTTATTGCCAATGGCACTCACTGCGATACCGCGCTTGTCATCTTCCCAGGCTTTCATCTGATTCAGCGATAGTCGCAGCACATTGGTATTAAGGCCGCCACACAGTCCCTTGTCCGAGCTGACAACAATCAGGCCGACGTTCTTGATTTGATCACGTTTGACGACGAACGGATGCCTGTACTCAGGATGCGCCTTGGAAAAGTGTGCAGCCACGTTACGTATTTTTTCAGCGTAAGGGCGGGCAGCACGCATACGTTCCTGTGCCTTGCGCATTTTCGATGCTGCCACCATTTCCATTGCCTTGGTGATCTTGCGAGTATTTTCCACACTCTTTATCTTGGTGCGAATTTCCTTGCTATTAGCCATCTTTTCGTTTGCCTGTCCTGTCTGCGCTTATTTGGATTTAATACTAGTAAGCGTTGGTCGCTTTGAAGTCCTGAATTGCAGCTTCCGCAGCCTTCTCGTCGTCACCCGCCAGATCCTTGGTGGACTCGATCTTGTCCAGCAGGTTCTTGTATTTGGACTTCATAAACGAGTGGAGTGCAGATTCAAATGCCAACACCCTGTTGACTGGCACATCATCAAGATAACCCTTGTTAGCCGCCAGCAAGCTTATAGCCATGTCGGATACGCTTAAAGGTGCATATTGTGCCTGCTTCATAAGCTCAGTAAACATGCGGCCCCGATCCAGCTGTTTGCGGGTAGCGTCATCCAGGTCTGATGCAAACTGTGCAAACGCAGCCAGTTCACGATATTGTGCCAGTGCCAAACGTACGCCTCCGCCCAGTTTTTTGATGACCTTGGTCTGTGCTGCGCCACCAACGCGGGACACCGAAATACCGGCGTTGATTGCAGGACGAATGCCGGCGTTGAACAGATCGGTTTCCAGGAAGATCTGGCCGTCAGTGATGGAAATCACGTTGGTCGGCACAAACGCCGAGACATCGCCAGCAGCAGTTTCGATCACTGGCAGTGCAGTCAACGAACCGGTTTTGCCTTTAACCGAACCGTTGGTGAACTTTTCAACGTATTCCTCATTAACACGGGCTGCACGCTCAAGAAGACGCGAGTGCAGATAGAACACATCTCCTGGGTAAGCTTCACGGCCTGGCGGGCGGCGCAGCAACAGTGAGATTTGCCGATAGGCCCAGGCCTGCTTGGTCAGATCGTCATAGATGATCAGCGCATCTTGGCCACGGTCACGGAAATACTCACCCATGGTGCAACCCGCATAAGGCGCGATGAACTGCAACGCAGCGGCATCGGACGCGGTGGCAGCCACGACGATGGTGTATTCCATCGCTCCGTGTTCTTCCAGCTTGCGCACTACGTTGGCGATGGTAGAAGCCTTTTGGCCAATCGCAACATAGATGCAGGTCATGTTCTGACCCTTTTGATTAATGATGGTGTCAACCGCAACAGCAGTCTTGCCGGTTTGGCGATCGCCAATGATCAGTTCACGCTGGCCACGACCGATGGGCACCATTGAGTCAATGGACTTGAGGCCGGTCTGCACGGGCTGTGAAACAGACTTACGGGCAATGACACCTGGCGCCACTTTTTCAATCTTGTCTGTCATCTTGGCGTTGACCGGGCCCTTGCCGTCGATAGGCTGACCCAGCGCGTTAACCACGCGTCCAATCAATTCAAGACCCACGGGCACTTCCAGAATACGGCCTGTACATGTGCAGGTGTCGCCTTCGGCAATGTGTTCGTAAGCGCCCAGAATCACCGCACCGACCGAATCACGCTCCAGGTTAAGCGCCAGGCCGAAAGTGTTGCCTGGAAATTCGATCATTTCGCCGGCCATTGCATTGGACAAGCCGTGTATGCGAACGATACCGTCAGTCACCGAAATTACCGTACCTTGGGTACGCGCTTCGGCGCTGGCAGAGAAATTCTCTAACCTGCTTTTAATCAGTTCGCTGATTTCTGAAGTGGATAACTGCATTACTCTATCTCCTGACTTTTAGGTCTAGCTTTTAAGCGTGTAGGCCAAGTCCTGCAATTGGCCACGGACGGAAGCGTCTATGACCGTGTCGCCGACAACAATTTTGATCCCGCCGATAATTTCCGGGGCCACCTTAACGCTTGCTTCTATTTTTTTTCCAAATCTGGCCTGCAGCTTGTCAACCAGGGCTTTTACCTCGGTATCGGATAACCGGGTTGCTGCGGTGATCTCAGCCTCGAGCACCCCTTCGTCCTCAGCCCTGAGCGCTTCAAATGCTGATGCAACATTCGGCAAAATTGACATGCGCCCATATTCTGCGAGCAGTTTCACCAGGTTAGCTCCTTGCGCATTCAGTTTATTTCCGCAAACTGCAAGAAACGCGCTTTCGAGATCTCCTGCGGCAACCTTGGGATCATCGATATAAGCTTTCATCTGGGCATCTGAGGCGACCATGGCTGCAAAACTCAACATATCCGACCAGGCCACAAGCGCGTTATTTTCTTTGGCCAGGCGAAAAACAGCTCCCGCGTAGGGTCTTGCTATGGTTATCGCTTCAGCCATGTTTAGGGACTCCGATTTTTAGAGCTCGTTGGCGATAGTGGCCAACATTGCAGCGTGCGCTTTGGAATCGATCTCGCGACGGAGAATCTTCTCTGCGCCGGCAACAGCCAGCGTGGACACCTGCTGTCGCAATGACTCCTTGGCACGATTGACTTCCTGATCGATTTCGGCCTTGGCGCCCGCAATAATCCGGCTGCCCTCTACCTTGGCCTGTGCCTTGGATTCTTCCACAATTTCAGTGGCACGCTTTTCAGCCTGCGCGATGATGTCTGATGCTGTTTCCTTGGCAGTGCGCAATTCTTGCGCCACTTTTTTAGCAGATAGTTCCAGCTCTTGCTTGCCACGCTCGCCCGCCGCCAGTCCGTCGGCAATCTGCTTTTGGCGTGCAGCCAGCGCACCCATAATCGGTGGCCAGATAAAACGCATACAGAACCAAACAAACAACGCAAACATGATTGCCTGCGCAATAAGGGTTGCATTGATATTCATGCAAA
>VFSW01011342.1_pt1 | contig 12539 bp, 12 predicted proteins | sample 5358111 | NCBI WGS metagenome assembly VFSW01 (sample SAMN11554181, study PRJNA540505) | mine drainage metagenome | isolation source: sediment from site ElyBrook_90M | place: USA: Ely Copper Mine, Vershire, VT | collected 2017
CCTCCCGGGAGTGAGCGCCAGCCTCCCGACGGACCCGGCTGGCCGACAGACCACCGGAGCTTGCCAGAGCATCGTCTTGCGAATAAAGACGGCGTCTTTCTGGGTCCGAGGAAATTGACCGCTTGCGGCGTCGTTTTAGCTGCTATAGAGTGCGCGCATTCCGGAGCGCCCCGACACTGGGCCGGCGTCTCACTCCGGACCAGGAGGAAGCGGGCATGGCAGCCACAGGAGTCCTGGGCAGCAGGACCAACCGGGCGCTCGCACTGGTAGTTGGCGCGATGCTCCTGGGTGCATGTTCCGGGAGCACCACAAACCAGACAGCGGCACCGCCAGCAACAGCGACCCCGGGCGCTGCTGCCAGCGCGGCACCGGCCAGCGCGGCACCGGCCAGCGCGGCACCGGCCAGCGCGGCAGCAGCCAGCGCGGCAGCAGCCGCAACCGGTTCACCGCTGATGTTCGGCGACCTCGCGCCCTTCACGGGCGCCGACGCGTTCGCGGGTCCGCGCTACATGGCGGGCTGCCTCGCGGCGACCAACAACATCAACACCACCGGAGGGATCCTCGGGCACCCGGTCACGTGCCAGAGCTTCGATACTCGGGGAGATCCCGCCGACGCAGTGCCTGCCACCGAACAGATGCTGGCCACCAACAGCAACCTGGCACTCGTCTTCGGGGTGACCTCCGATGAGGCCGCCTCGGTCGTGCCCATCCTCAATCGGGCGAAGATGGTCGTCTTCTCCGTCACCGGGCAGGCCGAGTTCGACAAGTCGACGTTCCCGTACTTCTACCGGCTGGTGGCCGCCGACGACCTGACCGGCGTCGCCGTGGCGCTCATCGCGCACCAACTCGGCTACAAGAATGTGGCGCTCGTCTTCGGGAACGACATCGGCTCCCAGGGAACGGTGCCGACGCTCACCAAAGCCTTCGAGAAGCTCGGCGGGAAGATCGCCATAAACCAGGCCATTGCACTCGACCAGAGTTCGTACCGGACCGAGATCACACAGATGCTGGCGCAGCATCCGGATGCGATCCTTACCGAGGCGGACGGCCAGACGGACGCGACGTACCTTTCCGAACTCAAGCAGCTCAACAACGGCAAGCTGCTCCCGATCGTTGGGACCGACGCGACCGTTGATCCGACCTGGTGGAAGGCGGTCTCCGGCGCGGTTGGCGCGACCGATCTCGCGGCGGCCTACTCGGCGGACAACCCGTCGGTAATCCTGAGCGGACCACCCTACGATCCGTTTGCCGCCGGCATCAGCGCGTCGGCCTCGAAGATGTCCGGCATCGCGCAGTACCTGACGGTGCCGTACACCATGCACATCTACGACTCGGTCACGATCGGCGCCCTCGCCATGGTGGCCGCCAACAGCACCACGCCATCGACCTATCGAACCTTCATCGCCAAGGTCTGCACCGCGTCCCCGGGCGCCGTGGTCGTGCACACCTTCGCGGATGGGGTGAAGGCACTTCAGTCGGGCCAGACCATCGACTTCGTCGGGCCCGGCGGCCAGACCGTCCTCAATCAGTGGAACAACTCGCCGGGCGGCTTCGACATCGTGAAGTACGGCACCGACGGTTCGATCAAGACGGTCGGCTCCATCACCGCGTCGGACATGCAGGCTGCCGCCCCGTAGCGGCACGCCCGTCGGTAAACCTTCGCCCTCCGGCGGCGCGAGTGATCGGGCCGCCGGAGGCGCTCCCCTCACGGCTCTTCGGCTGACAGCCAGGGAGGCGGCGGCGGCGTGGACCTGTATGTGGCGGCGTTCGGATTCGGCCTGGTGACTGCGAGCATCCTCGCGATCGCCGCGGTGGGCTTCACGATGCAGTTCGGGATCACGAACATCCTCAACCTCGCGTACGGCGACCTCATGACCGCCGCCGCGTTCGTGGCGTACGTGATGAACCAGTTCGGCCTCAACATCTGGATCGGCATCGTCGGTGGTGGGATCTTCGGGGCGGTTGCCTCCGTCGCGCTCAACCGCTGGGTGTACGGGCCGTTTCTCCGGCGCGGAACATCCCCGTTCGGCATGGTCATCGTGTCGCTCGCGATGGGGCTCATGATCCAGAACCTCCTGCTGGGGATCGGAGGTCCAACGGCCTTCAGCTACCAAATGGACCCCGGGCCGAATCTCCGCGACGGCGCCCTCGTTCTCACGGCGTCTCAGGTCGGGATCATGGCGATCTCCATCGCCGCCATGGTCGCGATCTTCCTCCTCCTCACCCGCACGCGCCTTGGGAAGGCGATGCGTGCCTCCGCCGCGAATGCGCCACTGGCCCGCAGCTGTGGGATCCGGACGGACCGCGTCACGGACATCGTGTGGGCCGTCTCCGGGGCACTCTGCGGCGTCGCAGGCGTCGTCCTCGTGATGAACACCGCCTCGTTCACGGCTGTGACAGGCAGTACCTTCCTGGTGGTCATCATCGCGGTCGCTGTGCTCGGCGGCGTCGGTCAGCCGAGCGGAGCCATGCTCGGGGCGCTGGTGGTGGGCTTGGCCACGGAGATCGGTGCCATCGTGGTCGCGCCAAGCTATAAGGATGTGATCGCCTTTGCGATCCTGGTGATGGTCCTGCTGGTCCGTCCCCAGGGCATCCTGTCCCTGGCCCGTGCGAGTACCTGACCACCATGAGCAGCGGAATGCAGTTCTACGTCACCACCCTGCTGGTCTACGCCGGGGTGGACATGATGGCGTGCTGGGCGCTCAACCTCCAGTACGGCGTCACTGGCCTGCTGAACTTCGCGTTCATCCTGTTCCAGGCGGCCGGCGCCTACACGGCGGCAGTTCTGGCGCTGCCGCCCCAGACGGCCAACGGCGGGTTCCAGCAGTACGTGCTGGGACTCGGGTTGCCGTTCCCTTGGACCGTGCTCGGGGCCGGGCTCGCGGGCGGCCTCCTCGCGCTCGTCATCGGGCTTATCAGCCTGCGGAAGCTTCGCACGGACTACGAGGCCGTCGTCATGCTTGTCATCTCGATCATCGCGACGACGGTGGTTTCGAACCTCGTCCCACTCTTCAACGGCTCGGCGGGCGTCTCGCTCGTTCCGAACCCGCTCGATGGCCTGAATCTGAACCCGCTCGCGGAAACGTGGTTGTACGTCGGGCTCACGGCGGCGGCGGCGCTGCTGACGTTCGCGTTCGCACAGCGCGTGACCAACTCGCCCTTCGGGCGGTCGCTGCGGGCGATCCGTGAGAACGAGGCGGCCGCCGCGGCGCTGGGCAAGGACGTGGCCCGCCTGCGCTTGTTGATGTTCGTCGTCGGGGGTGTCATTGCGGCGATGAGCGGTGGCCTGCTGGTCGGATTCATCGGGCTCTGGGCGCCGTCGGCCTGGCTCTACCCTGAGACGCTGGTGGTCTTCGCCGCGGTCATCATTGGGGGACGCGGCAGCAACGTTGGCGCGGCGGTCGGCGCGCTGCTGGTCCCGGTTGCCTTCAACGAGGCGACCCGATTCCTGCCCCAGGTCGGCAACCCGGTGCTCATCGACGCCCTCCAATGGGTCACCATCGCCCTGCTGATCCTCGCCTTCCTGTGGTTCCGACCGCAGGGGATCATTCCCGAGCGCCGCAGGGTGTTCCCCTCCCTGCCGCTACGAACGAATCCGACCACGAGGCGCGTCGCGGAGTCGATCGGGCGTGACGGCGGTTCCCAGTGAACCTCGTCACCACCGGCCAGGAGATCGCGGCCGGCTCTGCCACCACCGCGCTTCTGTCGGTCGACGACCTCCACTGCGCGTTCGGCGGGCTGAAGGCCGTGGACGGCATCTCGTTCGAAGTGAAGCGAGGCGGCATCACGGGGCTCATCGGGCCGAACGGCGCGGGGAAGACCACCGCGCTCGGGATCATCGCCGGCGCCACTGCCCCCACCGGGGGCACGGTGTCGTTCGAGGGGCGGGACATCACCCGGACGGCGGTGCACGAGCGGGCACGGTTGGGGTTGACTCGCACCTTCCAGCTCTCAAGCGAATTCCCGCGCTTGACGGTCCTGGAGAACCTGCTCGCCGCCGAGCGGAACCAGCCCGGCGACTCGCTCTGGGGCGCCGTCCTGGGTCGCCGCCACTGGGGCGCCGCCGAGTGGGAGCACGTCGAGCGGGCCCGCGACCTGCTCGCGCGGTTCGGGATGGAGGCACGGGAGTCCGAGTATGCGGGCAATCTGAGCGGCGGACAGAAGCGACTCGTCGAGATCATGCGGGCGCTCATGACTCGACCGCGGCTCCTCCTGCTTGATGAGCCCATGGCGGGTGTGCATCCCAGCCTTGCGCAGTCGATCGCGAGCTATCTGGAGGAGCTGAGGGACGAAGGACTGACGATGCTCATGATCGAGCACGAGCTCTCCATCGTCGACCGGTTGTGCGATCCAGTGGTGGTGATGGCCCAGGGACGGATCATCGCTCGTGGCCGCATGGCCGAGGTCCGTCAGCATGAACAGGTACTGGAGGCGTACCTTGTCGGCTGATGCGCGCCCCGCGCCGCACCTGGTCGTGGCGGGCCTGACCGCTGGCTATGGCCCCTCGCCGACCATCGTCAGCATGGGCGCCCAGGTTGGGAAGGGCGAGGTTGCGTGCGTCATCGGTCCCAATGGCGCGGGCAAGAGCACGTTCCTCAAGGCCGTGGTCGGCATGCTTCGCGCCAGTGCGGGCACCGTCACCCTCGACGGAGAGGATGTCACCAACCTCTCGCCGGACCGAATGGCGCAGCGGGGGCTGGGATACGTGCCCCAGGTGCAAGACATCTTCGACCCGCTTACGGTCGCGGAGAACCTGGAGATGGGCGGGTATCTCCTGCCGCCACGCCAGGTGAAGCAGCGCATCGAAGCGGTCGTCGACGTGTTCCCGGCGCTGGGCGAGATGATGGGCCGCCGTGCGGTCAAGCTCAGTGGCGGCGAGCGGAAGATGCTCGCGATCGCGCGGGTCCTCATGGTCGATCCCCAGGTGCTGGTCCTCGACGAGCCGACCGCCAACCTCTCGCCGAAGCTCGCGACGATGCTCCTGCGTGACCATGTCCGGCGGCTGGCCGACGGCGGAAAGGCCGTACTGCTGGTTGAGCAGCGCGCCGCGGCTGCGCTCGAGATCGCCGACTGGGCATATGTCATGGTCTCGGGGGCGTGCCGGCTCGATGGTTCCGCCTCGGAGCTGCTGGGACGGAGAGACTTCGGCCAGGTGTTCCTGGGGCAGTCTGCAGCCGCGCCCGGCTCACTCACCTGACGGCAGGGAACGCGATGCGGCTGGTCAGCTACTGGCAGAACGGTACCCTGCGGCCCGGTCTCGAAGAGGGCGGACGCGTGGTCGATGCCACCCTGGTCCACCGGTTCACGGCCACGCCGACCACCAGGGGTCTTCTCGCCGCCGGGTCGGGCAGTCTCGTGGAGGCCGTGACCCGGGCGCGCGATGTCCTGCGGTCCCGAGCCGACGGCTCCTTCTCACGAGAGGATCTCCGGCTGGGGCCGCCGCTGCCGGACCCGGACAAGATCCTCTGCCTGGGCTTCAACTACGCGGAACACGCGGCGGAGCTCAGCCAGGAGCTACCGCCCGCACCGAACATCTTCGCCAAGTTCCGCAACTGCCTGGTGGGGCCGGCCGATCCCGTCGTGCTGCCAGGGGTGTCGCAGGAGATCGACTACGAGGGCGAGCTCGCCGTCGTGATCGGCACTCGGTGCCGAAACGTGACCGAGGCCGAGGCCATCTCGTACGTGGCCGGCTATTCCGCATTCAATGACGTGAGTGCGCGCGACCTGCAGTTCCAGACCAGTCAGTTCACCGCTGGCAAGGCCCTGGACACGTTCGCACCGATGGGACCAGGGATCGCCCTTGCCAGGGATGTCGGTGACCCCCAGTCGCTCCGAATCCAGACCCGCGTCAACGGAGCGATGGTGCAGGACGGGACCACTGCCGACATGGTGTTCACTGTGGCGGCCACGATCAGTTTCGTCAGCCGGCTCATGACCCTCGAACCCGGCGACATCATTGCCACCGGCACGCCGTACGGCGTCGGTTACAAGCGGACGCCACCCGTCTATTTGCGACCCGGCGACACCGTCGAGGTGGAGATCGAACGGGTGGGCACTATTCGCAATTCGTTCGTGGCCGCAGCGCCGACATGAGCGGCGGCTCTGGTCACCGAGGGCGCATCGCCCGCGCCCGGCGCGACGCGACCGGGTGTGGCGGTCATCGTCGCAACCCCGCGCGCGATCCCACCCAAGCAGGAGCGCAACGATGGAGGAACTAGGCGGCCCGACCGCCAACGAGGTCCGGACGGCGGTCCGCGCCATCTGTCGGCCATTCGGAGATGCTTATTGGCGCGACCTCGACGCCCGGAGAGCGTACCCCACGGAGTTCGTGGCCGCGTTGACCGCCGCGGGCTGGCTGGCCGCCCTGATTCCCGAAACCTACGGTGGCGCGGGCTTGGGAGTCACGGAAGCGGCGTGGATCCTCGACGAGATCCATCGTTCCGGGGGCAACGCAGCTGCCTGCCACGCTCAGATGTACCTGATGTCGGCGGTCGTGCGCCACGGCACCGATGCGCAGAAGACTCGCTATCTTCCGGGCTTGGCTCGCGGCGAGTTGCGGCTCCAGGCGTTCGGCGTCACCGAGCCGGACGCGGGGTCGGACACCTCCCGGATCACGACCTTCGCGCGGCGACAGGGTGACCGGTTCATCGTACGGGGGCAGAAGGTCTTCATCTCACGAGTCGAGCACTCGGACCTCATGTTGCTGCTGGCCCGGACCACGCCGTACGAGGAGTGCAGCGACAAGGCGCTGGGCCTCAGCCTCTTCATGGTGGAGCTGGCACCGGCCATCGCCGCCGGACAGATCCAGGTTCAACCGCTGGACATGATGGTCAACCACCATACGACGGCCCTCTTCATCGATGATCTCGACATCCCGGCCGAGAATGTGGTCGGCGAGCTTGGGCACGGCTTCCGGCACGTCATTGACGGATGGAACGCCGAACGGATCCTCATCGCCGCCGAGTGTGTCGGGGATGGCCATTGGTTCGTGGATCGTGGCGTGCAGTACGCGACCAGTCGGCACGTGTTCGGCCGTGCGATCGGCGTCAACCAGGGCGTTCAGTTCCCGTTGGCGAGCGCGCATGCCGATATCTGCGCAGCTGAGCTCATGTGCGACCACGCCGCGCAGCTGTACGACCGCGGCGAGCGTTGTGGAGCCGAAGCGAACATGGCCAAACTCCTCGCCTCGCGCGCGTCCTGGGCGGCAGCGAACGCCTGTCTCGATGCTCACGGAGGCTACGGATTCGCGGTCGACTACGACGTGGAACGGAAGTTCCGCGAGACCCGGCTCTACGGGACGGCTCCAGTGGCCAACAACCTCGTCCTGGCGTACATCGGCCACCATGTCCTCGGCATGCCGCGCTCGTACTGACCGAGACGCTCAATGCCGCAGGATCTGCCCCGGACACCGCTCGCCGGGTTCCGCGTCGTCGCACTCGAGCAGGCGGTGGCGGCGCCCTTCTGCACCCGCCAGCTGGCGGATCTTGGTGCCGACGTTATCAAGGTTGAACGGGTCGACGGTGGTGACTTCGCCCGCCGCTACGACTCGGTGGTTCGCCATCAGTCGTCCTACCACGTGTGGCTCAACCGAGGCAAGCGCAGCATCACCCTCGATCTGCACGGGTCCCACGACCGCGCGGTGCTCGATTCGCTGCTGGCGAGCGCCGACGTGTTCGTCCACAATCTCGGACCAGGCTCGGTGGAGCGTTTCGGTCTCGCTTGGCCGGTCCTTCATGAGACCTGGCCGCGGCTGATTGACTGCGCGATTTCGGGGTACGGCGGCGACGGACCCTACCGCGACCGCAAGGCATTCGATCTGCTGCTGCAGGGCGAGAGCGGTTTGATGTCGGTGACCGGCACACCCGAGCAGACGGCCAAGGTGGGGGTTTCAATCGCCGATATTGCGGCGGCAATGTACGCGGTCTCGGCGATCTTGGCCGCCATCGTGACCCGCGAACGGACGGGCGGCGCAAGCTTCATCGACATCTCCATGCTCGAATGTATGGCCGAGTGGATGACCGTCCCGCTGTATCACTACCTCTATGGCGGCACCCAACCCCCGCGCACCGGCACCCACCACAGTGGGATCGCGCCATACGGGCCCTACCAGGCTGTTGACGGGACCTGGGTAAACGTCGCCGTGCAGAACGAACGGCAGTGGGAACGCTTCTGTGGGGTCGTCCTTGAGCGCCCGCAGCTCGCGAATGATCCGCTCTTTGCGACCAACGAGCTCCGCGTCCGCAACCGAGGCCGGCTCGAACCGCTGATCGAGTCGATCCTCTCCGGCCTGACACCGAGCACGCTTCGCGGAAGACTCGACGCAGCCGATGTCCCGTATGGCGCCCTGAACGACGTGGCGGATTTGGCGGTGCATCCACAGCTGGCGGCACGACGGCGTTGGGCGAACGTCGCAACGCCACGTGGGCGCGTTCGCGCGCTGGTGCCACCGTTCAACATCGAAGGAGTCGCGGGAGCACTCGGGCCTGTTCCGGCCCTCGGCGAGCACACGGACGAGATACGCCGCGAGCTCGACACGACGTCCCCCAGGCCGACAGCCGGCACTCGGCGCGCACCCGCGTGAACGCCTGGGTCGAACGCTGGGGCTCCCTCCCCGCCCGGTCATGGCTGTTCGTCCCGGGAACCAAGGCCATCGAGTGGCTGGCCTCCGCCGCGGCGAGCGGCGCAGACGCCATCATCGTCGACCTAGAGGACGCGGTGCGCCTCGAGGACAAGCAGAGAGCGCGGGGAAACCTGGCGGAGGCGCTGGTCGAGCCGCTCTCGGTCCCGTGTTTCGTCCGGGTGAACTCGGAGCCAGAACTACGGGCTGCAGATGTGGTTGCCGCCGTGCGTGCCGGCTGCGATGGAATCGTGCTCCCGAAGGTCGACGACCCGGCGGTTGTCGTCGAAGTGGCCGCGAAGATCTCCGGCACGCTCGCAGAGAGCGGCGCGCGGGCACCGCAACGTGGTGGCCGGACCCCGAAGGCAGAAGGCCCGATTGCACTCGTCCCATTGATCGAATCCGCGCGAGGGGTGCTCGCGGCGCCGGAGATCGCCGCAGCGCATGATCGGGTCATCGGCCTGGGTCTGGGGGGAGAGGACCTCGCGGCGGATCTTGGCGTGTCTCGGAGCGCCGCCGGCCTCGAGCTCCGGCATGCTCGGGGACTGCTCGTTCTCGCCGCGACCGCCGCCGGCCGCTGGGCCGTCGACGCGCCATGCACGGCACTGGATCGGCCGGAGCAACTCACGCGCGAAGCCACACTCGCGAAGCAGATGGGCTTCGCCGGGAAGCTGGCAGTGCATCCGAGCCAGGCCGAAGCGATCAACATGGCCTTTGCGCCAACTGCCAAAGAGATCGCGGCCGCCCAGCGCGTGGTGGCGGCCGTCGAGTGGGCATCCACGAACGGGAGCGGCGTCGTCACCCTCGACGGTCGGATGGTCGATGAAGCGGTGGCGCGAGCTGCCCTGCGCGTCTTGGCACGCGCACGGCCGGAGCAACGATGACGAGCCTGGCGGACGGTGACGCCGTCGGGCAGACGCGGATTCGCAACGACCGAGCAGCGTCGGCGGAGGTGCACAGATGAGCGAGCAGCTGGGGCCTGGCCACGAAGACGGTGAACGACCACCAGTGGACGGTTGGACTGGCCGGTGCCTGGAAGACTTCTCCATCGGGGACGTCTACCGGCATCGTCTCGGTCGCACGGTCACGACCGCAGACAACCTCTGGTTCACCCTGTTGACGCTGAACACCAATGCGCTGCATTTCGACCATTACTACGCAGCCCAGACGGAGTGGGAGCGCCCACTGGTGAACTCGTGCTTCATCCTCGCCTTGGTCACAGGGATGAGCGTGGCGGACGTCAGCCAGAATGCCGTAGCCAACCTGGGATGGGACAACGTCAAGTTGCCCCACCCCGTGTTTGAAGGCGACACCATCTACGCCGAGACAGAGGTTCTCGGTGTACGACCATCGTCATCGCGTCCGCATGTCGGTATCGTCCGGGTCCGCACTCGCGGCTTCAACCAGGATGGCACGACCGTGATCGACTTCGAGCGGTCGATCATGGTCTACCGGCGCCGTCATCTTCCCCAGCCGCCTCGCCCATTGGCTCGACCATGATGCGGACGGGCGGCCCACCGAGCATCCGCGAAGCAGGGAACGTGAGCTAGGATCGGAACGAGCGCCGGCCGCTCGACGTGAAGGACGAGCCCGCGCTGCCGGCGCGCACAACCGACGGTCTCCAGAGTGTCGATGGGATCACGCGCCGCTGGCTGCGCGGCCTGCCGGCGCCGCGGGCGTAAGCCGGCGCCGGGACGCCGTCGGTGCTGGCCAGCGCGAGGCCGACCGCCCGGCGCACCACCAGGCCGGTGGCCGCGTGCCGGCCCACCGACCAGGATCGCTACGTGCACCATCCCGCGCGCCTGGCGGTGCTGCGGGCCTGCCTGCGGGTCACCGGCACGATCGCCTTCATCCGGGACGAGGCCGACGGCGACCTCCACCTGGGCCTGGCGCTCGACCCTCCCTATGCGCACCTGGTGGTGGCCGCCAACGGGGGTGCCGAACGCGGCGATCTCGTGATCGAGCCGGTGTGCGAGCTGCGCGTCACGCAGGCCGATGCGATCGCCACCTGCGCCGCCGATCGCGACCCGCTGCGCGGGCTGCCGAGCCTCGGCGAGCACGTCTGGATAGAGGGCCGCTACGTGGCCGATCTCCAGCACGGCGGCTGGCCCGAGCTGCACCCGCTGTATCGCTGGGGCGTCCTGCCGTAGGAGTCGGCGCGTCGGTGCGGCGCGCAACCTCACCGCCAGTGACCTGTCCCGCCCCCTCCGCTGCCCGTTCGGCCAGCGGCGCCGGTGGCGCGTGCACTGCCTGTGGTGAGGGGTGAGGGGGATGGCCCGAGGCGGAGGCGCCGCGGTCCGTGGACCGTCGGAGGGCGCGAGGTGGGCGCCGGTATCGCCGAGTTCGCCCAGCCGTCGGGTGAGCGAGGTTCGTGCGACGCGATCGCCTTGCAGGTTCATGCCGCACGCAAGCGAAGGCGGGTGCTCGCCTGAGCACCCGCCTTCAATCTCGCGTGAAACAGGAGGTTACGAGCCGAAGTAGTTGCTGACGCTGATCGACACCATCGGGTCGTAGGGGGTCGAGACGACCGTGCAGCCGTACGAACTGAAGTCAGGGGGCATGGTGTTTACGGCGAACTGCGTCGAGAACGTGCCGTTGCCCAGCGAGTCCGCGGGGATGGTGAGGTGGAGGCTGCCTGCGCCGTCGGCGTCGGTGGTGAAGTAGAGCAGCTCCCACCAGCCCACGCCGCTGCTGTCGCTCAGTACGAGGAGGGACGGACCCGAGTAGGCAACCTGGCCGAGGTTGCGCATCCAGAACGAGTACTGGGTGTCGGGCATGAGCCCCACCACGTTGCCGGTGATGTTGAGGGCGGTGTTGCCCATCGGGTTAACCACGATGACCTTGCCACCGGCAAGGACGTCGCTGGTGTGCTCCGAGACGCAGTTGTTCGTGACATAGAAGGGCACCTGGAGGTTGCTCACCGACTTACCGGCGAGCGCCACCGGGGTCAGCAGCGTCATCAGCGCCAAGACCGAGATGAGGACTCCAAGGGACTTTCGCATCCGCGGACCTCCGTGCGCCGTCGCGCAACATTCACCGGGGTCGGTCTCGCCATTGGCTCGGCACAGCTCGTCGGCGACCGTGCTGGAAACTGTGCGTCAACACCCCTCGGAGCGGGTGCTGAAACAGTCACCCTTGCGCTCGACATTGCACCTCGCGTTTCTGCTGCGTCAAGAGCAATGTGACCTGCTGGCAGGACAAACTGGCGCGCGCATGCACCAATCCGGGTCGTCGCGCGATGCCGGAGGATGCTGGTGACGGGGATGACGCACCCGTCGGATCGCGCGTTCCCCCGGGTCACCCGCTCGACCCGCCCCGCCTCCTGGCGCGGTGCGTTGCCCGGGGTGACGTGTCGCGGGGGCAAGGCGGGCGAGGGGAGGTTACCGGCGAGTCGTCCCCTGGCGAGCAGGCGGTGGCGCTCCCACCTTGATACTTGCATGGCTTCGGCTGAGTCGGCCGCCCGAGCTGGGTCGCGGTCTACTTCCGGTGGTCTCTGGCAACCGCGTCTGTGACGGAGCCGAGTCCGCGGAAGAGACCTGACAAGGGGCCCCAGTCGAGCAACCAGGATGCCTTGGCGCCGCGCTCCTTCAGGGGGAGCCGTGACAAGTCGCCGCGCGCCAGCATAGCCGCAAACAGCAAGGCGTCAGCATCGCGCCGCGCTTCGCCATCGGTCCGCGAGTTTGCGTAGGACAGAGCCAGGGCCGCACCGGCCTCGCCCAGGCGCTGCCCGGCCGAGGCCCTTAGGAAGGCGTCGCGCCCCCAAGCCCACAACTTGCCGTGCCGGTCGAGCGGCGCCCAGCCTTGCGGCGGAGTGGCGCGAGCGGCCGCGTCGAGCGCAGCTAACCAGACATCGAGCTGCGGATTTCACTCCAATCCGATCACCCATTTCGTTCCAATCCGATCAGTCATTTCGGAGGTTTCC
>VFSW01011343.1_pt1 | contig 12538 bp, 12 predicted proteins | sample 5358111 | NCBI WGS metagenome assembly VFSW01 (sample SAMN11554181, study PRJNA540505) | mine drainage metagenome | isolation source: sediment from site ElyBrook_90M | place: USA: Ely Copper Mine, Vershire, VT | collected 2017
CACTGCATATATCTCAAGGGCCCAAACCGCTTTCCAGATGCTATATAGTCCCGAAATTATTTCTCAGCAAATGCCCAAATTCATAGGGGTCCTACATTCGGAATCCGGAGGCCCAATCCTAGCTGGAACGGGAGGAGCTTCTATTGCCAAGTTCAATTCTGTGATCGTCAACAGCAGCCAGGCTAGCATTCAGGCGATTGTCAATGAATGGACAACAATAGGGTACGTCAATCCGGTTACTGGTCAGACGCACTGGCAGACGAATCGCGCAAAGCAAATTGAGACGGATATTCTCAACCTAAATACTGCGGGGCAGTGGCATGTAACTCGCAGCGTAGCAACCTATCTACCAGGTCAGGGTCCTTAGAAATCATAAGTTCCCCGCGTAATTCTTCTGATTGTGGTTGCTGCGATCTATGCAAAAATATGAGCACTAGAAAAAAGTCCCGGTGAGAATTTTCAATTTAGTTCCGATGGAACTTATCCAATACTGGAACCAACTTTGAGCGCCGCAAATCATGCCTAAGCTAGTGGACGTTGTTAGAAAGAACTGTGAATCTAACAGAAGCTACCGTTACGGGGATACCTGTACTTTGTCGGCTCATTGCGGTAAATGTCAGCCTTTTTTAGACAATATTGAATCGAAATTTCCGTGTGCTAGCTAACTCCTCCTCTGGTTGATTGAAATTTATCGCTTTAGCGAACTGCGGCGGTTATGGTGCTTTGTTGACGAAGTATTCCGGATGAGAAAGATACGCAAGATCGAGTACCGCTGGGCGCTGCTCTATGATCTGGCTTGCAAGTCCGTAATGAAGGTCTACAGAGGTCATGAGCGCTGTCGCCGAATGCATGTGTTCGTAGTTTTGTACCAGCTAAATAGATTGGCGAAGAAAGTTCTCTGACCTGTTCTATTGAGTTGACAGTTCTGGGGAACGAAGGACGATAATTCACGGTTTTGAAGCGGAATTCCGAAAAGGGGTTGTCGTTAAAACCGTGGGGTCTCGAATGCGATTCCGTAACTCCTGCGTCGCAAAGCAGTAACGCCACTCCTTTTTACCCTTCGCTTGGGACTACCAATGTTGGAATCAAGGAGATCGAGATTATTTGGCGCGCGGTCGTCGAGTGAAAGGTTGCCATTTTCTGACTGCCGTGCCGGCGGCGACCCCCTCCAACAACGATTAATTGACACTTTCCTTCAGTGGCGATCGACACGATTTGATCAGCTACTGAACCTTTGGATACCTTCCAGCGCCAACCATGCTGATATTTGTCGAGTTGGGATAGTGCATTATCATGAACTTCGGCTACTAAGCGGGAGCCTTCGACTTCAAAGTCCATGGAATCAGGGTCGATGGGATCGTCAGAGACGTTGATGACGTGAATCGCAATTAGTTCCACTCCAAGGCGATTACCTAACGAGATCGCAGTTGCTAACGTCGATGTTTGGTTGGGGTGGTGACCAATTGCTACAGCGATCGGCTTGCCTCGATCTAACGGCATTAGCCCACCTCAATTCCAATGAATGCAGCGAGCATCGTAAGCGCCATGGTTCCAATGATATTTATTGTCGCGAGGGAGTTTCGCTTTGTTTGGATAAGTCTAATGGTCTCAAAGTTGGCGGTACTAAACGTTGTGTATCCCCCGCAGAAGCCCGTTCCAACGATCGCCTTGGTAGTCGGTGGGATTAGGTGAGCTGTGCCAAGAGAGGTCAATAGTCCAAGAATGAAAGATCCCCCAACGTTAATAAATAATGTGGCGAACGGGAAAGTGGTCTTCCCGATCTGTCGTATCACTCCGTCGACAAAGAACCTTGCCATAGCTCCTATCGAACCCGCAATTGCAATCAACGCTACTGTCACTTATTTGCCCCGCTTTGTTCGTGCTTTTGAGCGATTGCGAGGTTGGCAACTTTGATTCCAAAAGTCGTAGCCAAGAGTCCGGCAAGGATCGTTACGGCTAAATAAGCGAGTGCTAAGGTTACGTCATGGCTTTTTATCAGGAGGTCCGCTTCGGTAGCGAAGGTGGAGAACGTCGTCAATGATCCACAGAACCCGGTTCCGATCAGCAATCGAAGACGTCTTGACAATCCGACATCGCTTTGTGAAGTCGAAAGGGATTCGAGCAGTAGACCGAGTACGAATGAACCAAAAATATTTACGATCAGGGTAGCAAACGGAAAGTGACCCTTTGTGGTTGGTAGCAGTAGGGCCATTTCGTATCGAGCAGTAGTACCAATTACCCCACCGACTGCTATCGGAAGGTAGAGATTGGCTTGTAGGTGGTGGGGGTTGCTTCTCTGTATATCGCGCTCGCTCATGATTTTACCGAGGCTAGAACATCTGAATCTCATATCTCCCGCTTCAAGGTAGTACTTATCAGGAGTCGTCAGCTTCTTCAAGTGAAGCGGTTTTGGCAGTTGCCACGGCAGAACCCATTGCCGCCTTAGAAGCTTAGATTGAACTTGGTCGCCGAGAAGCTAGATAGGATTCAAATTTCCGTGGCAATTGAACTTAACACCGGTGCTAATGAAGCGGTACTTATCGCTCAGAATGGATAGTTGACAGGCTATTGACACTTTGATAATGAGTGTTAGTCGATAATTGACTTTGGGTACTGGTGATTTCGTGAAAGATTCCTCGCCTGTATGGGCGAGTGCCGTAAATTTATGGGTAGCTGTCGTAGCTACTGTCTTTTAGATTTTCGGCTCCCCGTTCAATTCGCAGGAACATATCGGCGGAGCTAAGTGAGATACCGACTGCTCGAATTTAGCAACATTTACTTCCCCTAAAAGTCGGCATACCTTGTGGGGATGTGGTTACTCCTCAACTTGTGCCAGTCCAATCTCCTGTTTTTGAGTCGATCCACATTTCTGGAGTTAGTATCTGTTCTTTTCTCGTAGAATTCGGCTCGGAGCGAAGGTATCTCTTGAAGGCTGTTGCCGTGAATGTAGTGCGCCGTGACGAGCCTTTTCTAGCTCAATCGGTGAGAGTGGTCCTGATAGTTGACAAAATTCGCTAGTGAGATTTTATTTTTCTAAGCCTTTCAAATTCTCCATAGGATGAACCTGTTCAACACTTTCTAAACAACGCGACCCGCAAGAGGTAGGAACGGAAATTTAGATCTGACCTTCTAGATCCTTCACATTTCGAGTCGTAGCGGAGACTTCCGAGTGATTATCGGAAATGCAAATTATCGGCTTGAGTGAGGCAGTTGGAGATGGACCAAGAGTAGGGCGAATGGAGGTTGCTTAGATTAGGCCAATGTGGTATTCGGTTGAGGGTTTCAGATATTCGATTCATGTACGGAGCGCATAAAAATCTATGGAGGAAGGGAGGGCGATATATTTTCGCTCAATACTTATTTTGAAATTTGGGTCAAGATCGTAAAGGTGGAGTTCTTCTGTGAGAGTGCAGTCAAAACAGTATGGGGACTTTCAATTGAATTTGGCCACTAGTTGAAATTAGATAGTCGCAACGTCTGAAATCGAATGCAGTTTTTACAGTCGTTTACTTTGAGATGCTATCTTTAGGAAGACCTTGAACTTTACTCAGTTTTGATCCACTAAGACATCCTTGAAGTCGACCTTGTGGCAAAACCTATATTTGGTTTGAGCGTCGACTGCGAATCGAAGTTGAAAGAATCAAGGGTACGTTGAGACGAATGCATCAATCGAAGGGAAGTTATGGCTGGTCAGGTTGTTAGGGTTTTGGGCGCAAACTGGTGCCCGGATTGCAAGAGGGCAAAGCAGTTTTTAGCAGAGTTGCGAGTTCCGTATGAATTTGTCGACATTGAACAAAATCTCGAGGCCCGTGAAGAGGTTTTGGCTAAGAACAACGGCAAGCTCATCATCCCGGTCGTGGAGTTTACCGATGGTCAGATTCTGGTAGAGCCTGCCAATTCCGAAATAGCAGCAGTTCTAGGTCTCGAGATCTCTGCTTCTAAATCTTTCTATGACGTTATCGTTGTGGGAGGTGGGCCAGCAGGACTTACTTCCTCGATCTATAGTGCGCGCGAAGGACTCGACGTTTTAGTGATTGATAGGGGAGCCTTAGGAGGTCAAGCGGGCAGCACTGAGCGCGTAGATAATTACCCAGGATTCCCAGATGGCATTACGGGCGCAGAGCTCGCGGATAGGTATATCGCGCACGCTCGTCGCTATGGAGTTGAACTTGTCTCTGGTGTCTCGATTGAGAAGATTAGTCGAACTGGTCATCATGTAGAAATTGAGAGCGATCAAGGGAAAACATATCAGGCTCATGCTGTTGTTTTGGCGACGGGTTCGCGTTATCGCAAGCTTGAAGTCAAAGGCGAAGACGATCTTATAGGTGCTGGAATTCACTTCTGCGCAACCTGCGACGGCCCGTTTTACAAGGGTGCTAAGAACCTGCTCGTTATAGGTGGCGGTAACTCAGCAGTTGAAGAGGGGCTCTTTCTGAGTCAGTTCGCCGACCACATCACGATATTGCAAAATGGTCCAACTCTAACGGCTTCGAAGTTGCTCCAAGACAGGGTAAACGCAGATCCGAAATTCACTGTTCTCACGAACGTCTCGGTTAAGGGCTTTGTTGCGAATGAGGGTGGTCGCTTTGAGGCCGTTGAGGTTGAGATCGATGGTAAAGCTGAGACGATAACGGGTGAAGGCGCATTTATCTTTATTGGACTAACTCCAAATACAGCATTTCTAGAAGGGCAAATCAACCTTACGGATCGCGGATTTGTAGATACGTCGCCAACCCTAGAGACCTCTTTGGAGGGCGTCTTTAGTGCAGGCGATGTGCGAAATGGTTCGACGAAGCAGATCGCATCAGCAGTTGGCGAAGGGGCTGCTGTTTCGATAATGGTGCGAGGATACCTAGAACGGCTAAAAGAGATTGCTCCCCACCACTAGATATCTCTAGACGTCTGCCACGTCTTAGCAAAGGGGAAAACCGGATGATCTTCTGAATAGAGACCATCCGGTTTTATCTATTACTCTCTGGAAATTTGGTAGCTACTAGGCGTTAGCTCTGTGCGCGGTGTTGCTCGCTTGTTCCTTCGAAGTCGGTATAGGTGTAAGGGTTCGGGATTCTCTCAGTAGTCGGAATCTCAGGGTTCATAGCGTTATACCATTCGGTATCGCCCATAGTCGATCGGGCATATTCGACAGTCTCCTCGACCATCCCTTTTGCTTTTTGAAGGTTGGCGTTTACTAGCTTGTGGTTTGCCTTCTCGACCTTGCCGTCAACCAATACAAGTTCGACATCTCCTCGTTGTGCTTGGTAGACGATGGTACCGTACGTGTTTACCACTGGTGTAAGGGCTGGTGATTCGTTATTTCGAATGAGAACTAGGTCAGCCTTCTTTCCGACTGCAATTGAGCCAATCGATGACCCTTTCCCAAGAGCGTTAGCGCCGCCGATGGTTGCAAAGCTAACCACATCTTGGGCACGGAGCTTATTTCCGACCACGGTCTCGCCACTTTTGTGCGCTTCTAGGTGTTCGCGTGATCGATCTGCAGAAAGAGTTGCGCGCATCGCCGAGAATAGATCGCCACTCCACCAAACTGAGGTGTCCATTGATAGCGAAACTGGTATACCGTGCTTGCGCAGGTACCAAGTTGGAGGGTATCCCTGTCCAGCGGACTGTTCGGATTCAGTCGATACTGATGCCATGCCGCCGGTAGCAGCGATCTTTTGATAGGAATCGTCCGAGAGTGTGGTGGCATGAACGTATGTCACATCTTCGTTCATAAAGCCTCCCTCCCACATCAAGCGAATGCTCTCGTCGTTTGTAGCGCCCCAGACTCCCGCGTGAGTTGTGACTCGCAGCCCTAGGTCTCGTGCGGCTTCGAAGGCTCCCTTTTCAGGGAAGGTAGGATCGCCAGTTACGTCAAAGGCAAGTTGGAAAGAAAACATGTCGTTGGTCTTTATACTGCTAGCGAAGCGGCGAAAGTCGGGTGAATTTGACCACTCCCATGGTGCGCCAAGGAGGTTTCCGTAGGCCAATACGTACCGTCCAGGTGCACCTAATAGAGTGTCGGCGGCAGCTTCGCCATGTTCGATGGTTGACAAGCCGTGGGACCAGTCGAGTGTAGTTGTCACACCGGCGTCGATTGCTTCGTATGCGGATATGAGATTACCTGCAGCTATGTCTTGAGGGCGAAATATCTTACCCCATGTCAAGTAGTAGAAGACAAAGTATTGAGTGAGTGTCCAATCAGCGCCAAAGCCTCGCAGGGCACTCTGCCACATATGGCGGTGAGTATCGATCATTCCTGGCATCAAGATTCCGCCCGAAGCGTCGAAGGTGATGCAACCTTCGGGTACTTCTAGGTCCTTTCCAATAGCAGCAATCGAGTCTCCGATTACAAGGACCTCGCCGCCTTCAATTACCCCCTCGGACCCCATTGTCACTACCTTGGCACCCTTTATCAGGAGGGGTCGGCCCTGGGCAATGTCCTTTATCTGGTCGTTATTCATTTAGATTCCTTTTGTTGGATTTGTATTTACGGTTCGCATTACTTTTTGACGGTTGTGCGTTGACTTGTATTTAGCCCTCACGTCGTTATGTCGGGATACGGAAGTGAGAATCTCTTTAAAGACTCTGCGTAGTCGAGTTGCATACCCAGTGGTTCTTGGAAGTCTCTTTCGAACATCGCAATCCAAAGGGTTAGGGTAAGAAATGGGTGCGCGCCCATGGCGAAGAGGGTGACCTTATCGTGATTTTCGAGGGCCGTGCGTTCATCTTCTTCTAGGGTGAGCCAAGTGGTCACCTCAAAAGTGGCGAGTCCTAAATTTTTAGGTCCAATCCCCTCGAGCCACCACGCGACGGTGCCTTTGGGGTCTTCCCTGTAGCGTTCCACGAGTTCAGGGTCACGATCGATCGTGAAGAGAAACTTGTTTACGAAGTACTTGCTCATCTTTCAATCTCCTTCCGGATACCAGGTAAAGTAGGCTTCCATCGTGTGAAAGAGGTCTAGGGTGTCTGCATAATCAGCCACTTGACCCTTTGCGACTCCCATCATCAACATGAAATCCATAAATCCATGTGTTGCATTACCTGGTTTGTGAAGAGATTCGAGGGTGACCTCTGCGAGTGCTTCGTTGATCATTCCCTTGGAGATCCATTGGACCGCCTTTGCATCGAATTCTGGATCTGGACCGTGGGGACCAAATTGCCGAGGCCCACCGAGTTCAAGGGAGAGGTGGCCAGTACCGATTATTGCAACCCTCTTATCAGAGGGCCAAGCCTCGACGATGTTTCGAATAGCTATCCCTAAATCAACAAAGCGTTTGGGCTGGGGTAGCGGTGGTGCGAAGATATTGGTGTAGATGGGTACGATCGGTAGATCAGCCTCTGGGCGGATGGTAAAGATTGGACAAGTTATCGAGTGGTCGACTCTTAGTTCATTCGAGAAAGCCAAGTCGAAGCCGATCTCGAGGCCCTTTTCAAGGATGAAGTTACCGAGTTCGACGTCCCCGCGAAGTAGGAGTTGGGGCAATCCGAACTCACGGGCTTCGTTGTAATAGTTGGCGTCGTAAAAGGGTGCGTTTCCCACTAAAAATTGAGGCATTGCATTTAGCCATAGCTGGTGGAAGTGGTCTGATCCTATCATGACGAGAACGTCTGGTCTAGCTTGCGTTAGAGTTTCGCGGTAATTTGCAACCTTTTCAATCCATGCCTCGGCGAAAGGCGGAGCCTCATCTTTGCCCATCTTTGAAGTCTTGTAATAAAACGGATGGTGAGTGGTCGCACATATTGCAACAATCTTTGCCAATTTCCCCCCACTTGATCGTTGGCTTGTTTCTTTTAAATTCGAGATTAAAAATTCATCATAGCTAAAATTCGGACAATTGTCCGATAATTTGAAATATCGTGGGTTTTGTACTCAATTGATTCGCAAGCCGCTGGTTTTTGAGGGGCTACTAAGTTCATCGAGTGCGACGATGAGAGGATATTCATTTGGAGAACAAGCGACAGAGCCCTGACTTCATTGAGGCGTTGGCAAGGGGCTTAGACGTTATAAAGGCCTTTGACGCTAATCATCGTCAGTTGACACTGAGCGAGATCGCCTCGCGGTGCGATCTTCCTAGACCAACGGTACGAAGAAATCTGATTACTTTAGGGGAGCTCGGTTATATCGATCAATTGGATAGCCGCTTTTCGTTGACACCAAGGGTTCTTTCGCTTGGGATGGCTGCGGTATCTTCTAGCGGCCTTTGGGATATGGCATATCCCCACCTGAGACGGTTGGTTGAACGTACGCACGAGTCGTCCTCGATGGCGCAGTTAGACGGAATCGACATAGTGTACGTTGCTCGAGTCGCGGTTCCAAAGATTATTTCTCTGCGAGTTGATATCGGTACTAAGTTCCCTGCTCCGGTTACTTCTCAAGGCAAAGTCCTCTTAGCGGATTTGGATGAAGATACCCTTGATAAGCTCCTCTTGTTGGAGAGTAGATCTGAAGTTGTCAAATGGGATCGATCGAAGTCTCCTTCGATCAAAGGCGAACTCGACCTCGTTCGTTCGCGAGGTTGGGCTTTAGCTAACGAGGAGTTAGCACCTGGGGTTCGTTCGATAGCCGTACCAGTTCGGGACATGCGTGGAAGGGTAAGGGCCGCAATGAACGTAACGGTCAACGCTGCAGAGACTGCGATTTCTACCCTAACAGACGAATACCTTCCCTACCTGCTAAAGGCTGCCGGTGATGTAAGTGCCGATTGGGCTGCTTGGCAGTCGAGGCCGATAATTCAGATCGATTGAGGCAATGCCCTAAATATTTCAGAGGCGACACATGATGCCATCGGACTCTGAAAGACTTCATGCCCATATTTCTGTAACAGACGAAGCTTCTGGTGTGATAGCATCTAAAACGGACAAGTGTCCGATTTTGATCGTGAAGCTTTTGGTGGTCATAACGTGAATCAATTGGGTGGCAATTTGGATGGTCTGGTGGTTGCAGACTTTTCGAGAGTCCTTGCCGGGCCGTACGCTTCGATGCTCCTCGGTGATATGGGTGCAACGGTCATCAAAGTGGAGTCTCCCCTCGGTGACGATACTCGCCATTGGGTGCCGCCACTTCGTGACGGAGTGGGTACCTACTACCTTTCGATCAATCGAAATAAGTATTCGATAGCCCTAGACCTGTCGGATCCTGACGACCTCGCAACTGCCAACGAGATCGCCGCGAGGGCAGATATATTTATTCAGAATTTCAAAGTTGGGGGATTGGATAAGTTCAACCTTGACTACGAGTCACTTAGGGCCATCAATCCCTCCATAATCTACTGCTCTATAAGTGGATTTGGTTCAAAGGAGGGTGCATCACTTCCCGGGTATGACCTTTTAGTCCAAGCTGTTTCAGGATTGATGAGTCTCACCGGAGACAGTGAAGGTGAGCCGTATCGTGCTGGTATCTCTGTATTTGATGTGATGACTGGCCTCTTTTCGACCATCGGAATTCTCTCAGCTCTGCGGCGCCGCGAGGCAACTGGCCAGGGGCAGCACGTTGAGACCAACCTGTTGTCGACGGCACTTTCAGCCCTCGTAAATCAGACGTCCGCCTATATTGCTGGTAATTTTGTTCCAACGAGGATGGGGAACGCTCACCTCTCGCTCTTTCCTTACGAACCCCTTCCTACCAAAGATCGCCCTCTCATAGTGATTGCCGGAAATAATGGCCAATTCGAAAGGCTGGCAAAAGTCCTTGGGGTTGAGTATCTTCTCGACGACGACCGCTTCAACAGCGTCTTTGCTCGAAACATAAATCGCGAAGTGCTTCGGCCAATTTTGGTAGAGGCTCTTTCAGCCAGAGATGCAGATGAGTGGTTTGAGTTACTGAGTGGATCTGGAGTTCCTTGTGGACCCATAAACGATGTCAAGGGAGGCGTTGATTTGGCATTGAAGCTCGGTTTGGATCCGGTTATAGAGGTTGATGGCGTTCCCGTAATTCGAAATCCCGTCACGTTTTCCGAGTCTGACGTTAGCTACCGACTCGCTCCTCCAAGGCTAAATCAGGATCGCGAACTCATTTTGTCATGGCTCTCCGGTGGGCAATTGTCCTAGCACGTCGAGGGTTGGAGAGTGTTGGTCGTTGGGCGAAGCTACGGGCGACGGCCTACAAAGATGGAAGGAAACTAGATGAATAAAGAACAGGGCGAAGTTGAAACCTATCCAACTGCTATGGCCGTATCGAAACGGGAGTCCATCTCTATCTTCGGAGGTGACCTTTCCCAAGACTTCATAGGAGAGGTGTCGTTCGGTGCATATGCATTTATGTTGATAATGCTCCGCGAGCCAACCCCAGGTGAATTGAGGCTATTTGAAGCAGTCCTAGTTGCGCTCGCTGATCACGGCTTTACTCCGACTGCAATTGCAGCTCGCTTAACTTACTTGAGTGCACCTGATGCAATTCAAGGAGCAATTGCAGCCGGTTTACTCGGGGGCGGCAGCCGTTTTCTCGGAGTGAGTGAAGATACGGGACGCGTACTTTCTGAAAAATTGGCGAGCCTTAAGAGCGTCCCTACCGACGACGCGGGGTGGGACGAGATCGCATCCAAGATGGTGGCTGATCTAAAGGCCAGCAAGATGACTATTCCTGGCCTCGGCCATCACCTCCATAAAGATGGAGATCCGCGAGTCCCTAAGTTATTTGCAATCGCTAAGGAGGTCGGAACCTTTGGGCCCCACCTTGCACTCTTTCAAGCGATGGGCCGTGTTGCGCCGGCAATTTTGGAGAAGAATCTTCCCCTCAATGGTGCTGGTTGCTGTGGGGCAGCCTTGGCTGACCTAGGTATTCCTCAACCCCTTCTGCGCGGTGTTGTTCTGCTGGCTCGGTGCGCGGGACTATTGGGGCACATTGCCGATGAAATGCGAACTCCCGTCGCTCAATCGATCTTTGAGCATGTCGAGTCGCATGCGATTAGCTCTTACCCACTCGACTGATAGCCACTTAGTATGACGATTTGAATTGAGAGGGATCAATGGCCTCCTATGAGATGAGTTGCATAACCTGAAATTCACTCCAAATAGGTAGGAGCCTCCAAAACCGAACTGTTTTTGGTGTTTTTGATTCGCTACCGAATTTATCTCAGGCTAGCGTTTATTGTGTTTTGAAATATTCGCAAGTTCTTTGGGGGCAGTCCTTGATCGAAAAGGTACAAGTGCGTGAATTTTCCATTCGGGGCCACTTCTTTGAGTCACCCCGTTATCGAGAAGGATCTTGGTACGTTTCGGACTTCTACAGTGGCGAGATAATCCGTATCAACTCCGACGGAGTTGGCGATGTCATCGTCAAGATCGATGGACAACCCTCAGGAATTGGCTGGTTTTCAGATAATACGATGGTCTTTGCTTCTATGGTTGACCGTTCGCTCTTCACCTTCGATGGAGAAAAGGTCGAACTATTTGCGGACTTAACGCACCTTTGCGGCGGCCATTTAAACGATATTTGGGTCTCTAAAGATGATGTCGTCTACTGTGCTAACTTTGGCTTTGACTTCGATGACCGGGAAGATCCGCGCGAGACCGATTTGATCGCGGTCGATCGAAGGGGAGTGTCGAAGGTTTGCGCTACCGGGCTGAAGTTTCCAAACGGAATAGTAACTATCAACGATGGTAGGACCTTGGTTGTAGCCGAAACTCTCGGCAATGACCTACTTAGCTTCGATATCGCTGACGATGGTGCCCTCGGTGAGGCTTCCCGCAGCGTCGTCTACGGTGAAGAGGTAGTTTTTCGTGATTTCATGTCGACTATGGCTCAGCTAAAAGTTGCGCCCGATGGTATTGCTACATTGGGGGACGATCTCATCTACGTCGCTGATCCTCGTGGTGGCCTAGTCTATGCATCCCGAATAGGTGGCGAATCAAAAGTTATCCTCGATCTCGGACGCCAGGAGAGCCCCTTTGCCGTGGCCGTTGCTGATAATGGGGGCGATCTAGAGATGTTGGTATGCGTAGCACCAGATTCAAATCCGAAACGGCGCAGGTCAGCGCAAGAGGCAAGGTTGCTGCTAGTTGGCGGCCTTGATTGAAGGCTCAATTACGGATTTCATCGTAAGGGTTGAATATCAATGTAAAGCTTCAGATTTTTACATTTTTGGCAAAGCGATACTTTGATTTAATCCAAATGCCGCCGAACGTTGCTCTGCTTTGTTTTAGTTTCAGTACCTGTGCGGTGTATTTTGCAAAGTTACGGCGACTGCTTCATCGCACTCTATCTTTGCACAGTGTTAGCAGTTAGCTAATCCAAGCGGCAATGAATTGAATGACCTTGTTGCTAATCTTATTTGTAAAGAAATTGAGCCAGAATCTACGAACAGAGCAAGTCTAGAGGCAACTCTTGATCACTATGAAAGTCTTGTTCTACTCTTTGTTCGTTGATCACGGTAAATATATACTGAGGTTGCCCATAAATAATGGACACATTGACTACGCCGCCTTGGCGGACTCCAATAATGTTAGTTCATAGCCAACTGGTGAGACGTTACCGATCTTCGAGTACCGCCTTTTATGGTTATAAAAGTCCATGTAACTCCTAATCCCAGCCCTTAATTCGGAC
>VFSW01011344.1_pt1 | contig 12538 bp, 21 predicted proteins | sample 5358111 | NCBI WGS metagenome assembly VFSW01 (sample SAMN11554181, study PRJNA540505) | mine drainage metagenome | isolation source: sediment from site ElyBrook_90M | place: USA: Ely Copper Mine, Vershire, VT | collected 2017
ATGGGGAAACACGCTCATTGAAAGATGAGAAGGTGCGCCCTGTCCCTACTCTACAAATGAAAGGTCAATCGACCGATCAGGGCTATGCGCTCGGCGCGCTCATCCGCGCGTGCGCGCGCACGCTCGCACTCACCGGCACGATCTACGGTGGAAAAAGCACGTCGCTGTTCTTCCTGCTGCACCGCCTGTCGCCGCAAGTCCGCGCGCAGTTTGCGTGGAACGATGGGCAGAAGTGGGCGGAACGGTTCGGCATACTTGAGCGCGTCACAACTGAGTCCGAATCGGACAGCGGCTACGGTCACTACTCCGGCAAACGCCGCACCAACACCTACGTCCGCGAACTGCCGGGCGTTTCGCCCGAACTGGTGACGCAGCTGCTCGACAGTGCCGTGTTCCTGAACCTGCAAGACCTGGGCTTTCCGCTGCCGGGCTATATCGAAATCCCCCACGAGATCGAGATGAGCGCGGAGATGCGAAAAGCGTATGACGCGCTGGAACGCGAGTTCAGCGCACGCGCGCGCCAGGCGTGGCGAGACCACGACCATTCCCTGATCGGTCAATTCGTGCAGGCACTCTTGGGTTATCCCAACCGCTGCTTTCACGCGGAAACGATCACGGACATGGAAGGACAGGTCGCCGCGTCTGCGCCGGCGCTGGACGCGAACCGACTCTATCCGAAAGAAGCGTGGCTGATCGACGAAGTGCTCGCCCAGCGCGATCGCGGGCGGCGGACCATCGTCTTCTGCCGCCAGACCGGGACGCGCGACATCACCGCGCGGCTCGCCGACAAGCTTGAACAAGCCGGCTTGCGCGTGGCGGTCTTGAAAGCCAGCGTGGACACGAGTAAGCGCGAGGCGTGGTTGAAAGAACAAGCCACGCAGGTCGATGCGCTGCTGGTCAATCCGAAAATAGTGGATACCGGGCTCGATCTCGTAGATTTCGCGACTATCTGCTGGCTGGAGTCGGAATACAGTTTGTTCGTGCTGATGCAAGCGACGAAGCGGATCTACCGCGTTGGACAAACGAACGACGTGGAGATTCACTTCCCAGTGTATCTCGATAGCATGGAGCATCGTGCAACGGCTCTCGCCGGACAGAAGTGGGCAGCGGCGCAGCTGCTCTATGGCGACAGCGTCGAGGGCGCGCTGACGCAAGCCGTGGACGCGGGCAGTTTCCTCGCGGAACTCACCAAGTCCATGATCGAGAAAGCGCGCGTGGCAGACCTCTCTACGCTCTTTCGCCAAAGCCAAGTGCCCTCGCGCGTGGCGGTCCCAGCACAACGAACCCCTCAACGGACGCCGGCGCTGTTGCCACCGCCGACTGCGATCCCGATCACGATTCCGACGGGACCACTGGTGCAGCTGAGTCTGTTCTAACCGATGCAATGTCCGAACGCACATCCCAGAATCCGCGCGGATTCTGGGATGATGTTTGGATGTTCGTTACAAGTCCGCACCCATCGCATCTTGCGGGACATCTTGCGGCATATCTTCGGAATGCTCGAACACTCTGCGTCCAAGTTCGCCAGTCTTTCTCCGCGACTTGAGCGCAGCCGTCTGAGCGTTTCGCCCGAACGCTCTCGCACGATCCGCGAATCCTGACACGATGGGGCGTCCATAATGCGCTGCTTGCTTTGCAATCAACGCACCAAAGACGCCCCGTCGGTTTCTAAACCTGACACTTCGCGGAAACCTGACACCTCGTTGAAACGTTCAAGCGTTCTAACGTTTCAACGAAAAAAGGAGAGAGACTATGAACGAAGACACGTTCGACGTATGGGGTCTTCAGGACATGTACGACGCGCTCGCGGAGATGCGCGCGTATCTCGTCCAGACGATGGTCGTGTGTTTCGCGAGCGTGCTCGTCTGCGAAACGATGGTCGTCGCGCTGAGCGGGGCTGCCGCGTTCGTGTTTACCGCGATCGCGGTCGCGTCCGCCATCGTCGCGCTCGTCCAAACGGCGAACTGCGCGTCGGAGATCATCCGACTGGAGCAGCTCATCGCCTGGACGAAAGGGGGCGCATCATGCCGCGCTTCCTAGTTGACGCCGAGATCAGTATCGGCGATGGACCGCGGTTCACCACCTCGTTCGTCGTTGTCGCGTCGAACGAAGACACGGCGTTCGATGTCGCGCACGACCACCTGACCGAAGGTGGCTGGTGGGACGAACACGGCACGCTCGAAGAAGAGCGCGGCGAAACCACATCTGCACCTGCGGTCACATCTGCACCTGCGGTAATCGCAGATGCAGGTGTCGCAGATGCAGGTGTCATCGTCCACGACCTGGCGATTCGCCGAGTGACCGCGGAGCAACTCGTACGCGCGATGACCGAGGTTCGTCAGTCGCCATCCCGCAAGCGAGGCGCGCCGTGACCGCTCAAGCCCTCGACCGAAAGCGTGCTGCCCGCGCCGTCACGGAGCCGATGGAGATCACCGCGGCTGACAAAGCGTGGCGGTTCACCGTTCGCACCGAGCACGGCGTCTACACGGTGGACGCGCAAGCGAAGACCTGCACCTGCCAGGACTTTCGCAATCGCATCCTAAAGTTGCGACGCGCCGGTAATCGCGATGCCATGTGCAAGCACTTGTTGCGCGTGGTGAATGGCACACGGCTCTTGCAGGCGCAGCTCGTCGTCGGCACGCAGAAGCGCGACGAGTGGAAGGAGGCGGTATGACTCAAGCCGCCCCTCACCAACTCACCTTCGGTGTCCCAAGCGCATCGGGCACGGACGCCGCGCGTCTCCTGCGTGAAACGCCAGTCGCCGAGCAGCCGCGCACGCGGATGGAAGAACTCGGTCCTGCCGCGCTCTCCCTCACGGAGTTGTTCCAAGTCGCGCTGGACTGCCCGAACGATCCGCTCCTGCCGCTGCGTCTGCTCAACCGCTGGGACTCGCTCCTCGCGCTCGAACATGCGAGCGCGCGTGAGATGCGGCGCATCCAGGGCATGACCCCCGCGCGGGTGGCGCGACTCCAAGCCATGCTCGAACTCGCGCGCCGGGCGCAAGCCACCCAGCCGCAGCGAACGCGCATCCGCAGAGCGGCAGACCTCGCTGCCCTGCTCATGCCCGAAATGAGCGGGTTGGATCACGAACAGATGCGCGTGGTTTTGCTTTCGACCAAGAACGACGTGCTGGGCGTTTACCTGATCTATCAGGGGAGCGTCCACACGACGGTGATCCGCAGCGCAGAAGTCTTCGCCGAAGCGGTGCGCGCCAATGCGCCCGCCATCGTCGTCGCGCATAACCACCCGTCCGGTGCGGCGGATCCAAGTCCCGAAGACCTCCGAACCAACAAGTCCCTGGTTGAGGCAGGCAAAACCCTTGACATCGAGCTGCTCGACCATCTCGTGATCGGCGCGAATCGGTTCTTTAGTCTCAAGGAACACGGCGTAGGTTTCTGACCCGCGCTCCATCCCCACTTCAAGGAGAGAACCATGCTCGTTACCACGAACCTGTTTCCGACTCAACCGCCGCTCGTCTACCCAGACACGCTCGACCCGAACGACCTGGACGCGTTCTCGGACATCGAAGACGACGCGACGGTGATCGTCGCGACCGCGGAGCCGCCGACCCAAGAACCCGAATGGATGTTCGTCGATCCGTGGACGTGCGAGGCGATCCGCGAGTACGACGCAAGAGCGTGCGTAGGGTAGCGCGCACCCATCGACCGCGCGATCGAGGGAGCGTCCACTCTGCGCTGCCCGCGCAGCGGGCAACGCGCTATGGTCGCTCCCTCGTGCATTGCGACCAGTGTGGCAAGTCCGCGACGGAGATCGTCTGTGCGTCGGGCGAACGCAGAAACCTTCTCCTTTGTCGGACTTGCTACCTGCCGGCGCAGCGCAGACCGTGCACGCAGTTGCGCCAAGCGTACCTGCGGCGACTCGCTCTCGCGCAAACAAACTGAGTGGACAGTGAACAGTGGGTCGTCGTAGACCCCGCGATTTCCCGCGGGGTGGTCAGTGGTTCATTCTATCCACTCTCCGCTACCCACTACCCACCCTATCCACTCATCGCTAAACCAAGGAGAGAAAACCATGTCCTGGAAAATCAGGGGCTGGGACATTTGCTTCCTTCCGTCTCGCCTCAAGGGCGGGCAGTGGTTTGGACTGAAGGCTATCCCGTTGGATAACCAGAGGAGCATCCTCAGTATCAATTTCGGTCCGTTCCACCTGGAAAGACTCTACACGGAATGAACCAAGACCTGAACACCCAGCACGCCCAATCACACTCGTCCTCCCTGGCAGAAGATCGCCAGGGAGAACATCCCAAACCCCCAAAAGGAGAGAACCATGCCCAAGACCAAAATCAACGTTCGGATCGTCGAACTGTTCTGGGCGCGTGATCTCGACGACGCCCGCCATGCCGCCATCCGCGCGGAGCACATCGTCGGACTCGAAAAAGGTCACCCGACGGACCTCTGGACGGCGCTGTTCTATGAGCACCCGTCCAATGGCTGGCAAGTGACCGAACTGACCATCGAAAAGTTCAGCGCACCCAACGCGCGGGGCGACAGCGGTCGCGTGTATCTGGACTCGCTGACCGATCCTGACGCGGCAAAAGAATTCGAGCGAATCGTCGGTGTCCTCGTGACGCACGCGCCGCTCGATGGCCTCGCGGACGACCTGTACGAACTGGGTCGGCGCGGCGCGAATCGCCGGTGGAAGCATCGCTACGTGACGCTGGTCGTAGACCCCGCGATTCCCAGCGGGGAGGTGAGCGATGACTGACACCTCCACCATCACCCTGCGCGTGCCGGCGAACGCGTGGACGATCCTGGAACAAACGCTCCGTCTGGACGCGCACTCGAACGCGTTCGATCACGCGCTGCGCGACCAGATCGCCGCGGCATTGCGCCAGGTCGAGAAAGTCCACCTCATCAGAACCATCGTCCCACTGGTCACGACCGACGACCTGTCCGCCGCGGTGGACGACCTGTTCAACAACTTTCCCAACAAGTTGCTCGACCAGGATGGACGCCCGTACTCGCGCCAACAGGTCGAACATGCGCTCGCGGCGTGGCTGGGAGAACTGAGCGAAGAACTGCTCGGCCATCTCGCCGCGCACGCGCAAGCCGGCTTCCAATGGTCGGACATGAAGCTACCGCCCTGCTCCGACCGCGATCTCGACGACGAAGCGCGCCGCGAACTCGCAGACCTTGAGTATGCGCGAGCCCGCGAACGCCTCGCCGCGTAACCCTTCCCACCGATCAACCCGAACACCCTGTCTCGATTCCCGACCAAGGAATCGAGACAGTCGTTTGGGCGCATTGACTGATGCGTTCCGAATCCGCGAATCCTGACAACCTTGATCGAATCGAATCTGACATCTCGCGGAAATCTGACATCGGGGAGAAGTGGTCACTAACCACTGCTTTCCCCAAAAGGAGAGAACCATGTCCGATCAGTTCAAGGCCGTCCTGGTGAGTCTGCGACAGGACACCGCAATCCGCTTGCGCGTGCCCGCCGACCTACCGGACGAGGTGGTGACCGCCACGCTCGAAAAGAATTGGGATAACGCTGCCAGCTACTTCGTGCTGCCCGGCGGACCCAACCTCGTGAAGATCGAGGACGCCACCATGGACGCCATCGTGGTGGACCGCCAAGACACGACCGATCCCATCGCCCCGCGCGACGCGAAGAAGATCACGTCCTTCTGGCTCGTCGAGCGGGCGAACGTGGAAATGGACGCGCTCACTCCAAGCGATGGAGAGTCGTCGTTCACCATCACTCTGACGCGACCCGATCTTGCCGCGGCGGGCTTTCGCTCCGACGTGGACGACGCGACGCTTGAGCTCTTGCGCGATGTCCTGGAAGACGAAATCCAGGAAGAGCACTTCCGCGCGGCGCTCGTCGCAGCGTGCAAAGAACTGGGCATCGAACGCGCGGACGACGATGGAGGCGCAACGTGAAAACCGTTGCTGCGATCATCGCCGCGCGCGGAGGGTTGGAGGCGCTGAAGGATCGCTACATCAAAATCACCAACCCGCCCTACATGCCGCTCGTCGTCGAGTTCGTTGGCAACGGACCGCGCGGTCACGCGCTCGTCTCGGTCGCGCACACCTTCGTCCAAGAAGGCGACGTGGTGTACGACCCCGAAATGGAATTCGAGGTCAGCGCCGACCTGACCACCTGGCTGCCGGTGTCCTATCGCCAGGACAACCTCGGCATCCAGCAGGAAGCCGTCTGGGTCACGGATCGCCGAATCCAGATTGTTCCGCGCCTCGTGCGCGAATTCAACGGATTCGCCAACGACTGGGACCGCAACTTGCGCGGTCAGGGCTTCCTCACAGTCCCGCAGGGATCTACGACGGCAAAGAACGGAGGTGGTCTCACTCGCTAACCTCACCGCTACCTCACCTTGTTCCAATGCTCGAAAAAACAGCAGATGCCGCGCCGTGCGGCGTCTGTCCATTCCCACCCAAACCCAAAAGGAGAGAACCATGCAAACGAAAACCAAGTGGGTCGTCGCGATCGCGATCTTGCTCGTGGTCGTCGCGCTGTTCGCCGCGGCGTGCTCGCCGTCGTACACCTGCAAGCCGACAACGGCGACCGAATTCTACCAGGTGAACACGACCGAATTCGGGCTGATGGTGTTCACCGGCACGTCCGACGAGGGCTACGTTCCGCACCTGACGCTCGATGAGGTGCACACCATCGCGAACAAGACCGTCTACGTGCGCCTGGTCGTGAACCGCCAGTACGAACTGTGCCCGACCTCCGCACAGGTCGCGCCCTGACACCGCGACCGCGGAAAGAAGGTGAACGATGCCAACACGAAAGCCGCGTCCGTTCCGCCGCGACCGCGTCTATCTGAACGACACAGACCTGGCACGACTGACGGTCTGCGGCTGCCCGACCTGCGCTGCGCTGCTCCAGTCGGTCCAGCATGATTCCGCGCGGCGCACCTGCTTGCGCGAAGAGGCGCTGACCGATCCGCACGCGCTCGATCACCTGGAATACGCTCTGGGGCACGACGTAGACCTCGGCGATCCGACGCGCATCCCTGACGCGCTCTATGCGCTCTCTAGCGCGTAACGCAAGACGAACTCTCTCCACACGCACTTTGTCATGGAGAGAGTCCGCAATTCCCGAACCCGAAAGGAGAGAATCATGTCCGACTCGCTCAAGCTCGTGAAAGTTGATCTGCACCGCACGACCCGGCTGACGCTGCTCGTGCCTGCCGATGTGGACGACGACGCGGTTGCCGCCGCGGTCGAGTACTACTTCGACGGCGCGACGATGAGCGTCGGGGGAGAACTCAGCGCCGACATCGGCAACACCGTTCTCCGCAACGACAATCCGACCGCGAACGACGCGGAGGCAGCGGAAAGCGAACCCGCCGAACCGGTTGACCCCGACACCGCGCAAGCTGTTACCGCGTACTGGAACTGGGCACTCGCCGAGATGGAGTGAAAGCGTGAAAAAGAAACCGACGAAAGAAAACGCTTTCGCCCCATTGTGGCAAACCTGCGCGTACAACTACACGCCGCAGAGCGCGGCGCAGGAATTTGCCCGCACCTACTGGGACAAACCCCGCCAAGTGATCTGGAAAGGGAAAGACACTTTCCAGGTGGAAGACGGCATTCGCGTCTACCGCGTCGTCTTCCAACCCAGCAAGGACGACCGCCCCGCGCTCTACCTGATCGGGGTGGTGAAGTAACCAGTGGAAAGTGGTTAGTGGATGGTGGCGTTCTAACCACTGACCACTATCCACTACTCACTGCTCCAAAGGAGAAAAACTCAATGCCCAAGATCAATGTGCTTCAACGCGCGGCGACGCTCCGCCAACACGCGGATCGGCTCACCGCGCTAATCGAGAGCAAACGCGCGAAGAGCGCGAACGCATCCGACGCAAACGAACTGGAACGCGTGCAACGCCTCTTGCGCGCGATGGCGGACCGCCTGGACGCGGGAAACCTTGACCCCTTCCTCTTGCAAGTCCGCACGCCCGCCCAGGTCGAGGCGCTCTTGATCTATGAGACGATGCCGGCTCCCGACCGCGAAACGTTCCAGCAACTCGCCGCCGCCGGCTTCGACGCCGCGTCGTTCCTCTACGCCAAAGCCGCGCTGCTCGCATTGGAGACCTCAGAGGTCGCGCAAGGAGAGATCGCATGAGCGCCCCACAAACTCCACTCCCCAGGTTGTGGGTTTGGAGAACCATCGATCCAAACTACGCTTGCTCTCCCGACCGCCATGTCTTTGAAGACCTGGGGTACACCTTCGCGCCGCCCAGCGACGCGCGGTGCGTGTGCGGTCAAACAACCTGGGACGAAGAAGTCCAAGCCGCCTGGAAACGCTTCGAGGCGAGAACGAATCGCTCCCAGCTCGCGCTCGACACAACCGAAAAGGAGAACGCGTGATGAAGCAATGGAAAGTGCTGGCGCGTCACCAACGGTGGGTCGCCGGCGCAACCATCACCGAAAGCGTGTTCGCCAACGCCCTGCCAGGTCAGTCGGTCAACGAACGTCGATTTACCGCCACGATTCGCGGCTATCGGAACTGGCGAATCTGGCAGGGCAATGTCGCGTTTCTCGGCAACGACGCGACGGTCCGTCTGGTACAGAAAAAAGTGGCGGACCTCCGCGACCGGATCGACGCGGGTGATGAATCCGTTTTCAGCGAACGAGGCGCGTAGTGAAACGCGTCCTCGTATGCGGCTCGCGGGACTGGCGCGATCCGACGCCCATTCGATACGCACTCGCGAAACTCCAAGCCGCGTGGGGATCGTTCGAGGTCGTCGACGATGGCATGTCTTTGAAGCGTTGCACGCGAAGCGTGCAACGCATTGCGGTCATGCCATCGGACGCGCGCGGAGCAGACACGCTCGCGCGACAAGCCGCTCGCGACCTGGGGCTAATGGTCCGCGAATTTCCCGCGAACTGGAAACGCTACGGCAAAGCCGCGGGAATGATTCGCAACCAGGAGATGCTGGATTATCTTCTGACGGCAGAACAATGCCTCGTGCTCGCGTTTCCGCTACCCCTCTCGCGTGGTACGTGGGATATGATCCAGCGCGCGAAACGCGCCGGCATCGAAACGCGCGTGTTCGCTCCGGTTCAGACGCCGCCGCGCAACGCGTCGCCCCTTCGCGACAAGAAACGACCCACCGCGCGTCGTTCCTAACAGCCGCGCGAAAGCACTAAAACACAGACCGGGTTTCGAGACATCTCGAAACCCGGTCTGGTTGATCCCAAACTAAGGAGAGAAATCCATGCGAAGACGACTTGCTGATCTTGTCCTGGTGTTCGTTGCCGGACTGCGGTGGTTCGGCAGCGCGTATGTCGCGCTGTCCGCGCTGGTCCCGCCGGCCGCGTTACCGTGCGCCCTGCTGAATCTTATCCTGGGGTACGCCTTCCTCTTGATCGTCACCCGCTCGCACCGAGGCGCACGATTGTTCTACCAAGGTTCCCGTGGAGAGGAAAAGAGCTCACCCCTGATCGCCCTGGTCTGGGCGTTGCTGCTTTCCCTGCTTATCCTGGGACTACTGTGGTGGATCGGTCGCGGGTTGTTTCACAATCTGTCGTAAGTGGCACACGGTTTTTTGCACATCGTAGTACGACAAGCCAACGTGAATGCCGGTGATGACCGAGCACACGCCCCAGAACACCGTCGGCAACGCCTCGGCGGTCCAGTGATCGCTTGGAAAAACGTGCGCTTGCAAAGCCGCCGCATACGCGACACCTGTCAGGATCAGCGTGATAAGCCAAAGCGCAAGGCTGACTCCGAACGGGAAGAGCCGCCCAAACCAATGCGGCGATCCCAGGACGCTCACGTGATCGTCGCCCCAGCGGTAAACGCAGCGCCGCCCCACGAGCCGATACCCTACCACATGCAAGAGTTCGTGAGGAACCAAGAGCCAGTTCAACATCCCGCACATTATACGCTTGCCGTTGCGTCCACGCAAGACTGCCTGCCCACAACTGAATAGCCCTCAAACACCCTGTGCTCGATTGTTTTCGAGCGCAGTCGTTTGGGCGCTCACTCGCTTGCGAGTGTTCCCCAAATCTCCGAACCCTGACATCTTGACCAAATTGAATCTGACACCTTTCGGAGAAATCTGACACGGGGGAGAGTAGTGAGTGGTGAGTGAACAGAACTAATCACTACCCACTATCCACTCTCCACTATTCCCCAGAAAAGGAGAGGAACCATGCCTACGTTTGCCAACCACGGCAAGCCGACCGACCTGCCGCTCGCGGTCGCGCTCTTTCGGAAAAAATCCTCCCACGACTTTTTCCCGATGGTGGACGCGCAGACCCTGCACGCCACCCTCGCGCGCCGCAACACGCACCCCAACCAGAGCGAGAACTCCATGCTCCTGGTCAAGGCGCTCCTCGCCGCGCTGTGCGGCAAGGTGAACGGACTTTACGACCTGGCAAACGCTGTCGTCGTCGAGTCCGACTCGCCAGACCGCCAGACCCAAAGGGGCAAGCCCGCCAAGACCAGCGTCGCGCTGGCTAAAGCAACGGGACCACTCGAAGTCTGGTCGCTGTTCGGATCGACCTACCACGTCGGTCTCGCTGCGCTCGGCGAAGCGGTCGTCCGCGCGAACGAAGCGCGCGACCTGATCGACGCGTGGTGCGACCTGGTCGCGTACACGGCGAATCAGTACCAGACGCCGTTCGACTGGGAGGAGCTCGCAAACCTGCACGACCCCGCGTTCAACGAATTCCTGCTCCGCGCCGCCGACGAGTTGTACTTCTGGACGCGGTATGCGAACGCGGAAGCGGCGAACTGCGTCGCGAGCAGTCCGAACGACCGCCTTACGAACGAGATCACCCACAAGGAGATGCCGACGTTCGGTCGTTTCGTGGGAACGTCGAACCTCGCCGCTCTCCTGCTCGATCCGGCGAAACTGCGCGAACGCGCCCAGGGCGCGAGTGCATCAACCGCGCCAACCGCGCCCGCCCCGGCGACTTCGTTCGCCGGCTTTCACGGACCGCAACTCGCACAGCTCGTGGACGCGATCACCCGCGCCGTTCCAACCCTCCTTTACGGACCGACCGGCACCGGCAAGTCCATGTGCGAGCAAGAAGCGATGCGGCTGCTGACGACGCCGCCCGTTTCCAAGAGCAAGCGGAAAGCGCCGCCACCGCCGTTCGCGCACGAACGCGTGGACGGCAAAGAGGGAATGGAGGACATCGACCTGATCGGCGCGATCGTGCCCCAGGGCGCAGACCGCGTCTGGGTGGACGGTCCGCTCACGCGCGCGTTCCGTCGCGCGCAAACCGAGAAGGTCGTCCTGTTCGTGGACGAGATCACCGCGATCCCGACCGCCCACACCAACCTCTTGAAAGGCGCGCTGAATCCCACGCCGCGCAAGCTGCTCGAACTGCAAGGCGTGACGCCGCAGGGAAATTCGCCCAGCGACAAGTTCTACTACCTGGAGATTCCCCAGACCACGGAAATCCTCACCGCACCCGTGGAGAATCTGATGGTCGTCGCCGCGTGCAACCTGGGTTCGCAGTACGCGGTGCATCCGCTCGATCCGGCGCTGGAGCGCCGCTTTCAGTTCCACCTGGAGTTCGGTTATCTGGCGATCCAGGACGAAGCCAACCTCATCGCGGAACGGACGGGACTCGCGCCGAAGCTCGCGCTCGCGTGCGCGCGTGTCGCCGCCAAGACCCGCGAGAAAGCGGAAAACGCCGAAGTCGCGGACGCGCTCGATCCCGCGTCGCTGCTCGTGTGGGCAGCGGAGATCGCGCGAGCGAATCCCCAGAACGCCACGTCCGCGCAAAAGGTCTTCGTCGAAACGGCGCGCTACACCTGGCTGCCGCGCGTGGTCGGTCGCGATCATCGCGGGCTCGTTCCCAAAGCGAAAGCGCAGGGCATCGAGGACGCAATCAGCGACCAGGCGAAGACGGCGTTCGTGAAATGAGTGGAGAGTGGATAGTGAGTAGTCGTAGACCCCGCGATTTCCCGCGGGGTGGATAGTGGGTAGAACTAACCCCTGACCACTACCCACTGTCCACTGAATGAAGGAGAAAACCATGCCTCAAAGAATTCTCTCCCCGATCCCGTCGCTGCCGTGGTACGAATGGCAGCCGAATCGCATTCGGCTCGAAACCTGGGCGCGCTTCAAGGCACGGGAGAACTTTCGCACGCTCAAGTTCGATCCCAAGTTCCCGTACCCCGGCGCACACATTCCAAAGACCCACACCATCGTCATCAACCCAACGAGCGTCGGCAAGACGCCGACAGGACAGTGGCGCGCCTCGCGCGGCGTCACCTTTCACGAAGTCGGGCACGTCAACTTCACCGAAGGCACTCTGGGCGACACGAACCTGCTGCACTGGCTCGCCAACGCGCTCGAAGACCAGCGCATCGAATGGCTGATGCTGGCGGAAGACCCCGCGGTCTTGCGCGACCTGGTGTTCGTCCATCGCGCCATTTGGTCGAAGACCCCGCGACCTTTAGCGGGGCGTGGGAACAAGTCGCTGCAAGCGCACGCGATACCCAACGGACCAGCCGACCCCGATGTTGTCTTGTCCGCGTGTTTGCTCTATCGCTTTGAATGGTATCTCCATCCGAAGCAGACGAA
>VFSW01011345.1_pt1 | contig 12538 bp, 8 predicted proteins | sample 5358111 | NCBI WGS metagenome assembly VFSW01 (sample SAMN11554181, study PRJNA540505) | mine drainage metagenome | isolation source: sediment from site ElyBrook_90M | place: USA: Ely Copper Mine, Vershire, VT | collected 2017
GAGGTGTCGACATGCGTCGTGAGCTGGGAGTGATGCTGGGCGTCGCGCTGCTGTGGGCCTGCGGGGGGCAAACCCTGACGGTGCCCGGCGACGCCGGGGGCGACGGGGCGAGCTCGTCGAGCTCCGGAAGCTCGAGCGGCGGATCGAGCGGCGGCTCCGGCTCGTCGAGCGGCAGCTCCAGCGGAGGCTCCAGTGGAGGCTCCAGCGGTGGTTCGAGCGGCTCGTCCTCGGGCGGCAGCAGCGGCGGATCGAGCGGGAGCTCCAGCGGCGGCATCCACGAGGTGCCCCTCAATCATCGCCCGAGCGACGCCCAGTGCTTGCAGCCGGCCGCTCCGGGCGACTGCCAGGGAGGCTCCAGCGGGGGACAGCCGGGCAACTGCGGCAGCGACACTCAGTGCACGGCCGGGACGAACGGCCGGTGCGTGGAGCAAGGCGGCGGCGTGCTGTTCTGCGCCTGCACCTACGACACGTGCGCCGACGACGCGGCGTGTCCCACGGGTCAGACCTGCGCTTGCCACGGCTCGACCTACATGGGCGGCATGGGCAACACGTGTGTGCCCGGCAACTGCCGCGTCGACGGCGATTGCGGGGCCGGCGGCTACTGCTCGCCCTCGTTCTCGACGCAGGGTTGCGGAAGCCTGGGTGGCTACTACTGCCACACGCCGCAGGATCAATGCGTGAACGACACCGACTGCGGCTCCGGCTTCGTTTGCAACTACTCGACCTCGGCGGCGCGGTGGACGTGCCAGCAACAGTTGCTCTGCGGATAGGCTGACGCCCGGCATTTGTCATACGCTCCTGCCGACGCGTTTGCGGCGGCACGTCGCGCGGTGCTGTGTTTGTCGGGCGACCGCCGTGTACGACTGGAACCACCTCCACCCCCGCAGGCACGAGTGGCCGCGGGTCGTCGACGAGACCCTGCGCGACGGCCTGCAGAGCCCGTCCGTCGTCGATCCGCCTCTCTACCGCAAGATCGAGATCCTGCATGCGATGGCGAGCATCGGGGTCGACGTCGTCTCGGTCGGCCTGCCCGCCGCGGGCAAGCGTGCGGAGGAGGACGCGACGGCGCTCGCCACCGAGATCATGCGAGCCGGGCTACCCCTCGCCCCCACCGCCGCCGGCCGCACGACGAAGGGAGACGTGCTCGCCATCGCGCGCGTCCGCGAGCGCACCGGGGCGCCGCTGACCGCGTACACGTTCGTCGGCAGCTCGCCCATCCGCAGCTACGTCGAGGGCTGGGGGCCGGACTTCGTCATCCGCGGCCTGGCCACCGCCTCGGAGGCCGCACGCGGCGCCGGGCTTCCGCTGCGGCTCGTGCTCGAGGACACGACGCGCACGCCCCCGGCGACGCTCGCCACGATCTTCCGTGCCGCGGTGGACGAGGGGGTGGAGGGGCTCGTGCTCTGCGACACGGTCGGCCACGCGACGCCCGACGGGACCCGCGCGCTCGTCGGGTTCGCCCGCTCGCAGCTGGCGGCGCTGGGCGCGTCGCACCTCGAGCTCGACTGGCACGGTCACAACGACCGCGGCGCCGCGCTCTCGAACGCCGTCGCCGCGGTGCGCGCTGGAGTCGACCGCGTGCATGGCACCGCGCTCGGCATCGGCGAGCGCACCGGCAACGTCCGCATCGACCACCTGCTCGGGGCTCTCGCCGAGCTCGGAGCGCGGCATGCGCCCTCCGAGCGAGAGCTGCAGCGCTACTCGGCGCTTAGCGCAGACGCGCTCGGCTGGCCCATGGTCGCGCAATAGCCTCAGCGGCCCGCAGGGGCTGCGCCCTGCATCTCGGCCGCAACTCCAGCGCCCATGTCGCGCTGCAGAGCCGAGGAGAGGCGCCGGATCCTGGCGTCGTGGGATCGTCCGTCCCCCACGGTCATCTCGTCGACGAGCGCGTCGCTGCGCGCCACGATTGCCCCGATCTGGTGCGTGATGGCGTCCTTCACGAACGGATCGGACGTCGCGTCGCGCTGCGCCTCGAGCGCGTTGACCTCCCGGTCGGCCTCGACGAGCACAGCCCAGCCTTGGTCCTGCTCCGCGGGAGCGGCGGCCTGGCGGCTGACAGGCACGGGTGTCGGTTCGGGAGGTTGCGTTGCGGAGCACCCCGCTCCCGCGAGCAGCGCGACCGTTGCGCCTGTGAGCCATGCGAGCTTCATGGTCGCCTCCATGCCGCTAGCTTGGAGATGCATCAGGCGTTCCTCGACGTCGAAGCGGTCGAGCTGCATCGCTTCAGCTTCTTCTGATCACGCCTCGATGAGCCCCCGCAGCGCAACCCGGTCGGCCTCCATCAGCTTCGCGACGCGCTCCTTGCTGACGTCCGCGACGATGAGCTCCCCCACCTCGTTGTTGACCGCGCTGTAGAGCCCCCGCGCCTTCATCCCCTCGGCCTGCTTCTGGTTGTCCTCGGTGGGCGTGAGGTAGTGCACCGATTCGATGCGGTAGCGGTGGACGAGGAACAGCTGCATCAGCGTCATCAGCCGCTTGCGGCGCAGGCCCACGTCGTACGTGTTCTGGTCGCGGATCGACAGGATGCTGCGCCCGCGACGGTCCTGGATCGTGTCGAAGACCACGTTGGCGGCCTTCTCGCCCGCGGCGCTGAGCAGCGACAGCTCGAGCAGCTGCGAGCCCGCGCGGTGCGGCTTGAGGGAGACCCTGAGCTTGCCGGACACCCCGTGCTTCTTGCTCCAGATCTCCAGCCACTCCTCGAGCAGCTTCGGCGGCACCTCGGTCTGCACCGTGTGCTGGAACTGCGTCGAGCCCTTGCCCATCGCCTTCGTCGTCGCGGTCCGCCCGGAGATCGCCATGAGGGCGGCGTCGGCGCGCGGGCCGCCGACGAGCGTCTGCGGCGTGCGGTACGGCGACTCGAGCAGCCGGAACTTCCGCTGCAGCTTCGCCAGCGCCAGCATGCCGTCCTCGCGCAGCGCCGCCGCGAACTCCTCGCCCGCCAGCCCGTCGATCTGGTGACCGCCGTAGGTGATGAAGTTGAAGACGAACCCGAGCTTGCCCAGCTCCTCGGGGAACCGCCGCATCTGCTCCTCGGTCATGCCCGTCGTGTCCCAGCTGAACGAGGGCGACAGGTTGTAGGCCAGCATCTTGTCGGGAAACTGGGCGTGGATGGCGTCGGCGAACACCTTCGCCTCGTGCAGATCGGCCGTCTTGGTCTCCATCCAGAGCACGTCTGCGTACGGCGCCGCCGCCAGCGACTTGGCGATGGCGTATTCGATGCCGCCGCGCACCTGGTAGTAGCCGTCGGGCGTCTTGGCGAGCTCGCAGTCCCACTCGTCGTGCACGCCCATGCTGCGGGCGCGCTCGCGGATCTCGTAGAACGAAGCCCGGCGCGAGAACGCGTGCCACTCGTCCTCGCTCATCGGGAACTGCACGCCCTCGCCCGCCAGGAAGCGCATCTCGTCGGCCACCGACTCGCCGTACGTCTTCACGTTCGCCTCGGCGCTCCACAGATCGACGAACGGCTCGAAGACCTTGTCGAGCGCGGCATCCACCGCCACCTTGCCCCCGCGCTCGTACTCGGCGACGGCCGCGTCGAGCTGCGTGAGCAGACCGCTCTTCTCCAGCCAGGCGTCGGCGACCGCGCTCTCGCGCTCTCCCGTGGCGTAGAGCTCGTGCCCGCTCATCTCTTCGATCCCGCGCTTGCGGAAGGCGCGAAGGATGGCCAGAAACGAGGCCTTGAAGCTGGGCAGCGCGACGTTCGTCGCGCCCAGGATGAAGGGCTGGTCGCGCTCGTCGCTGCGCCCGTCGAGGAGCGTGGCCGACTCGGCGTCGGTGCGTGCCACGATGATGCCGGGCACGCCCATCACGTCGAGCTGGAAGCGCGCGGCGCAGAGGCGCTTGATCTGCTCGTCCTCGGCCACCAGCACCTTGCCGCCCTGGTGCCCGCACTTCTTGGCGCCCGGCTTCTGATCCTCGATGTGATAGCCGGGCACGCCCGCCTCGACGAAGCGCCGCACCAGGTTGCGCACGTGCGCGTCGCCCCCGTGGCCCGTGTCGGCGTCGGCGATGATGAAGGGGCGGTAGTCGACGGCAGGCGTGGTCCTGCGCTGCTCCTCGGTCATGTGCGCGCGCGTGTGGGCCTGGTTGCGATCGGCCGTGAGCAGGGCGCGCACGATCCCTTCGGCTTCCTCGGGCACGCGCGAGAGCGGGTAGCTCGCCAGATCCGGCCCGGGGTCTTCCTCGGCGCTGCCCTTGGCGCTCGTCGCCCAGCCGCCGACGTAGATGCCCTCGATCCCGGCACGCTTCATCGCGACCGCCTGACCAGGCGAATAGGGTCCGAGCGTGGTGATGCTCTTGCGCTCCTGGAACAGTTGCCGCAGGCGCGCGTGGAACGCCTCGGCGGTGTCACGAGCCACGGCGTACTCGGCGCGGATGGTGCCGCGCTGCTCGACCACCTCGCGGGCGGTGTGCAGACGGCGGAGCCCGGCGAACCGGGGGCTCTCGAACCAGCGGCGCATCTCTGCGACTTCACGGTCGAACGTGGACATGGGCCTGCCATCCTACGCCAGTCACGACGGGATGCGTCATCCAGCCTGATGCATGGCCTGGAAGGTGGGATCCCGCCAGAGGATCACGAACCAGCCACTTCGCGCTGGGCGCGAACGGGCCCCCGTTGTACGAGCGACCGGCCATGCGCCGACACTCCTCCGTCCTCGCGCCCGTCGCCGTCGCCGTCGCGTCCGCCTCGCTGGCCGCCTGCGGGCCTGCCGAGCCGCCGATCTCGCTCCCGCCTCCCACGAGCGCCATGCCCACCGCCACGGCCTCGGCGGCCGCTGCGCTCCCTTCCCCGCCGTCGCACCCCGCGTTCGAGAACCCGGGCGGCATGTGGATGCCCTCGCAGATGGCGGCGCACGCCGCGAAGCTCAAGGAGCTCGGCCTGACGATCGATCCCGCGCAGCTGACGGATCCCACGTCGGACACGCTCTCGGCCGTCGTCTCGCTCGGCGGCTGCTCCGCCTCGTTCGTCTCGCCCGACGGTCTGGTCATCACCAACCACCACTGCGTCCAGCCGGCGCTGCAGAACAACTCGACGCCGGACAAGAACCTCATCCACGACGGCTACCTGGCCAGGACCCGCGCCGACGAGCTTGCCGCCGGGCCGACCGCGCGCATCCTCGTCACGCGAGCCGTCACCGACGTGACCGACCAGGTGCTCGCGGGCATCGATCAGATCAAGGACGACCTCGCGCGGTACAAGAAGATCGAGTCGCGGCAGAAGGAGCTCGTGGCGGCCTGCGAGAAGGACCGCCCCGGCATCCGCTGCTCGGTCCCCAGCTTCTACGAGGGGGCGCAGTTCTTCCGGATCGAGCAGCTCGAGCTGCGCGACGTGCGCCTGGTCTACGCGCCCCCCGCCGGCATCGGCAACTACGGCGGCGAGATCGACAACTGGCGCTGGCCCCGCCAGGCCGGCGACTTCTCGTTCTACCGCGCATACGTCGGCAAGGACGGGCAGCCCGCCGACTTCTCCCAGGACAACCAGCCGTACCACGCGGCGCACTTCCTCAAGATCGCCCGCACGCCGCTCGACGAGGGCTCGCTCGTGATGGTCGCCGGCTACCCGGGGCGTACCTACTCGCTCAAGACCAAGCCCGAGGTCGACGAGGCCGTGGGCTGGAGCTACCCGCGACGGCAGAAGTACTGCGAGGACTACCTGGCGGCCATCGACGCGGTGTCGTCCGACCCCGAGGTGAAGATCAAGGCGAACACCCTGGTGCGTGGCCTGGGCAACACGCTGACGAACACCAAGGGCCAGATCGAGGGGCTCGCGCAGGGAGGCCTGGCGGCCGAGAAGGCGAAGACCGACGAGGCGCTGCGCGCCTACCTGGCGGATCCCTCCCGGAAGAGCACCTACGGGGACCTGCTCGGCGACATCGCGCGCGTCTTCGGCGACCACGCCAGGTATCGAGACCAGGACGCCGAGGTGCGCGAGCTCTCCATGGTCCCTCGCCTGGTGGGCGCGGCGTCCACCATCGTGCGGATGGCCGAGGAGCGCGCGAAGAAGGACGCCGACCGGGATCCCGACTACCAGGAGAGGAACTGGAAGCGCCTCCAGCAGGCGCAGGTGCAGCTCGAGAAGAGCTACGACCCGAAGCTCGATCGCGCGCTGCTCGTCGAGGGCCTGAAGCGCGTGCGCGACATGCACGACGTCACCCCGGCCTTCGCCGCCATCATGGGATCGAGCAAGCCCAGCGACGACGCCATCGCGAAGAAGGTGGACGCCCTGTACGGAGCGACCAAGCTCGAGCCGCAGCAGGCGCGCCTCGACCTGCTCCAGAAGGCCACGACGATCGACCTGCGGACGAGCTCCGACCCCATCGTGCGGCTCGCGGTCCTGCTCCGGCCGTACCTCAAGGCGGCCGAGGATCGCGACGAGACGTACACGGGGAAGATGGCGCTGCTCAAGCCGAAGTACATCCAGGCGCTTCGCGCGATGAAGGGCACCGACATCGCGCCGGACGCGAACGGCACGCTGCGCATCACCTACGGCACCGTGCGCGGGTACAGGCCGCGTCCCGACGCCGACGTGTACCGTCCGTTCTCGCTGCTGCCCGAGGTCGTGGCGAAGAACACGGGGAAAGACCCCTTCGAGGCCCCGCAGGCGCTGCTCGACGCGGTCGCGCAGAAGAAGTTCGGTCCGTACGTCGACGCGCGCCTGCACCAGGTGCCGGTCGACTTCCTGGCGGACCTGCACATCACCGGCGGCAACTCGGGCTCCGCCACCCTCGACGCCAACGGAGAGCTGGTGGGCCTCGCGTTCGACGGCAACTACGAGGCGATGGCCTCGGACTGGGTTTTCATGCCGAGCATCTCCCGCTCGATCCACGTCGACATCCGCTACGTCCTCTGGGTACTCGACGCCGTCGCGGGCGCCGATGCCCTGCTGCAGGAGCTGGGGCACCCGCGCGCGCTTCCCTGAGGTCGACGGATCGGGCGACGACCGGCCATCGGGGGGAATCGTGAGACCGCAGAAGCTGCTTTCGGTCCTCCCGGCTCTCCTGGCCGCCGGCGGTCTCGCCGCGCTTGCCCAGTGCGGCGGGACCACGGCTTCCACACCCCAGGATCGGGCCGACGCGACCTCCACGGAGCGCGACGCGGCCGTCGAGTCCGGAGAGGACTCGCCCGAAGACGTCACGACGGGCTGCGGCTTCGCGTGCGACGCGGCAGGCGCGGGCGACGTCACGCTGGCCCTCTGTCCGGCCACGGCGCCCACGGTCGGCTCGGCGTGCACACTGCCCGAGGGGGAGGAGTGCGAATACGGCGGGAGCTGGTGGCTGGGGTGCAACGTCGTCGTACGGTGCATGCAGGGCGTCTGGAAGGTGGCCGGCGCCTCGCAGGGCTGCGTGGAGCAGGACGCCGGGGGCACGTGCCCCGGAACGTTCGCCGAGGCGAGCGACGTCGACGCGTCGGCGGGCATGTGCCCGTCGCCGGGCTGTCAGTACCCCGATGGCTATTGCGAGTGCCTCGTGGGCTGCGGCGGCGGCGGGCAAACGCGCCGTCCGAGGCCCCAGGTCGTCGGGAATTGGTACTGCAAGGCGGCAACCCCGCAGTGTCCTTCCCCGCGGCCCGATCTCGGGACCTCTTGCGACTCCGACGCCAGCTGCCTGTACGGGATGGAGTGCGGCTGCGGCTCGCAGCTGCAGTGCACCGAGGGGGTGTGGCAGGGGTTCGCGACGTTCCCCTGCCCCTGAATCAGCGCGCGCGCTGCCTACTTCAGCGGCACCGCCAGCGACTTTTCGAACACGTCGTCTTCCCAGTCACAGCCTTGGACCCGGCCGTGCGCTCCGTCCACGCTCCAGCGCGCCTCAGCCGCCTTGCGCTTGCGCGAAGAACCCGAAGGGCACCAGGATCGACGCGCCGCTGGGCCCGGGCGGATCGAACTTCGCGTTGTGCGCGACCGACGCGACGCACCCGGCGACCTGCTGCGACAGGCCCGTGTTGCTCTGGATGGTCACGGACTGCACCTCGCCGCTCGGCCCGATGCGCAGGAGCACCATGAGCTTTCCGGATTGCTGGCTGCTGGAATTCAGGCCCGTCTGGTAGCAGCGCCGCGCCCCCGGGTGGATCTGCGTGCGGATGACCGCCTCGGCGTTCTGCACCGTCCCGCCGACGATGGGCGGATCCTCGTGCACGTCGAGGGGCACGACCCGCTTCACCTCTCCGGCGGTGGTGGCGATCGGCGCGCCAGGAACCGGGAGCTGGTCGAGATCGTGACGACCCGGCTGGATGGGCCCCGTGACGCCCGGCGGCAGGCCGAGGCCCGACGGCCGCGTGTCGATGCGCGTCTGACGGTTCCAGAGCGCGTCGAGGTCCACGGGGGCGGACTCGCCGTGAGAGAGGAGGATGCCCAGGTTGGGGCCTCCCTTGAGACCACCGATCGCCTCGATGTCCAGACGAGCGAGTTGCGTCTCGAGCCCCGCGATGTCGTTCGGATCGGGCGCCGGGGGGTGAGGCGCGGGTCGAGGCCCGGGCGTCGGGTGCGGGGTCGGTGCGGGGGAGGTCGTCGTGGCGCGGGTGCTGGCGACGGGCGGGTCCTTCACGCTCCCGGCGGTCTCGATCGTCACGGGCGTCGCGGGGGGCTGCACGACGTGCGACAGGCCCACGGTGAGATCATCGCTCACCGCCGTGTCGCCCCAGTCGCTGTACATGCCGCCGACGAGGCCGAAGTGCAGCAGGAAGCTCATCGCCGCGATCACGGTGAGCGTCCAGTCGATCTGCGCGAGGAGCCCCTGCTTCACCGACAGGGGCAGCTGCGGGCGCGCCTGGGCCGGAGGCTGAGCGACGAACTGGAAGAGGAACGTGGTGTCGCCGACGACGACCCGGCCGCGCGCCTGGTCGTCCAGCCGGACGGCGCCCGCCGCGTGCATGCCGAGGTCGATGGTGCCCCTGGCCGTGGCGATCCGGCCCGTGACCCCGGGGACCACGTTCAGGACGGTTCCGTCCGCCGTGCGCTCGAACAGGCGGAGATACTCCACGCCTCCCGTCACCACGAGCATGGCCTTCTCGCTCGAGCCCACGGTGACCGTGGTCTGCCGCGGCACGATCCGCTCCTCGACGATCCGCCCCTGCACGAAGACGCCCACGCGCAGCACGCGGGGCCCCGACGCCCTCATCGCCCGCATCACGGCGGTCATCCGACCGGGTGACGGCGCGGGCTGCGGATGGACTCTTCCCGGGGACTGGTCTTGCTGGAGCGACACGATGGCACCTCGAAGGATCGGGTTGCTGGATGGGACCACCGCCGCGGCCCCAAGTTCCCGGGAGCGGACGCGTACGTGCCATAATGGCGACATGCGCTGGATCGAGTCGTCGTCGATCGTCGCCTGCGCCTTGCTCCTGCACTGCTCGAGCGGCAGCGGCGGCAGCGCGGCGAGCGCGGACGCAGGCAGCGACGCGTCGACGACCTCCGACACGGGGACCACGATGGCCGGCGACAGCGCTGGATCCCCCGGCGACGGCGGCACCCCGGCTGACGCGCGCGGCGATACCGGAAGCTCGACGGGTCCTGACTCCGGAGGACCCACGCTCGGAGGCTGCCCCCTCTTCGCGCCGCAGTTCGCCTACAACGTCGACGTCTCGGACGCAGGGCTCGACCCCAACTCCGCCACGTACCTCGCCGCCCTCAAGGCGAGCGCGCCGGTCATCGGCCTCGATTACCCCGGCGGCGAGATCTACAACGTCGTGCCCGCGTCACAGACCGCCGTCCCGGTGCAGACGGGCAGCTGGTACGGGTTCGACCCGAGCGACACGTTCTTCTACGAGGCCGACGCGGGCGGCGCCGCCGCGCCCATTCCCTCGGGCGTGCAGTACGAGAACATGACGACGCCCAACTCGGACCATCACATGATGGTGCTGCAGCAGGGCACCTGTCAGCTCTTCGAGATGTACGCCTGGAACCCCACGGGACCCACGACGGGCTGGTCGGTGCTGGTGCAGTGGGACATGAACGGCGGCAACGAGCAGATCCCCGACAACCTCGAGGTCGGAAGCACCACCGCCGCCGGGACCCCGCTGCTGCCGGGCGTCATCTGGCCCGAGGAGGTGGCGGCGGGGGAGATCCGGCATGCCATCGACATCGTCATGCCCGCGGCGGCGATCGCGAAGTGCAACTACGTCCACCCCGCCTCCGATGGCGCGTGGACCGCGACCGGGACGTTCCCGTACGGCGGCCGGCTCCGGCTCAAGGCGAGCTACGACCTGTCGCACGTCACGGGCACGCAGGCCCTCGTGGTGTTCCGGGCGCTGCAGCACTACGGGATGTTCAACACCGACATCAGCGGCGAGACCCGGTCGTCGTTCCGGCTGGGAGGGCTGGGCAACAGCCAGGGCTGGGTGCAGTCCGACATCATGCAGCTCGGCAACCTGACGTGGGACGACTTCGACGTCGTCGACCTGGGGACCGTGCACACGATGGCCGGCTGTCACTGAGCGGCGTCGAGGACCAGCGTTCCGAAGGCCTCGGGCACGTGGAAGCTCGGCTTCGGGGTGCGGGGCGGGCTCCACGCGAGGTACTCGCGCGGGCTCGTGCCCTCCATGCGGTAGAGCCCCAGCGGCAGACGCGCGCCCGGTCGCATCGCGCGCGCGATCTCGGGCGCCGTCAGCTCGACCTCGATCGTGGCCGTGTGCGCCGTCGCGTCCTGCGTCGTGCCGATCTTCGCCCCGCTCGACCACGAGGTGTCGGAGGTGTGCGCGTCGAGATCGACCGCGACGTCGAGGAAGTGGCCGAAGGGGCCGAGCTCGGTCTCGAAGTAGCGATGCCGGTGCGCGGGATCGGGCGTCAGGAAGATCTCGACGCAGTCCTCGTCGTAGAGCTTCGGCCTCGGGACGTCGGTCGGGCGGGAGCGGTCGGTGTGAAGACCGGTGCCCTGCACCTCGAAGAGCGCGTACAGCCCCGCCGGCGCGTACAGGAAGCGAGCGTGCGTCGCGGTCCCCGTGGGCACCCCCGCGTAGTCGGTGTCCCACGACACCGGGGTCGCGCGCGACCACGCCGCGTCGTCGCCGCGACCGTCGACCACGATGGAGTCGCTGCCGAGGGCCACGGCGTGGACGGTCGGCTTCTCGACGGCGGGCGCGGCCCCGCGGAGAGCCCCGATCTGCGCGGGCGTCAGCGGCGGCGTCGCGTCCGAGTGGATGGTGAAACCCGCCATGCCCACGAAGTGCACCGGGCGCGTCGTCGCGAGCAGCGCCGCGCCGTCGCCCGTGACTGCAGGCGACGTGAGGTCCACCCCGAAGCGCTTCGCCGCGGTCTCGAGCAAGGGAGACGTCGCGTGGCCGCCCAGCTCGCGCGCGAGATCGGCGTTGTTCCAGAGGCCGAGCAGCTGACCGCCGACGCGGTCGACGAGGACGGGATTGGTCCCGCCCACGGCGAAGCTCTCCTGGCTCGGCCAGAACTGCGAGAAGCCGTCGCCGTTCATGGCGGGCGCGCCCTCGGCCAGCACCACGTCGGGCGCCTCGATCTCGAGGACGTCGGCGATGCGATCGGCGAACGTCTCGAGCGAGGCCACGTACGCCGTGCGGTCCATCTTGCCCTCGAGCAGGGGCCCGAGCTCGATGTGCATGCGCCACTTCTGGTGGAACGCCGGCGAGCCGGTCGACAGGTCCACGGTGCCCTGCATCCCCTTGATGGACATCGAGAAGACGCCGTAGCGGTGCGCCTTGATCTTGGGCAGCGAGATGAACATCCCGTGCGCGAGCGTGTCGGCGAGCAGCTTGGGGACGAGCAGCGCGGGCACGTGCGTCTTGTCCATGCCCGTGAGCGCGAGCGGCTTGCCGGGCTGGTCGCCTTCCACGTCGAAGACGCCGTCGTCGTCGAGCGCCACCAGGGGAACGTGCTCCTCGGCCGCCATCTTCGCGTAGCCGCTCATCCGGACCAGCTGCTCCCAGTCGGCGTGCTTGGCGCCCCAGCCCTCGGCGATCGTCACGTGGTCGTGCCCGCGCGCGTGCAGACAGCGGACCACGCCGCGCACGAACTCGGGATCCGTGATGCGGCCCAGCAAGCCGTCGTCGCCGCCGCTCTTGGCGGGGTCCTTGAACCACTCGAACCCGCCGAAGTTGGGCTTGAGCAAGATGGGCGTGGACGCCGGCTTCACGGGGACGACGGCCTCGCAGAGGCGCTTGCCGAGATCGAACGCGGGGTGCGCGTCGTGGCTCTGGAGCACGACGACGGGGGACCTGTCGGCGGCGAGGCGCGCGCGGTTGCGTGCTCGCAGCGAGGCGCCGTCGACCGTGCTGCCCGTCACGGCGGGCGCGCCCGCGTCCTCCCAGTCGGTCTGGGAGGCGTGGGTGGTGAGGTCGACGCCCGCTTCGGGTGATGGAGAGGTCGCTGGAGCGGACGCGGAGGTTGCACTCGCATCCGGCGTCGCGTTGCTCGTGTGGCAACCGACGCAAGCAAGCACCAGACTGGCGAGCGGGGCACGGGGGAGGACGGCGGACACGTCGCGATGCTAACGCGCTTGGCCCCCGGACACCTTCCCTCGGCGACTACACCACGAGCCTCGACGAGCGGTCGTCCCACGAAGGACGACCGCCCATCGAGCTC